>Ga0097680_1002522_pt1 | contig 11594 bp, 10 predicted proteins | sample ThiBiot_750_biof_2_FD_72844 | JGI IMG/M metagenome (GOLD analysis project Ga0097680, IMG submission 72844) | Wastewater bioreactor microbial communities from Cape Town, South Africa - Thiocy_cont_750_biof - 1398105538117 (version 2) (version 2) ...
TCGGGCTTCTTCGGTCTGACGATCGCGGAGCGGGCTGCGGCATCCGGTCGGAAGGTGACGGTGCTGGAGCGCCGTCATCACATCGGTGGCAACGCCTATTCGGAGGACGAGGTCTCGACGGGGATCGAGATTCACCGGTACGGCGCGCATCTGTTCCACACGTCGAACGCGACGGTGTGGGAGTACGTGAACCGGTTCACGGCGTTCACGTCGTATGTGCACCGGGTGTATACGACGCATCGTGGTGTGGTGTTCCCGTTGCCGATCAATCTCGGCACGATCAACCAGTTCTTCCAGGCGGCGTACACGCCTGACGAGGCGCGGGCGCTGGTCGCGGAGCAGGCGGGCGAGTTCGATGCGCGTGCGGCGGCGAACCTCGAGGAGCGGGGGATCGGGCTGATCGGCCGGCCCCTGTATGAGGCGTTCATTCGCGACTACACGGCGAAGCAGTGGCAGACGGCGCCGGCGGAGCTGCCGGCGGAGGTGATCAGCCGGCTGCCGGTGCGGTACACGTACGACAACCGCTACTTCAACGACACGTGGGAGGGCCTCCCGGTCGACGGCTATACGGCGTGGCTGGAGCGGATGGCGGATCACCCGAACATCGAGGTGAAGCTGTCGACCGACTTCTTCGACGCGTCGCAGCCGCTGCACAAGCAGGCCGTGGTCGGTCAGGTGCCGGTCGTGTACACGGGGCCGGTGGACCGCTACTTCGACGACGCGGAGGGCGCGTTGTCGTGGCGCACGCTCGATTTCGAGCAGGAGGTTCTGGAGGTCGCGGACTTCCAGGGCACGAGCGTCATGAACTACGCCGACGCGGATGTCCCCTACACCCGGATCCACGAGTTCAAGCACTTCCACCCCGAGCGCGCCGACCGCTACCCGAAGGACCGCACGGTGATCGTACGGGAATTCTCTCGGTTCGCGGAGCCGGGCGATGAGCCGTACTACCCGGTGAACACCCCCGCCGATCGCGAGCGCGTGCTCGCGTACCGTGAGCTCGCCCGGGGCGAGAAGGACGTCCATTTCGGCGGGCGCTTGGGCACCTACCAGTACCTCGACATGCACATGGCCATCGGCTCCGCGCTGTCGCTGTGGAACAACACGCTGAGCAGTGGCGGATATGAGACTTGAGATTGGGATGCTAAGTGCCTGACATTACGAAGATTGTTGCCGTCGTGGTGACCTACAACCGTGCTGCGCAACTGCAGGAGTGCCTCAATGCGATTCTCGAACAGACGCGTCTGCCGGACGAAATTGTAGTCGTTGACAACGCAAGTGAAGATGGTACGCACGACGTGCTGTCCGCGTACACCGACCGCGGGATTCACGCGATTAGAATGCTCACTAACACTGGTGGCGCGGGAGGCTTCTACAGAGGCATAGAATACGCCGAACATGAGTTGAATGCGACCGATGTGTGGCTCATGGACGACGACGGGATTCCGGATCGTGAACAGCTCCACCACCTGATGGAAGCGCGCGAGCGGCTTCAGCTAGATCTCGCGAACGCGTTGGTTGTCGATATCGAAGATGAGGGCAAGCTGAGTTTTGGCCTGGATACCTCTGCCGGCCACCTTGAAGAGACAGCACAAGCACAACTTGTCGCAACGATGCACGATGGTGCAATTCCAAACGTGTTCAACAACTTCAATGGAACTCTTGTCGACGTCGCGCTGATCAACCGTGCTGGCAACGTGCGAAGAGAGATGTTTGTTTGGGGTGACGAGCTAGATTTCGCGGAGAGAGTTGTTGACGGCGCGTATGCTGCCGCAACGATTACCGCCGCTCTTCATAGACATCCGCGCAATCGCAAAAAGAAGATTCGATACCTTCGCGCCTACATTGTCGTCCCACCTGAATGGGCCACAATGATCTACGCGCGAAATGCCGGATATTTGGCTCGAAGGCGTACGCTACACCGGCGGTACGCAAAACTCGCCGCTACTTGGGCATACTATGCTCGGTATTTCGGATTCCGGACAGCCTGGTCGGTTGCTCGATACTGGTTCGACGGCGCTCGCGACACATATCGACTTGATCCATCTCGAATCACGTTATCCGAAGCCTCTACCTTATTCTCGTTAAGCGGCTCGACTACTGAGAGCGATACTTCCGATGAGTTCCCCGCTAACCCCTGAAGAAGTGAGCGCGCTCACGTTTGTGACAGGATCCCACGAATTGTGGGGTGCCGAAAATAGCATGATCGAAACAGCTAGGGCGGCTCTCAAGCTGGGATACGACGTTGAGTTGGTCTGTGCGTCGTCCAAGGTGCGGGCGGAATGGGCATCTAGGGTTAATGATCGAGTGCATCTCGTCAATTCTCCATCAGGGAGATTGGCGAGAATAATACCCATCGCGGCGAGATTGTTCAAAATTCCAAGGCGTGATGCTTATATCATCTTCGATCCTTACACATTCCCTGCCGCGATAATCGGACTTTTGGCAAAGCGACTTCGCGACGGAACGCGACTCATCTTTGACGTGCATGACTCGGCACGCCGGAACCCGAAACGCCGATTCTACCTGTCCCTTACGCGCTTCGCCGATCTCTCAATCTGTGTGAGCGAGTACATTCGAGGGCAGCTCCCCGCGCGTGCAAAATCGATTGCAATAGCAAGAGGTGTCGAGCGCATTTCAGTACCGGAATCCGAAGATGGTCTCGTCGTCGTCGTGGGACGGGTCACGCCGGAAAAGAGGGTTGACCTCGCAATTGAGGCGGTGCGCCTGTCGAATTCGGGCGTGGTGCTCGAGATACGTGGGGCGGGCAATCCTGAATATGAAGAACAAATACGCAAGTTGGGAGATCGGGTTCTCGGAAGAAGATTTCGCTGGGCGGGTCGCGTTGCTCACGAGCGAGTGCTTAATGGCGCTGCGGCTCTACTCTTCTTGAATGACGACGAGCCATCGGGCCGATCGATAGCCGAGGCGCAGGCCTCGGGCGTAATAGTGATCGCGCCGGATCGCGGAGGAGCAAGTGAGTTCGTAGCTGACCACGTAACCGGGTACCTATATGAATCGGGTAATGCCGAATCGTGTGCTAAGGCGATCGATCGTTGGTTCTCGAGTGACGCTGATAATCGCCAGATACTTTCCAACGCAGAACGCGCTGCACGCGAAGGATATGATCCTCAGAATCAGGCGGCGAAGTACGTTGCGGCAGTGGCGGGCCAATCGCGCTCGTCCCGCGCTTCTTTCGATAATGGAGTGCAGAAGATTGAATAGTGTCGTGATAGTCGGGATCTTTGGCTTTCTCCTGTTCGTGAGCGGTCTCGTTCTTCCGCGCATCGTGAAAGCCCGAGACGTTCCTGTCGCGCCACTTGCCGATGAGCGCGCGGACGCCGAACTCCCGATTAGAGTGATCATCGCGGCGTATCTGGAGTCTGGCGTAATCGGTGCAACTATTGGTCGACTACGCGATCAACTCGCCCTCGATGTGAACCCCGAGTCTGACGTGCTAGTTATTGCGTCTGACGAGCCAACGGCCTCTGCAGCCAGGACGGCGGGAGCATTTGTTGTCGTCCAAGATCGCCGTGGCAAGGCGGCGGCGTTGAACAGTGGAGTCGCGCTGAGCCAAGGCCACATCATACTACTAACAGATGCAAACACGGAGATTCTTCCGCAAGACTGGCCTGCGCGTTTGCGTTCAGATCTATCCAGGATTGACTTGGTATCGGCAACGAAAGAGGAAACTGGGTCAAAGGAAGACGCATACTGGGCGCTTGAGCGTTCTATCAAGGCGCGCACCGTAAACAATGAGTGCCAGCAAACTCTTGCGGTGGTGGGGGAATTTGTGGGTTTTCGTTATAGTGACTGGCGCGACATCCCTGCGCGTACCGTGATTGACGATTTCCAGATCGCGTTATCCTTCTCTTCGAGGGGATTGGTTGTGGGTGTCGATACCGGCATTCGCGTGCTTGAACCAGCGACTACGGGTATCGAACAGTGGGGGCGACGAATAAGAATATCTAGCGGTGTTATCTCCGAGGGTCTTAGAGCAGCACCCGAATTGTTTCGTACGAGCGTCGGCCGTGCCTTTCTAGCGCACAAGGTCTACCGGCAGACGATTGGTGCTGTGGGGTTCTGGATTGCGGTCGTTTGTCTTTCCCTGTTCTGGCCGCCGTATTCATTGACTGTTGTCATAATTGGCGTGGCGTTGTGCGTCACGGTCTACACCTCGCGTTGGCGCGTTTCTCGGATAGTTGAAGCAGTTGCAACCGGCATTTCACTTCAGCTTGTGCCGATATTTGGGGCTCTTTCCGCTGTTAGGCGGTTGTGGCGAAGGGGTGCGGGAAATGGATGGCGAAAGGTTAAGCGATGACAGTCTCGCCGGTCGTTGAGGCCCCGCACGTCGTGTTGCTCACCAAGGCGCCTTTCTACAAGGAAATGGACGGGGGTAGCAAGCGGGTGGCTGCGATTGCAAGAGAGTTGCGAATCGCCGGAGCCGACTTGCGTGCCTATTCGGTGCGAGGCGAGTTGCCACATCGTGATGCCGCAGTTGTGGGAAGCGTCGGAGTCACATTCTCAGACCGTCTCGCTGCGCTTCGTGTTCTGGCCGCATCGCTGAGTACGATGAGTGCGTCCGTGATGAAGTGGTTCAGTTGGCGCGTCGCGCTCGAGATAGCACGTGATGTTCGTGCAAACTCAAAATTGACCCTGCTAATAGAGCATTCTCAACTGGCGCCATACGTAGTATTGGCGCGACCAGAGCAACGTACCGTTCTGGACACCCATAATGTCGAGTCCGAACTCCTGGCGAATTTCGCGAGTTCGACCGGCTCCGCGCTTATGCGAGCCGTGGCTCGGTACGAGTCGTGGGCGATGCGTCGCGTGGAGCGTCGCGCCCTTGATCGGTTTGACGCTGTTGTAGCTGTGAGCTCTCACGATGCTAGCGAGTTGGAATCGATGAGTCGCGGTGCGGTGCGGGTTAGCGTTGCATCGAACGGCACCGGGGATGCCTGGTTTCAGGCGCTGTCCTCGCCGGCAGAAGAACCGACCGTCGTGTTCGCCGCGCATCTTGGATGGCGCCCAAATGTCGACGCAGCGGTCTGGTTGGTTGATAAAGTGTGGCCAGAGGTGCTTCGCATTCGGCCGGATGCGCGATTGATTCTTGCCGGGAGGTCACCCGCCGCCGAGGTTCTCGCGCTGCGATCCTCGACTGTGTCCGTCTTGGCGGATGTGGACGACATGGTTCCGGTCGTAGCCCGGGCATGGGTTGCCACGGCGCCTCTACTTGCGGCTGGAGGCACACGACTAAAGATCATCGAGGCGATCGCGGCGGGTACTCCGGTGGTCTCGACAGCTCTTGGCGCCCTTGGCCTAGAGGAGATGGCGGGCGAGTCTCTCATAATCGCGAACACGCCGTCTGAGTTTGCGGTTGCTCTGACACGACTGTTCCGCGATCGTCCGAACCATGAACAGACGCGATTTCTCGCGAAGAACTATCGGTGGTCGCGGACGCTTGCGTCGCTCATCGATAGCGTTCTTCGCGAACCCAGCTATGAGGTTGACGGCCGTGTCTGACTCTGCCCTGCGCGTCGTATACCTTCTCAACAACTATGACGCGTCGGGGGCGCGTGATGGACGACTCGCCGCCAACCATCTCTTCGGAACAGCCAATCCGCCGCAGGGCTGGCGAACTGAGATGGCGCCCCGGATGCTCCACCACGTCCTCAAGCGGATCCCCTTCGGAGTGTCGCTAGCGCGATTCCTCTGGCGTGTCATTGGGGACCCGGTTCAGGCGTCTTGGGTGGCGCTTCAGAAGAAGCCTGAAGGCTCCGTCGTTTGGATTGCGACTCAGGCAGTGTCGATCCTGCCGCTCGTGATGCGCGCAATGCGTGTTATAAGAGTTCCGGTGTTCGTTCTCTATCACTCGGCAACGATTCCGATACTTCAATTGCTATGTGCACGATACGCCGATGGCGTGGTCGTGTTCAGCGAAAGAACTGCCAGAGAACTGGCGCTCAGGTGGGTGAAACCGGAGCGAATACGTGTACTTCCCTGGGGGCCGGACTTGATGTGGGAGCCCTACACGGTCGCAAATGAAGTAGTAGAGCTGGATATGGTTGCGTTCGGGAAGACGCATCGAGACTACGAGTCGACAATAAAAGCTGCACAACTACTCGGATTATCTATGGACATATACAGCGCAGGCGTGCGTATGTCGCTTAGGCATGGAGCGAGACTACCGGACGAGCATTTCGAACGTCTGAGTAATGAAGCGATGATCGCGCGGATCAAGTCCGCTCGTGCCGTGATAATCCCAGTTCGTGGCGACGCGCCCGCATACGGTCTCACGGGTCTGACTGAACTGTGTGATGCCATCGCATGTAGAATCCCTGTGATCATGACTCGCAATTCTGCGCTTCCGTTTGATCTCGAAGAGTGCCGAGTTGGTGCGTGGATCAGTCCGGACTTCGGGCCGGTCGAGTTGGCTCGTGCGATCGAACTGTCCCAGGCGGCCCGGTTCGAAGCCTTCGAAGAGTTGCTCGCATGGTGGAATGAGAGTGAGTTTAGCAAAGGACTATTCAGGTTCTTTGATGAAGCCGGAGTCGCGTCACATGATTAGCGGGAGAAAGAGTGTCCGCGCGGTCGACCTAATGTTGAGCCTACTCCTGGCAGGATTGATGTACGAGACCATCCTGTACTCGTCCCAGAATGGCATCCCGTACGGCGTGTTTTCTTTCAATGCCGGCACTGTGAATCTGAGACTCTTGGATCTTCTTGTGCTTGGCACGGGTGCCGTTTCACTCTTTCATACGCGCGCAAGGACCCTCCCACTCAGGTATGCGTCAGCCGTTATCGCAATGGGGCTATGGATTATCCTGAGTTGGGCGATTCTTTCCCACCAGTCGCCCGGAGTGTCGTCTCTGTTCACCGAACTTCGGTGGGTCATATATTTGGTTTGTCTATTCCCTGTGGTGCGGGTGGTCTCGCGGGAGCAGATCTCTCGAGCCGCCCGTTGGTCGATTGTCCTCGCATCTCCGGCGATCGCTGCCGTAATGTTCGCTCGGCTAAGCGGCGCGGCAGTTAACGTTCCAGGATTACCCGGTGCTGTTCTTACTAGCGTCGGTGGGGATGCGGCCACTGTGGTGGGTGCAATCGCCATACTTGCTGCGTCAACAGGTTCGCTTTGGTGGCTTCTCCTCCTCGGGATGCCGCTCCTCGGTGAACAACGTGCGGCCATCGTTTCCACGACACTAGTTGGCTTGGTTGCACTCCTGGTGTGGGCCATCTACGCTCGACTAATCAAGAAGAACCGACGCCCGCTTGTAATCTCGCCGGGCGTGCTGATGATCGCTCTGCTTGGATTCGCAGTCACGGCGCTCGTGTCAGCGAATCGCCTGTTGCAGGAGGCTTCAGTCCTCGGAGGGTCCATCTACGCGACATTCACGAGCGATAGCAAGCAGGCGTCGGCTGCGACGAGACCATATCAGCTGGAACAAGCATGGGCACTCTTCCAAAGTAGCCCTCTGGTTGGCGTCGGGACCGGTATGGGCAATGTAAACTTCTTCGACCAATACAGCAATACGTACACGCCAACCGATTCCGCGCACAACATTATCGCCGATATTGCAATTCGATGGGGAATAATTGGACTTATCCTCTTCACGTGCGTTCTTGCATTCGCGGCGATAGAGAATGGTCGACTCACCAACCGCTCCAACTTCCTGATTGTTGTCGCACTAGCTACCGTGCTCGCCAAGGGACTATTCGAACCCGCGCTCGACAAGTACCGTCTTGTTGCGATGCTCGCCATATGTGTCACGGCGATGTGTACCTCTCAAACACTCGTTCCCGACTTTGCGGCGAGATCACGTGACGGCTTACGGTTGAGTGTTCGAGGATCGAGGCGTGTTGAGTTCGTTCAGTAAGGTCGCAAAGGGTGGTGGTTGGGTTGCCATCTCGGTCGCCAGCGCCGCGATCCTGCAGCTTTTGCAATTGTCGGTCTTGGCTCGGGCCTATTCGCCGGCGGAAATGGGCGTAGTGGCAATCGCCACATTGTCCATCGCATTTTGTGAGATCTTGATGTCGTTGGGCGTGTCCAACTCGATCATTCAACGCGCCGACGTGAGCCATCAGGAAATTAGTTCTCTCTTCTGGCTGAATCTCTTCGTTGGGGTCATTGTGGGTGCCCTGTCGCTTATTGCAAGCCCGCTGGTTGCTGTCGCCTTTGGCATGTCAGAGTACTGGTACGTGCTGGCGATGCTGTGCCCTGCCCTGGTGATCGCGAGCATGTCGCAGGTTCCGCGCGGCGTCCTTGAGCGCGGACTATCGTTTGGCCCTGTGGTTGCTTCGGAGATGACCCTCGGGTTGGTTTCGTTCGCCGTGGTCTCGTGCCTCGCGCTTATCGGTGTTGGCCCGTTGTCGATATCTCTCGGTTACTTGGGCGGCGTAGTTTTCCGGACCATGATCCTCTTCTGGGCCGTGAGAATGGAGATTCGTCTCTCAAGGCATTTCCGGTTCGGTGAGACGCGCAGATTCTTGAACTTTGGTGTCTACCAGAGTCTCGATGCATTGGTCGCTTTCTTTTCTGCTAACGCCGGAAGCTTGGTGACTGGACGCTTCCTGTCGCCTGCTGCACTTGGCGGATACAACATCGCGTCTACATATGCGGTCAATACGCCGCTCCGTGTCAACACGGTTGTTACTCGGGTCGGTTTCCCTGCTCTGGCGGGTGTTGTGCGCACAGGGGGTGCTGTGGATAGGGCAGTACTTAGACTATTCCACTTAGTGGGGCTATTGAATGCGCCCCTCCTTCTCGGTCTAGCAGCCCTGTCCGCACCGTTTGTGTCGCTCGTCTTGGGAAGCTCATGGCTTTGGATCGTTCCGACATTGCAGATCTTGTGTTTGGTTGGAATAACACGAGCGTGGGGGAACCCGATGGGTGTAATCATGATGGTCCACGACCGTATGCGACCTTGGTTCTACATCAATCTTGTTCGCGCGGTCGTCATAATGGCTGCGTCAATCGCCGGAGCATCACTAGCCGGCACCGAGGGAGTTGCATTAGGACTGCTATTCGTGGGCGTTGCGGGCAGCTGCATGCACATCTTTCTTATTCGTGCATTAACACGTGTTCCGTGGTTCGCTTTGTTGAGCGCCCACCTGAAACCTATCGTTCTGGCGGTGCCGGGTACCGTAGTTGCGTACGTGGTTAGCGAGATACTTCTGCGACCCTATGCCGCGGTTGTACAGGTCTTGGTCGGCGCTCTCGTTGGCGCATCGATCTACGTGGGCATGTTGTTCATTGCTGACCGGGCGATGTTCGGGCAGGTGTTTCGCGCTATTGTCCGTCGGCCACGGTGAGTAGCTGTCATCGGCATCGAAATTCACCACGTTCGATTAGATTCATGAAATCCGATGTACGAAGTCGGGGCTCAACGTGGCGCGCACAGCTCTGCCAAGGGGGCTCGCACACATGATCCCCGCCACGGAGGGACAACGCGTCAATATGCCCATTCATGAGCGTGGAGGAGCCTATTCTCATTGTCTTCAGCTTCCGTAATACCCGTCATGCCATTCTACAAATTCGCGTACGCCGACCGAGATTGGTGTATATTGTAGATCGCCAATCAGCGCCTGAAGTGCCGTTGTGTCGGCGAGGGTAGCCGTTACGTCGCCGGGTTGCATTGGCAAGAAGTTCTTCTTTGCCTCGGTCCCGAGCGCCGACTCTATCTCAGCGATAAACTGCATGAGTGGGACGGGATTTCCTCCGCCCGCGTTAACAATGCGAAATGGTGCTACGGGGCTAAGTGTCTGCGGCGCAGGGTCGCGCGAAATGTCTCCGGGAGGAAGGTCGATTAGTCGTACGATCGACGCGGTAAGGTCCGCAATATAGGTGAAGTCGCGGGACATTGCACCTTCGCCATAGATGTCGATGGGCGTATCGGACTTCACTGCTTTCACGAATTTAAAGAGGGCCATGTCAGGTCTCCCCCAAGGGCCGTATACGGTGAAGAAGCGAAAGCATGTCGTCGGCAAGTTCCAAATGTGTGCGTATGAATGCGCGATTGACTCAGCCGCTATCTTTGTGGCAGCGTAAAGCGATAACGGCGATCGAGTCGCGTGAGTTTCAGCGAAAGGAAGTGTCTCGTTCCCGCCGTAAACGGACGAGGTCGAAGCTATGAGGACGTGCTTGGGACGGACTCGCCTAGATAGTTCCATGATCGCGCGAGTCCCGTCTACGTTAGAACTGAGATACTCCGCAGGGTTTTCGATGCTGTATCTGACCCCGGCCTGGGCTGCAAGATGAATGACTACCTGCGGATCGAAGTCCTCCACGACAGAGAAATACGAATCCATTTCTTCTACGCGGCCAATGTGCTGTGAAAATTTCTCATAACCGTGCAGAATGGCGAGCCTTGAGTGTTTCAACTTGGGATCATAATAGTTCGTAATGGCATCGAGACCGAGTACTTCATGATCAAGATTCAGAAGTTCTCTGGAAATATGATATCCAATGAATCCGGCGCTTCCAGTTACAAGTATTCTGGACATGGTGAGTTCCTCGATGTGTGTGTTAGGCGAATCGGTGGTCGCAGCCCGACCCAAGTCTCGATCGATCATTTGCTGAACGGCGAGCTACGGCTGGGCGTGTCAATCTACTAGGCCTCTGTGTCCTGCAGATGTCGGGCGTTCTCCCCCTTCGTCCGGTGTCTGTTTGGTAGGGGCGGACTGGTTCAGAGAAGACGTGTCGAGCTCCGATGGTGGCGGGTAATGCGCGCTCGCAGAGGGCAAGGACGGCTGGTGACGTCGTTCGGTTGGCGTGTGTCGCGAAGCTCCGGTTTTGGCCGGAACCGATTGATTCATTGTCTGGCGCCCTCGAGACGTCTCGCGACTTCGTATGGTGACTCAACTTGCTCTTCACGTGTCCCAGACGACTGAGTTTCAGTTGGGTAGGTCACGCATTTTCGTGGCGGGGACTCCCGCATAGAGCGAATTCGGCGTTGTGCTTTTCGTTACGACCGAGCCTGTGGCGATTACGCAGCCGGCTCCGATTTGAACTCCTGGGAGGACGACCACTCTTGCGCCAAGCCAAGAACCCTCGCCGATTGTGAGTCCCGCGTGGGTGTTTCCCCGCGCGCGCTGATGTGTATTACCGATTTCATGAGAGCCGGTGAGGAGGACGCATTGCATTTCTATCGAAACGTTCGGGCCGATATCTATTGCCGCACTGCCGTCGAAGAATACGGCCTCGTTTACGTAGCACCCGTCCGCTATGCGGGCGTTGAAACCGTGGAATTGTGATCCCGCGTCGATCCGCGCATGTCCGACCTCAATCCCAAGCCTTCTGAGCAGTGTCGCGCGTCCATATGCGGAGAGGAGGCGATTTGACGATACGGCGTTGACAATGAGTAGGGCTAACCGACGGAGAAGTCGTTGAGTCATGCTCGAATTCTATGGGTTGGTGCGATTGTGTGTGTCCTGCGGGGGAAATCAGCGGGCTTGAGGGCGCGTGTCTACGCGGTCCGAATGTCGCGCGTCAGACTTAGTGGCAGGGCTGTTAGTTGAGTCCTGAACGGAGAGTCCGACATGGGAAGACCACCAGTGATCCCGGTGGAGAAGAAGACGCGGATCGTGTTGAGCATCCT
>Ga0097680_1002555_pt1 | contig 11440 bp, 9 predicted proteins | sample ThiBiot_750_biof_2_FD_72844 | JGI IMG/M metagenome (GOLD analysis project Ga0097680, IMG submission 72844) | Wastewater bioreactor microbial communities from Cape Town, South Africa - Thiocy_cont_750_biof - 1398105538117 (version 2) (version 2) ...
GCCGGCGCCCTGCTCTACGACCCCGTCAACATCCGCTACGCGACGGATTCGACCAACATGCAGCTCTGGGTCGCGCACAATCCGACCCGGCATTGCTTCGTCGCCACCGAGGGGCCGGTGGTGCTGTTCGACTATTTCTCCTGCGAGCATCTGTCCGATCATTCCGGCGTCGTCGACGAGGTGCGCCCGGCCGTGTCGTGGATGTATCTCTACAGCGGCGAGTTGACCGAGCATAAGGTGCGCCGCTGGGCCGCCGGCATCGCCGACCTCGTCGCCGAGCACGGCGGCGGCAACCGCCGGATCGCCGTCGACCACCTCAACCCGGAAGGCGTCGAGGAACTCGCGCGGCTCGGCATCGGCATCGGCAATGGCGAAGCCGTGATGGAGAACGCCCGTCTCATCAAGTCGCCGGACGAGATCCTTGCCATGCGCCGCGCCATCGTTGCCTGCGAGGCGGCCATGAGCGAGATGGAAGCGGCGCTGAAGCCCGGCGTCTCCGAAAACGAACTGTGGGCCGAACTGCACCGTGGCAACATCGCGCGCGGCGGCGAGTGGATCGAAACGCGGCTCCTGTCGTCGGGCCCGCGCACCAATCCCTGGTTCCAGGAATGCTCGTCACGCATCATCGAGAACGGCGACCTGGTCGCGTTCGATACCGACCTCATCGGCCCATATGGTTTCTGCGCGGACCTGTCTCGCACCTGGCTGTGCGGCGACAAAAAGCCGACCAACGAACAGCGCGATCTCTTCCGTGTCGCTGCCGACCAGATTTCTCACAACACGGATCTGATGCGGCCAGGCATTTCCTTCCGCGATCTGGTCGAGCGTTCGGCGGCGCCGCCCGGAGACTGCTTCCCGACGCGCTATGGCGTGCTCTACCACGGGGTCGGTCTCGCGGATGAATATCCGACGCTGCCACACGCCAGCGACTGGACGTCCGACACGCCCGACGGCGTGCTCGAGCCCGGCATGGTGCTATGCGTGGAAAGCTATATCGGCCGGCTGGGCGGCCGCGAAGGCGTCAAGATCGAGGAGCAGATCCTCATCACCGAGAGCGGCAACGAGCAGCTCTCAACCTACCCGCTCGACGAGCGGTTGCTGGGCGGCTAGACGCCGGGGACAGTTTACTTTTTCCGGACGGCGAGCGAGATTTCGAAGGTTGACAGAAAAAGTAAACTGTCCCTTCGCCCTCAGTGACTGGGCCCTCTCAACCGGCTGCCGCCACCCCTTCGCTCAGGGCCGCGACGATACTGTCGGGCGTGGTCCTCGCGGTGATGTAGGGTAGGCCCTTGCGCCGCGCCGTCCAACCGACCACTACGACCTCGCACGCCGCCGGCTCGAAACGCCGGGCGAGCGCCCAACTCTCGCAATCGATCGCGGCGACGTCGGCCCGACCTTCGGCAACCGCGACGATCGACGCGCGATGGCCGCCGCTCTGGATCCGATCGGAAAACAGTTCCGTGCTCTCGCCCGAGGCTTCGAGGTCGCGCGTCAACGCGATGATGCCCGACATGGAATCGAGGCTGTTGAAGGCGAGGCGCTTGCCGCGCAGCAGATCGAACGGAAGGAGAGAACACCCTTCATCGGGAGCCGCAATCGGCGCGCCTTCGCCTGCTCGCATCACCAGCGCGCTGGAGTAGGTCTCGCCCCGCCCGCCCTCGAAGGCATCATAGCTGGGCTGCGCCACGACGCGTACATGTTTTGCCAGGCCGAGTTCCATCGGCCCCCAACAGGTCTGCGCGAAGAGCAGCGAGGGGTGCAACCAAAGCCTGTGAAAATCGAGTTCGTCTGGCGGCAGCGTAGCCGGATCCGGCGCGATGACCACGCCGGCCTCGTCGCGAATTCCGCCCGGCACTGCGGCCAGTTCGCTGTTGCGGCGCACGATAGACGACGGCGCATCTATCCCCCGCCCCCGGAACGCCTCGCGCAAGCGCGCCCATAGCGCATCAACCTCGCCATGAACTTCCGGCCAATCGTACATCGGAAGGGCCGCAATCGAAACCATCAGCATTTCTCTTTAAATTCAGCACCTTATCGCACAGAACATATTCGCCATTCGCCCAACATTGCAAGTTTTTTTGATTGCCGGTACAACACATCAGGGCAGCATCAGGCAGCGTATAGAATAGTACGCGCCTCAAAATCAATCAACATAATCGCTAAAAGACCTCCAGAATGATAATAACAAAAAAAGAAAATATAGTATACCAGAACCGATACGCAACCGTCTTTGACGACGACGTACTTTTCCCAAACGGGGAAAGCGGCAAATACATTCGCTTCTGCTGGAAAAGCCCCTTTGGCTCTGGCGTGCTCTTGCATTGCGATAAATTTATCTATCTTGGCCGAAGATATCGCTATTCGGATCGCATGGTTTCGACCGAGATTTTCCAAGGTTTCGGCGAATCAGGCGAAACACCTGATGAATGCGCCCGAAGGGAACTCAAGGAAGAATGCGGCATATCTGTGCCGAAAATGCAGCATCTTTTTGTAATCGGCAACGCTTTTCCTGTCCATATATTTACGGCAAAGGTTTCCGAAGATCAGATGAAGAGCCTCTCTTTGGAAAAAGGCAAGGAAGAGATAGAAGAAATAGTGCCACTAGCAATTTCTCGAATAACAACCAATTCCCTCAAAGAGAAGGGCATATTCGACCCGGTGAGCATATCGGCGATAGGCATGTTCAAATTAGGCTATAATCTCTCCATCGAATAGATCTGTTGGCACCACCGTCTCGATTGCATCGATATTGGCGTTACCCTCTATCCCTCGAAGATAGCGGTTCATCTCTTCTTTCTTAAAAAGAAAATCCGATACTGCAACAGCATCCATGTGTGCTCTTGAAACACCAGACCTTTCCAATTTTTGCTCAGACCCCCTGTCTATCTTTCTGTTTATTGCTGGCCTCGCAATATCTAGAACAAATTGAGCCAGAGGAGCTAGCGGGCCAGACGCGTAGCTTATCGTCGTTTTGACAATATCTAGATATTTCTTTTTGGAATTGGCCTCCATTGCGATGGAAGTTTGTATACTCATACGCCTCTGTTTTAGAGAAGACGACTTAATAGCAGGAATCTTTTTAATAATACAACTTTCAATATCAACTACTATAACGTGAAATAGCTCTCGAAACCCTCTAACCCATTCAGATCCAGACGGATTCCGCCTGATGGAATTGAATTCCCTCATATTGAGGCTTCCGTTAATCCTTTTGATATCTTCAATATCAAGAAGATTAAGACCAGAAGACATCAATTCTGCGTCGAAAAAGGTATTGTAACTGTACAGGTCGGAGATCGGAGAAAAATTGTAGCCTTTTTCGTGCCTGACCATACGTATCGCAGGTGCGTCGCGTTTGGCGTAAATTGGCGAAAGCCCCAGCGCATGCGGGATCGCACAAAAATAGGGCCCATTAAATATCTCTAAAACAGATTTTGACTCCGAATCGTTCATTTCTATGTAGTATTTGCCATTTTTATTCAAAATATCATAGTAAACCATTCTCCGTTCTAGAATTCCATCTCTTTTTGATTTATAGTCACTAACCGCCATCTTGATATGATTTAGGATTGCTTCCGGTATTTTCGAAGAGCTTTCCAGAAGAGCCTCGCATCGCTCGGTGTAGAATTGAGAAACACTTCTATAATCCCAATGGACGAGAGGGGAGTTCTTATCGAGGATTTCCAGCGCGCGGCGATCAGAGTCTCCTACTTTCCACTTTATTTTTCCCCGACTCCGAAATTCCTGCTCAGCAGATTGAAGAAATTCTCCATTTGAGAACCGTCCTGAGAAGGAGTCTCTCACAGCAATCTTGAAGTATCCAGACAATGCAAGCTCTCGAAAAAGATCGTCTTCCGATATAAGCCTACGGATATTCCTCGATGTTATTGCATTACTATCGGTCAGAACCATATTGTCGTTAAAGATCACACCAAGAACGAGGCGAGCCCGCATTTCTTTATAATATCTACTGGAGCTCGCGTAGTGAGGGGTCGTATCCAAGAAAATAGGAAAGGTAACTGTCATAAGTCCCCCCGCTTAGCTTTTTTAACTAGATGGCATTTTGACGAGATGCCTCTGCCTTCGCAATAGGGATGGAGACTGAGCAGGACTGAAAGTCAGGGCGATCGATCATCGCGCATCGCCAATACGCCACCGATGCGCTGATATCCGAATGGTTTCTATTCCGGACGGCCAACGATAGAAGCGAGTGGGACGCTGAGCCGTTGCCAACCTAAGCCGCGGAGGTAGCGCTTACTCATTCCCTCGGCGGCTCGGCCGGAACCGGGGCGGTGCCCAGACCATTGACGTTGCGCGCCCGCACGCGGGGCTTGAACGCCCTGCCCGGCTCCGGCGCGCGCCGGAGTACCGGGTGAACGATCGGCTCCTTGGCCTTGAAGGCATAGGAGCGGATCAGCGCCAGATAGTTAGGATAGACATAGCCGTTGTTCATGCGCAGCCACTCCTCGCGGCGTTCGCGGAACATCTTCGGCAGCCTGTACCAGGCAACCGTCGGGCTCTTGTGATGCACGAAATGCAGGTTGTTGTTGAGGAACAGGAAGGACAGCGGCGAACGCTCGACGATGATGGTGCGGCCTTCCGGATGTTCCGACCACTGATGCTCGGCGTAGGTGCGGATGGAGATCAGCGACTGGCCGAGCCATACCGGCCCCAACACATAAAGCCACAGCGGCATGCCGAAGCCGAAGATCACGATCGGCACCACCACGGCGACGCCGATGGCGTGCAACAGCCATGCCTTGCGGATGGCCTTGTCGCCGGCAATCGCCTGCCGCGCGTCGTCGATGAAGAAGCCGATCGACGACAGCCAGGGGCCGAGGATGAAGCGGCCAACCATCGTATGGTTGAGCTTCAGCACGAACTTCATCGCGCCCGGCATCTCGTCGTGCATCCAGAGCGCCTTGTAATAGCTCTCCGGATCGTCGAGCGGGTCGGTCAGCCGCTCGTCGGCGTGATGGCGCAGATGGATGGCCTTGAAGCGGCGGAACGGCCAGACCAGGCCGATCGGAAAGAAAACGAAGGCCTCGTTGACGAGCGCGTTGCGCGTCGGGTGGCCGTGCAGCACTTCATGGATGAGCGAGGATTGCAGCGCCAGGACGAGACCGAGAACGATCAGCGCAACGATTGGATAGGATGGCCAGACGAAAAGGCCGACGGCGAACCAAGTTGCGTAACAGAAAATGGCGAGAACCACTGTCGGCCATTCGATGGCCGGTTTGCCGCTACGCCTCATGCTCATGCCAGTCATGCTATCGACCACTGCCCTCAGTCGCCGGAACCGCAATTGATTCCTGACAGCATTGTGTCAGGAGCCTGCGGTTGCAGCAACGCGACAATGCGCACAAACTGTTGCGATTGCGCATTTTCAGCCGCACATGTTATCTATTGTAAACAACATCGAGGATTCATTTACGCTACGGCAGGGGCTGCGACAGCCCCAGGCGCAAATTTTTCCTCTTCCGGCAGGAGGCCAAGCCATGGACAAGCGTGACCTCTCGACGATCTTCCGCGATCGCCTGAAATTGCTCTTGACACGATCCGACCTGAACCAGTCGGCTTTCGCCACCGCAGTCGGCATCGACCGCTCGGCGCTCTCCCAGCTTCTGTCAGGAGCATCCACGCGCCTGCCTCGTGCCGAGACGCTGCTCAACATCGCCGCCGAGTTCAAGGTGTCGCTGGACTGGTTGCTTGGCCTCAGCCAGGACGAGGTCCTGACCGGCGAGATCCGCGAGAGCCTGGAGATCGAGGAGGCGCCGGACGGCTTCGACCGCACGCTTCTGGCCAAGTGGCACGCCGAGGCGGCCGGCACCAAGATCCGCTACGTCCCCGCCGGCATACCCGACCTTCTGCGCACCGAAGCGCTGGTCGACTACGAAGCAGGCATCGCCAACAAGAGCAGGCAGGCGCAGGCCGGCGAGACGCAGTATCGTATCGACTACAACCGGCGTCCCGAGACCGACATGGAAGTCTGCATGCCTCGCCACACGCTGGAGATCTTCGCGCGTGGGCTGGGCGTATGGGACCGCTTCCCGGAAGCCGACCGTCGCCAGCAGCTCCTGCACATGGCGACACTGCTCGACGATCTCTATCCGACCTTCCGGCTGTTCCTCTATGACGGGCGCATGCGCTATTCGATCCCGTACACGATCTTCGGGCCCTACCGCGCCGCCATCTATGTCGGCGACATGTATCTCGTGCTCAACGCCACCCAGCCAATCCAGACGCTGATACGGCATTTCGACAATCTGATCCGCGCCGCCGATATCAACGCGCACGAGTCCGCTGCCTTCGCGCAAAGGCTGGCCGGCATGTCGTTCCCGTCAGGCGCTGCCTGAGCCATCCCGCAAACAGGTCGGCAGCAACCGCGTTTCCAACGGCATCGAGGTCGAGATCACACCGACGCGCCGCGCGACGCGATTTCGTCGCGGATTCATTGACTACACATAAAGACTTCTTTATATCCTTATTCAAAATCCAGACATGAAAGCCATTTCCATGACGACGACCAACCCTATCGACGCATTGCTGGCCGAAAAGGGCGTTCTGCTGGCCGACGGCGCCACCGGCACCAACCTGTTCGCGATGGGGCTGGAGGCCGGCGAGGCCCCCGAACTGCTCAATGAAACGGCGCCCGACACCATCACCAGCCTGCACCAGAATTTCGTCGACGCGGGCGCCGACATCATCCTCACCAACTCCTTCGGCGGCACGCGCCACAGGCTGAAGCTGCACCACGCGCAGGATCGCGTGCACGAGTTGAACAAGCGCGCCGCCGAGATCGCCCGCTCCGTCGCCGACAAGGCCGGCCGCAAGGTGATCGTCGCCGGTTCCGTCGGCCCGACCGGCGAGCTTCTGGTTCCACTCGGCGCCATGACCTATGAGGAGGCAGTCGACGCCTTCGCCGAACAGATCGAGGGCCTCAAGGCCGGCGGCGCCGAAGTCGCTTGGATCGAGACGATGTCAGCGCCGGACGAGATCAGGGCCGCCGCCGAAGCCGCGATCCGCGTCGGCCTGCCCTACACCTATACCGGCTCATTCGACACCGCCGGCCGCACCATGATGGGCCTGCTGCCGAAGGACATTCACGGCGTCGCCGATGGCCTTTCCCAGGCCCCGCTCGGCGTCGGCGCCAATTGCGGCGTCGGCGCGTCCGACATACTCGCCTCGCTGCTCGACATGACCGCCGCGAAGCCGGAGGCAACGGTCATCGTCAAGGGCAATTGCGGCATCCCGGAATTCCGTGGCACCGAGATCCATTACTCCGGTACGCCGGAACTGATGGCCGATTATGTCAGGCTCGCTGTCGATGCCGGCGCGAAGATCGTCGGCGGCTGCTGCGGCACTTCGTTCCAGCATCTTGCCGCCATGCGCAAGGCGCTCGATGAGCACGCCCGGTCTGAACGTCCGACGCTGTCGACGATCGTCGAGCGCATCGGCCCGATGCGCAACAAGGTGGCGAGCGAGAGCGGCGCCGAGGGGGGCGAGGGCCGCCGCGAGCGTCGCCGCGGCCGCGCTTGATCCGCTATTCGCTGTTCTCGGCGTAACGAGACAGCGCCGAGTTGAAGTCGGTCGAGGCCGGACCTGCTCCGGCCTGCATCGTCACCAGCGCGTCCGAGGCGCCAGGCCCGGTGATCTGCTCCAGCATGACGCGGAAGCGGTCGTTGTTGAGTGCCGACATGGCGGTATGGCGGGCCGCCGCGACATCGTTCCTCATCCGGCTGGTTTCCGCCGATGGAGCGGACTGGCTGTCCGGTTGGCGGATCGTCGTCACCCGGGCCTGCGAGGCTGTGTTCGCGACAGTGATCAGCAATGACAGTCCCCTCACGCCCGTGTATCAGCACTGCATAGTGGCAGGGGGTTGCAATCCTCTCCCGGAAATACAACGCAATTTAACGACCGGCGATTTTGCGGCAGTACCGGCGAGATGCGTTGTCTCGCCGGTCTGGTCCGTTCCGGTAAGTTCAAGGACGACGTGCCGGGCGGTCCGTCCTACTTGCCGCCGCCCAGCGCCGAGGCGAGCCGCACCAGCGAGAGGAATTCAGCCCGATAGCCAAAGGGATCCGCGCCACGAGCGGCGCCGGCGATCTCGGCGATCCTGTCGTAGCCGAACTTGGCCATGGCATCCTCGTCGCGCAGCTTCTGGCCAAAGGCCGCGACCGCAACCGAGAACCGCTGGTCGACGCTGGCCTTGTCGAAAGATTCCACTTCGCTCGCGGGCGTAACCGGCGTGGTGATCAGCTTGGAGACATCTTCGTTCGGCAGCTTGTAGCGGATCTTCACGAAGGCATACTCGTCGGCATTGGCCACGCCGCCATTGTCCACCTTTGCCTGCCCGTAGCGCAGGGGATCGATCTGATCGCCGCCGCTGCCCTTCGGCGTGATCTCATAGATGGCAGTGACGGAATGGCCTGAGCCGATATCGCCGGCATCGACGCGATCGTTGTTGAAATCCTCACGGTTCAGCGCCCGGGTTTCGTAGCCGATCAAGCGGTACTCCGAGACCCTGGCCGGGTTGAACTCGACCTGGATCTTCACGTCCTTGGCGATGGGAAAGAGCGTCGAGGACGCATCCTGCACCAGGATCTTCTCCGCCTCGGACAGCGTGTCGATATAGGCGGCGGTGCCGTTGCCGTTCTGGGCAATGGTCTGCATCATCTGGTCGTTCAGGTTGTCGTGCCCGAAGCCGAACACCGACAGGAACACGCCGGTCTTGCGCTCCTGTTCGACGAGCCGCTTGAGATCGTCGTCGTCCGTCTGCCCGATGTTGAAGTCGCCGTCGGTGGCCAGCATCACCCGGTTGACGCCGTCCTTGACGAAGGACTGCTGCGCCAGGCGGTACGCTTCCTTGATGCCCGCCTCGCCCGCCGTCGAGCCGCCCGGCTGCAGATTGTCGATGGCCGCCAGGATTTTGTCCTTCTCCGCCACGCGGGTCGGCGTCAGCACCGTGCCGGCCTCGCCCGCATAGGTCACGATGGACACTGTGTCGTCGGGCCGCAGCTTGCCGACCAGCAGCCGGAAGGCCGACTGCGCCAGCGGCAGCTTGTCCGGCTCGTCCATGGAGCCGGATACGTCGATCAGGAACACCAGGTTGGCCCGTGGCTGCTCCGCCGGCTTCACGTCGAAGCCCTTGATGGCGACATGCATCAGCTTGGTCCGGGGGTTCCACGGCGTCGGCATGACGCTGACCGTGGAATTGAATGGCGTCGACGCTGAGTCCGGCCCCTTCCAGTCATAGGGGAAATAATTGACCATCTCCTCCACGCGAACGGTGTCGGCCTGCGGCAGGATGCCTTCCCGAAGCGAGCGCCGCACGAAGGAATAGGAAGCGGTGTCGACGTCGATCGAAAAGGTCGAGACCGGGTCCTCCGCGGCGGCATGCACCGGGTTGGTCTTGAAGCTTTGGATGCGGTCGCGGTTCTCCACCTGAGATTGCAAGGGGTCGATCGGCATGGGCGCTGGCTGAACCATCAGCCTCGTCTCGACGCCAGGCACAACGCCGCCTCGCGGCACCGCACTCATCTTTGCCGCCGGAGCGGCAGCGCCGCCATACTGCATGTCGGCCGGGGCCGCCTCCTGCTGCATGGCATCGGCAGGAGCAGCCTGCAGCGCGGGCGCGGTGGCGCTCGCCTCCGGTTTTGGCGCTGCTGGCTCGACCAGTGGCACCGTCGCAACCTTGCTTTCGGCGTCTGCCTTCTTCTTGTCGAGTTCGACCGGCGGCATCGCCGTTTGCGATGTCTCCGCCGGTGCTGGCGCGACCTTGCCGTCCGCCTCGAAGCGCGCCGGCGCCTCACCCAGCAAGTGGAGGGCCGCATAGCCCGCGATCGGCAGGGCGACGAGCCCGGCAATGGTCGGCGTTGCAATGAGTTTGCGTTGCATGATGTCTCTCCAGAGCCCCTTTGCCCGCTCCGTGAGACGAAGACCCGCCGACGATCCTTGGGTCGCTCCAGTAATTTCTTCTTGCCCGTCAAAGGCGCTCATCGCCGCCGTCAGCGCGCGGGCCCGGGCTTCCGCGTCCGGCGCGGGCGTTGCGATGTCGCGCAGCCTTGCGAGTTCGTTGTCGTCGACCATGGTCACACTTCCCCGGCCGAACGCATCAAAGCCTTCAGCCGCTTCTTCGCTTCATGGATGTGCCAGGAAACAGTCGTCTCCGAGATCGCCATCACCTCGGCGGCAGCCGCGTGGCTCAGCCCCTCGCCGTAGACGAGCAGCACCGCGTCGCGTTGCTTGTCAGGCAGCCTGCGCACCGCCGCCCAGAGCGCATCCGCGGGATCGTCGGGCTCCGGGAGCATGTCGCCCGCGATCATCGCATGGGTGCCATAGGCCTCGGTCTTGGCGGTCTCGCGCGCGGATTTGCGCATCAGGTCGCGCGTCACGTTCAGCGTCATGGTGTAGAGCCATGTCGTGAACGCCCCGCCGCCCCGATAGTCGCGGATCGCCCGGCCGAGCCGGACGCAGACTTCCTGGGCGATATCCTCGGCATCCGCCTTGCGGCCACACCATCGATAGGCCGCGCGATAGACGAAGTCATAGTGCCTTTCGACCAACCGGCCGAAGGCTCCCCTGTCTCCGTCCTTCGCCCGCCCGACCAATTCGGCGTCGGAGGCGTCGCTTTCCTCAAGCATCATCGCCATCATTTGCCCGTTGGACGAAGGCTAGTGACGATTCCTTGGGTCCTTGAAACAAAAAAGTTGAGAACGCCCAGACCGAGGCCTCATTGCCCGGGGCAAACAAGGCGGACCGTCACGGTGCTCTTGCCGCTGACGGATATGCCACCTTGCGAAACAATCCTGGCAAAAGGCATGGTCCGGATATCCTGCGAGATATCGGCGTCGTTCGTGAGGCGCTCGTCGGCAAACATCTGTCCGGCGCCTACCTCGCCCTGCGGGCGCATAGACATGCCGTGGCCGCCGTTGCAACGGATCTTCACATCGCCCGGCTTGCCCGTCGACTTGCTCTTGAGGTTCATCGCGAACCCGTCAGTGTCCAGCGCAAGATCAATGTCGTCGTTGAGCTGCCCGCTTGGCTTGCAGTTCATGCCCGCGATCTTCACACCCTTGATCCTGGTCGTCTGCTTGCCCTTTCCGTTCAGCGTCCAGCTGTCCGAGCCGGCCGAGCTCTTGCCTTTCATCTCCACTGACGGGATTTCGTAGGAATAGGTGGCGTCGAACTGCGGCCCCGTGAAGCGCGGCTCCATCTTCGCCTCCACCGTCAGCGTGCCTTCATCGACGATCCGCTTGAGCACCGCCCGCATCGCCTTTGCCTGGTCCCTGTAGCGCTCCGCCTCCTCCGCCGCGATCTGGCTCGGCAGCCTGTCCCAATAGACGGAAGCCGTTTCCCTGGCGCAGCGCTCGCGATGCGCGGCTTCGTGCGCGAGCGTGATGTCGGCTATCTCCTTGCAGGGAGAGCCGGCGCGCAGCTT
>Ga0097680_1002579_pt1 | contig 11342 bp, 9 predicted proteins | sample ThiBiot_750_biof_2_FD_72844 | JGI IMG/M metagenome (GOLD analysis project Ga0097680, IMG submission 72844) | Wastewater bioreactor microbial communities from Cape Town, South Africa - Thiocy_cont_750_biof - 1398105538117 (version 2) (version 2) ...
GTTTTTCTCTTTATTTTATTTTGTTTCGGTTCAGTGCATCAGTGAAAGCAAAACATGTTTATTATAGGTGAAAAATAGAAAGAAAATAGTCGTGAGTAATGCATTAATTTACATAGTGAAATATTTGTACTACAGGTTTCTTTTTTTTCTTTCGTTTTTCTCGTCGCAATTGATCTCGTTCACGTTCAACAGGATCAATACCAAAGCAATATTTCAAAATATCCATAATAATTACAAAAGCAGCAACAGTGCTCAAAGCAATAATTGCAATATAACCAAATGATTTCGAAATTGTTTTGAGAACAACAATTTTCGTTGTCAAAAATTCGCAATGTCGACCATAATAATTTGTTCCAAGACATTCACATGTATAATTACCCAATAACGGACGACAAACAGCATTGTTTTGACATAAACCGGCATAGCAAAAGTTCTTCTTTCTTTCGCAATGAATACCTTCCCAATTATTTTTGCATGTACAATTGAATTCTGTATCTGATATATTTTTACATGTTCCTACAAGGAGAAATGTTTACATGCAAATAAAATACATTAGATATTTACCATTATTCCAACAGGTATTTTCTTTACAAGGTCGATGATCACGCTCACATTTTTCACCGGTGAAACCAGGTGCACAAATGCAAATATAACTTTGACTATCATCAGTATTCTTACAAGTACCATTATTTTGACATGGCAGAAATAAATCACATGGACTTCTAAGAATTTCAAATTGTATATTATCACTTGTTGTTACTACTGTTGTGTAGTAAGATTTCGTTGAAGTCAATTCAAGTGGAGTGGAATCAACTAAACAAGAACAGTTTCATTCTATTGGACAATATAATTAATTACCGTTTTGTTGTTGTGATGCATTCCGACCAATGATTTGGAATTTCTGTACACGATTATTTCCCCACTCACTTATGTATAGTGAACCTTCACTGTCAAATGCTAAAGTATGCGGATAATACAATTGAGTAGCATCTTTACCAGAACTTCCTGAACAAGCAATAATACATTTTGCATCAGTCGAATTAGGAGCTAAACGAAGAATTCGATGATTATGGCAGTCACTAATATACATATATTCATTTGTGTCTATGATTAAGTGTATAGGTTCATCTAGTTTTTGACAATTGCTTCCAGATACACTACTAACGATTACTTGGACACCTGATGTAGCTCCTAGAGACCACTTCATTATTCGATGATTTTGGCGGTCTGCAATAAATACAGTCTCATTCTCATCGACAAATAATCCATGTGGTCGATTTAATTGGTTTAAGGCTAATCCATTAAATCCATTGCCAGCAACAATGGTAAAGTTATTTGAATTTAAAGAAAAACGTAATACACGATGATTAGTGTAATCGCTGACATAAATCTGATTTTTAATATCAACATAAAAATAGTAGACTTTAAATGATGTATCGAAAGCAATAACAGTAGTAGTAGTATTTGAACCGTTTAAAGATAACTGTTGTACTCGATGTTTTTCAGTGTCTAGAACATAGAGTGACGTGTTAGTAACCGAAACATCGTGTGGATAATTAAATTGTTCATTGCTACCGCCACCCTGTCCTGGATCTATAGTATTACTAGTATTGCAATTAAGATCCACAATGGAAATGCGATGATTGTGAGCATCAGCAATGTAGAGAATATCATTATCACTCATGGAAATACCATAAGGACGTTGTAGATGTGAAAGAGATGATCCATTTGTTCCATTCGGATCACCAGCAATAGTAATTCCAGTTTGGTTCCATGTTGTATTCGGTGATAAGTGTATCTTTCCTAAAAATATTAAGTATAAAGTGTTCTATTTCAAGTGGTTATAAATGTTTTCAGATTTACTTGACGTTCCGACGATGATCAATTGAAAAAATAACCATATCACCAATTGGTATTTAGTTGTCATCAACGATAGTGTTCAAAAATATTGAATATGAAGAAAATCAAGTATTAGCATTAAATAAAACTGTAAATGTTAATATTTGTAAGTATCATTTTCTCATGTTGGAAAATATGTACATAACTTTTCATTGAATAATCCGAATAACTGTAAAAAGGAAGAAAAAGACTCATAACAACCAATAAAAAAAATATCGATATTTTTTCTGTTTTGTTGAGCAAACATTGCGTGACAAAAAAAGCTTCTGTGTATGTTGATTACTTGATCTATCGAACTGAATTCGAAGATTTTATGAATTAAGAAACATCTACGAGAAGCACGATTTATGGATGTACCATTGCCAACAGAACGTACTTATGCTGATCAATATGGTTGGGTTTCACCATTTATTTTGGAAATACGAAAATATTTTAATTTAACTAAAGGTAAATCACCTTCGAAAGACAAACGATCTTCTCGTAAGAATTGGAGATTAGTTGGAATTCAAGGCAGTGAACAAATTTGGCGAAATAAAGTTATACTTTGGGATGATCCATTGAATAATTATACTGGGTGTTTGCTTCAAAGTTCAAAGTGTTAATTTCGATCAAAAAACACATAAACGTATCGTTCATTTACAATGAAGACAGCGATTTTGTGGTAAAGTAAAACAAAAATAAAAATAGAATTTCTATTATTTTATCTAGATACGAGCTCGTGATGAGTATTTCGATAATCATAGTTCCGATCGTGATTTTGATGATTATATCATCGACATATGTTTTCAAGTTTATTATCGTGATTATAGTTATATTACGCAACATAAAATTTATATTCTTGTTTTAAAATATTTTTGTGAATCATCATTAGCCAGGATATTCATAATGTAATCCATCTTTAATAATATTACCATGGCGATCTGCTGGATGAAAATGCGGTCGTTGGCCAGGTTCATGAGCTGCATGATGAACGGGTGGATTGCCTCTACCCGCCTCACGTGCTGCTTCTTCAGCGTATTTACGACTAGGAAGAAGTTTGAAATAAAGCATAAATTTGCCACTAGGCCCAACGCATCGCGTGCCGATACTAGGTCGCGATCCTTTAGTTACTCTTGTTCGGTCTGTAACATAAGGTGTGCCACGTTTTTCTGTTTGATGAATTACAGCACCTGTCCTTCGATCGATCGTTTTCCGTATTGTAATTGGCGTTGTCCATGTAACTTTTTCGTAGCTTATCGTTTGACCGGGTGGTGGTGTCACCGGAGAGTTTGATCTGTCAGCCATGTGTGTAAACTTAGTGTACACGATAATAACTAATTGAAATCGAAAATACAATACAATAATGAATGCCTACAATCGTATTATATATATATATATACACGCAACGCCTACACTTGGTTTTTCGCCTACATTCTGCGCGGCAAAATTCTTTCGCGATTACTCATCAGTTTCACAAGTTAAAAAAGAATCTATTGACAGAAACGAATACACTGATAAAAATCTTGGTTACATCGATACATCAAAAAAGATCATACGTAGGCCATGTTGTAACACCAGCAACGATCGTATCCATTATCCCTTTCAATTGAAATGCGAGACTGTCGTTGGCAGGTCTTGTATTCGCTGTGAATGCATAAGATAAACCATTATTTCTTCTTGCAAGATATGCAATTGTTCCCGGTATCGCACCCATATGACCTCGGTAAGAATTATCAATAAACCAACCTTTACCATAACCTGGATTTGCTGACGAACCTGTCCACATTGTTGTGATTGTGGCATTCGATAGAATGTTTGCTTTGAAATTAAATCCATCGACTTTCGTCAAAATACCGACAAGATCAATTGGTCGTGCGATCAATCCGTCCGTGGAATCCATACGACGAACACGAAGATTGTATGCACTGTTTGGATAATAGATAACTTCATTTGTTTTTTTATTAGCTAAACTATCTTCACCAACGACAATCATGTTTGTTTGTGGAGAATTATTCAAAATCGAATTTCGAAGATACTCTTCATAAGTTTTTCCTGTACATTTCTCAATGATTCGTCCAAGTAGAAGATAACCGAAATTAAGATATTCATATGTCGATCCAGGTGTATTCTTTACAATTCGATTGTCAAGAACCCAATTAATTAATTCATTCTGACTGAGATCGTACTTCATAAATATTGGATCACCACCGTCATTTGATAAACCACTCGTATGTTCGAGAAGTTGTTGAACTGTAATATTTCGTAAGCGTGTACTATACGATTTAGTCCCGTAAGTTGTTCCGAGTAATGCCGACGAACCAAATACTTTTGAAGTCAGTGAAAACTTTCCTTGTTCGATCAATTTCATAATGGCGATAGCAGTCATTGATTTCGATACACTAGCTATTCGAAATAAATGATTAGGATTCACTTTTTCACCAGTTGATGTATCAGCAAAACCATAGCCTTTAGCAAAAACAAGACGTTCTTGTCGAGTAATAGCGATTGATAAACCTGGAATTGAATGTTGATTTATATAAGCTTGAATTTGATTGTTAATCAACGAGAGATCATTTCCGTTCATGTTAGGATTTTCCCAAATGGCAGCATACAAATCAATATTATTTTTTGTATAACCACATACAACTTTGAGACGATAACCTTGATAGTAATTGTTAGTAAATTCACTTTGGTAAACATTGTGAGTCAATGCATGTCGAGCAATCCATGGATAACTTGATTTTTTCTCAAAAATAGCAGCATAATAATCGATATTATTAACTGTATAACCTGAAACAAGAACAAGAACATATCCTTGATTGGTTAACGTATTGAATTCGGTTTGGTATTGTGCAGCAGTGAGACCATGTCGAGCAGTCCAAGCTGGAGTACTAGTTAGTTTTTGAAAAATAGCAGCAAAATATGCTGTATTACTAATACCGTATCCGCTAACATGTGTGAGTCTATATCCTTGAGCAGTCCAACTGTTGAATTCATTTTGATACTGAGCAGAAGTTAAACCGTGTCGAGCTACAAGAGGAACTGAATTACTTGTTGATTTTTCCCAAATAGCTACATATTTATCGATACCATTCGTTCCAGAATATGCATTAACGAGTGTTAAACGATAACCTTGACTAGCTGCATTATTAAATGCCTGTTGATATTGACTATTAGTTAATCCATGACGACAAATTTGTGTTGGACCATCATTTGATTTTTCAAAATATACTGCAAAACGTTCTTGATTATTGATCGTATAACCACTGATGTAAAGTAAACGATAACCTTGTTGAGTAAGACTATCAAATAGAGTTTGATATTCGCCAGAATTCAAACGATGTCTAGCAACAAAAGGTGCATTACTAGCACTTAAAGTTATACGGACGATGAATATAAATAACCACAGTGAAAAAATCCATGATAAAGAAATTTGATGATGCCTCATTATTTATTTTTGTTTGTGTGTGTGTGCAAACAATATTCTATTTATATGTATGATTTGCTATTATAAAAACGTCATTGAATAAGTATGTTTGTGACGTCGTAATTTTCTTTTCATATCGAATATGTCGTATGAAATATGAGTCAGATCGAAAATTGCTATGTCCTCATTGATTTATTTTAGTTTTTACATTTCTATACACAAGAAAAACGCAACAATCATAATTCTTGTTTTCATCTTTTGAATAATTTATAACTTTTATCCCATTGACTGGTAACTCAGCGCGCTCTCTGTCTGTCTTTGGCTTCGTTGATATTTTATTTGTAGATGTCTCTTTATTTTTTTATCAAATCAGAGGAAACACCGAAGAAAAACTCAACTTAGTTATAAATTTGAGAGAGGAAAAAAAACATGTCGGTTGAAAATTGTTTACTTGACTTATTTCCAATTGAAATTATTGATATGATTTTCGAATATCTATCTATAAATGATATTATTTCTGGATTTTTCAATGTAACTCCATATATTAATCAAATTATTTCAAATTATCAATTTTATAAAATCAATTTCGAATCAATATCAAAACATAAATTCGATATCATATGTCAACATATTCAAAGCCATCAAATGAAAAGTTTAATATTGAACGATGGAGATGATACACCCAATCAATCGAATCTGTTTTTATCTTTATTTAAAATTGATGATTTAGCAGTTCATCTATCTCATCTATCACTTATTGATCTTAATACTCAATCAATGGAATTAATTTTAAAAAATATAAATAAATTTCAAAGATTATCATCATTAAAAATAATCAATAATAATAATACAATAGAATCAGCTCAATTGAGTTTAATCTATCCTCAATTAAATCGATTGAATATTTCAAGTGAATATTATTTTTCAAATTTAGTTTCCATGACTAATCTTAAACATTTAATCTTATCAACTTCGTGCACATACAATCAATTTCAAATGTTACTCGCTCATTGTTCAAAACTTGTTTCATTAAATTTCATTCTCGACAAAGATCTTCAAGAAAATATTTCGAATATTTATTTGAATTTAAAAAGATTAATTATCAACATATCATCTCAAGTGAATATGATTCAAATGAAAAGTCTCTTGAATTGTTTTCCTAGTTTGGATTATTTCGAAATCGAATGTCGAAGTGATTTAGATTTATGCGATGGTCATCAATGGGAATCATTTATTTCGAATAATTTACCATTTTTAAAAGTATTCAACTTTAAATTTCAATTGAAATCGACGATTGTTCTTAATAGTCTTGTCATGGAAAATATTATAAATTCCTATTCGACAGAATTTTGGCTACATGAAAAACATTGGTATATTGCCATTGAATGGGAACAAAAATTATTCTATTCCGTTCCACGATATTCATGTGAATCAGCTGATTCGAATTTTCGTTGTCCATATTCGACGACATCCGAAGATGAATCGATATTTTCCAATCATATCAATGCACTTGCCGTATGGGGAAAATCGAATCATTATTTTCCGAATGTTAAAGAACTCTGGCTTGTCGATAATCCATCGAAAATCAATTTAGAATCTATTATTGATGTTAACAAAGTTCATCGATTGATATTTGTTACATCGAAAATCGATCTTTCAATAGACATTCTCGTGAATCTCGTGTCGATAATGAAGAATCTGAATTTTATTCAATTCTATTCGATTCCATTGTCGTTTGTGCAAACAGATCGAACGATTAGTTTTCCAAATATTCATTCAATTGAATTTATGAAAGAATTTCAATATCATTTAACAATCGAGAAATTAAGTCAATTTTTTCCAAATATTGAACGATTAAAAATGAAAGTCAAATCCAATGAAGACATTTATCATGTATTAAATTCATTTTCAAATCGCTTATCACTCGTTACATTTCATTCGGAAAAATCAACGTTGACAGTTACAGAAAAATCTATTGAAACTATCTTAGGTCATTCGAATTTTACCTGTCATATCGATACAAGCGATGTTCGATTATGGATTGGAGCAAATAAAATTGCACAATTTGGTTTTTCTCATTTAGAATCGAAAAAATCAAAGACACCTGGCTGTTTTTCATGGATTTTTTCAAAGAAATTTTTTTCTTGTCTTCAATAATGTACGAATTTTTGTATTCGACGATTGTCAAGAACAACTAGCCAAAGATTACGAAATAAAATAGCATCATCATCGCTAACACTTGTTATGTCAGCAACTGTAGTTGTGATACAGTTTGCTTGTATCTACTCGTATAAATGCTGATGAAGAAATATTTTGATGACTATGTGCACGTACGATAGATCTTTATAGTTTATTTCGTTAGTTTTGAACAATGTTCTTTCGGACTCTATTGAAAAAAAAGCAACAAATCAAAGTTGCTTTTGTGAGCGAGCGAGAGTATGAATTCAAACTGGAAAGCCGAGAAAAAGACATACACTTATATGATTTCAAGTTTAATGTTATTTTAATCAAAAGAAAATTCCAAATACACGCTTTTTTAAAGAAAGGGTATAAAAACAGTTATTTTTCTTTCAAAAGAAGCAACATTCAACTACATATAGTGAATGACATGGCAGCTAGACAAACATATTCTGATACTTCTGTTGATCAATATTCTTATGTGACTGAAGACCAAATAGATTCAGAACTCAAATGTTCTGTATGCAATCAACCTTTTGTGCAGCCGATGGTCGGCAAGCAGTGTGAGCACACATTTTGCAAAGTATGCATCGACAATTGGTATCAACAGAATTTTTCGTGTCCTTTATGTCGCAGGAATACTCCATTTAAGCCTCTTACTAATCGTATTGTACTCAGTCAACTTGATCGTCTACTTGTTCGTTGTTCACATTGCCATCAAAACAATATTGAAAGAGGAAATTTTGACGATCATATTCAGCATCAATGTCGTCAAGTTAATGTACGATGCAAAGCTGCAGATTTAAAGTGTACTTGGACTGGAAAACGACAAGAATTGATGGAACATTCAGCAATTTGCCCTTTGTTACAAATTAGGCCAGTTATACAAGAGTTAAGGTCTGAACTGAGTGCTCAAGCATATCAATTTCAAGTGTTTATGGATGAAATGCCAGAACGATTTGATAATTTACAGAAGCAGCGACAACAACATGTTCCTAGAGCTCAAAGAAGATAACGTTACAATGCGCTGATGAAGGATTTAAGCTATGAATGGATAAATCGTAAACATATGCAGAATGAATTCTGCGATGTCTGTTCTTGTGGTCCTGGAGTCTACGTAAAATGTTTAATTTGTTATCGCAATGTTACTCCGAATAATGTTGCTATTCATGATGATTACAACAGAAATTCGATTAATACTATTTGTAAGCATTGTGTACGAGAGTATGGTTGGTAATCAAAAAATATCGATGTTTGGCAGCATTGCATTTGCTAAGGGCATATAAAAAGTATCAAGATTTACATTTTAGTACAGTATAATAAGCTTGAGAAATATTTTTGCTGTATAGTCTAGTAGAGAAAAACATTCTCTATTTTTCAATACTATTCGATCGTATTTCAATTTGGTTTTAGTAATAAAAATTTCAATAAGAGTTGTTTTTTATCATGTCTCACGATTACTCTAATCTGATAGATTGCTTTAAAACAAGTTTTAATACAAACAAGATGGAAGCCTGTGGTTTCCATCGCTCAAAAAAGCAAATGATGATGCATTGAATCGTCTATTTTAAAACTTTCCTAGTGTGTTATTTGAATTCTGCTAAATCAATTTTCAAAATGTCGAACAAACACATTTTGTACAGAAATTTGTCGAAAACTCAGGTAAAGCTTAGACTAGAACACGTATAACTTCTGAATAATTAATTCTAAACATGTGAATTTTGTGCAGCTGTGGAAATACTCCATAAACGGTGACAATCTACATATGGAATATTAAAAGTTCGCTACAAATATGTGACCTGGTAGGTTTTTGTCAAATAGGTCAGTTCGAAATCTTTAAAAAATAATTGTAACATATCGGAATCTTGCTTTGATAAACTGTTTTAAAATGACATCACAAACTTTCTATAGGGTTACTATTGACTCGCATATGATTCATCGAACTTACATGAAAAGAAAAGAAATTGTGTAATTTATTGTGAATAAGAATAACGCATGTGAAATTATATAAGTGATTGAATTGAATATAGGTATTTTTTATTTTAAAATGAGTGCAGACAACAATACTCAACTAGATCTAAATGATCTATCGCCAATTCAAGTTTTTATTCGAATTAAACCAAGTAATTCCAATGAAATAATTCCATTTAAATATTCGCACAATAATCAAATTTTAACTGTTCCTCATTCATGTTCATATTCATTTGATAAAATCTTTTTACCAGAAACAACTCAACAGGATATATTTCAATCAATCGTTTCACTTGTACATCTACCATTAAATGGTTATAATTCAACAATATTTGCATATGGTCAAACAAATAGTGGCAAAACATATACAATGCTAGGTCCCAATGGAAAATTATCATTTGATACTGATTTAATGGGAATTATTCCGAGAATAAGTCGATATTTATTTGCATGCATACATAATCTCACATCGTCATCTTCATTGATACAATATCAAATACGTGCAAGTTATTTACAAGTATATAACGGTCGTGTTTATGATTTATTAGGAAAGAACACATGTTTAAATATTCGTATTGATCATGAAAATAATATCAATGTCAAAGATGCTACAGAAATACCTGTTCACAATAGTCTACAATTAGAAGAGATTTTAAAACAAGGCAATGAAAAACGTACAACTGCATTTACGAATATGAATTCATCATCATCACGAAGTCATGCTCTATTGATTTTATTGATTGAAAAACGCGAACGATTAGGATTAGCATCAAGAGAATATAAATCTTATTTAGGTCGATTAAATTTAATTGATTTAGCTGGTTGTGAAGATACTTCACGTTCACAAGTTCAAGATGATCGATTTCGTGAATCGATTCATATCAATAGTGATCTATTACAATTAAGACGCGTCTTGGATGCTTTGTCAGCATGTTCATCGCATATTCCCTATCGAGATTCAACATTAACTCGTTTACTTCAATCATCATTATCACCAACACGATCTTTAACTATTTTAATTTCTCATATAAGTTCATTAAATATTGATTTATCTGAAAGTTTAAATACTTTAAAATATTCTCACATCGCTCAACGTATCAAACGAGTATCAATTCCACTGCAAACAATTTCAAAACATATCGATACAAGCGATGTCATGTTCGGTGATTATAATGATCCAATTCAGGCGTTTGATCGTCGTACAATTTATATTCAAACACGTTCATATGGAAAAATCTTTGCTCGATTAGCTGGATATCGAAATATTGAAGAACAAAAATGTATTTTACTTGTACATGGTTCAGGACCAGAAAATTCTTCAATGTATTGGAATAGCTTTGTTCGAAGATTATTAGCAGCCATATCTTCACCTTCAAAATATTATTTTGTAGCTATCGATTGTCCAGGTTATGGTCGTTCACAAGGTAGTAAACAAACGATTCGTTCTTATCCAGGTGATTTTATTCAAGAAATTGTCGATTGTATTTCACCGTTGACACGTCAAACTTATTGTTTAATTGGTTCATCTCAAGGAGCAGCTTCGGCATTTAATGCTTTAGTTGAAAAACCTTCGATGTCATCGTTTCTAGCTGTACAAGATCCTGTTTCACATGATCCACAACGTTTTACTTGTCTGAAACAACCAACATTATTAATGTATGACGTCGATGATGACGGTCATCCTGTTTCTGTTGGAAGATTAGTTAGAAAATATATTCCTCATAATCATTATTATGAATATTCAAGTTTAAAACAACCAAATTGGTTAGAATCGAATGCTCATTTGAAATTATTAGAATTATTTCATGAATATGATAGAGACATAAGTTCGATTTCAGTGATATCTCGAACAAATTCATCTTCTCCGCTTCCCAAAGGTTTATCTATT
>Ga0097680_1002600_pt1 | contig 11260 bp, 16 predicted proteins | sample ThiBiot_750_biof_2_FD_72844 | JGI IMG/M metagenome (GOLD analysis project Ga0097680, IMG submission 72844) | Wastewater bioreactor microbial communities from Cape Town, South Africa - Thiocy_cont_750_biof - 1398105538117 (version 2) (version 2) ...
GCGCTACTGGCTCAGATCCACGTGGCGAGGAATGCCGATGGTCTGCTGCTATACCGCCAGGAAGCAATTTACGCCCGCGAAAAGGTCGCACTCGACCAAGTGCTGGTGGTGCAGTGGATGGGCAGGGTCGACTTCGAGCTTAAGTCGCTGGGTAAATTCCTGCCGCTCTAGATCAGACGTCGCCACGATAGGAATACCGGCGCTACGCGCCAGTGCTTTCGCATACTGGGATTTTCCAACGCCCGGTGGTCCGTCGAGCAACAAGCCTTTTTCGATGGCGGCTCAATCGAGCCGACCGCGTCGATACGCAGCCAGGTCTGAGGCAAGGTTCAAACCCCATTCCTTAGCGGCGCCGCATCCGGAAAGCTCGTCCAGCGCGGGACAGCCGAAAAATTTGAAGCCTAGCCGAAAGCGCAAGCTTGTCGATGCGATGCGCAGCGAATGGGACGTGTCGATCCGGCGTACCTGCCGGGTGTTCGAGGTCGATACCTCGACCTATCACTACAAATCCCGTCGCTCCGGTCAGGCAGTTCTCGAGGAGCGGATCAAGGAGATCTGTCGGACGCGGATCCGCTACGGCTATCGGCGGATTCATGTCCTGCTACGCCGTGAAGGCTGGCGTCACGGTCAAAACAAGACCCGACGCATCTATCGCAAGTTAGGCCTGCAATTGCGCAACAAAACGCCGAAGCGTCGGGTCAAGGCCAAGCTGCGGGAGGATCGCCGCCCCGCGACGCGATCGAACGAGACGTGGGCGATGGACTTCGTGCATGATCAGCTTGCGACGGGGCGCAAGCTGCGCGTGCTCACCATCGTCGATATCTTCTCGCGGTTCTCGCCGGCGCTGGAGCTGCGGTTCACATTCCGCGGCGCCGACGTTGTGGAGATCCTGGAAAGGACCTGCAAGGAGATGGGAGTCCCGGCAGCAATTCGTGTCGATCAAGGCACCGAGTTCGTATCGCGCGATTTGGATCTGTGGGCATATCAACGCGGTGTCACCCTCGACTTCTCCCGACCTGGAAAGCCAACGGACAATGCTTACATCGAAGCGTTCAACGGCCGCTTCCGGGCGGAATGTCTCAATGCACACTGGTTCCTCAGCCTTGCGACGCATTTGCCGACAAAGATACTCCACGGACAATTGAAGATATATTTGGCGCGGATTTCTATCTCTACCTAGTCGGCGAGGCATACCGGATTAGGATTGAGTCTAGCGATTTATCTAACGACACGTCGCGAACTCTAGTTAGTCGCGTGAGCGATGAGCTGGAAAGAAGGGGGGCTCACGGGCATCGACCAAAAGCCGTGTAATGTCATCTCTGTTTAAGCGCTTCTCGAAGTGAAAATCAGTGTTGGACTTGCCACACGAGGTCAAAGATAATGCACAGAATTTGATTATCTAGCTTCACGCATCAAAAAGCTTGAGGCGAACAGCTAGGTTAGAGATCACCCTACCCTCTTCCTTGCCTTCCGCTTCGCCATCTGCCGCTTGAGCCACGAGCCCGCAGGCTTCTCGCGCGCAGCACGCTAGGTTCGCCAATCGATCACAAGCTGGCTCATCTATCTCGCGGTCTGAGACGACCTTCATCGACTCGGACACGAGGAGAATGGCGGCTTTATCTGCCATCCTCCTCTCCTAAACATAACAATGCCGCTTTAAATCGACACACCAATCGTCTCGCGCTCACGCTGGCACGTGTCCTTAGGCGGCATCACGGCTTCTACTTCGAAACGGGCTTCCCCGTTGCGACATTCAGCACCGATCCGTCCGCCAGATCGATACGATAGATTTCGCGCAGGACGTTCCCGGCAAACCCAAGCTCGACGATGGAGACGGTCTTCAGAGATACGGGAAGACCGTTTGGGAGAATCTGATTGAACTCCGTTGCGGCCTGGTCCATCTGTGCCTTAATCTCGGGAGTGAACTTCGCCGCGCTGTAGACCAGCGTGTTGTGCGGATTGTATGAGCGAAGCTCTTTGCCATCCTTCATCACTTTGACGCCGCTGACGCCTACGGTCTGAACCAGACCTTTCGCCGCATCGCCCATCTTCGCATAGACCGGACCGGTGACGCGCGGCAGCGGGCCATCGCGCAACGGTGCCATAGCCGCGGTAGCCGTGGTGTTGTAGGTCATCATCGCCTCGTACGCCGGCCCTTCCTTGACCATGCCGAAATCCAGCCACCATGGCTGGCCCGCGCCCTTGACGGCTTCAGTCGTGTAGAAGTTCTTGAGTTGCACGATCAGCGGCTTCGGCGGGGTCGGAAGCGCCTTCAGCATCTTCTCGGGCGTCATCGGGTCGACGCTGTGGATGTGGACGACGGTGATGTGAGGAATGTTGAACCTCTGCGCTTCGTCATCGAGTTTCGCGTTCAGCAGCTTCTCGCGCAGGATACCGCGGATGGTTAGATCCATCATGTCGTTGACGTCCTTCGGCAGCGTGTAGACTAAGCCGAACGTGCGCGCATGAGGACGGAACTCGGCGGACGACAGTGAGGCGTTGTCGATGGCGTGAGCGGCAGAAATAGAGGTCGACGTTACGATCAACGCGACTTTGAGGCTGCGTGAAAAGTGAGAGAACATTCCCGAAAACCTTTGTTCGAACGTGGAAGAGACCGCGCCGGCAAATGCACAAGGATTGGCGGGCGGACCTCCGCGTTCTTATCGGGCGCACGTGACAGTTTTGTTCTGAGCGCAAGAATCCCGGCTTGGCGCGACGATTTGTCCAAGTCCGTTACGCGCCGATCACGCCACCATCCTCGCGGGTGATGGCGAGTGTTGCAGAACGCGGAATGACGGCACCGCCACCCGGCCAGTGGCTCCCGAGCCGATCTTGCGCAAATTCATCTCCGGTCGTGTGCGCGCCGGGATGCCTCTTGTGCGATCGCTGTCGCGATCTGACGTTTCAGCTTTATTGCTAGCTGGCCGATTTGCTTTTGGAAGGACTGAAGATCGTCGGCCAAGTGGCCTTCCCCCATTAAGGTTGTTCGGCGACACGCGGCCGCGCCTGACGTAGTCGGCGGTCCTTAACGACGTCCGAAACAGAGGCTGATTGAGCAGTCCGGCCACGACGTGACTGCAGCGAACCTGAAGGTAGTAGCGACCCTCGCGACGGGCGAGATAGGAGACGCGCGCCATAGCTGTCCCATGGGTACATCACCGTGAGATGTCTCACAGTGGTCGGAACCTCCGACAGTTATAAGGCGCTGATATATAATGATAATTTCTGATGGTAGCGGGAGAGGGACTCGAACCCCCGACCCCAGGATTATGATGCCTGTACTCAGGATTCTTGGAGCCCTCAGGAGGCAAAATCAGAGGTTATTAGCCGCATTTCGGGGCGTTTTCCGCTCATAATGGCGGCATCGATACCGATTTTTCTCGAACAGTTGCTACGGAATTGCTACGGATTGGCGATGTTGCCATCATATCCTGGGGTCTGTAGCACGTGTCGAGTTTCCGCGTAGACATCACCGCCGAGGTCGTGAAACAGGCCGCCGCCATGGCGCGCGGGTCCGCGGATTCGACGTCGATCACAGACTGGTTCGACACCCGACAGCACTACCTGCAACTCCGGCAGCGTGGCCGGCAGGTGACGTGGTACGTGCGCGCGCGGCGGCGATCGCAGAAGATCGGTGTCGCCAATTCTCTCCGCGGCGAATTCGACCGCGAATATCTGTCCATCAAAGAAGCGCGCGATCGTGCCGCGCAGGTCTATGCCGGCATCGAAGCGCCGGAGGCCCCGGAAGCAGCGCCGGAGGCGTCCACCGCATGGACATGGGCGGACTGCGATCGAGAGTACCAGACGAGCCTTAAAGCGACCCGCTGGGTCGGTGGCGCCGGCGGTCGCGAGAAGCCACCGAGCCGCGGGACGCAGGACGACGTGCGCCTGGCGTTTGCCAAGCCGGCGCTCCAGGCGCTGCATCCGACCTCGCTGACCGATATGCAGCCGATCGAGATCGTGCGCGTGATCGAAACGATCCACGCGGCCAATGGCCACCGCGTCGCCTGCAAAACCCTCGCGTACGTCAAGAGTGCGCTCACCTGGGCGGCAAACAAGCGCGGAGCGACGTCGGGACTCTACGGCGCCACCGCCTGGTGGCAGTCCATTCAGCCGCCGGATCCAACAGCGGTGGAGATCGGTAAGATTCGACAGCGCCGGTCAACGCTGGCGAAGGCGAAGACCGAATTCACCGTCGATCATCTGGCCGAATTGCTCATCCAGCACGAATCCTACTGCGCTGCGGAGCGCGTCTCGCCCGGCATTCGATGGGGGCTGTGGTGGGTCGCGTACACCGCCAACCGGCGATATTCGACTGTAGCGCTCGAGCGCGAGCGATTGATGCAGACCGACGAGTTCGGCCGCGACGGTTGGGGTCGCGCTGTCTGGCCTATCGAAGAGATGAAGGGTCGCGCCGAATTTTGGCTTCCGCTGCCGCCTGTCGTACTCGCCATCGCCAACGGCGCGATGAGCGACTGGAGCCACACCGTCAAGCGCAGTCACGGCCATATCACGACGCGGTGGGTGTTCGCCTCAACGCGGCGGCATGGACGCGACCCGGAAAACGACGACGTCGCCGTATATCCGAATTCGCTCAACGCTCACTTGCGCTGCCTTCGCGGCGACAAGGGGCGGACGCGTGAGAACAGGATAAAAGACCTGCCGTGGTTCAGCCTGCATCTCGTCCGCAGCGTCGCAGGCAATTTTCTCGATGGCGCTGCCGGCGTGCAGAAAGCCGCCATCAGTGCAATGCTGGCACATGCTGATGGCGACGCCGACGACAAGCTCGCACCGACAACGCGGGCGTTTTATGTTCAAAATCAGAGAATGGAATTGAAATCGCAGGCCATACTTGCGTGGTCCGAGGCCCTGACGGCGGCGGTGCAGAAAGCCGGCGGCACGCTGCCGGCGCCGAGGGAGGTCAAGACTTCTTCCGTCGCTTTGGCTTCTCGCTCGCTTTGATCGCTACGGCACAGTTTTTAAGATCTTGCCGCAAGCGAACGATTTCATCTGATTTACCATCCAACTCTCCTTCGAACTCGAAATAGTTCGTCGGCTTCATGCTGCCCTTGGAGACATGGATGGCTCTATCGCCGCCATAGGTTGAACTCCAACGCCCATGAACGACGGCAACGCGGATCTCGTTTATACGCTGGCAGCGGCTTACGATCTTCGCGAACTCTCGATCTGGTTTACCGCCTTCGTCGATCGCGCTGGCGGCAAGCAGAGCGGCGCACAGCCGGGAAAAATCAAATCCCGTCGAGATGATGTTCGCGTGCTCACGGTCGTATCCGATCATCGATCTGAACAGATTCCGGAGGTCAGCTTCGAGCTGCGAATATTCGAACACGAACCGTCCAATTTCTCGATAGAGATCGTCGCGATTTCCGTCGAACGCAATGATGTCGGCCAGTCCCGACTTCATCCGGATTCGTCGCTTCCTTGCTTCCGTCATCGATCGTCAATAGCAGTTGGTATAGACCGTGTTGCCGGTCACGTTGCTCATGCAGTTGCGCGCCGGCGCTGACTGGGCTGGCATTGGCATGTAGTACGGCTGAGGTGGTTGATAGCGTGCCTGTTGAGCTAGAAAATACTGATCCCAAAATTGCCGCTGCTCCGCCGTCAGCGGCGGCCGCGTTACGCAGCCGGACAGGGAAGCCGCCGCGCAGATAGCCAGTATAAATCGTCCCATTTTTCATCCCCCGAATAACAAATTGGTATACGGGTCGATGGGGGATTGCCACGCCAAAAAAGCGCCTTCGACCACCTTGAAAAGTTGCTCCATCCGTATAGAAGCGATCTGATGATCAGATTTATGCTCGCCATCGCATTGTGCGCAGTCGGCCAGGCCGCGGCCGCCGAGACGTGGTCGTGCTCGGTAATCGACGATGGCAAGCCGCAGATCGTCAAGTTCACGACGACCGGCGGCAGCGTGACCATGTCAGACTGGGGCTCGCGAGTGATGAAAGATTTTGGCGTCGATGCGACGTCGAAATTACGGCTTATCACCGACACCAAGGATGCGTTAGTGGCGATCGCCGAGCCTTACGTCAACCGCGAACCGGCGACGTGGCAGGAAGTGTCGATCAAGGTCTATGTGATCGACAAATATACGCGTGAGCTAACGATCACCAAAGCCAGCACTGCTACTAAGGTCGTCGAGATGAAGGGCAACTGCGCGCAATGACGCCGCGACGCGCTATCGCTCTGCTGTTCTACGTCGTGATGATCGCCGTAGGCGCGTGGTGCGCCTACGAATGGCTCGTTCTCGGTGGTCGCGGCATTGCGTTCAGGTTCGGCGCGTTCTTGACGGCGTTCGGAGCCTATCTGATCTGGACCGATTTCCTCTCGCCTGAGGATCGCGGCGTGTAAGAAATCCGTCGCAGATTTCTTACGTCTCCCGCTCCATCTTCCCAGCCATCTCGTCGAGTTTATCCGCCGCTGTGCGCAGGCGCTTGGCCTCTCGCCTCATGGCCTCGGCGGCGCGCTGTTCGACGTCGTCCGTAACAGGTTTGACGCCGCGCGCGATGAACGACCACATTTGTTTACTGATTCCGATCGCATCGGCAAAGCGCGTGCCGCCGCGCGGGCCGTATAGAATTTCGGCGGCGCGCTTCAGACGCTCCGCGCTCGGCGAGAGTTTGGGCATACATCACCATCAATTCAGCGGCCGCATTTGGACTAACACACGCGATAGCCACTCGCGCCCGTGCGAATCCCGGAGCGCGCGCAGCACAGGCCCCTCGGACGCGCCGGCGACAGCCATGCGGCGTCGAGTTTTTCTTGCCAGCCGGGGCCATGCCGCCGGGCATACGCGATCAGATGATCGCGTTGCTCGGTGGACAGCCAAGGCAGATCGAGCGTGTTCACGGCGACACCAGCGGCGGTCTGTCGTAGATACCGCGGCGCTCGCGGAGGCCATAAATCGTCTCATACGCGTCGATCGAATGCAGCCTCGGGAATTCGGCCAGGACGCCCAGAATTTCAACGGGACCGATATCAACCGAGACGACCGCAAAAATGTTGCCGTCGTCATCGCAAACGAAATGTCTGGCCCCGGTCTCGTAGAGTTTCTCCAGTCGATCGAGATCAGTGATTTTCGCCAACGGCATGTCGTCATCTCCTGTGTGCGGCCGGCACCATTGCCGGCGTCTCTACGCCCTCAAGCCGGGTAGCTCTCGCGAGCGCCCGGCTTGAGGTATGATGTCGCTTGCTATGCGGCCAGTCGCCGATCGCGCCTGTCGTCGTGACGCCAGACGCTGACGGCGGCGGCGAGGACAGTCGGATCAGACTCTTCCAGCGGCCCCAGTCCGCCCCGGCGGCGGGCGTAGCGCGTGGCGTAGTGATCGACGCCTCGATAGTCGATGATCGCGATCGGCACCGTCATGCCAATGACGATCTGGACGACCTCTCCGGTGTCGTCGACTCCGTAGATTCCGGGCTGTACGTCGGTGCTCTCAACGCGATAGATGCGATAATCGTCGATTGCGTAGGGCCGGCGCGTGATCGTCGTGGTCATCCATCTGTCTCCTGCTGCGTCTCTCACGGCCCCGAGGCGGGTAGGTGTCGCCACCGCCCGCCGTAGGAGTCGATTTGTGATAGATCAGGCCGCGATGTCCTCGATCTCCTCCTTGGCCTCGGCGATGATCTCGCGGATTGCCTCGGCCACGTCGCCGATCAGGGCGATGCCATCTGTCGCGGCGTCCTGAGAGCACTCCTTGGCGGTAGCATCGATCTCGTCGTCCGTCGCGGCGACCGTCAGTCCGAGGCGCTTGAGCGCGACGATGGCGTCGTCTTCGCCGATCAGCCGGTCGTACGCGGTCCAAACCAGCTTTTCGGACACGTAGCGGCGGCCGACTTCGATCAGATGGCTGATCTCACAGCACGCCTCCCTGGCGTTCTCCGTCAGGATTCCGATATGATTGCTGCCGTTCCACTCGATCGAGTGACCGTCGTGGATGCGATCCAGCAGCACCGACAGCCTGCCGCCATCGGAGAGGTCCTCGCGGAGCGTATCGACGTCAATGGCGCAGGCCCCTTGACGCGCGCTCTCCAGCGGCCATGTCAGCACGCAGCGATGGTACTCGTCCGGCGTCACCGAATTGTCGCCATCGTTCCGCTGGTCCGACAGCACACTGACGCTGCCGTCCGAGCGCAACACCAGGATCGCGCTTTCGTGCCAGTGCGGTCCGCGCTCGATGAGAAATTCGGCCGGCACGGTCTTCGAGTGGTCGGTCATGTGGTCTGCTCCTGTCTCTGTCGCCGGCGACCATCGCTGGCGTCTCACGGCCCCGAGGCGGGTAGCCCGGAGGCGCCCGCCGTAGGAGTCGATTTTAATCGACATCAGATCGCGGCGAATTCGTCCGGAGTGAGCTTTTCTCCGCGCTCCAGCTTCGCGACGATCGCGTCCTGCACCGAGCGCTTGCTCTCGATGCGAGCGCGCTCTTCGAGAGCGCTTTCCTCGCGAACTCGCACCTCACGAACGCCGCCTTCGGACATAGGGATCTTCTGCTCCAGCTTCCTGCGCAGGTACTCCACGTCGCCCTGCAGCCCTTTGATCTCGCTTTCGGCATTGTACCTGGCGTCGCGCAACTCGCGCTGCGTCGGCGACATCTCGCGGCCGAAGGCCAGCATCGCGCGCCTCGCGAGATTGTCGGCCGCTTTGTCGGAGATCTGGACAGTAAAGTGCTCCCCACCATTCGGCCAGATCTCGATCTTCTTGATATCCGTGACGTACCAGCGGCCGGCTTGGCGGCTCAGTGTAATCGCGGTGCTCACCGCAGCGTACTTGTAGCTGCTCGACGGACCCGCGGGGTTGTACTTAGCGGTGGCGCCGGTGCGGTCGCTATGGGGCACATGATGCGTCGTAAGGTATTTCTCGGCGCGCGGGCCAAGGCTGGCGACGAACGCCGCGTTGCTGATGATGAATTCCTTGGCGCGGCCATTGACGGCCTTCAGCACTTCGTCGATCGCCGGGATGCTTTTCGGGGTGCACTTGATCCTCTTCATGACATCTGCTCCTGCTCTGTATCTACATCGCCGGCGACTATCGCCGTACTGTAACAGTTCAAATCACAAGCTCGCGATACCAAGTTGCCGCCATTCAATTAAAGAAGCCGCTGTGACACAGCGGCTTTTTCGCTTCTTATGGAAAATTTTGCGTCAATAGTGTCGTCATTCATATGGTCGTTCTTAACGAGTTAGCTTCCCCTATGCCGTCGTTGTCCGCAGAATCCACAGCCTGTGGAAATCGACCATCGCTCCGGGATGTATTCCCTCAGACTTTCCCTCACACCATGAGTGAAAGCTTGAGGGAAAGTCGGCGATGCGTGAGTGATCTTTCGTCACGCCGCCGGCCGATAGCTCTCATCCACTCGCTCAAACGCCGCCTGGGCCGCTTCTCGGATGGCCTGGCCGAGTATCCGGATGTCGTCGGCCGTGAAAATGATGGCACCGACGACGACGTACCTAACGCCGGCATCATCGACGGCCCAGGCAGGCCTGCCGTCGACATCGACGAGCCGCACGACATACGGCCAGCCCGTGCCGTCGGATTGATTATCACCGGCGGCAGCGGTTCGCATCGTGCGGATTGCCGAGCGCAGACCGCGATCTGCCAACATTTCAGCGGTGGCGGTGCCGCAGGAGCGCGGATCGAGGAGTTCGAGTTGAGTCACTGCGGCGGCTCCTCGTCGCGGTCCGGTCCGACCGGCACGATACCCGCCGCCAGCTCTTCATCGGTCCTGCTGCCGATCGGCACTTTTATCAACCGCACCCTCACCGGCGCGCGGGATTTGCTGATCAATTTGCCGATCCCCGTGGCGCGGTCGTACTCCGCGACGACGGGGAATCCGGGTGGCTCGACGCCGGCGAATTTCGCCATCATGAACTCCATCGAGCGCGGATTGACTCCAATATAGATCATGTGTTCGCGCAATTTCTCGGTGTTCGTCATGCCGCCATCTCCTGTTGCTGTTGATCCAAATCCGTGTTCAGGAGGCCCCAAGCCGCCAATTGCGCCACCGCCGCATCCAGCCCGCGCGCCACCGCGCACGTGGCGCCGGCGTTCTCCAGCAACGCGATCATCTCGCGTTGATGCCGCCGCAGCGTCCCGCGCGCGGCCTTCATCTCCAAAAAATAGACGCGGCCGCGATGCACGACGCAGATGTCGGGAATGCCAGCGACGACGCCCTCGGCGCGCAATTCCTCGGCGACGCGCTTGTGACGATGGCCGCCGTTGGGAATCGCGAATGCCACCGCGCCGGCGACGAGACGCGGCTCGATGTGATCGCGGAACAACTCGACCTGCGCGTCGTGCTCCGGAGACGCACGACGCCGCTTCGGCTTGCTCGCGGATAGCAATGCGCCAGGCGCGACGACGGCCTGGTGCTGGTGCGGAGAGATCGAAGGCGGACGGGGCAGGGCATCAGGCACCACCTCCGCCGGCGCCGGACATGATCGCAGCGGCGGCCGCCAGCATCGCCACCAGGCCCCAACCGAGGATCGGCGCGATGTGTTCCCACGCGGTGACCAGCCGGCCTCGGATCCCGCTGTCGCGCAGGCGCTTCAACGCGCGGTCGCCGAATCCGATCAATGCGATCGGAGCGCCGCTATTGAATTCCTGCTGCGTGCCGCTCGCGTCCAGAAATTTGATGCGGTCGCGAGCGAGCAAAATCGTGCTCGCGTTGCGCCACGCAATCTGAAACCATTTCGTCTCGACGCGCGCGTGAACAAGAGCGATGCCGTCGCCGTGGTCGGCGAGCCGCTGCATCCAGTCTCCGATGATGCGGCGATCATACGGCGGATTCAGCCAGACGAATCCACGCCACGGCTGCGCCAGGCCGTCGTCAGATTCGGTGTAGTTGACGTCGGCACAATCAAACGGCCGCTCGGTCGCCGCGCAGGGATCTGTATCGAACGGACCGAGGGCGTCGATGATGGGCTTCGGCGTGAGATGGACCTGGGACTTGCCGATCGATTGCTGGTGCGTCATCTAACTCTCCTGATCCGCGGCCCGCCCGACAACCTGTCGATCATGTCCCCCATCGTCGGCGGCGGCGGCTTCGGAAAAATCAGCGTCGATTCCTCAAGCGGCTGGACCGCGCGCACACCGGCGATGCGGTATCCCTCCTAGCCGTACACGTGATGCTGAATTGCCAGCGCGCCGGCGGCTTTCAGAGCGGAGATTTCGTAAACCGTCAGCCCGGGCAGCCACGCCTCAAGCGGCAGCGACCTCGGCAGATTGTCCGGCAGCGGAGCA
>Ga0097680_1002601_pt1 | contig 11250 bp, 19 predicted proteins | sample ThiBiot_750_biof_2_FD_72844 | JGI IMG/M metagenome (GOLD analysis project Ga0097680, IMG submission 72844) | Wastewater bioreactor microbial communities from Cape Town, South Africa - Thiocy_cont_750_biof - 1398105538117 (version 2) (version 2) ...
GAGCGCTACATGGTCGAGGGGACCACCATCGAGGCGCTCTCTGAAGCTCTGCGTGACGACTTCGAGGCCCGGCAGATGGCTCCTGCCAGGAAGGTGCTGGTCCGCCAGGACGAGATGTCCGAGTGGGTGGCCAGCTTCGATCGCTATCGGGCCGGTGCACGTGGCGGCGGTGATCGCGGTGCGTATCTGCGCCTCTTCAACGGTGGAAGACACACCATCGATCGGGTGAACCGCGGCTCGTTCGCGGTCCCGAACTGGTCCGCATGCGTGCTGGGCGGGATCCAGCCGGGCCCGATACAGCAGATCGCGCGTGACGCGGCCGACGACGGCCTGCTGCAGAGGTTCTGCTACTGTGTGCCAGCGCGGCAGGGTCGCGGACTGGACCGCCGACCGAATGAGGTGGCAGCCCGGCGATTTGACGCTCTCTTTCCAGCGCTGGCCGCGTTGCACCCTTCCCAGGCCTTCGCGGGCACGCCTCGGCCAGTGGTGCTCCATGCGGCTGCTCACGCCCATCGCCTCGCCATTCTCGACTTGGCGGAGGCAGTGACAGCCATGCCCGATACGAGCGCCAGGCTCAGGGCGGCACTGGGGAAGTGGCCGGGCCTGTTTGCCCGTCTGGTGCTGATCTTCCACCTGATCGACGTCGCAGACGCCCGGATGTCGCAAATGTCGCAAGGGGGGTCTGCGCGCTCTGCGACAACGCTTCCTCCGATCATTGAGGTCGTGCCCGAGGCAACGGCCCGCCGCGCCGCCTCGTACATGCGCGACATCCTGCTGCCTCACTTACTCCGGGCCGAGGCTGTGATGTTCGCTTCGGAGCAGACCGGCCACGCGAGATGGATCGCCGGCTACATCCTGTCCAAGGGTGAGGATCGGATCACTTCCCGTGACATTGTAAGGGCTTACGGCGCGCTGAGAGCGCCAGAACAGCGTCGGGAGCTCCTGAGCGTGATGGAGAGCCTCGAGACCGTCGGATGGGTCATCGCAGAAGAGCGGGACCCTCCGGGCAAAAGCCCGACCAGCTGGCGGGTGAACCCGAAGATCCACAGCACCTTCGCTTCCCGCGCTCAGAGGGAGAGAGAGGCTCGCGCCGATGCCAAGCGGCGGATCGCGGAGACCGTCCAGCGGCTCAGAAACGGGGGCGTAGGGTGAATGTCGCAAATGTCGCTTGCGCGTATACGAGAAGAGAAAGGCATTTTGACCCCTCTCTTTCATATCCAGGAACCGCTCTCTCTTCTCACATGCGCGCATGTGACATTTGCGACAAACAGGGCGCGACCGTGAGCGCCACCACCATGAGCGTGACCTTCGAGGTGACCTCGCTGCGCCGGCTGCACGGTGCCGGTCCGGTCGTGGCGCTCGCGTCGGTGAGCGTGGACCTCGATGGAGTCGAGCTCGAGCTTCACGGCCTGCAGGTCCGGCGCCGACCGGATGGGCTGCTCGAGTGCAAGGCGCCGCACTTCCGCGACACGACCGGCCGCTGGCGAACCGCGATCACGCTGCCGCCGGAACTGGAGGATGCGATCGGCCGAGAGGTCATTGCGGCGGTGATCGGATGACCCCCTCCCACCCCCCCCGGTTTGGGTCCTGGGAAACCACCCCCCAAGGACGCGGGTGTTGCGCGCCCCGATGCCCCGCTAGCCAGAAAAAATTCCACAGATCGCAACGCAAGGAGCCACTGATGACCGACGGAATTTCCAAGGCCGATTTCGCCCGGACCATGGGCGTCGACCGCAGCCAGGTGACCCGATGGACCCAACTCGGCATGCCGACGCTGGACGATGGCAACGTCCCGGCTGCGCGCGCGGCCGAGTGGGTACGCGGGAACGTCCAGAGTTATGCTCGGGCGAGGCGCAGCATCGGCGCGCGAGAGATGCGAGCGGCGCAGGTGCAGCACCAGCAGGCGAGCTTCGAAGAGATTGCCCGCCTCGGCCTCTGGCTGCTGACGCAGCGGATCCCCGGGGAGGCCGCGCGGGTTGCGATCCAGGCCGGTGCCACGCCGCAGGTCGCCTACACGATCTATCGGCGGCTGCAGCGCCGCGGGCCTGAGGTCGCGAACGAGCTCCGCGCCGACTGGATGGGTTTAGACGAAGGCGAGATCGGTGCGTTCCCCGATGTGGGCCTCGACCTCGACCCGCCGGACTGGGCGGCACTGGCACGGGCGGCACGCGTCCGCTTCGATCCAGCGGCCTGGGAGCGCGGCGCGGCCGAGCGCTTCGGTGAGGAGCTTCCCCCGGTAGCGAGGGCACCGGCTGCCGACAGCGCTGAGGCAGACTGATGGAGGGCCCGGGAATGGTGATGCCAGGCCGGTTCGCGGATGCGCGAACCTCGGCGCCGGCGCACTCCGGCGGACCGCTTCGCGAACGCTTGCTGCAGCTGGCGCGCGTTTTGGCCGCGATGCCGCAGCACGAGGCAGACGACGTGCTCGACCTAGCCCTCGGCCGCGCAATGTTGTCGCGCGCTCAGGTGAAGCGCAGGCGGCGAGAAGCGTTGCAGGCGGTGCTCGCGTTGTATCCCAGGCCCTGGACCAGCAAGACGGCGAGCGCGGTGGCGCTCGATCTGTCTGAGTATGCGGTGGCGGGATGGATGCAAGACCGCGAGCGAGGAGGCGCGCCACTGGGCGACGCGCGGCGCCAGGCGCTGTTCGACTTCATGTCGACAAATAACGGCGCGACTCTCGGGCGAACGCAGATCTGGGAGCTCGGCATCCGCGGCGCCGAATTCGATTCGGAAAAGTAGAGCGTATTCCGAATGGCAGGCACTGTCGGCAACATGAAACAAGTTGCCCTGCCTTCCAAATCCGCACGTCGCCCGGCCGGCCCGACGGGGAGAGAATCCACGCTCAAGATGGGAAGCAGGGTGAGTGGCTCATCGCAGGTAAGCGTGGAAGGCCGGCCACCTCTTCCTGGTCTCTCGCGCACGACGAAAGGCGCAGCGCGTAACGGAGCGCAGAAGGCCGCCAGCGCCACTGAACGCCCCCGCTTCGAACATCTGGCCAAAGCGAATGTGCCGCTCACCGGGCCGGTGCAGGAGGGCGAGGCGGAGCGCACTGCCCAGTTCATTCTCAACGCCGGAAAGCGCGAGAGCACCACCGCCCCGAAGCTGAAGCCCGCCGCCAAGTTCGCCACCGCGAAAGCGGCCGCGGATTTCGTCCTGAAGGCGGGGCGCCGATGACCCTCACCCAGGTTCTCGCGCTCCGCCCCACGGAGGGCGACGCGGCCACGTACCGGCGCGCCTTGGCCGATGCGGAAGCCCGCCGCGATGAACTGCTCGCCGAGGCTGAACAGGTCGAGCGGGACCACGCGGCCGGGCTGCTGACGATGGACGACAAGGCGCTCGCGCGGCTCGAGGATGTCGCCGCCGGTGCGCGCCGAATGGCCGCGCGCATCGATGCGCTGCTCCCGGAGATTCGGAACGACATGGCGAAGGCCGCCGCGCGCGAGACCGTGGCGGAGTTGGAAGCCGGCGCGCCCGAAGTGGCAGAGGCGATCGCGGCTTTGAACGAATGGGTAGCGACGCGGCCGGCGGAGATCCAGCGGATCATGCGCGAGGGGGTCGATCTGCAGAACCGCGCCATCGCGATTTTCGGCGAGTACCAAGACCAAGTCGACGAAGCGTATCGCAACCCCGCTGTCAGGGCGCTCGGGCCCTTGAACGTCGACCTCGGGGAGATGCCGGTGCGCGCGATGTTGCCGAACAACCTGTATTTCGGGCGGCTGCTGTGAGCGAGCTCATCACCGTGACGATCGCGCCGCACGCGACGCACCGAGTCCCACACCCCGCGGGACCGCAGTTCGGCGCGCTCGAGCTCGGCCCGGGTGAAACTTTCGAGGTGACCCCGCAGGCCGCGTCGCGCCTGGCTGCCCGGGGCGTCATCATTGATCCCGCGACGGGAATGGTCGCGTCTCCGCCAGCACCGCTGCGCCGTGACGAACGCGTTCGCATTACGACCGAAAGTGGCACCTTCCTAGGCGGCAGCGGCGAATGGGCGGCGGAGCAACTCCGGATGTCCAGCAAGACCGCCCAGGATGCGTTCGAGCGTGAGAACGCGGCTATTGCGGAGCGCAACGCAGCGCGGTCTCCGGCTCCGTTGCAGCCGCAACCAATTGCCCGGGTGCTCCATCACAATCGGGGCGATCTCGACCGCGACCTGGATCGCCTCGAAGAGGATATCCGCATGATCGAACTGAACAATGGAGGCCACCATGGCAGATGAAAACCCGACCCTCTCCGCACTTCGTAACCAGCTTATGAGCGATGCCGACCTCGGCCGCTTCCACGACCAGCAGCGCACCCGCAGGATGCTCGACGCGCACGACGCCCAGCGCGCGAAGTCGGCACGGGTGAAGCTGATAGCGACGACGGGCTTCACCATCGTGGATGACGAGCACCCCGAGGGTCGCGTGATCGAGATGGGCCAGGAGTTCGAAATCAGCGAGTTCGACCTCCCGCGCTACATCGGCCGGGGGCTTCGGCCGGCGGGCGACGTCGCGGCGAAGGTCGGCCCGACCGTCACGATCGCATAACGCGTCGCATCGGCAGCTGGCAGGCCGTCCCGCCCCAACACTTCTGACAGCTCGGATCAGTCATGAACGCGATCACTCGTAGCAGCGCCGGTAGCCGCAACACGCTCACCCTGCGCGCCAACGGCCGCGACATCTCGGGCTGGCAGTCCATCCGCGTCACGCGGCGCATGCTGGGGTGCCCGAGCGACTTCGACATCGGCCTGACCGAGCGCTACCCGACTGAAGCGGCCGCAATCCTCGTGGAGCCAGGGCAGGCCTGCGAAGTGCTGCTCGACGGCGACGTCGTCCTGACCGGCTATATTGACCGCTATGCCGGCGCGATCAGCCCGCGGCAGCACCAGGTGCGCGTCGTCGGCCGGTCGAAGTGCGAGGATGTGGTCGACTGCCATATCACCCCGACGCACCTGGTGGGCATGCAGATCATCACCAGCTCCCTACTCGAGCTGGCCAACCGCCTCTGCGCGCCGTACGGCATCACGGCGAAGTCGCTCACCGGCGACAACATCCCCGTCGGGCCGCCGACGGGCGCAGGCCCGCTGCGGTTCAACGCGATCCTGACCGAGACCCCGTTCGAGATCATCGAGCGGGTCGCGCGCTACGCCGGCGTGCTGGTCTACGACGACGCGGACGGGAACCTCGTGTTCGCGAACGTCGGCACCTCGAACATGGCGAGCGGCTTCGCCCTGGGCGTGAACGTCCAAAATGCCTCATGCACCTTCTCCATGGACGGGCGCTTCTCCGACTATCTGCCGTGCCTGATGTCGGTGAACTTCTACGGGGACAAGGGCCAGGGCGGGATCCCCTTCCCTCGGGCGTACGACAAGGGCGTGCCGCGGTTCCGCGAGCGGATCGTGGTGTCCGAGCAGTTCGTGCCCGGCAGCTCACTCGCCGAGAAGCGCGCCCGGTGGGAAATGGCCCGGCGGTTCGGGCAGTCCCAGGCCGTGCGGCTGACCTGCGACAGCTGGCGCGACAGCGCCGGCACGCTCTGGCAGCCGAACGCGTACGCACCTCTCGATCTGCCGGCCCTGAAACTGAGCCCGTCCGATCCGTGGGTGATCGGCGAGGTGACCTACGCCATGGACCAGGACCGCGGCACGACCGCCGACCTGATGCTCATGCCGAAAGACGCGTTCCTGCCGGAGCCGACCATTCTCACGCCGTTCCTATCCGATCCGGACACTCGGCCGCCGCTGGCCGGGGGCGGGGCGGCGCGCACCGGCGCCGAGGGTGTGGGGATTGGTGGGGGGAGCCTGGGATAAGCGTGCAGGAGCTCTGGGCGCTCGCCGTCGACGGCGCGCCGAAGATCGAACACGCCATGCCGATGGGGGCACCGTGAGCGCCCCCCATCCTCCAGAACCTGAGTCGGGGGATGGACCCGACCATGCCGAAGGTTCGGCGGCAGATGGTGAAGCGGGTGGATATGGCGCTTCGGTATCAACGGACGAACGGGATGGTCAGGCAGACAGAGAACGCATCTCACAATTTAGCGTGGGAACTAGACACTCTCTGACCCAAGCATCTCTTGATATTGGGCTTTCCCGCGCCTCAGCGCCCTATATACGGTATTACCCGACTCGGTTTCAGCATGCGAATCTCAGGAACCAGCTTCCCGGGAGGAGAATCGGCATGCGCTGTCAAGAGTTTATTGATCTCTACCCATCTAAGTGAGTATGAATCTGCTCGTTGGGGACAGACAGTGATGCCACGCAGGGACGGTACCTTGGCCCTTCGATGCTACATCGAGGGAGCCGGAAATCATTGGCGTGCGTTGTGTGTGGATTTGGACATCGCCGCACAAGGCACCTCGCTGAGCGAAACGCAGCGCGTCCTAGAAGAGATGATCGACACGTATCTTGATGGGGTCCTAGCGTCGCCGCCTAAGGAGCGAGCGCGTCTACTCAATCGCAAGTCTCCCATTTGGACGCGGGTGTCCATCGCACTGCGCTTCTTCTTCGCAAGCTTGTTCGCGACTCGGACGAGCAGTGATAGGGTAGCAGTGCTCTGTCACCATCCCTGTCCAGCGTAGCGGTATGTGAAGACCCTCAAATTCCGTGAAATCATTACGATATTGAGGGACAACGGCTTCGAAGAAGATCGGGTCAAAGGTAGCCACGCCCAATACGTCGGCGTGATCGGCGGTCAACGGAGACTGGTGACGGTGCAGACGAACCACCTTTCCGATACCGTTGACCCAGGCACGTTCAAGAGCATCATCCGGAACTCCGGGTTGCCGAAGTCTGCTTTTGAGCGCCGTTGAGCCAAGTAGGCTTAGCGCTGCCAGTATCCGCACCACACACGGCTGACCGGATGCCGCAGCGCCGTGCCGGTTGCCAACTCGTGTAGGCTCCCGTTCGCCTGCCGCCGGTTGTCCTCACGCCATGCCATTTCACGAGCGATATCGATAGTTCCCACCGCCGACGTGGCGAACCTCGATCAGCTTAGGGTCGGTTTGGCTAGTCGGGCGTTCGCGCAGCGTCGCCGCTCTGCTTGAGAAGGTCGAGCAGGTTGCGGCCGACCACCTCCGCCAGGATAGCCATGGTTCTGATCGTGAGATTTGCCTGGCCGTTCTCGATGAAGGACAGATACTGCTGCGTGAGCCCGGTGAGCCTGGCTACTTCAGCCTGCTTAAGGCCGGCGTTGATCCGGGCGGCCCTCAAATTCGCGCCGAAGACCTTCTGCAGCTCGAGCTGCGCCTTCTCCCCCGCAGCACAGATTTCAGCGTTCGGGGAGGAAGGACGCCTCGCGGCATTCCCCTTTTTGCGGGCCTGCATCGGCGCGCCTGCCGGCTGCGGTCGGGCGCCTTGATCCGACTGAGGGCGCGCTGGCCTGCGTGGTGTGCTGGGTTTACCCTTCGCGATCAAACAGAGTCTCTCCGCGTCATCCACGCTTCCCACGCCGATCTCGGGTCCGCAGCGTCAGCGCGCTGGCGACCGCTGCGGCCTCTCGCGTCCCCCGCTGATCCAGATGATCGGGACCATGATCGAGCACAGCAGGATCGCCGCGGCTATCAATCCGGCTGGTGTTGCTCGAGCTGTTGCCGTGAAGGTGAGCCGGTCTCCCAGCCGGAATTCAACCGCGGCCTTCATCTCCTCTGGGTGCGGCGCGGCAGTGGAAGGGGCTGTCCGCTGCTCAACCTGATCCTTGCTCACTTTTCGTGCCTTGCCGATGCCTAAAGCCTTGCCGGCCACGGCTCACTGCCTCCGACGTCGCTGCCTCGGCCGCGGCCAGGGCTGCGTTTGGGGGTGTCGGACGCTACCAGCCCGGCCAGACGATCGGCGGCACGGTCCAACAGGCGCCGTGCCGGGTCAACACGCACCTCTTCTCCCCGGCACATCACGGACCTCCGCCGGTTTGTCTCAGAACTTCCGATCTGCTGCGCGGCAGGAATATTCTACTTCCGGCTTGCCATCCTGCACGAGCAGCCCCTTCCCGGAGAGGCGGCTGACCTCGAAGCGCCACTTCTCATCGTACCCACCCGACGGGGAGTTGAAGCCTCCGCTGAAGATGATGCGATCACTCGTCACGGCGTGGCCTGTGATCCCTCCGAGGTGGTCCGTGTAATCCTGCCATCTGTCGGTGACTCCGACGAGGGCAACGGACCCTGTAGGCGCTGACAGTCCAAAGCCACCGCGGGGAGCACAGGGCGTCAAGTCGGAGACAAAGGCGCCCACGATGCAGTCCAGATTTTTTCCAGCGAGCATCCGATCCTTCTGAAGCAGCGTGACGTCTGGCTGGTTATGGGACTGGCACAGGATTGTGGGGGGAAGATCCGACTGCGGCACTTGCGGCGTGCTTTGGTTCGTTGGCTCCAGGGTTACGGCTTCTGACGGATAGAAGCGGTTCCATTGCTCGACACACCACCGATGATTCTCCTCGCGGGAAGGTGGTGTCTTGTCCATGAGCTGCCAGGCGTTGCGCCCGGCGGGAGTCTCGAACTGCGCTATGCAGTTGCTGATCCATTGCGGCGCCGGCAGATGAGCAGGTTGAGCTTGGAGCGCTGACGGAAACAGGAGCACTGAGACACCGATCGATGCGGAGAGGGCCCAGTGTCGATCAGGTCGCGCTGCATGGGACTTCTCCACCACTTCGTTGCTCATGCGACGGATCCCCGCAATCTCACCCCAGGTCCGCCCCCGTTCTCCGGGATGAACTCCACGCCGGCGGATTCGAGGGCGGAGCGGATCGCGGCTTGCGTGCTCTCCTTCAGCTCTTCCCCCCTCTCCAGGCGAGCTATGGTGTCCGTTGAGACATTAGCCTCGCGCGCCAAATCGCGCACACCCCAGCCAACCGCTACCCTGGCCATCTTGCATTGGATCGGAAGGATTTTCGTCACCGTGTTACGATTCCATCTTGCAGGGCAATCGTAACTGTGTTCCGATAATCGGGCAAGCGATTGCGGCCGAGTGAGGTGTTGCGACCACCCCGCTCGGCCTGACCCAGGCAGGAGATGACCCATGCCCCAGGCTACCAACGAACCTACCACACCCACGCGCCGCGCCGCCCTACGAGGAACCGCGAACGCGCTACTGGCCGGCCTGCTCGCACCGCAGCTCGCGAGTGCCGCACCGGCTGACACCCCGGACGCCGCATCGGTCGGTGTGGGTGGCGTGCCCACGGCGGCGCGCTCCACGAAACTCACCACCCCGCCTCATCCTGACGCCGAGCTCCTAGCGCTGGCCGAGTTTTACTTTGCCGGGCAGCCTGTCATCGATGCCTGGAACCGCGGCGAAATCGCCGAGGAGGAGGCTAAGCCAACCGATGATCGCCTGATCGAGGCGGTCGAGCGAATGGCAGAAATCCCGGCGGCAACGGTGGGGGGTATTCATGCCAAGGCGAGGGTCGCCCTCCACTCGATGGCCGGTGCCGGACAGCATTGGGACTTCGACGCGCGGCTGGCCCAGGCGGCGCTGCAGGATCTGGTCCGCGAGGTGTTGGCATGACCGCGCGCCCGGCTGCCCGTCGACGGGTGAAGGCGCCGATCCCTGCCACGCACGCCAACGGCTCGCTGCCCCAAGCGGCCCCGGAAGCAGCAGCTGACGACACCGAGTTGCTTCAGGCTTGCCGCGAGTTCTTCGCGGCTGAATGTCTCGTGCGGCTGTGGAACGTGGATCGTATCTCGGAGGCAGCCGGCGAAGCCGCGAACGCCCGGTGGCGCACTCTGCTGGGTCAGATCACGACGACTCCTGCACAGACCGCCGATGGCGCCCGAGCAAAGGTCCAGGCCGCCCTGATTGCAATGCAGTCCGCGGGCGTGGGCGAGAGCGACGACCCCGTCGCGGCCGCCGCCATGGCTGCACTCGGTGACGTGCTGGGGAGGGCCGCGGCATGAGCGCAGCACCCATCGCGACCTGCAGCCGCGCGGCAATGGACGCCGACCTGATTGCCGTTTGTGAGCGCCTGCTGGCCGCAAACCGGGACGTCATGGCGCTCTACAAGCGCCGATCAGCGATGTCGTTCGAGGAAGAGGCGGCGACCGACCCGGAAATGGACGCGCTCGCAGAACGGGAGAATGCCGTCCTGGAGGAGCTTGATCAGGTGGGCACCAGTCCCAAGACCATGGCCGGGGCGGTTGCCCTCGCGCGAGCGGCGTTGTCACAAGCTCCGCTCGCGAGGGATGGAACGATCGAATACCAGCATGACGCCGATTGGCTCGCGTGGAGCGTCGTGCGGTGTCTCGCCGCCGTGGAGGTGGCACCATGAGCACCACCCATGCCACGCCGATCGAGATTGCGCGCCAGTTCCACGAGGCCACGGTGCGGCTTGATGAAGCCGATTGCACACTCGTGCGCCAACCAGACGGTGGACCCGCATGCGGTGAGCTTGACGCCAAGTACCGTATGGCCGGCCGCATGGTCCGGGAGCTGGCGGAGCTCGGCCTGGAATCAAGCCCGACGAGCGCTGCGGAAGCCACCGCACTGCTCACCTTCGTCTTCGATGCGCTGGAGATCATCCACGGCTCCGACCTGGGCCACATGACCCAGACCGGCTTCCTCGAGCAGAAGATCATCCAGATCACGCGGGCCGTCGCGCGATCAATCCTCACCCTAGGCGGCGCTGAAAAGGTGGATTTCTCGAACCTGGGCGATCTGGACCTTCAATGGCGCTTGCGCTGTTGGGTGCCATCGGAAGAGCCGCGGCCATGAGCGCACGTCCTTTCCGCTGGCCGGCACCGCTGTTCCCGCGCGACGGCAGCGCTCCTGCGCCACGGCCGCGTCCCAAGCCGAAGCGAACGTGCCGTGCTCGATAGCCACTCCTATCAGGATGCCTGCCACGTGGAGCAGCGTGGGATGGCCGCGCTGCTCCCCTGGCTCGAGTCCCGTGCCTATCGCGGCCAGGTCATCCAGGTCGCGAAGGGGCCGCTGGCACGCACGTTCCAGAGGTCGTTCGGCGACCTGCTGATTGCCACCGGCCCGGGTGCGGCCGCGAGCGTCGAGGTGAAGGTCGAGCGCCGCTGGACCGGCAACGCATTCCTGGAGGTGTGGTCAAGTCGGAACCTCGACCACCGCGGTTCGCACGTCGAGCGCGGATCGACGCCCGGGTGGCTGGTCACCTGCCGGGCCGACGTCCTCGCGCTCCACTTCCTCGACATTGGCACCGTGCACTGCTTCCCGCTGTTCAGGCTTCAGCAGTGGGCGTTCGGAGCCGACGATCGGCCGGGTCGGATCTACGACTTCCCGGAGCGCCGGCAGCGTCGGTACTCGCAGGCGAACGACTCCTGGGGACG
>Ga0097680_1002610_pt1 | contig 11237 bp, 15 predicted proteins | sample ThiBiot_750_biof_2_FD_72844 | JGI IMG/M metagenome (GOLD analysis project Ga0097680, IMG submission 72844) | Wastewater bioreactor microbial communities from Cape Town, South Africa - Thiocy_cont_750_biof - 1398105538117 (version 2) (version 2) ...
GATTGATCACACGTGAACAAATTGTTCTACAAATGCCAACGAATGCCAAGGAAATTTCAATGAAATTCTCAACTGTATTGCTTCTGATATCAATCGGATGTTTATGTCTCATTCTGTTGTTTATTTTCATTATGATTCTTATTCACATTCTCTCGTCGAGAAAACGAACGGAGAAAAAAAGTCATTTCTCACCAACAACACCTGATCGATATCTTATCGATAATGAATACGTAAGTTCATGTGTGTGAATAACTCCGGTGTGTAGCTATGAATTCGTTTTATTTTGTAGATTACGAATACAACGTCATTACCTCGTGTACAACAACAGGTTTTTCCTGAAGCACAGATCTATTCAGCCGAGAAAGTGTTTATTAAAAACGAAAATCTGTCAATCAACGAAATTAACAAATATTTAGAACGTTTCGAAAAGATTTATAACAATCGTTCGGTTGAGAATCCAGTGGGATCAGTTGTGTAAAAAATACATACGATTGTTTCAGTATATATGTGCATGTGTGCTTTTCTTTTTCTTTTGTATATAATAAATCGATGACTCATTGCAATTCAGTTATGCATTTTGATAAGTTTGTCGGAGAGGAAAAGATTCGACTAATTTAAGACTGATTAAATATTTTCAATGAATAATTTCGATAGATTTCGAACGAGAAATGTTCAGAAAATCGAATGCGAAATCGACAAATGCACGGGTATTCTATGGATTTCTGTTCGTTGATCTATAAGAACGAATTGAAGAGGAGAAAAACAATTAGATGCGAGAAAATTCTGACGAAAACTTATGTTTTGTTGTCTTTTGTAGAAAGTCGCCTTCGTTATTTTTATTCTCAATCAATAAAATATGGGTTTCGGTGATCTTCAATCCGCAGAAGGACTCGGTTTATTGAACAGCTTCCTTGCTGACAAATCCTACATCGAAGGGTTAGTTTTTCAATTAAAAGAAAACTGATTTTGATTTCAAAACAACAAATAGATATCGTCCAACTCAAGGTGATGTTGTTGTTTTTGAAGCTGTCAAAAAAGCACCAGCAGCTGAACTTGAAAATGCCCTCCGTTGGTATAAGCATATTGCTTCATTCAGTGACAGTGAAAAACAAAAGTAGCATTGAAAGAATGATATCGAAATCATGATGTTTGTTCTTTTTTTGTGAAATAGATTTGAAGGACAACGTCAATCAATTGAAAACTATGGTCGACATCAAGGTCAGGATAGTCAACAGAAACACGAATTTAAATCCCTTTCTGTTAATCCAGCGGAAAGTAAACCAGCAGCTGCTGCTGATGATGACGATGATGTCGATCTTTTCGGTGATGAAGATGAAGAAGAAAGTGCAGAAACCAAAAAACGATTAGCTGAATATGCTGCTAAGAAATCGAAAAGTAAAGATTCGATTGTTTTTTTTGTTTGACTGAATTAATATATGAATTTATTTTGTACAAATTAGAACCAGCTCTTATCGCTAAAAGTACCATCATTCTTGATGTTAAACCATGGGATGATGAAACTGATATGGCAGCACTCGAACAAAGCGTTCGTTCAATCGAAACCGATGGTCTTCTTTGGGGTTCATGTAAGTCAATCGTGATTAGTCAAAAACTAGTTTCTATAACGCTAAATCTTTCGTAGCAAAACTTGTTCCACTTGCCTATGGTATCAAGAAATTACAAATTACATGTGTCGTTGAAGATGATAAAGTAATTTTGAATGAAATTATATTAAAATATGAATTGTTCGTTGTTTGTTTAGGTCGGTACCGATTTTCTTGAAGAACAGATTACAGCTTTCGAAGATCTTGTTCAATCGGTTGATATTGCTTCATTTCAAAAGATTTAAATTTGTTTTTCTTATTCTGTAACACGAAATAAACAAACAAACAAGAGAACAGTGTTGAATGATTTTGTGTTACTTAACAAAATAAACAAAGAAAAAACAAACAAACAAGAAAACAAAACACAAATAAAGATTTATCTTGTTTCAAATGTTTTAGATGGCGACTACTGCCGGTAATGCAGTAGAGACAAAACTCTATGTTACCAATTTTCCGAGTTCAGCTACTCGACAACAACTACAACAATTTTTCTCGCGATTCGGTCGCGTACAAGAATGTGCTAGTAGGATGATTTACTGTTTTTTTTTTCTGTTAAATAAAATTGTTTTCTTTGCTCGTAGTTATGTGGAATTCATATGCTTTTGTTCATTATGCAACAATGGAAGAAGGTAGATCGATGTTTTGTTCGATTGGATTGAAAAGAATTTTCGTTTTCGTCTTTAGCTCGTCGTGCTCTTGATCAATCGAATGGTGCTATGTTTCTCAATCGAAAATTGATTGTTCAATTATCAACATCACGTTTTCGACCTCAGCCAAAAGAATCGAATAATTCATCGCCTAAACAACTGATGATTATGCCTTATCAACAACAACAACAACAGCAACAATTAAATACAGTTCCATCTCAATATTTCGATATGATGCCACCAATTGATCCATCACCACCGAATTTCTTTCGACCACCATCACCATTGACACAAGAAATGAATAATTATTATTCAAATATGAAACTAAACAAAGCTCTTAAAACAGGTAATTTTAATCGAATAGTTGCGAGACACGATCCGATTGGGTTCGATACCGGGGATGAGCAATCTTTTGGACACCTTTGATAAGCAATGATGGCAATAAAACTTTTCGTTAAGATAAAAACTGACGTATCGAATGACTCAACGGTCTCTTTTTGTTTTCTCTTTACTGTTTGAAACTGATCTTGATCTCTCGTCTTTGTTTGATCAAATAGACATGGGTCTCAATGGTGAACTTCCGAAATTATACTGTACGAATCTACCCGATAATTGTAAAGCCAATGATTTACAACGTTTGTTTTCAACATTTGGTCAAGTTATTGATTGTGTTATTCTTTGGGATTACTACGCATTTGTAACGTATAAATCATTTCATGAAGCTGAACGAGCTCTTATTGCATTGAATGGTTATACATGGAAAGATCGAACATTAATTGTCGAATGGTCACGTGCATCCGGTCGAAAACAACAGCAAACATCGCCAAGACACTGTTCCGATCAATCGAATTCAACATCACCTCGAATACGACCAACAAGTCTTGTTAATCTTTCACATAATAATAATAATAATATCAATCCAAATCAATTGTATACACCGAATTCACCAATGAAATCGCAAACATTTAATCTCATGCCCATGATGTCACAACAAACGTATTCGAATCGATTCGATCTCGATCTATCGCCATTTATTGATACAAATACGAATTCATTGTTTTCATCATCATCGGAATTGAATACACCATCATCGGCAACATCGATTTCGAATGTCTATCAACCATCGGATATCATAGCTCTGCTTGAACCATTGAATTCGAATAAATCTATGAATGATATAACCAATGTTCTTTCATCATCGTCAGCAGCAGCAGCAGCTACCGCCACTACAAATACGAACAATCAAGTTCCACCATCGTGTTCATCGGCTGCAGCACAAGAGAATCTTCTTTCATCGTTATTTCATTCGTTCGAACCGTTTAATAAATTCTATTCGAATGATGAACAATCATCGACTGCTTTCAATAATCATTTTTCATCGTTATTAACCACGGCACCTGATAAAAATCACTTTCCAATATCCTATGCTCATAATAATTCATGGCATTAAAAACAATAATCTTCTTCTTCTTCTTCGTTCTTTTTTTTTTTCTGTTTATATCAGCGCGCTTCTTCTTCTTCTTCTTCCTCTTTGTTTGTTTTTTTCTCCTCTAGTCGCACTCGTCTGTCTTTGTCGGCCATAATTTCGCTCTTGTTTCATTCTTTCGCGCTATGAATAGTACTTTAGTTCTTGACACATACGATTTTCTCTTCTCTAATAGCTGTAGTGTTACCTTCCAAACACATTCGTTTGTTATTTGTTTTCTTTCTCAGGTTGTTGTTTTCTTCTTTCTTTCATTGTTATAACTCACATATTAACATGACTTTGTTGTTTTTTTGTTTGCTTCACACCCCGGTCTTTTTTGTTTGTTACAAAATTACATCTATCTGTTGGTTTTTTTCTTAGGTATTTGAACAGTTCTCTCTCTCTTTCTCATTTTTCTCACTGTTTATGTTCGAGTTTTTCATCGATTCCGATGGAATTCTCTTGTTATTGGCTTTTGTTTTCTTTTATTACACCTACTAGCATGTCTAACATCGTTGTTTTCTTTCATTTCTTTCTTCTTTGCATCCTTATTTTTCTATTTTCTGTGGATTTCAACCAGGTTGTTTTGTGTTGAACATGTATACGCACTTGTACTTCAATAATGAAGACAGTGTTTATTAAACGAGAAAAAAGAAGTAAAACGTAAACTTTCTTGACATGATGAAACAAAAAAAAACACTACATACATACATAAATAAATAAACAAACATGCATACTTACTTACATTTGTTCCTTCGACTTATAGATGAGTCGATATCCCGGTCCGCCAGCAGGCGCTCAAGGTCAACCGTTATCATCTGTCGGTGGTTATCCACCACCGGGCATGACAGGTCACATGCCAAGTCCTCAAACAGGCGCACCCTATAATGTCGCGTCACCTTCGCAGTATGTTCAACAACCAGGTCCCGGTCCATCTCCCACACAAGGTCATTATGCACATCCATCGGTATGAGAAAAACAAAAAACGTAATTATTTCTCTCGAATTGATTTTCTACGATTCATTTATCTAGCCACAACAACAAATGATGACGGCACAAGGCTATGGTCAACCGATGATGCACGGTATGATGCCACAGCAACCACCTCAACAACCACAACCAATGCAGCAACAACAGCAGCCACCACAACAACAACAAATTCCGCCACCACAACCTACTCAACAGCAACAGCAGCAGCATCCGGTTCAACAGCAAGATGATTTTGGACTGAAAGTCAAACGATCGTTTACTAATTTTGATACGAATCTTAAAGTTGAACTGCTTTTTCAAATCAAATTAATACTCTCGATTGGTTTTTTAGACATTTTTACATGAATATTCATCTATTTTACAAATGGACGATGCACGATTAAAGTAAATAGCTTCATTAATTCATTCATTCACTTCTCGAATTGAAATCATCATCTAGTTCTCAAACTCCTGATGCTCTTGCTCAAACATCACAAAATCTCGTCCGTCGTTATGAAAGTCTTCTCGTTTCTCTCGATAATCTCGAGGCTAATCTCGTAAAACTACAGAAATTCAACTCATCTCTTATCTATATGATTTATTTTCCTAGCGTATGTTACAAGATTATACATCGACAATGAATAATTTTCGTCGTTACATGCCATCACATCAAGCTGTCATGGAATCAAGTACTCATGCGGGCCATCCACTGATCCCTTTAACCCCTCAACTTGGCCGAGCAGTCGATCCCGTTCAATATCAATTCCTATTGAATAAAATTCAAACGCAAATCGATTCATTTAATGCACTACGTGAGCTCGGAAAGAAATTTCTTGATTCATCATCGACAAACAACGGCAATACAAATTCGACAATGAAATAATAAACTTTATCTTCTATTTGTTCTTTATTGTATAATAAAATATAAAATAAAAACAAGAGTCAGAGAATACGACAAAGAAAGACAAAACTGAAATCATGATCGAAGTAGAACAAGAATACGAAACGATTGTGGAAAGTTCGTTGCCACAGATTTTCAGTACGGATTTTCAAAATTCTGTACAATTTCTCATTAGTGAATGCATCGGTTCGATTGCAGCGAATTATTCTGTAAGATTGAATTTTATTCGTTTGTCTCAATCATAGAAAAGTTCGATTCCGTTTAGGTTGAATACAAATATTTAAGTACATTTACATATTATCCACCTTTGACTGGTGAACAACTACGAACTCTTACCATTGACAAAATAACATGTAAAGAAGTCAAAAATAAGTTAACTGACGAAATATTCAAACGAATCGAATCGAAATATTCAGATGAAATCAGTCAATGGAATTCGATTCGTCAAGTAACAGCGAAAAAATTTATTTTTAATTCACTCGAATATGCTGTCGATTCATTTCGAGAGAAATTACGCGAAAATACGCAAACAAATATTACCATTCAACGTTTCATTCTGTTTAAAGACTTACTAAAGCTCGTCTAAGAAAAACAAAACATAACGAAATTTCTTTCTTTTTTCTTTTTTTTTCTCTTTTTCGTTTGATTAATTCTGAATAAATATGCAATAATCACATCACAAGTATGCATTCATTCGAACAGAAAAAGTATGTGGATAAAAAAACAACTAGCGACTTCTATTCGACTTTCTGTTATTGGACTTCAACGATATCGAGTCATTTAAACTATTTGTTTATTCGATGTATGTTGAAAAATTACATATTTTTTCTCTTTTAGATTTCAATAACAGTACTAATGGAAGCAAATAATTCTCAAATACCATCGGTAGCTTTGTTTGTAACACGATCTGAAATCGATTTTTCTCATCGTTCAGCAAATCCAATATGTCAACGATGGTTCATGGTTTTGTATTTGAAATCCGAAGCGAAAGAACTTGCATTAACAGTAAAATATATTTCGAAATTCTATTTTTGTTTGTTCGTTCGTTTCATATTTAGGTCTATCCTGTTAATATGAAAAATCCTGAACAAGAATTCAAAAAAGCTTACAATTCAAATCCACCGGTAGTTGTTTTCGATGAAAACAATGATAAATCATCTCAAGTTGTTCTCACTGATAATCTTGATATTGATGTTGAAATAAGTAAACGTTTTCCTGTAACAAATCTTTATTCATTAAAAGAAGCTGAAGATATTTGTTCGAATGTATTCATTAAATTTCATGCCTATTTAAAATCACCATCGAATGATCCTCAAGAACAATTGAAATTACGTAGTTTATTGAGTGAATTTAAACGTATTAATGATTATTTAGAAGAGAATGGCACGAAATTCTTATCGGCTAATGAAATGACATCGGTCGATTGTGATCTTATGCCGAAATTACAACACATACGTATAGCGGGCAAATATTTTAAGAATCTCGATATTCCCAATGATCTGACGACACTTTGGTCGTACATGCAACGTTGTTATCAAACGAAAGCATTCCAAGAATCATGCCCATTCGATCAAGATATTTTAATGCATTACGAAGGTAAAGTCGGTGGCAACGTCAAATCGTTGGGTAAAACACCAACTTTACAACAACCAACAATGACATTAACAATCCCCGAACAACAATGAATAGAATTCAAAAAAACATTCTTTTGCCTTTTTTTCATTTTGTTTATGTACGCTTTTTTCTCTCGCTCTCTCTCTCTCTTTTTTCTGAATGATCGATCGATGAAACGAAAAAAAAAACTGGTCAAATAGAAACTACGATTTCGTTGATATTTTGTTTTTATTCTAGAAGAAAGAAAATGGACGAAGCACAAGAAATAGATATGGTAGATACGCTTTTTGTTTGCCTGTATTTTGCATGCTGACAACTCTTTTCTGTAGGATGCTGTTGTGAGTTTTAAAGGTGGTAAATCATTGATAATAGCGGGTCAACAAGAACGAATTGCATCACAAATACAATCGAGAAATTTACTTGTTTCATCGAATCGATACGGTTATGTGTTCTATGCAACCGAAGACGATGGTCTTGCGATTATTTCATCGGCATATATCGATGAACAATCGCGATATTTAACTAAAACAACTGAAGATGATGACGATGATGATGCAAATCATCAGAATAAAGACGAAACTCCATCGATTTTCTATCGACCGTATATACCTGGTCAACAATTAAAGAAAAAAAATTCGCCAATTACACCGATTTGGATTGCATTGAATGCCGATGAAAGTATTCTTGGTGTTGTTCTTACACAAGCTGACGCACAATGTTGGCTAATTATTTTCTATGATATTGTAAAGCTAATTCAAATGGTAAGATTTCATTTCAAAGAAAAATATACACGTAAATTTGAGAGTGAAAACATTTTAGTCCGATTCAACACCGATCTGTCCACCGTCACGATTATCGAGTGACGCAATTGGTGATACAATACAGAATTTTTCATGGAATCCTGCCATACCGAATATGTTTGCATATATCGATGGAACAGGCGCTGTTTCAACATTTGAAATCGATCTACCAACAAAACAATTGAAACCATTGGGTAGATCGACAACAAATAATGATTATTCATCAAGTAGAAATTCGTTTGGATCGATTTGTTTTTCCTAATTTTCAATCTTCTAGTTTGTTGGAGTCCGAAAGGTAAACAATTAGTTGTTGTGACATACGAAGGTGCATTGAATCTGTACGATACTAATATGATTTTAAAAAAACAATATGCATCATCAACTGCAAATGGTACTTATCCGCCATGTATTAGTGTTCTATGGTTATCAACATATCAATTTCTTCTTGGTTATTCGGAGAATTCGCCAGATGAAAACTCGAATGAATCTCCGTATTTTCATTTGTTAATCACTTGTGATAAAGTAAGACAATCCTATTTTTATATTTATTTACATTTTTTTTTAAATGAAGGATCAAATTCGACAAACTCAAATTTACAATGATCTTTTCTTTGACTATGATGAAGCATTGCCCGATCTCAATCCACAATATTTCTATCTTCGATTGAATGAAACGTACGTCATAAACGATTTATTTGAAAAATAATTTCGTCTATTTCTAGTAAAATTATCATAACTGGCCTGACGAAATCATTGAAAATCAATGTACTCGGTCCGAATGAACTTAATCAGGTTAGTTTAGGAATTTATTATTATTTGTTTTTTTTAAAAGATAAAATTGTATACAAAAGCAGATAAGAAAAACGCACAAGCCGATAGAGTTATTCGTGTTGAATGATTGTCTTTGCCTTGAATATGTTCGATATGAGTCGAGAGAACTTTGACACGTCGTTTTTGACAAATTGGTTCGCATTGTTCGAATGGATTCATTGAACAATTTAAACGTTGTTCTAATTCATAGAATTGTACGAATTGATTTTCTAAGAGACAATTTTGATGAGACTTAAATATTCGATTAATTGTTCGATTTTTTTCCTGATAAATATTTAATAATTGACAATTGCATGAGAATTTCATTTGATTGTCTTGAATAATTTTTAAATAAGGATAATTAATAAGAAAACAATTATCCAATGGTGATATTTGTCGATGTTTAATATGTATTGATAAACGTTGAAGTTTTTCAACGCCACAAAAAGCATTTTTATCGATTTGATTCAACGGATTATTTGTTAGAGTTAATTGTCGAAGTTTAGGTACATGTTCGAATGTATATTCATCGATTGTTTCAATAGAATTTGATGTTAAATCAATGTCATCTAAACTTGCTGATTCCAATGAATCAATTGATTTAATATCATTATGTTCAAAGAGAATATATTTAAGAAATTTTAATTTTTTCAATGATTTTATTAATGGTTGTGTTTTGAATATTTCGGGTAGTTGACGAATAAGTAATTGTTCAAGTGATGATAGATATTCGATTGGTACTAAACTTGTTTGATGTGTATTTGTTAGACTGAGATAAGTTAATTTTTGTCCAACAAGTTGTACATTCGTATAACGATAACTATCGAGAAGAATATTTGTTAATTCTAATCGATGAAGATTAGGTAATTGTTGAAGAAGATATTCGAAATTTAATTTTTTATCATGTACATGCGTTTGATGATAATGTATTGATTTTAATGTTAGAAATTTTAATGTTTGAAATGAATTTATTGAGAATATATCTTGAAAATTGTTTTCATGTGTTGTAAGTGATTTAATTGTTGAATTTTCGAAATAGAATTTTTCGAATTGTTTTATGTTTGCAAATGTTTGTTCATTTAAATTCAATAGATTACAATGACGAATACGTAGAATATTAATTGTTAAATTTTCGAATGTTTGTTGAGAAAAATCTAAATCATTCGAACAAAATTCGAATTCAATTGATCGATAGTTAATATGCGTTTTCAATTGTGGAAATATCGAACATTTCAATGCAAGATAAATTTCATTATTTGAAAATATTTCTTCACATTCACACTGTTGTGATGAATAATTTTCTTCCGAACAAATCGATGCTAATGTTGTTGACAAATGTATGCAAAGAAATACAAGTATTAATCTACTTAAATACATCTGAAAAAAAGGAAAAAGAAAAATTGATAAGATTTAATGTTGTTTATATATCAACGAGATGAGACTAAGCAAACAACGGGTGATTGCCAATTGATTTTTGCTAATGTACTGATTTCAAGAGAAAACTGTTGATCTTTTCTCTTGTTTAAATAAAGAAAATATATGTATATATATTCATTCATTCATTCATTCATTCATTCTTTCTCTACTTACTATTCATAGGGCACCATCACTTCAATCGTATGTATTGGTCAATAGTCTCTTTTTCTTTTTCTTATTCTTTCTTTTCCTCTACTTGTATCGTGCCCGAAATTGAAGAGAATATGCTAGGAAGCAGAAAAACACTAGCGGTCAATAGAATATCCATTTCGAATGTGAACGAAGGTAATCAAGATATACGTTCATATATGTATATACATATACATATCGAGAGATAGACATCTAAGGTGAAAGATTAAAGTCATATACGAACATGTGTAGACTTGACATGAAGTCATCATTCATCGACTATTATTGTATTGAGAAAAAAAGAAGAAGAAAAAAAAATGATAATGTTTATGAACGTCTGTACATATGCTCCTCCTCTATCTCGATGGAAGAGAAACAAAAAGTAAATGACATACATAATCGTAGAAGTTCCCATAAAAAAAAAGAAAAAGAAGAAGAAGCAATTCATTAAAACAAACATACGACCGGACATTGCAAACAACTTACTCTTCTAGTGCTACTTCTCTTTTCAAAGACATGCGTCTGCATAACGGTAGTCGAGGGTGTCTGTTCAATGTTCACATTTTCTCTCGTTCGCTCATTTTTTCTCTTTTCTTTCTTTCTTTCTTTCCTTCTTTATCCTCTAATTCTTTTTCTCTTTCTCTCACTACATCGTCAAGAGTAATGCCATTCATTCACCATCGTTCTCTCTCTCTCTCTCTTGTCTTTCATATATACAAGTGTCCCACTTTTGTCATGCTACTATGATGCAATATGATGACTAATGGAGAAAAAAAGTTTCGTTTTTTTCTCTCTCTCTCTCTCTTCATATCAAACTATCGA
>Ga0097680_1002623_pt1 | contig 11193 bp, 10 predicted proteins | sample ThiBiot_750_biof_2_FD_72844 | JGI IMG/M metagenome (GOLD analysis project Ga0097680, IMG submission 72844) | Wastewater bioreactor microbial communities from Cape Town, South Africa - Thiocy_cont_750_biof - 1398105538117 (version 2) (version 2) ...
CAGGCCACCGTTGACGAGTGCGCCGATGGCTTCCATGCGCGCGTAACCATAGGTGCGTTTCGCGTCGGGCGGACGTCGAGCCAGGCGCACGGCGGTCAGCGAGATCGTCAGCGCGATCACATCGGTGGCCATGTGTGCCGCATCCGACAACAAGGCCAAGCTGTTGGTAAGCAAACCGCCGATGATCTCGACGACAAGAAACGTACTGGTCAGGCCGAGTGCCCACCACAGCGGCGTCTCGTGCTTGATCTCTGTACCCACATGATCGTGTCCGGCACTCATCATTTGTCTCCGTTCGTGTAGCTGCACCACGCCATGCGGAACACCCGCCATGCCGAGCGTATAAACATCAGCAACAATGCCGATGCAATCAGCAGATCGGGCCAGCCTGCGCCGAAGATGCCGACGCCGGCGGCCGCTGCCAGCACGGCAATACCTTCGAATACGTCATTGCGTGAGCATTCCCAGGCCGAGGCCATGTTGACGTCGCCTTTGCGGTAAGGCAGCAGCAGGCGCAGACATGCGGCATTGGCGACCAGGTTCAGCAAGGCGGCGATACCGATCGCCTCGAAGATCGGCACGCCCGGATGCAGGAGACGCCAGCCAATCTGGATGGCGACTGCAAGCGCCGCACCAAGAATCAGTGCGCCCTTGAATAATGCCACCCGGGCTTTCGCGCGATCACTGGCACCAATAACCGCAAGGCTCAAGAGGTAGGTGAGCGCATCGCCCAGGTTGTCCAGTCCGCCGGACAGCAGCGACGACGAACCGCTGTAGATCGCCGCGGACAGCATCATCACGAAGGTGGCGAGGTTGGTCGCCAGAACGATCATCAACACCCGACGCTGCCGCGCCTGCAACGCGGCAATATCGATGGTGGTGGCACAACACGTATCAGTCATGAGCCGGTAATCCGATGGCTTGGATGCATGCTTCAGGCATTGGAATCTCTCATGGCGGCGGCCACTCTACGCGGCCGCCGCCGTGTTATGAAATGACACCGATACGGCGGCGGGAGTGCTCCCGCCGCCACGATCAGTCGTTGTCCACACGCCCATCGATCGGCCATGCCTGATCCACCGTGCTCTGGTAGACCCAGCCCGCCACACTCTGGCCGGTGCGCCCGTGCAGGCGGATCAACTGCACCGCTCGTTCGGCCTGATCGTCCTCGCAAAACACCAGCAGCTTGACCTGCTTGATGACCCGTTCGCCCATTTCGATCGAGTAGCTTTGCTCTTGCTCACTGAGCGCGGTCAGCAGGCCCTTTACGTCGCTCACCGACAGGTAACGGAACCCCGCATCCGCCAAGGCATGGATGACGTCAACGACGCGGCCGCGATGGATAAACGCTTTGACTTCTTTCATGGAGTGTTCTCCTTGGCGAGGCGCCGGGCGGCGCGTTCTTCGATCCAGTCGTAGAGCACCGGCAACAGCACCAGCGTCAGCAGAGTCGAGGTGATCAGACCGCCGACCACCACGGTGGCGAGCGGCCGCTGGGTTTCCGCACCGACGCCGCTGGAGAGCAGCATCGGCACCAGGCCCAGGATCGCCACGCTCGCCGTCATCATCACCGGCCGCATGCGCAGCGCCGTGCCGCGGATCACCGCGTCACGCACGGGCAAGCCTTTCTCGCGTTGCTCGTTCAAGAAGCTCACCAGCACGATGCCGTTCAACATCGCCACGCCGAACACCGCGATGAAGCCGATCGCCGAGGGCACCGACAGGTATTGCCCGGTGATCGCCAGGCCGACGATGCCGCCGATGGTGGCGAACGGCACGTTGGCCAGGATCAGCGCGGCGTACTTCACCGAGTTGAAGGCGGTGTAGAGCAGCACGAAGATGAAGAAGATTGTGGCTGGCACGATCAGCGACAGCCGCTTCAACGCCCGTTGCTGGTTCTCGAACGCGCCGCCCCATTCGCTGTAGTAGCCCGTCGGCAGTTTCACCTGTTGCGCGATGGCGGCATTGGCGTCCTTGACGAAGCCGTCGATGTCACGGCCGCGCACGTCCATCTGGATCACCGCATAGCGCTGCAACTGCTCGCGGCGGATGAACGAGTAGCCTTCCGCATCGCTGACCTCGGCCACCTGCGACAGCTGCACCAGCGCACCGCTGGGCGTGCGGATCGGAATGCGCTGTATGGCTGGCAACGAGGCCTTGTCCGCATCGTCCAGCCGCACGGCAATGTCAAAACGCTTCACGCCATCGAGTAGCGTGGTCACCGGCTCACCACCGATGCCGTTCTTCACCACAGTGAGCACGTCGTCGGCGTTCAAGCCGTAACGGGCCAGCGCATCACGATCGACCTTGATACGGATTTGCGGTTTGCCGATGTTCGCCTCCAGAGCCAGATCCGCCACGCCGGGCACCCCGGCCAGGACGTCCTTGATGCGGCCGCTCAACCGATCCAGCTCGCCCAGGTCATCGCCGTAGATCTTCAGTGCCAGCGTGGCGCGCACACCCGAGATCAGTTCCTCGATGCGCATCTGGATCGGCTGGGTATAGCTCACCACCGCGGTCGGCAATACTGCCGACAACTCCTTCTGCATCGCTTCCTCGATGCTTTCCAGCGTCTCGCCCTTGCGCCATTGATCCTTGGGCTTCAGCGGTGTGTACATCTCCATGTAGTTCACGTCCGCCGTCTCGCCTTTCTCGGCACGGCCGATCATTGCCAGCGTGGTCTCCACTTCCGGAAACTTCTGTTTGACCAGCGTCGACACTTGTTTGGAGATGGCGATGGATTCGTCCAGCGATGCCGACGGAATCGAGGTGATGCGCCACATGATGGCGCCTTCTTTCAGGTTCGGCATGAACTCCTTGCCGAGGAACGGGAACAGCGCCAGGCTGCCGATCAAGGCCCCGGCAGCGATGCCCAGCACGAGCTTGCGGCGGGCGAGCGCCCACGCCAGCACCGTGGCGTAGTGGCGTTTCAGGAACGCGACCAGCCAGGTGTCCTTCTCTTCCTTCGGTTTCAACACCAGCGCGGCCAGCACCGGGATCAGCGTCAGCGCGAGGACCAGCGAGCCCGCCATCGCGAAGCTGATGTTGAACGCCATCGGCTTGAACATCTTGCCTTCCAACCCTTGCAGGCTGAACAGCGGCAGGAACACCACGATGATGATGAGGATGGCGAACGCCACCGGGTTGGCCACCTCGCGGGCGGCCGCCAGCACCGCGGCGGTGCGATCCACCGGGAGCCCGTGCGCCTTGCGCTCGGCCATGATGCGATAGGCGTTCTCCACCATCACCACCGCGCCATCCACCATCATGCCGATGCCAATCGCCAGCCCCGCCAGCGACATCAGGTTGGCCGAGAGGCCGACCTGATTCATGCAGATGAAGGCGATCAGCATGGCCAGCGGGAGCGCCACTACCACCACGATGGCGCTGCGGAACTCGCCCAGGAACAGGAACAGGATGATCGCAACCAGGATCGAACCCTCGATCAAGGCACGCACGGCGGTTTCCACGGCTGCATTGACCAGCTCGGTGCGTTCGTACACCGGCTTGACCACCACGCCCGGTGGCAACGCCTGTTCGACCGTGCCGAGCTTGGCCTTGACCGCATCGACCACGCTCTTGGCGTTCTCACCGATGCGAGCGAGTGCCATGCCCAGTACCACCTCCTTGCCGTCGCGGGTGACCGCGCCTGTGCGCGGTGCACCGGCTTCGACGATGGTGGCCACATCGCGCACGTAGACCGGTATGCCATCCTCGGTCTTCAGGACGATGCTGCCGATGTCCTTGGCGTCCTGCACCAGACCCAAGCCACGCACGAGGTACTGTTCGCGACCGACGTCGATGAAGTTGCCGCCGACCTGCGCGTTGTTCGCCTGCAGGGCCTCGATCACGTCCTTGAAGCCGAGCTTGTGCGCGATCAGCTTCAGCGGGTCGATGCGCACCTGGTACTGCTTTTCCTGGCCGCCCCAGGAGGTGACATCGTCCACACCCGGTGCGGTGCGCAGGATCAGGCGGATCGTCCAATCCTGCAGCGTGCGCAAGTCCATGTCGCTGGGTGCCCCGGTGCTGGCGGCGTCCTTGAGCTTGGCGTCGGCCCGTTCGACGGTGTACCAGAACACCTGGCCCAAGCCGGAGGTGTTCGGACCCATCTCCGGCTTGCCGTAGCCGGCCGGCAGGCGGTCGCCCACCTGCTGCAGCCGCTCGTTGACGAGCTGGCGGGCAAAGTAGATGTCCATGCTGTCGTCGAAGTACACCGACACGTAGGACAAGCCGAACAGGCTGACCGAGCGGATCTGTTCCACCTTGGGCAGGCCGGCCAGTGCCGACTCCACCGGCGTAGTGAGCAGTTGCTCCACATCCTCGGCGGCCAGGCCGGAGGCCTCGGTATAGACGTTCACCTGCACCGGCGTGACGTCGGGGAAGGCGTCGATGGGAAGCTGGCGTACGGCCTGGAAACCCAGGAAGCCGATCACCACGAAGGCGATCAGCACCAGCACCTTGTAGCGCAGGGAGAATTCAACCAGACGTTCCAGCATCATTCTTCTCCCAGCTGCGAGCGCAGCAAGCGGGCCTTCAACGCGAAGGCGCCCTTGCGCACGTAGGTGTCGCCGGCCTTGAGGCCTTGGGTGACCGCCGTCCAGCCATCCCGCGTGTCGCCGACCATGACCGGTGCCGGTTCGAACTGGCCGTTGCCTTTGGCGAGGAATACAGTCGGCTGGTTCTGCAGCAACACGATCGCTTCGGCGGGAACGGCCAGCTTCCGCACGGCACTCCCGGTGACGATGCGTGCCTCGACCAGTTCACCGGGATGCAAAAGATCCTTGCGGTTGTCGACTTCGATGCGTACTGGCACGGTGCGCGTACGCTCATCGGTCTGGTGCGAGCGCTGCACGACCTTGCCGGGTATCGCGGTGTCGTGCACGAGGATGCGGGCATCGGCATCGGGCTTGACCCGTTCGGCATCGGCCGGAGACATCTGGGCCACGACCCATACCGAATCTTCCTTGACCAGGGTGAACAGCGTGCGGCCCGGTTCCACCCGCTCACCGACCAGAAACTCGTCGGTGGTGACGCGACCGGCCGCTGGCGCGAGCAGTTCGAAGCTGCCATCGGCACCGGCCGAACCCTTGCGCAGCAGGCCACCGATCTGACCGTCGGACAATCCGTAGGCACGCAACTTGGCGCGTGCCTGATCGCGCTGCACCTTCGCTTCGTTGTAGCGCCGTGCCGAGACGGCCTGCGGTCCGAGCGCCGCGATGCGCTGCCAGTCCTGCTCGGCCACGATCAACGCGCCCTGCGTCTCGGCGACCTGCACACTGGAGAGCACCACCAACGGCGCGCCGGCTTTGACGACGTCGCCAAGCGTGGCCTTGCGAGCCAGTACTTGGGATTCCACGCGTGGCGATACCAGCACGGTGGAATAGGCATCGGCCTTTACTTCGCCGGGCGCTTTCAGTTCATCGGTCAAGGTGCGCGGAGCGGCCTTGTCGAGGACAATGCCGGCGTCCTTGATCGCCTTGGCATCGAGCGCCAGCGGATTGGCGGGAGCCAGTTCCTGTGCCATGACGGGGCCGGCCAGCGCCGCGAGCAGCGTCATGCCCAGCAGGCTGCGTTTCAAAAGAGAGCAATTCATCGGGGGATATCCTGATTGAGGCCGTCCTGAGTCGGACCGTCCTGAGTGCGGCCATCGAGCCAGTCGGTGAGACGGCCCGCAGCGGTGAGGTAGTCGAACCAGGTCTGCCAGGTCTGGCTTTCCAGTTCCTGGCCGGACAACGCGGTGTCCAGGCTCTGTTTGAGCTGTACGAGGTAATCGGACGTGCTGATTTCACCGGCACGCCAGAGCTTCTCCAGCAACGCGGTGCGATCCTCGAACGCGGCGGCACGGCCGCTGCGAAAGGCTTCGGTCGCGCTGCGCAAGGCTGCGTAACGGGCCTGTGCTTCCCGCAGTCCCGCGCGCAACACAAACTCGCGCGAGCGCACGGCAGCCGCCGCGGCGTCGGCCTCCGCCAGGGCAGCATCCACTTCGGCGCGTCCGCTGTTGAGCACCGGCAACGGTATGGATACGCTCAGACCGATCACCTGATCGGTGCGCGGCCCGCTGTGCACTTGGCCGCCGGTCAGGCTGAGCGTGGGGTCGGGAATGCGCGCCCTGCGGGCGACTTGCACGCCGGCCTCGGCACTCGCTTGCTGGGCGCGGGCCTGACGCAGTTCCGGCAGCTCGTCGACGGGCAACGGCGTGACATTGTCGAGTGCCGGTGACAGGCCCTCGGGCAACGGTGGCAGCGCAGTCAGCTGATCGCCGCTGATGGCCAGCAACGCCGCGCGGGCCGCCGCTTCGTTGCCTACGAGTGTGGCTTGTTGCACCTGCGCCTCGCCCAAGGCCAAACCGGCCAGATCGCGTTCCGGACTGCTGATGTCGCCCACCTTCAGCCGCTGCGCGGCCAAGTCATCGAAGCGCTGCATCAGCGCCAGGCGACGCTGACCCAGCTCGCTCTGTCTGGTCGCGAGTGCGGCCGTCGACCAGGCCTTCAGCCAGCGGGTTGCCACGTCGCGACGCACCCGGTCATAGGCCGCCTCGGCAGCCAGCAGATCAGCCTCTCCCTGGGTGGCCCGGGCACGACGCTTGCCGGACAAATCCAGCGCCAGGCTGATGCCGGCCGTGCGTCGATTGACGTCGGCGTCCTCCGCATCGAGCGACAGCGAAGGGTTGTACAGCGGCTGTGCAGCGGCACGCGCACGAGCTTGGGCAGCATCAAGGTCTGCCCGCGCGGCCTGTACCTCGGGACTGGCTTGCCAGATACGGCGCACCGCCTCCTGCAAAGGAGAAGACGCCAACGAGGTCGGTAGGGGAACTACCGGTGGGGAAGGATGGGATACGGGGGCGGCACTGAGCATCGCCGCGTACAACAGACACACGGCGCCGATCGGCACCGAACGAAAAACAGACATGAAGCGATCTCCTGAAAACGGTCACGAAGCGATGCACCGCACAAGCGGCGGTGTCGCGAAACGGAGCGGTTTCAGGCGATCGGAGGGCGCAGCAGCGAGCCGGTCGTGGCCGGCGTGAATCCCGAATGGAGGGTGAGCGGTGCGAAGCGTGCTTCCATCATGGCGAGGGGAAGCGGCGTGCTGGCCGGCAGCGTCACCGAATGCGCACAGGCACAATGGCAACTGCGCCCTTCACCCAGAAGACAGAGATTCGCATCGTCAGCCGATACCGTACTGACGGCGGTATCCGCCAACAGGGTGGTCGGGGCAGCAGCAGTCGCCGAAGCGAATCGCGCACTAGGCCCATCGGCCACGCAGATCGATCCGCTGATCAGCTTGATCAGCAACACGGCCACGGCCAACACCCACAATCCGCGGTGGCGGCGCAGGCGAGTCAGCAGTAATGGCGCAGACCGATACATTCTTCGATCCTATACGACAGCTGCGCTGTTAGACAATTTCACTTGGGCGCCGGTCGTGATGAATTCAGACAGCCCCTACCGGCGCCAGCCGACCCCTATGAAGATGGTCTACCCGCAGCACGACTTCTGTTGCTGGATCGGCGGGCACGGCACACTGCCCCAGGAACAGAACACGCAACAGTCGCCGGGTTTGGGCTGCAACAATTTGCCGCAGCCGGGGCAGTCGTAGAAGAACTGGCAGGCATCGGTCGGCATGGTTTCAGTGGCCTGGTGGCCGCAATGCGGGCAGGTCAGCGTGCTCTGCAGGATGAGTTCGGTCGTCAAGTGTTTCGCCGGAGAAATGAGAGTGAAGTGTTGGCATAGTCTTCGCTATGCCCCTGTCAATTGTGTCGGTTCAGCGGGCACCCGCCGTATCGCTGGCTGTGCGACAGGATGCGCTGGGAGCCGGCGCCAGCAGATCGCGGAGGGACACCGCCACCATCAGCAGCAGACCCGGATAGAGCAGCCATCCGGTGCGATGGCCACTGGCCCGCATCACGAATACCGCCAGCAGCACCAGCAGCGGGCCGAGCATACCGAGCGCGGCCCGCGGCCACCGCCGGTGACTGCGCCAGCCCAGCGCATTGGCGAGCAGCGCGATGCCCGCAAACGCCGGCAGCAGGATGCGGATGAACAGGCCTTCGTACGGGCTCAGTACGCCCAGCCCGATCGCCGCACCGAGGCTGGCCAGGGCGGGAAAGCAATTCACGCAGGCCGCTGCCGAGACGACACTGCCGATCAGTCCGGCCTTGTCGGCCAACCGGGTGAGCAGGGGCATGGAGGTTCTCCTTTAGCGTGGAATGCCGATGATCTAAGGTATTCCCGTAGTCAAGTACGGAGTCAAGCCCATGTCCTCCACGCAGGATACGTTTTCCATCGGCGCCTTCGCCAAGGCAGCCGGGGTCAATGTCGAAACGATCCGCTTCTACCAGCGCAAGCGCCTGTTGGCGGAGCCCACCCGTCCGCCGGGCGGCATTCGTCGCTACGGAAACGCGGAGGTCGCACGGGTGAAGTTCGTGAAATCCGCGCAGCGGTTGGGGTTCAGCCTCGATGAGGTGGCGCAGTTGCTGCGGCTGGAGGACGGTGCCCATTGCACGGAAGCGGCCGATCTGGCCGCGCTGCGGCTGGCCGATGTACGCAGCCGACTGGCCGACCTTACACGCATGGAGACGGCCCTCGCTGCGCTCGTCGAACAGTGCGGTGCAAGTCAGCGCAGCGTGTCCTGCCCGCTGATCGCCTCGTTGCATGCCTGCTGAAATGGCGGCAGGCAGGATGCGACAGGCATGACGCCGGTGAAGTGCATCGGCTGGATGTCGTAGCCGCGCCCTGGTCACTCCGCCATGGGCCGTCGCGGAGCATGCCTTGGCGGCCTTGTCGTCGCGTCCGTTCAGTCCGCGCGTCGCGCGTGATCGGTTCGCTTCGCCGTGCCCTGGGTCAGCTCGGCACGCACGCAGTGCGCGTCGATGATCGACGTCACCGTGGCATACCCCGCCACCGCGAACTGTTGGCGGGGCGGCCCTTTGTTGGGAATCACGAAGGATGTCCGCAGGACCTCCAGTCGTGCACCAACCGCCGGCAGCGGCGTGACACGATAACAGACGTCCAAATGCTGGCCATCCACATGGCCAACCCAACCATCGGTGTAAGAATCGGCCGCGTACGCGACGCTACCCATGGTGAGGCCCGCGAGCAGCAGCGGGAGGCTGAGACAAGCAGCAAACGATTTCATGGGCGTTCTCCAAAATGACAACCGCAACAAACACCGCCACGCGCACGCATAACGTGCGTGGCGGTACTGCCTTCACGATCGCCGGCTGGCCCTCGACAGTTGAAGGCCAGCCGGCGACGTGGTCTGTCAACGTGCCGGACGGATCGCCGTCACCGTGCTGCCTGTGCTGGCCTGACGGAAGGTGAACTGCACCTTGTCGCCCACCTTCACGTGCTTCAGTAGCTCCGGTGAAGCCACCTTGAACGGCATCGTCATCGCCGGCCAGCCGATCGCGGCAATCGCCTCGTGCTGCAGCGTGATGGTGTTCTTGGCGGTATCGACCGCCTTGACTACGCCCACGCCCTGCACATCGGCGGGTGTGGCTTCGTGCATCCCAGCCATGCCCGGCATGTTGGGATCCATCTGCTGAGGGTTGGCAAACACCGGAGTAGCGATCAGTGCAGCGGCGATCGCGAGGGTGATGCATGGCTTTTTCATGGGTCAGTTTCCTTGCGGGTTGGGGTGAAGTGTGGTGTTTGTCTTGCTGGCTTTACGCAATCGATGGCGAACCAGCAGGCGGTACGCCGCGGGTATGACGAGCATGGACAGCAAGGGTGCGGTGACCATGCCGCCGATCATCGGTGCGGCGATGCGCTGCATCACTTCCGAACCGGCACCGTGGCCGAGCAGGATCGGAAACAGACCGGCGAGAATGACCGCGACGGTCATCGCCTTCGGGCGCACGCGCTGCACGGCACCTTCGCGGATCGCTGCGTCCAGCGCTTCCGGGCCGGCGTGGGGATCGAGCGCAAGCTGGTGCTCCCAGGCATGGTGCAGATACAACAGCATCACCACGCCAAACTCGGCAGCGACGCCGGCCAGCGCAATGAAGCCGATGATCGTGGCCACCGACACCGCATGGCCCAGCAGCCAGATCAGCCACAGGCCGCCGACCAGTGCCAGCGGCACGCTGGCCATGATCAGCGCGGCTTCGCTCACCCTGCGGAAAACGGCATAGATCAACAGAAAAATGATCACCAGCGCAATCGGCACCACCAGCTTGAGTCTTTCCATGGCACTGGCCAGGTACTCGAACTGACCGGACCACGCCAAGGTCGTGCCCGGCGGCAATTTGACTTGCTGCGCCACTGCGCGTTGCAGATCCGCAACCACGCCGCCGAGATTGCTGCTGGCTGTGTCGACGTAAACGTAGGTCGCCAACTGGCCGCCCTCGCTTTTCAGCATCGACGGCCCCGCCACCACGGCGATGTCCGCCACCTGACTCAGGGTGAGCTGGGCGCCATCGGCAGCGACGATCGGCAGCTGCCGCAACGCCCCGACCGAGTCACGCTCGGCACGCGGGTAACGCACCACGATCGGATAGCGCTCGCGTCCCTCGATCGTCTGGCCGACCGGATCGCCGCCAACTACCGTCGCGATCAACTGCTGCAGCTGCTGTTGGGACAACCCGTAACGGGCGGCCGCATCGCGACGGATGTGCACGTCGACGTAGCGACCGCTGGCCGGGCGCTCGGCGATCGCCGAGCTGACGCCGGGCACGGTCTTCGCCACCGTCTCGATCCGGTCGGCCACGACCTGCAGCGTAGCCAGGTCGGTACCCAGCACCTTGATGCCGATCGGGCTCTTGATGCCGGTGGAGAGCATGTCGATGCGGTTGCGGATCGGCGGCACGAACAGGTTGGTCAGCCCCGGCACGTGGACGGCCTTGTCCAGTTCCGCCTTGATCTTGTCCATCGTCATGCCGGGCCGCCACTGGTCCTTCGGCTTGAAGGTGATCGTGGTTTCGAACATCTCCAGCGGTGCCGGATCGGTGGCCGTGTCGGCGCGCCCCGCCTTGCCGAACACATGATCGACCTCGGGCACGGTCTTGATCATGCGATCGGTCAGCTGCAGCAACTGCGAGGCCTTGCCGGCGGACAGTCCCGGCAACGCGGTGGGCATGTACAGCAGCGTGCCTTCGTCCATCGCCGGCATGAACTCGCTGCCGAGCCTGGTCAGCGGAACGACCGCGGTAAGCAGCAGCACACCGGCCAGCACCAGGACCGCTTTCGGATA
>Ga0097680_1002665_pt1 | contig 10978 bp, 10 predicted proteins | sample ThiBiot_750_biof_2_FD_72844 | JGI IMG/M metagenome (GOLD analysis project Ga0097680, IMG submission 72844) | Wastewater bioreactor microbial communities from Cape Town, South Africa - Thiocy_cont_750_biof - 1398105538117 (version 2) (version 2) ...
GCGATCATGATGCCGCTGCTCATGACGACGCTCATGACCGTCGTGCCGGCGCACGAGCGCGGTCGCATGATGGGTCGCGTCAGCATCGTCATGGCGCTTGCGCCCGCCCTCGGCCCGACTCTGGCCGGAGTCATCCTCGACACGCTCGGCTGGCGCTGGATCTTCGGCGTCGTGCTGCCGATCGCGATCGTCGCGCTCGTCGTCGGCGCGCTGTGGATCCGCAATGTCGGCGAGCAATCGCACGCCCGCATCGACGCCCTCTCTGTCGTGCTGTCCGCCTTCGGCTTCGGCGGCCTCGTCTACGGCCTCAGCCAGATCGGCGGCGAGGGCGGGGCGGCATCGAGCCCGTCGGCCACCCTGTGGATCTCGCTGATCGTCGGCGTCGTGGCGCTCACGCTGCTCGTGCTGCGGCAGCTGCGTCTGCAGCGCGACGATCGGGCTCTCCTCGACCTGCGCGTCTTCAGCTACCGCAACTTCACGATCTCGCTCCTGCAGTTCACGATCCTCTCCTTCGCGTTCTTCGGCGCGATCACGGTGCTGCCGCTCTACCTGCAGCGCGCCGTCGGCGCCGATGCGCTCACCACGGGACTCCTGCTGCTGCCGGGCTCCTTGCTGATGGGACTCACCGGTCCGCTGATCGGCGCGATCTACGACAAGTGGGGCACCCGCGTTCTGCTGATCCCGGGCGCGCTGATCGTGATCGCCGTGCTGTGGGGCCTGACCTTCGTCGACGCGAACACCTCCATCTGGGTGCTGCTGCCCATCATCACGGTGATGTTCGTCGGCCTCGCACTGTCGTTCCCGCCGCTGTTCACCGCGTCGCTCGGGTCTCTCCCGCCGCACCTCTACGCCTACGGCAGTGCGATCCTCTCGACCGTGCAGCAGGTCGCCGGCGCCGCGGGTGTCGCGGTGCTGGTCACCCTGATGGCGACGTCCACCGCGAACGCGTCGGCCAACGGGGCATCGCCGAACGAGGCGTGGGCGTCGGGCACGCACACGGCGTTCGTCTTCGCGGCGGCGGTGTCGATTCTCACGATCGTGGGCGCGCTTATGGTGCGCAAGCCGGCCGACACGATCGAGATGCCGGGCGTCGGGCACTGACCTGCGAGTGATCGCACAGATGCCGACCCGGGTCACCGGGTCGGCATCGTCGTTCGGCGGTCTCAGCCGATGCTGCAGGAGCCACCGCAGCACGAAGGGGCTGCGTCGGCGTCGCCGAGAAGACTGAGGAACTGCGGCCCGGGGGTCGCGGCATCCGTCACGGTGTCGTCAGAAGACGTCTGCGTCGTGGACATCGCTCCATCGTACGACTGTTGCGGGCCTCGGGCTCCGCTCACACGAGCGCGCCGAGCACCGCGCCGAGCGCCGCGCCCGCGACGCAGGCGACCAATTGGCCGAACCCTGCCGCGAGGCTCCATCCCCATCGACGCTGCTGCGCGAGGCGCACTGTCTCGAAGCTCGCCGTGCTGAACGTCGTGTAGCCCCCGAGAAGCCCGGTGCCGCCGATCATGCTCACCTCGACCGGCAGGACGCGCCCTGCGGCGGCCGCCACGACGAACCCGAGCACGAACGAGCCCGTGACGTTGATGACAGACGTGCCGAGCGGATAGGGATGCCGCCACCGTGCCTTGACCGCGCCGTCGACGACGAAACGCAGCGCCGCTCCGACGCCTCCGGCAGCCATCGTCGCGACCCACAGCCAGATGACGGTCATGCGCGGGCCCTCCGCATGATCGCCGCCCCCGCGGCGATGCCGAGGATCGACGCGGCGCCACCCACCACGACCGTCACTGCGCCATAGACGAGGCTCGCGGTCAGATCGGTGTGCAGCAGCCCCTCGGCACCGACGGCGAAGGTGCTGTAGGTCGTGTAGCCGCCCAGCACGCCCGTGCCGACGAAGAGACGGATGCCGCGCCGCACCCCCGTGTCGTCGCCGCGACGCACGAGCACCTCGAGCAGCAGTCCCAGCACGAAGGCACCGGTCACGTTGATGACGAGAATGCCGAAGGGGATGCCCCACTCGGCCGGGATGGCGGCGGACACGACGAGGCGGACCCCCGTACCGATCGCGCCGCCGAGCGCCACCAGACCGACCGCGGCGGGGCGCAGGTGGAGCGGCCTCGGGATGACCGCAATGTCGTCGGTGTCGGGATCGAGCGGCAGCTCGCTGTGGCTGTCGCGCTGCGAACTCACTCGCCCTCCGGTTCCCGGCCGGACGGCCGATCCGCCCAATCTACGCCCGTCACCACCGCCACTCGCGCACGAACCTCGGCCGCAACATGCGGCAACGGCATGCAACGGGCCGCGGCGTAGCGTCGGCATCGCGACGGGGATCACGGAACCTCGGAAGGGGTCCGGGGCCGTTCCCCGACACGAAGGAGTGATGACGATGTCGATTCTCACCGACGCCCGTCCGAACCTCGATCGCGGCACCGTGCCCACCGGCACCATGCGCGCCGCGGTGGTCACGACCTCCGGCGAACCGCTGGTCGTCGAAGACGTGGCGATCCCGTCTCCGGGTCCCGGCCAGGCACTCGTGAAGGTGATCACGAGCGGCGTGTGCCACACCGACCTCCACGCGGCGCGCGGCGACTGGCCGGTCGCGCCGAAGGCGAATCTGATCCCCGGTCACGAGGGCTACGGCGAGGTCGTCGCACTGGGCGAGGGCGTGACATCCCTCTCGGTCGGCGACCGCGTGGGCAACGCGTGGCTGTGGAGCGCGTGCGGCGTGTGCGAGTACTGCCGCACCGGCTGGGAGACCCTCTGCCCCGAGCAGCAGAACGGCGGCTATTCCGTCGACGGCAGCTTCGGCGAGTACATGCTCGTCGACGAGCGGTTCGCCGCGCGAATTCCCGAGGGTTCCGACCCGTACGAGGTCGCGCCGATCCTGTGTGCGGGTGTCACTGTCTACAAGGGTCTGAAGATGACCGAGGTGAAGCCCGGCGAGTGGGTCGTGATCTCCGGAATCGGTGGTCTCGGCCACATCGCGGTGCAGTACGCCCGGGCGATGGGCATGCGCGTCGCTGCGGTCGACATCGACGAGGAGAAGCTCGCGCTCGCCCGCACCCACGGCGCCGAAGTCACCGTCAACGCGGCGACGACCGACCCGGGACCTGCCGTGCAGGAGCTCACCGGCGGCGCCCACGGCGTGCTGGTGACCGCTGTGCACCCGAAGGCGTTCGGTCAGGCACTCGGAATGGCCCGTCGCGGCGCGACCATCGTGTTCAACGGGCTTCCCCCGGGGGACTTCCCCGCGAACATCTTCGACATCGTGCTGCGGGCGATCACCATCCGCGGCTCGATCGTCGGGACACGCCAGGACATGATCGAGGCCCTCGACTTCTACGCCCGCGGCGAGATCCACCCGACGATCGCCGTCGAGTCGCTCGACGACATCAACGAGGTGTTCGAGCGTATGGAGCAGGGCAAGATCGACGGCCGCATCGTCATGAAGTACTGACCGCGGCATCCGGTCGTGGGCGGGGTCGCGCGGCGGCCCCGCCCTTCCGCTGCCCGCCTACAGTGGCCAGGTGACCGACACTCCCCCGACCCGCTGGTGCCTCAGCCGACGCGACGGCGCGGTGTGCACGCGCGCCATCGGACACGCGGGGCTGCACAACCGGAACGGCACCTCGCTGATGTGGTCGGATCGCGAGCAGGACGAGCCCGGATGCCGCGGCTCGGGCGCTACGGCGCAGCCTGCTCCCCGGCTCGACGATGGCTTTCCCGCAGGGCGAGCCCTCTGCCAGGAGTGCCTGGGGTTCGTGCGGTTGACCGATGCCGGCACACTATGGCGTCACGACGCGTTCCGCGCAGCACGCTCGGATCGCGAGGCCGCACGACGCGCGGCGTGGTTCAACGCGTTCGGGTGGGAGGGGTGATCGAGCGCAGCCCGACCGAACGGCCCTCCTATTGATCGAAGAGATCTCCGTCGACGTAGAACCAGCGTTCGCCGTCGCGAACGAAGCGTGACCGCTCGTGCAGCACGCCGAGGGTGCCATCCGCGTCGACGTAGGTGGCGCGGAACTCGACGACACCGTGCGCGTCGTCCGGGCCGCCCGCGACGGTGTCGACGATCTGCAGCCCGCGCCAGCGGGGCGAGTCGTCGAGGTCGAGCACGTCGGGCACCGTCGACGGATGCCACGTGTGCATCAGCCACGCGGCATCCTGGTCACGGAAAGCGGCGAAGCGCGAGCGCATCAGTTCTTCGGCGGTGCGCGGTTCGATCCGGCCGGCCGGGGTGTCGGTCACGGTCAGTCCCAGTCGAGGTAGTCCTCGATCGCCCACGAGGTGGCGCCGACGTGGGTCGTGGGGAACATGTCGCCTCCGCCCTCGACGGGCACGACGCTCACGAGGCCGGGAGCCCGATCGCGCAGCGCCGCGCCGTTCGCGGGCGGGGTGATGGTGTCAGCGGTGCCCTGGATGACGAGCACCGGCACCCCGTCGGCCGGGGCGGGCAGGTCGCCGTCCTCGACGCCGAGAAGCAGCACGCCGTTCACACGGTCGTGGTGTCCGAGCGCGACGAAGCGGGCGACGGTGCCACCGTCACGATGGCCGCCGATCCACGCGTGGTCGATGGCGAGGTGGTCGAGCAGGTCGACAATGTCCTGTGCGCGCTCGGTCGGGGCCGCGGCATCCGCATCGTCACGGGCGCCGACTCGCACGACACGGAAGTCCTCGGTGGCGAGCGAGTGGCTGAGGGGGCTGAGGTAATCGATCGTGAGGCGACGGGCCGCGATGAGCACAACGGCAGGCCCGACGCCTTCCTCGGCGAACGGGATGGCGCGCGCGTCGGGGTCGAAGGTCTGGGTGTCGGCCATGTCGGGGGTCCTCTCACGTCGAATGCGCCGCAGAGCGCGGCGTCGCCGATCGGCGATGTGCGGCGGTGAGTCCAGTCTCCCGGGCGGAGGCCTGAGTCGCCAATCGTGGCGTCACTGCGGGGTCGAGTACACGAGGGCGCCTCGCGGCGTCGACGCGGGTCGGTGCACCATCGTACGGACAGAACCGCACCGGCGAGACGCCGCTCCCGCCAGCCCCGCTTCAGCTATTGAAGCGGATCGAATCCGGCACATTTCGTCGAACTGTCTGACATTTCGTAAACGCACTTTGACCAAGTCTTTATACCCGTTCTGACACCACTCGACCTTTCGTGAATTTGCTACCTTGCGCAACCGCTTGCGGACTTTTGCGGACTGGCGGCCCTCCTCAGGACCCTCTGATCGACCTGTGGACCTGCCGCTCGACACCCGGCGAGTGGTACTATTTCTGGTACAACTTCGGGAGGACTGATGGCCATCACCACGAGCGAGGCGCGCCGCGACCTTTTCGGCCTCATCGAGCGCGTCAATCTCGACCACACGGAGATCGAGATCACCTCCAAGCGCGGCTCCGCCGTGCTCATGTCGAAAGACGAGTACGACTCGCTCGTAGAGACGAGCTATCTGCTCCGCTCCCCCGAGAACGCCCGTCGCCTTTTGAGCGCTCTGGTCAGCGCTCGAGACGGCGAGATCGAAGAGCACGACGTCCTCGAGCCGTGAGCGACCGCAAGGTCGCCTGGACAGCCGAGGGGCGGGACGACTACCTCTACTGGCAGACGCAGGATCGCCGGACCCTACGCCGCATCAACCAGCTGATCGCCGACATCCTCCGCGACGATCCGTTCGAGGGAATTGGCAAGCCCGAAGCCCTCAAGCACGCTCTCGCCGGTGCCTGGTCACGCCGCATCGACGAGTCGAATCGCCTCGTCTACATCGCGAGCGACACCCACATCACGATCCTGCAGGCGCGCTACCACTACTGACTCTGACTACAAGCGCTTCATGAGCGCTTGCCTGCTCAGCTTGGTCCGCATGCTTAGGGTCGACCAGCTGACCTCGGCGACGCGCATCACTCGCACGAGTTCGTCCCGCTCGCGCAGCAGTGCCGCCTCCTGCTTATGCAGTCGTTCAAGCTCCGCCGAAACCGTGCTCAGACGGTCGTGCGCTCCTCGCTCACTCCCCCACTTCGACGCCAATCGATCAACGGCATTGGCACGCGCAGTCTCTCTCACGCGCTGCGCCGCAGCCTTCGATGCCGCAGCGTCACGCTTGGCATTTCGTCACCCGCGGACCATGTAACGAGGTTGTCACGCGATGCCAACCGCGGCAACGGTCGCGAGCGCGCTCACGGAAAGTGCCTGCGTGCATTGCTCGGTTTCTATTGCTCTGTTTCTTCACTCTGCGCGTGGTAGGGGTGGGCCGCGTGGCTGAACTGACGTGGAGGGCGGAGTCGCGGTAGACGTTCTTAGCGCTTGCGGTCGTGCGCATGTCGGAGGATCATCGCGCTTCGCTGCTGGCGGGGCTACTGCGACGAGCGCCGATGTCAGGCGGGCGTCACACCGTAACCATCGACAGCTCGTCCAATCGACCGGCGGGAGACCGGCTTGCGGACGCTGCTGTGCATCGGATCATCTAATTGTCCACGGCCAATTCGCAATCAGGCCGCAACGAACCTAACGATTCGCGGCACATCCCCGCCCAAACAACAAAATACTCGCCGGCTTCAACGCGCACTCGAGGCTCAGGGGCGTCATCGACGCCCTCGGACACGCCGAGGGCTATCGAAGTACCGTCCACCCTTGATAGTCCATCTTCGTCCTCGGGCCGTCGGATTGCGAACGGTGTAGTGCGCCGGTCGAACAGTATCGCCCCATTGTCGAGCATCCCGGTTTCTACGCGCCGGCACAAACCTGCGCTAGCGTCACCCCGCGATCTGGGGAACTTCGATGAGCAACTCTGAGGAGATTCGCTGAGCGCCGTCATCCGGGCGGAGCTCGCATCGGGATGAGGCCCGGCAGGTGACGATCGCCCGCTCACATCCGGCATGTTGCAAGCAACCGAGACGCGCCCGAGCTCGAGTGGGCGGACCTGTCGGCAGTCAACGGCACACGACGGACCCGCGTCTGGGCAATGCCCGTTTACGGACCGGCATCCGTAGGCAGATTGAGCGGCTCGCGAGCTCTGATTCAGTGATTGCAGCATCATCGCGGGCCGTCAACAGTCTGGCTACATAAGCGACGACTTAAAGAGGCTGGGTATGACCCCGGCGAGGAGACGGTCGCTGTAGCAAACGCAGAGAAGTCGAGAATCGGCGCCGAACGCTAGCGCGACGCGTCTGCAGGTAGAGCTCGAATGACGCCGCCACCGATCACGAGCGTTGGGTACTTAGTGGTAAACACGTCCGCAACGCTGACGGACTCGCCCACTTCGTGCAGCTGCGAGGCTCGTCGTTCACAGTTCAACCCGACGAGCAACGGTCGTCTCAAGCCCTTCTCCGTGGTGGTCAAAACGCGACAGCCTGAAAATCAGATCGAGCGGGCCAAGTAGGGCCGTGGCCTCAGCTAAGCCATCCGGCGTGAGCACCACCGCGCAGCCCTCTGAAACCGCGTCATCAAACATTTGGCCCTGACGACCCCAACTGCCGTTGGTCCAGATCGTCGTCAACGCGGCAGGTCGGCCCATCCGCGTCTGCCAACCACCGAGATACTCAAGGTCCGGGTTCCAGTTCAGCGTGCTGGCCAGGCTGGGGTGCACTGCCAGCCAGTTCGCGCGTCGCTCCATGAATGCGTTGCTTTGGTTTCGAAGCAGGAACGGGACCGTGTCGGTGTCCGCGGGTGGATGGGGAAGTTCTGCGAGGTCGGAGGTTCGCGTGTTGATTCTGATTGCCGTGCGTGCGCTGGCTTCACCGCGCCGGACCAGATCGCATGCGAAGCGCTCCTCGACGTGCGGCCAATTCAGGACCGCAAGGTCGCTCCGCGCTCCGACGATCTGATCGGGGCCGGTCCGGCTCGATCGGACGTACTCGTCCAGCCGAGCTTCAGCTCCGGCAGCCCACGCTTCCGGGGTCTGGTCATGACCTGCCGGCGGGTGGGCCGGAAGCATGTTCGGCATCCGGTCGCACCCACGTCCGACCATCGCGATATCTCCGGTTCTCAATGCTCGCTCCGCATGAGGGGGAAGGGGGCCCAGTCTCCCGGAATCGACGAGATCACCCAGGACGTACCCGAACGCGCTCCGCGATGCGAGGACCACTGAACTGGGGTGTGTCAGCTTCATGCTCGCATCGAGCAGGGCACCCATCGCAGACTTGGATTCAGGCAGAGACGCCAGCGCCTTCGTGGCGTACTGACCAGCGACCGCGAGGAGCGTGTTGACGTCGAGATCGCAATACTTCGACAGCAAGAGGTAGCCGTCTCGGAAAGGTTCGAGAAACGGTGGGTCGACGCCAAAGCGGGTTTCGGGCTCCGGTCCGTCGATATCCAACAGTTGCAGACGGTAGACGGCGGGTAACGGGCGGGCAATTCTTAACTCGTGGGTCCTCGCATCGGGCGCGGAGAGTCGTCGGATAACCATGCTCCTGTGAGTCGCAATGCGAGCACGCAACGGATCCAGTGCGGCATCCCTGACGGGCCCGGCTGCGGCCAAGCAGGATGCAACAGACTCGAGCACATCGTCGGTTGCGGCGGCATCAAACAGCCGTATTAGTGCATCGACGACCGCCTTCGAACCGCGCTTCAGCGCGGAGACCACAACCTCTGCCGTTCCCTCCCGAACGGCCCAGGCTGGGTGCGTCAGGTGCATTGCAGCCAACTCTGCAATCGCCTGATCTGCCGTCAACGGCGAGGCGGAACGCTGACCCGGGACGGTCGCGGAAAGCCACCACTTGAGCATGGGAGCCTCGGGCGGCGGCGGAAGCTCAAGATTCTCCGATAGCGCCTCGAGGTACTCGCGGACGGTCTCCCAGTATCCACTGCCGGAAGTGTCCACACCGAACGCCGCGAATATCTCGTCCACATCCGTGTTCAGCATGCTGCTGTACCAGTGCTCCTCAGTGACGAAGCGGACGAAGTCCTGCGCGGCGCCGGTGGGCGTCATCGCTCCGCATGTCACCAGCACCCGGATAGCGTCGCGTCGCACGGTTCCGCGGACGCTGGACCAAGCGTCGAGTGGAGCGAGGGCGAGAGCGGTTCCGGCAAGCTCCTGGGACGATTGAATACGTCCTTCGCGGTATTCCCTTTCTGCGGCCCACACGAGGACCTTCGCTTCATGCGGTGTTCCAATGAAGACTTCCGCGACGGCATGGGCTTGAGCCTCAGCGAAGTTCCTGTCCAGCACAGGGATCCAGTCGAAATACGACGAGGTCGACTCCTCAGCGATGAGGGCCCGAAGCGAATCGAGATCGGAGGAAACTTTCCTCACCTCGGAGCGAGGCAATCGGGTCCCGTTGCGCAACTCAAGACCGCCGTAGTCGTCGCTCCCATCCACGTCCGGGGCCTCCGGCGCCGGCGCCGTCGTGAGCGCTTGAACCCACATCTCGCGAGTGGTGGGGAGGGCGACTTTCAGGAGCCCCGCCTTGAGAGTACCGAGGAGGCGGGGGGATGCCCGTTCTGCGAGTGCTGCGGCCAACTCGGGATGGAACGAGTTGCTGGCGGCGGCAACGATCGAGCCCGTAACCTCCGATACCAACTCAATCGTCTCGCGGTCGGAACTACCGTGGCGGAGAAGCGAAGCGAGCAAGTTCCCCATGGCAATCGTGTGAGAAACGGTGCCGTGGGCGACCAAGTACTCGAACGTGTTGAGAGCGGTCCGGGGGGATGCGCCGGCCAAAACTTCTGGCAAGTGCTCGGCGCCGATGCCTTGGTCGGTGAGTGGTTGGGCAGCGACGAGCACGCGCGTTAGCCATGCCGCCTCGTCGTCCAGATTATCCAGCCGAGGTGCGGCGCTGCCGAGCCACTGCACCCAACGCGCAAGCTGGTAATCGTTCCGCGACCCCAACCCGAAAGCGGTTCGCCAAATATTCAAACAGACTCGCTGGGCTTCTTCCGTCCTCCCAAGGAGGGAGTACGCGTCTACAAGTGCGACTAGGTCGACAAGGGCCCCGTTGACTCCTTGTTCCGGTGCCTCCGATTCGAACGCTGCAAGGGCCTCGCTCAACCAGTCCGGGGCGACACCGGCAATGTTCAGTTTGACCCCGAGAGCAACGCGGAGCGCCGCGTGCCATTCGCGCGGTTGAGAGACGAACTTTCTGCTCATCGCCCGCTCGTAGCGACCGACTAACTGCAGGCTGACGGCCTCGAACGTATCGATTGCGAGCGTATGCAGTTCGCGTCGTTTGCTGCGCAGCGAATGGACGGAGTGGTCAGGTCGCTTGCCGGCGATCGGCGGGAAAAGGTTCATCACGATGCTGATCGCTTCCCACACCTCCTCCTCGCCTACCTCGGCTCCAGTCGCAATCAGGGCCTGCGCAAGTGCGGTTTGGCGTACAAGTAGATCGATTTGGTCGGTGAGTTGTATTGCCTCAGTATCGCGATGGATGGACGCGGAGCTACTGATGTTGTCGCCAGCGGGTGTTGCCTCCCCTGTCGGGCGCGACTCGATCGGGCCCGTTCGGAACGATGCGGGTCGGCGACCGAGTCCGATCTCCAGCTCGTGACGCAGCCGCCAATAGTGGAAGTGGTTTGCGATCGCGTCTTCGTCGCCGGCAGCGCCGAGCATGGAGAGCGTCAGCGTGTTGTTGAAGCTGGTTCGCAACAGCGTTTCGAGCGCGCTCTCTGCTGAGTCGTAGTCCGCCTCGAGAAAGGCAAGGTCGAGGAGCGTGCTCTCGTGGACAGGGAGGCCCCTGAGAGTGGACCGGAAAGCTTTGAACGTCTGGACGCGCTCGTCGAACGATTCGTGGGAGCCAAGGAACGCAGCGGTAACTTGGACGCGGAGGCCGGCAAGGAGCGTGAGCCGCCCCCTTCATTCGGTCCGGACGTTCTGTGAGTCGTCGGTTTCCATTTGATGGGTGCACTGTCGAGCGTACTCGGCTGGGGGTAGGTAGCCTGAGCCGCCCCCTTCATTCGGTCCGGACGTTCTGTGAGTCGTCGGTTTCCATTTGATGGGTGCACTGTCGAGCGTACTCGGCTGGGGGTAGGTAGCCGAGCGAGGAGTGCCGGCGGTGG
>Ga0097680_1002719_pt1 | contig 10719 bp, 9 predicted proteins | sample ThiBiot_750_biof_2_FD_72844 | JGI IMG/M metagenome (GOLD analysis project Ga0097680, IMG submission 72844) | Wastewater bioreactor microbial communities from Cape Town, South Africa - Thiocy_cont_750_biof - 1398105538117 (version 2) (version 2) ...
GCTGCCTGCGATACCGGCCGCGAGCGCATCACCTCCGCGGCCGAAGCCGAGCACTTCGACGCGCTCTGTGTCTCGCGCGAGGCGCCAGATGCCGCCGGCGGTCCGTTTCGCCCCCACATCGAATCTGCACTCGGCGGAGTGCGCTGCGCTGGCCATCGCGCGAGCTGCCGCCGCGATGAACCGCGCGACGCTGTCGAGGGCGTCTTCAATGGGATCAAGCAGTCTGGCGCATTGCATCGCCCAGATGCCTGGCGCCTCAGTAGCGGCCATCAAGCCCCTTCCGAACTTGGCCGGAAGTGAGCCGAAGGCCGGCGCCAAACCGCGCCAGACTCCGAAGGTGAATCCAACAATGACGGCAGCCACGGCAAGAAGCCGCCAGGCAGTCGGGGCCTCCGGCTCTACGGGGAAGGGAAGAATGTTGCCCAGTTGGCCCGCCAGAATCCAACCCAGAGCAACCGCGGCAAGCGCGAGTAGGCCCATCCCCGCACACATTGGCCATCCGGGTTCGCCCATCTGCGTCGGTCGGCGCCCTCCGAAGAAGGTCGCGGTTGTCGCGCGGCCGACGTAAATGCCGGCGAGCAGGACGAGCGCGATAATCAGAAATGCCGTGGCCACCCCAGACTGGGCCGCGGCGGCGAGTATTGTCTCCTCGCTCCAAAAGCCGGAGAGCGGCGGCACGCCGGCGAGCGCCAGAGCTCCTACCAGAAAAACCGCGCCGGTAAATGGCATGGCACGGATGAGCCCGCCGAGGCGGTCGAGCGCGCGCGTACCAGTCTCCTCCTGGACCGCGCCCGCAGCAAGGAAGAGAGTCGACTTGAAAGCCGCATGCGCCGCGAGATGAAACGAGGCGGCAAGCGGGCCGGCGAGGCCGAGCGCGATCATCATCTCGCCGAGTTGCGAGGCCGTGGACCAAGCGAGGATCCGTTTCAGGTCCACCTCGGCGGTGGCGATCAGGCCGGCGACGAGCGCCGTCGCGGCGCCGATCCAAAACAGGGCGACGAGTGCCGCTGGAGCCGCCTCGAACAGGGGATAGAGGCGCAGTACTAGAAACACGCCGGCGGCAACCATGGTGGCCGAGTGAAGCAGCGCGGAAACCGGTGTTGGTCCGATCATCGCGTCCGGGAGCCATCCGGTGAGCGGAAGCTGGGCACTTTTGCCGATGGCACCGGCGAGCACGAGAAAGGCAATCACCGTGATGGCATAGGAGTCGATCCGATCGGTCCCAATCGCGCCGATCAGAGCATCGATATCGGTTGTGCCGATCGTGGCGAGTGCCAAGAGCCAGCCGAGCAGGAGCCCGACGTCCCCGATCCGGGTCATTAAGAAGGCTTTCGCTGCGGCCTGTGGCGCGCCGGCTTTGGCATAATCGAAGCTGATGAGGAGATACGAGGCGAGCCCAACGAGCTCCCAGGCGGCGAAGAGCAGGACCAGCGAACTCGATAGCACCAATGTCAGCATGGCACCAACGAAGAGGCCGAGTTCAGCGAAGAAGCGCGGCCGATCTGGCCTCTCCGCCATGTAGCCGAGGCTGTAGATGCCGACACCGAGCGCGGTGCTGGCGACTATCATGGCGACGAACCAGGTAAGCCGCGTGACCTCGAGCCCGATGGTCAGCCGAAAGCCGCCGCTCTCGAACCACGTCGCCGACAGGTTGGCGCCATCTGGGTTGAAGATGAGCAAGATCAGCGATAGCGCGACGGCGATGACGACGAATTCACCCCCGCCCCAAGGCACGCGCCGCCCAACGCAAAGTGCAGCCATGGCTGCAAGCAGCGGCAAGAGGGGAATGGCAAGGAGCAGCGCCGTCACCGCTTCAGCTCAGCATACGCGTCGACCTCGACGGTCTGTCGCTGGCGGTAGAGCAGCATCACGAGGGCAAGCCCGATCGCCATCTCGACGGCGCCGATCGTGATGACCAGGATCGCGAAGATCTGGGCAGAGTAGTCGGTCGGCGCAGTGAAGCGCCAAAAAGCAATGATGTTAAGACCGATAGCGTTCAGCAGCACCTCGATCCCCATCAGAATCATGACGGCGGCGCGTTGTGCGATGACGGTGTAGACGCCGATTGCAAACAGAATGGCGCCGACCACGAGATAGGCGGTGAGCGGGACGATCATGCGCCGTGCTCCTCGGGACGATGATGGCGATGCATGTGGTGCTCGGTCGAGCCCCGTGCTCCTGCGAGTGGTGTGAGTCCGTCGTCAGCGATCGGCTCAGGTCTTTCGTCGATCGCGACTTTTGCGCTTCGCGACGGATCGTCAGGGTGCGTCGACGGGCGCGCCAGCAGCACGGCGCCGAAAATGCCGATCAGGATGAGGAAGCCGGCGCCTTCGAAGGCGACCATGTACTTTTCCATGAGGAGATGACCGATGCTGCGCGCCGAGTCCGGATCAGGCGCGGCATCGATGATCCGCCATGCCGGGCGTAGCAGAAGCATGCTGACGAGCACGACGCTGACCGCGGCGGCGAGCCAAACCGCGATCGGCCGGACCGGCGTGACCATCGACATGTCCATGCCGCCCATGTCCATATCGTCATGCTTGTCGCCGCTGTGATGCATGACCTGGCCTTCCTGCTCATCATCGTCTGTGTGCTCCATCGGGTGCGCGCCGTGGCCGCTCCGCATGGCTGCCGCTTTCCGGTCGTTCGGCTCGTCAGGCTGCACGGCATTGCCGTGGTGGTGATCGTTGTACCCTCGTTGATGGTCGCCGTGCATGTGCTTGGCATGACCACTTTGCGCCGGCTCGCGCGGCACGAGACCCTTGCTGAACCAGCGTTCGACAAAGCTCATATCCATGCCGGCCATCATCGCTCCGCCCGGGTCGTGCATGACGAGGACCATGAACAGGATCATCACCAGCATTCCGCCGATATACATCATGATTTGCAGCACTCCGATCAGGTCGGCGGCGAGCAGGATGAACAAGCCCGCGACGCCGACGAACGAGGCCATCAGGAAGATGCCGGAACGGAACATGCTCATCGTGGTCGTCATGCCGAGCGCCCCGGTAATGGCGATGAACGCGCAGATGGCGAAGGCGATGATTTCGAGACCGGCGGTCATGGTCCCACTCCAAGCAAGATCAAGCCGCCGACAAGAAGCACGTTGAGCAACCCTAGGGGAATCAGAAGCTTCCAGGAGAGTGCCAGCATCTGCGCAGTCGAGAACGGTCGAACCAAGCGGCCAAGCCAGAGCATTAGCGCCATAAGGGCGTATGTCTTAATAATCATCCACGCCCAGCCCGGCAGCAGCGGACCCGTGGCGCCTCCGAGGTAAAGCAGGGCGCCGATTGCGGCTACGAGGAACAACACGCCGGCGAGCGCAATGCGCCAGAGCAATGCGGACCAGCCGGCGGAGACGTCGAGCACACCGCCGCCGATCGACGCTGCGAACGGTTCAAGGAACGGCGCCCGATAGGACTGCATCAGGCCGGTGACGAGATAGAGCACGAAACCGATCGGTTGGAGGACGACGAACCACAGGCCGCTTTGCGCTTCGACGATGGCAACCGTCGATAGCGATCGCGCCATCATGATCACGCCAACATAAGCGAGGCCGAGCGGCACCACGTAGGCGACGAGCTGGGCGATGATACGGTAACAGGCCTCAACGGCATGGGCTGTGTTCGCACCCCAGCCGGCGAGCGCAAGGCCGAGCACAACGAAGTCGATGACGACGATGACGTAGAAGACGCCGATGCCAAGATCGCGGCCGATCAGACCTGGCCCGAATGGAAGGACCACGAGGGCAAGCGCAACCCCGGTAAGAGCGACGACCGGTCCCGCTGGAAGTAACCAGCGATCAGAGTTCGCGATGACGAGACTGTGGCGGACATCGGCAGCCTGCGCCGGTCCGGGCTCGACGTGATGTGGTGTCGATAATCTTTCGACGAGCAGGGTCAATGCAGCGCCGAGGACAAGCGCGACGAGCACAAGCGCGGCGGTCGCGATCATTCCCATTCGAGCCCACCCATGCCCCATGCATATGCAATACCGGCTCCGAGCAGCACGATAAAGACAAGCATGTCGAGGAAGGCGCTGATCCCGATATCGGCGAACACCACCGCCCAAGGGTACATGAAGATCATCTCCATATCGAAGGCGAGAAAGATCAATGCGTAAACCGCGTAGCCGAAACGAAACTGCCCCCATATTGATGGTGTGCGCATTAAGAGCCCGGGGGCGCGTAGAAAAGCCGCTGCCACCAAGAGCGCCAGCCCAAGCGCCATGACAAGGACGAGTGCGACAAAGCCGTAGTCGTTGAGGATCGGGGAGGGACCGGAACTCGTCAAAGCTATTCACCTTGGAATGGACCAGCGTATTCGGAGTCGCGGTATTGCTATTTGCGGTGTCTCCCCGCTTGCCATGGCTACGAGGCGAACGGTTCCTTGCCACTTAGCTACTGCGTCACGTGAAGTTATCAATGAGTACAGCGGTCAAATTCGCCGGCCATATGGAGGATAGTGCCACGTTTCCCGATCAAGCCTTTCTTAAAACGACGTACTCCTCCGTCGTCGGTGCCACCAAGCTCGTACCAACGCACGTCTTGCGCAGATAGCCAGCGCAAAATCCACCATTGCAGCGCATATCCGGCTTTCAGCTTCAGCCCCGCCTCCACGCTCGCTCCTTGTACGGAATAGGCCGTATCACCGAGGATTCCGATCGCTGCGCCGTGTACCGGCAGGCCGTCGTGGAACGCAAGGACGATCTGTAGCCGGATGGGCTCGGGCAGCGCCACGAGCGCGGCTGTCGTGTTGATCAGACCCATCTCAGCTTGATGCAGTTGTTTCCTGGCGACCATCCCCGCATGTAATTCGCGAAGTATGTCGATGTCCGCAGGGGTTTCGCCCAAACGGATTTCAATGTTATGTGATAGCGCATGACGAAGATTCCAACGCCATTTTTTGTCGAAGTTGTTCATCTGTGCGTCTTCGTCGAGCGAGAGGTCGACGAGATAATGATCGGCGACTGACAATGGCCGGCGCAGTGCGAAACCCATCTCGGTCAGGGTTTCGCATTCTTGTCGATAAAACCCAGGATTGGGACGCGGGCTGATGGTCAGGCAGTGGCCACGTTTGTAACAGTACTCCTCAATTAAAGCGGAGACGGCGGCTTGATAGATGCTGAAATCAGTTGAATGATTGCGGTGACGCCAAAAAGGGCCAAAGCGGACGAGTGCGAGGTCTCGTCCCATCATGGGAAGTGCGTACATCGCAACTTGGGCGCCGGCAACGGGCGTACCTGTGCTCGCATCCCGAAGCAATAAATGGCTGCTTTCTTCGTGACGCCGACCGCTGGTATAATTTGGCGTCTGCTCGTAATGCCCGTCTTGAAATTGGGATACGACCTCGTTCCAAGCGGCGTCCGTGACGCTATCAACTTCGCTTGTCAACCGTGGTGGCTCATTCATTGATTACCTCTATCGCTGTCGAGCGCAAGTTGGCGAATCGGTCGGTCGCGGACATCGCTCCGCCGGCGTCGGCCGGCGGAGTTCGGTTTGCAAACTTCCATCAGATCAAAACCACACCCGCAGTCCCGTCACGAAACGGACTTGCCCAGGATCTTTACCTTCAGCTTTGGCGTAATCGGCGGTTGCTCCCGCCTTTTGGCTGTAGGAAACACCGATGTAAGGCGCAAACTCTCGCCGAATTTCATAACGAAGTCGGAGCCCGATCTCCGCGGTCGACAATCCGGACCCGACCTTGATATCCGGCGAGTCCTGAGCTGCAAAATTCAACTCGACCCGCGGCTGCAGCACGAAACGCTGGGTCAAGTAAAGATCATGCGTCCCTTCGATGCGCGCCATCAACTCTCCCTTGTTCGAAAGAAAGAGTGCGCCTGTCACCTCAAACCAATAGGGTGCTAGGCTTTCGAAGCCCATCGTCGCATATGTTCGCGAAGGCGTCGGGGCGAAGTCGTAGCGAACGCCGAACTGTAAATCCGTATAAACGCCGATTGCCCGGGAATAGAGCGCCTGAATCTCTGCATTTTCCAGACCATCAAGTCTGGAGCCCTCGCCTTGGCTTTTCAATACAAACCGGTTGATGTCGCCGCCAATCCAAGCCTCACCGTCCCATCGATAGCCGCCGCCCGAGCCCGGTTGATACTCCAAAAGGTTTGCGAACGCGCGCCAGGCAATGCTGCCGCCGTTTTCATGTCTGAGTTCTTCTCGCGCGGCCGCCATTGCGATCGGATCAAAATAAAGATCAGCCGCGGAATAGCGTGGGGGTGGAGGTGGGGGTGTTGTCGGAATCTTCGAGTCCGCGTGGCGCGCACTGGCCACTGGCGACATCTTCATTCCATGCATATCCATCCTGTGAGCCGCCGATGAGCGCTTCGGAGACCTGTGCATCGCTGGCTGGGAAGCGTCCTTTTCTTGTTTCTTTGGTGCAGCCTTGTTCGTCTTGCCAGCTTTGCCACTAGGCATGGTCATTCCGGGCATATTCATAACAGGCATTGAAGAATGGTCCATCTGCGCCAGCGCAGGCGCTGCCGAGATCAGCGAAAGGAGAGCCAAGGGGACAATCTGTTTCACGCGCGGTCTCCTCCGATCGGTCGCACGCTAAAAACCTGAAACATCCCGCCGTGCATGTGATAGAGCATGTGGCAATGAAAGGCCCAATCCCCCTGTTCAGCCGTGATATCGAAACTCACTTTGCCGCCCGGTTGCACATTCACAGTATGCTTCCGTGGTCCAAAGTTGGGAGGCGCACCGTTGATGACTTCGAAGAAGTGTCCGTGCAAGTGAATGGGGTGCAGCATCATCGTATCGTTGACCAGCGTGACGCGTACGCGCTCGCCTCGCCTAAACGTGTAGGGCTGCGTGGCTTCACTGAATTTCTGTCCGTCGAAACCCCACATGAATCGTTCCATATTGCCGGTGAGGTGGATTTCAAGTGCTCGTGTTGGCCGTCGCTTGTCAGAATTGCTCTTCAGTGCCACCAAGTCTTTATAAACGAGCACGCGGTGTCCGACGCTCTCGAGCCCCTTACCAGGTTCGCCAGTCCGATCCTGCGGCATCGGTGCGATGGACTGAACGCCGGGGCCCATTTTGACTTGGGGTGCTTTCTTGGGGTCGCGCATGTTCATCTCGGGCATGTCGCCCATGGCGTCTGATCCGCGTGGTTTCGGAGGAGCCATGCCGGGTGGGGCGGACGCCATTTGGCCGTGCATTCCCTTCATGGAATGACCTCCCATGCCAGACATCCCTGCCATTGCAGTTCCATCGCCGGACATGCTGTCCATCTGCATGCGATCCATTCCTCCCATCTTCATCGCGGACATATCCATGCCCATATCTTTCATTGTGCTCAGAGGCCGCTCACGAAGCGGCGGCACGGGAGCTGTCATTCCCGGTCTGGGCGCGAGCGTCGCCCGACCCAATCCCGAGCGGTCAATCGCTTCTGAAACAATCGTGTAAGCGCGATCGTGTTTTGGATGCACAATCACGTCATACGTCTCTGCGTTGCCGATCTGAAACTCGTCCACAACGACGGGACGTACCATCTGCCCGTCGGCGGAAATGACAGTCATCGGCAAACCTGGAATGCGAATGTTGAAAACCATCTGGGCGCCGGCGTTGATGAATCTCAGCCGCACGCGCTCTCCCGGGCGAAACAACCCGGTCCAGTTATCTTCTGGGCCGTGTCCGTTAATGAGAAACTTGTAGATCGCACCGGTGACGTCACTGACGTCGGTGGGATCCATTCGCATCTTGGCCCATTCGAGGCGCTCTTGCAGAGTTTTGTCGCGCCCTGCGAGAAGACCTGCAAGAGTTTGATGTTGATAGTTGAACACGCCTCCTTCTTGTTTCAATTTGTTGAAAACGAGCTTCGGAGACATGAACGTGAAATCCGAGAGCATCACGACATAATCGCGATCAAACGCAAACGGCTCTCGTTCCTTTGGGTCTATCACGATGGGGCCGTAAAGGCCTTCCTGTTCCTGAAACCCCGTGTGGCTGTGATACCAATAGGTACCACTTTGCTTCACTAGAAATTCATACACGAAGGTGCTGTGTGGCGGGATGCCCGGAAACGTAACGCCGGGAACGCCGTCCATCTGAAAAGGTACAAGCATTCCATGCCAATGGATGGATGTGCTTTCATCCATTCGATTGTGCACACGAAGCGTCACTCGCTGACCTTCTTTCAATCGAACGATGGGTCCGGGGAGGGTGCCATTCAACGTGATAGCCGAGCCTGGCTGACCATCGATCGACCATGTCGCGCGATCAATCGTAAGATCAATCTCGCGACCGGAAACTGACGGCAAGTCGCCTCTATTCAGTGTGGTCTTGCTCTGCGCCCACGCTGGCATCAGGGAAGACGCTAATCCTCCTCCGGTCAAAGCGACCGCGTGCTGCAAAAGTTGACGTCGATCGACCTTCATTTCAGCATTCTCCTAGTAACGCTTCAGCGTTTTGATGGATGTGATCTTTTCGATAGAGCTAATCGCAGCTCGCGATGCAGCATGGTAGAAACGGTGCCTGGGCGAGCGAAAACTTGCGCGCGTAGCAAAGTTGAATCGCATCATTGCGCCTTTCTGGGCGGTAGGTCCGGGGCATTTGCCGGCACGGGAGTTTTTTGCAGATCTGCAATCAACTGGTTCATCTCGCCAATCTCCCGAACCTGAGCTTCGATGATGCCGTCGGCTAATTTGCGAACTCGAGGGTCGCGGATGTGGGCCCGGCTGCTCGTCATAATGGCGATGGAGTGGTGGGGAATCATTGCTTTCATGTAATCGATATCAGAGACCGTCTCCTGGCTTCTGACCAGCCAAAGCGAAAGTGCGAAGACGACAACGCTGGCGGCAAGGATCGAGAGGTTCGCGCGCTTGCTGGAATACATCTGAGACATATAGGCCAACATAATCACGGCCATGACGGCGCCCATCAGAAGCGCCATCCAAACCCTTGTTTGACTGTATCGGACGTGCGCCAAGGCAAAGTTGTTAAGGTACATAAGGCCATACATGACGACCGTAGCCGTCGCGATCATGGCGGCAAATTTGGCGTACATCCGCATAGGCGTCTCCTCGGTGAAAAATGACGGGTCGTTTTGTATGGTCACTTCGCTTGGCGAGGGCTCTGATCGCTCTGAACAGGAGCAGGCGAATGGTCTTCAATAGAACCACTGTGGTCCTTATGGCCGGATCCGCCCTGCTTGTGCCCCGCATCGTCTGATCCTGGAGAGTTATGCGAGTGGTCATGCCCATCGCTCATGGACATGTCCTCGTCGGGCGGCGCCTTTGCGACGAGGTCCTTGTATTGATCGGGGGTCAAGCTTGGCAGTTTCTTTAGGAAGGCGACCATGCTCCAGATCGTCTCGTCATCGTGGCTGCCACCCCACGCGGGCATAGCGCTCATCTTGATGCCGTGCTTAATGACCCAAAATGCAGCCTTGGGATCGATCTTGTGTTGCGAAAGATCCGGCGGTTTCGGGTAGAGCCCAGGGCGAATTTCCGAATCCTTGTTTCCGGGCGCGAGATGGCATCCCGTGCACATTGCCGCGTATTGGCCAGCGCCTTTTAGAATTGTTTGAGGGGCATCAAGATCGGGTACCGTCAGCGAGTCTGCGCGTAGGCTTATCGATCGGTCGCGCAGAACCTGTAACATCGCAAACACTGGCTTCGTGTGCGGATCGTCGGCCGCGATGTTGTACACACCGGAATACACAAAGATTCCGCTCAGAAAGGCCAGGAAAACGATTGTGCCAATGACGGTGATACCGTGATGCTTCAGCTGCTGCTTCATTGCTTGTCCCTCTCTTGGCAAGCTCAAGATCTCTTTTACTTCGACAACCCTATAGTGCTCGCGACCATACAGTCGCCATGGTTGCGGGTACTAAGGTGGCTTATGTGATTGCATCCATGCGATGAGTCGCAGGATCCTTATCTCGGCTCTGTCTAACGGCTTGGCTGAGCAGGTGCCGCGATATTCGGCCCTGACGATCCGTTTTGGATCGACTGCTTCCCTTTCAAAGAGAATGCTCGCGAATGTGGGTGAGGATGCAATGCGACCGTCTACCGACTTACTTGGGTAGCACCTGGCCCTTGCCACGACACATAAGTGCTCTTCGGCAACTGCTAACGCCTACCATCGTAGCCGATCAGTGCGATAGCGCAGCTATGAGTCGCTCACTCGCCTCAAGCTACGAAAGAGCCATCGGGGGGGCGAATCAGCTGGTTCGGCTTTCGCCCGGAAGGTTTGTCATCAAGGGCGGATAGGACTGCAGCAACTAGTAAAGTTCGCTCAATATCCACGCGGTTTTGTTCGTTGCCCACGGCGACATGACAAAATAGCCCGCAGCAACCTCCGGTGTGATGACTGCCTCGTGTCTTGCCATCGCTTATCAGAGTATGTGCATTAGCTAAAGCGTGCGCTGCCACGTCCGTTTGAACATGCAAGGCTACATGAGTATGGGCAGATGCATGAGAGCGCGGGTGAGCTTCGGTCAAGCAATGAGTGGCAGCTGACCCGCCGCCGAACGCTAGCGCAAGGGAAGGCGAAATAACGCACAGCCCATAGACCAAAGCAAGCAACACTGCCGCCCGATATCTGAGACCTTGGGTGAGGTAGCTATGCATTCGCCATCGACGCTCCCGCAAACAACGTAGCCTGACACTACAATCCTGACAAGCGTCAGCTTAGGCGGCCTAATGGAACCTCTGAAGTGTGCCCGAAATGCGACATTGGCAGTCGCAACGATGAGGACAAAT
>Ga0097680_1002733_pt1 | contig 10650 bp, 10 predicted proteins | sample ThiBiot_750_biof_2_FD_72844 | JGI IMG/M metagenome (GOLD analysis project Ga0097680, IMG submission 72844) | Wastewater bioreactor microbial communities from Cape Town, South Africa - Thiocy_cont_750_biof - 1398105538117 (version 2) (version 2) ...
AAAAAAAGAATAGTATCAATGAGCATAGCATATGCATGTATCAATGGACAAATGATAGAGATTAATTATCTATTAAAAGCTAAACATCTAACAGTTCTTATTCAATGTATGTTATTATATTGTTGAGATGTTATTTTTACTTTGATTGTTTCTTTCTGTGCGTTCTTTTAATATAATAGTTATGATGATGACAATCATTATTTTTTTTACTAATATCCCTTTCTCTCGTTTCAAGAACATACGTATATACATCTATATCGATTTAATTAGAGCAACATGTGACTTAGTTTAACAGCTGTAGGTCCGAATAGGTTACTGAACAAAATGCTCACATATTCGCGTATGCCCGAGAGAAATGTCATCATTATATCAGTTTGTACTGGGAGTAAACGTGCTTATATATGTATATATATATATATATATATGCATGTCAATCGACGTATGTTTGTGTGAGTAAAAATTTTTGTAATCGACACGTTGCACCATATCAAGACGCGCGCACACACACACACAGAGTTACTAATGATCTGATATTAAAGAAATTTTTTTGACTATCTATTTGTATATGTATGCGTATAGATATATAGATTTGTATGTGATGAAAGACCAGAAGCTTATTGCATCGAGTTACATCTATTTAGAATGAAGGTGATACTACTATCATCATCATTTTCTTCTTTCTCATTCTTCTTCTTCTTCTTTTTCTTTCTTCATTTTTTTCTCTGTCACTATGTTTGTCTCTGTTTCTCTTTGAAGTCAAGGCATAAGTACTGATGCTTAGAATCTTTAGATTTAGCGTTTTCTTTTTTCCTTTTTATCTTTACATTCAATGAATACACACGCACACGCACGCATAAAATCAGATTTTGCTTCTTTTTCTCCTCGTCTTCGTCTATTGTGATTGTCATCAATAAATTGTTGACAATTGTAAAGGCGCATCTATGCATTTGTTTGTGTTAAATGAAAAAAGAAGCTCGTCGAACAGCATAGTAATAGCAGATCTTGATGATGCGAGTAACAGCATTAGCCTTGCGATGATTATCATCTTAACATATATGCATGTACGGATATACATATCTATCTATCTATCTATCTATCTCTGTGTGTCTAAACGTTCTTTCTCTATTTCTCATCTCTCTCTCTCTCTCTGCAAGAGTAACTAATCGAAGTTTCATACAATGATTTGTCATTTACAGATCTCTCAACAAGTCGAATTGGCGAGAGTGGTTTATGATCAGCAAAAGCGAGAACACGTTTTAACGTGCTAGGAAAATCATGACGTTCAATCGAATGACGTATGGCGTTTCTTTTATTGAAAGGCATTCCGAGTCTTGCCGGTCAAAGTCAAGCGCCTCAAGCTGATCCAGATGATTTCGTTGATCGACTTAATTATCGCTATACAGTTATTTTACTAAATGTCTTCTCTGCTATTGTTACAAATCGACAGTTCAGTTCCAAACAAATTCAATGTAAGTTTGTCGTCTGCCTCGAATTAAATTTTCTGTTCATCGTTGTTTTCAATTAGGTTGGGTACCGGCAATGTTTACGTCTGGTTACGAGGATTATACAAATCATATATGTTATATCACAAATACGTACTATGTTAATCAAACACAAAAAATCCCAGGTACACGTACCGAACGGCAAAGTTTACAATTACTTTACTATCAATGGATCCCGTTTATTCTTTGTTTTCTCAGGTAACGAAAAAGAAAAGTTCGTGTATGTAAAATTTCTCGACGCATTTCTTTGTTTCTTAGTCTTCTTTTCTACATTCCGAATCTCGTTTGGCAATCATTAATGACTCGTAGTGGTTTGGACTTGAAAGATATCATCGAAGCCGGCAAAAGCTATAAATCAATTGATCGAATGGATAAACGACGAAAAATAATGACCTACATCATTGCATCGATTGACGAATTCATTGATGATCCTCGACGAGGACGAGAAAATCGGAATATAAGTCTACTCAAACGTATTCAAGCCATATTCTGTTGTATGTATGGTAAATTTCAAGGCCATTATTTCATGATGGCTTATCTCTTAACAAAAGTTCTTTATGTCGTCAATTCCATCGGTCAATTAGCTTTATTCAACGAAATGCTCGGGATAAAATATTATCGTTACGGTCTCGAACTAATACAGAAATTGATTTTACTGATACAAAATCAACCATCTCAATATTCATATAAACAACATGGAGGACTTTCGAAATATTTCCCTAAAGTTACATTATGCGATTTTGAGTATGTTACTTTTTGTTTTTATCTAACAGCCAAAAAAAAACACAAACTTTTTATTCAGAGTACGTGAACCCAATCATTTGTATAATTCTCATCGATATACCGTTGAATGTGTTTTGCCAAATAATCTTTTATTCGAACAATTATTTACTTTTTTCTTCTTTTGGTATACAATGATTGTTATTTTAAATCTGGTGTCTTTAGTTACATGGTCATACTCATTTATTCGGCCGATTCGAATTAAATATGTAACAACACGTTTAAAATTAATTTTAATTCGGCATTTGAGAAAATCAACAACCAATACCGATAATACAACACAAGAACAACAAATAGCAACAACAACAACGACAACCGTATCCGACGATTCTTTATTGTATCGCGATGATTCGCATGTAGATTTCGCGAGAAATTATTTGAAATGTGATGGCATATTTGTATTACGTTTATTAGAAACGAATACATCGGACTTTGTTGTTACACATGTGATTGAAGAATTATTCTATTCATACGAACGAAAAGCGTCTCAGCCAGTTGTTCTTGATGGTCTAGCTAAAATGATGTCAACATTAGGTCCTGATCAAGGTCTTTTAAGTCTAGGCAAATTACTCTTTCTCCCCGTTATGTCCGATCCAAAAATGGCTGCAACATTTAACAGTGGAGGAATTACAGTTGCTCCACCACCTGCTACGACAACGATTACTAATAGCAATAATAGTAAAATGCTTCTTCCGAGTCTAACAGAAACAAGAATAGCAGGATCATCATCGTCATCCTCGTCATCATCATCATCAACGACGACAACAACAACCAATGATCCATTACAAAATGCTCCCAGACTGCTTGTACCTCCGACTCCTACTCGTCGACGAACTACCACAAATGAAAAATCGTCGTCTGTTAATTCGACAGTCGATCAAACTAACGTTCTTCGACAGACTTCTTCACTGCCGACTTTTGAAGGACATCCGAAGCCAACAGTTGACGAAGTAACTGAGATTTTACGAGAACGTCGACGAAAAATTAAATGTAAAAAACGATAGTTCTAGATTTTCTCTTTTTCTTTTCTCTCTCTCTCTCTCTCTCTCTAATGCATGTGTGTGTGTGATTGGATAATGAAAAAAAGAAACGAAAAAAGATTATTCTCTATTTAGTAAATGTCAAAAAAAGAAGAAGTAATAGTTCTCATGGCAATTATCACATAACAACATGTGACATTCGTTTCAATCCTCACTTGCTGCGAGCTATCATATAAATAACCTTAAGCTAATCGAGACAAAAAAAACGAAAGAAACACGTTGTTCTCTCCGATTTTTCGAAATCCAATATTTTATTCCATCGATTGTCATTCGAGTGGATTTTGAGTTAACACATTCCTTTTTTTGCCGTTACTTGATCGAATTAGCCGCAAACAAAAACCATCTTTGTCGTTGTCTATCTGTCTGTCTATCATTTGAAAGCAAAATGGTCGACATTTTCTTTCGAAATTAAATTAATCAAGACATATTAACAAGCAAAAATTTGCACTAAATGTCACAACGAATGACAGTGTCACACAACGTCGATTAAAATTTAATAAAATACTGCGAATTGTGCTCTACATTTTCGTATGACTTGACATACTACTTTGAAGAATTTCCGTTTCCGTGCTTTTTGCTCAATGATAAATAACGTGTGTCTTTTCCGATGAAAGTTTAAGTCAAGTAAATAAAACGGAATTTTAGTTGTAAATTAGATAATTTTTCCTTTTTGCATAACAATCAACAATCTCAATCTGTACTTTGATATACTTGACGATAGAAGAAATCCTTGTGAAGCAATTAGACATTTCTTCACTCACTCTCATTCTGTTACGTATTTTTATTGATTTCATTTGCCATTATGAATTAATGTTACCATAGAAAAGTCATTTCTAAGAACAATTTCTAGATGTCGCACGAGAAATTCTCATGCACCTGATTGTTGTTTGTGTTCTGTTTTTTTGAAATCATCTTTTAAAACAAAGCAGCAGCAGCGCAATTGTTCATGATCGATCGTATGAATTTTCTTTCAGATTTTTATGATGTCATCGCCAACGAATCTTGAAATTCAGGGCAGTTTTATGCGCGTTCCACCTCCGAAAGGAGTGACACGTTCAATGGAACGACGTCGATCGTCTGAAGAAGAGAAAAAAACAGTCAATCGACGTTCGATTACTTTAACAAATCGATCACCAGTCAATACACCGTCTTTAAAAAAACTTCATCCACCTCCGACTGCGCCTACATCAACGAAACTTGAGACAAGACAATCAGTCAATCGATCAGATGATACTGAATTCATGAAAACGAAAATCAACAATCTCGAAGATGAAATCCGTCGTCTTAAACGACGTATTGAAGAGCTTGAAAAAGAAGTTGCCGACTTGCAAAAACAAGTCAAAACCAAAGATAAACGAATTAACGAATTAACAAAAGAAAACGAAGAGCTTAGAAAACGTGTACGTGCTTCGTCTTCTTCGTCTTGTTGTTTATCATTATTGTTCTTCGTTTTCAAAGGAATCAATCTATCAAAAACAATTAGAAGAATTTCGTATTGAAAACGTTCGTTTAACAAATGAAACTCGACGTTTACAAGCAGAAGTCGATCGACTTCAGGCGATCGAAAAATCTGCTGAAAACACATCAGCCGAACTCGATGCGTTGCGAAATCATGTTCGACGAGTCTTTTTTTGTTTTTATCAGTCTTAAATCCATGTTTTTCTTTTTATTCTTAGTACGAAAAATTAATCGAAGAAATGCGACAAGAACACGCGAAAGAATTGAAAATTCGTGATGATAAAATCGTTTTTCTCAAAAAACAGATCGGCGATTCATTGAAAGACAATTCTTGGTACGAGAAGTTTTGTTTTATTTGCCATTGAAATATGATCAAATTCATCTAGGGAACGACAACAACAAATCGAAGAATTAACCAAACAATTAAAACGAACGCACGAAGAATATGAAGTTCTCCGACAAAAACTAATTCAATATCAAAATAAAAAAGGCGTAATAACTAAAAGAAACAACGATTTCAATGATTCACCATTGTTTTTCTTTTGATTCAGACATCTCATTGTGGCAATTGCTCGGACATGTTAATAAAAGTCGAAGAAAAAAACAAAGCTCTCCAAGAAAAAGACGTCATTATTCAAGAATTATTAAGTTTAATGACAAAATTCAAAAATCAAATATCGAATCAAGACGAATTAACAAGATTATTATCAACATACACGAATACGTCAATTCGTCATTGAACCAATCATATTCTCTTTGCATATGGTTTTTATCTGTCTTCTTAATCATCGTTTATTGAGATTTATTGTCTATTAACAAAGAGTTCGTTTTTTTTTCTTCTTCTCGTCTCTCATTTTTATTGTCTCAACAACGAGTGAATCTCATTCGTATTGGATTTTTCTTTTGCTGCATTTTGATAACACGAAAATAAAATCGATAAGTCGAACATGAATCAAGATTTAACTTGAAGTAGGAAAAAAAATCGAAGAGATAAGGCACGACAAACTCAGTAATGATATGCAATAGAAAAGTGTCTTTCATCGAATGTTTCAGACCCGAAAGATAAAACATCATCGTTTGCCTTCCTCTTTTCTTCTTCGAATAAGATTCGAACCCGTCGACCTTTCAGATTCGTCTCATTAATCAATTGAACTAAAAACTTTCGTTTATCTTCTTTTTATCCATTCGTACAGGTATGGAGAAACGAGCAACGGTAAATATATTTGATGTAAGAATAAATGAAAAAAAAAACGATTCAATAATAAGTAGAAAAAGAAAAGAAAAGAAAACACAAAGAAGAAGAAAAAATGAGAGCAAAGAAAAAGAAAAGATTATTTATTATTAATATCATTTGTTTTTGTTTTATTCAGCTATACAGATCATATTCTTCTGATTTATCATTCTCGAACATGTCAATAGTGGCCTGAGGATAAGAATAATCAGTAAAACTAAAAAACAAAAAGCGAAGAAATACACACGCACACACACGTACATATACATGAAGAATCTTTTTTTTTGTGTTATTGTTTGAATTGAATATATATAATCTGTATATATATCGAAGAAGAGTCGTGCACACACCGGAAAATGAAAAAAAAACAAAACTCTAACGATTGTCAATGTATATGGAATGCATATTTGAAGATGGCAAATCACAGCTAATGAATTCGAGAATCGTTTTCATGGAATGTTAATTGAAGGATGAATGTGAGAGAGAAAGAAAAAAATGAGAAAAAGAAAAAGCAAAATGCAGGAGATCTTTTGTTTTTTGTTTAAGTTGAAGATGATGTTGCTTGTTGTTGATTAATTTCATCTGTATCTTCAATTGATAATGAATTCGTTTCGAGATCTTCTTCTTCTTCATTTTCCATGTCTTCTTCGTCGTCTTCGGACGAGAACTCACTTGAATCTTCGTCTTCAGTCGAATTTTCCGGTAGATTTTCATGTAAATTTTGATTTAAATTCATTGATGAGATGGGAATCGATGATAGATAAGCATTTTGTAATGCTGAACTTGTTGCATTACGTTCGAATTGACTTAAAAATGTCGATGATGATGTTTGAGATAAGTGTTTTTTCATGTGTCGATCGAGATTCGTTTGTTGACCAAAGCATTTCTCACAATGCGTACAACGGAAAGGTCGTTCGCGTTTGTGGATATTTCGAATATGTCGTTGTAGATTCGATGAAATTGAAAAACTTCGATTGCAGAATTTGCAGACATACGGCTGTTCTCGTAAAAAGAAAAAGAAAAACAATTAGAATCTCCGTTTTGAACACGAAAAAAAAAGAAAAGACTTTTGAATTTGTCAGAGAATAGATACTTATCTGTATGTGTTCGAAGATGTCGAGTTAAATTGGCACTACGAGGAAATGTTTTTGAACAATAAGTACAAGAATATCGATCACGAGTTCGAGCGAGAGCTGAATCATTGTTTGAAAGAGTTGGCTTTTTGTCTAATGATGAAATTGTCTGAGGACTTGATGACGATGAGACAGGTGTCAATGGTCGATGATCATCATAATCTTTCAATGATTTCTTATTGAAAGATAAATATTGTTGATGATCATCAATATCTTCTTCATCGTCATCGTCCTCGTCGTCATCTGTATGAATTTGTTCTTGAATAAGTGAATTCTCGTCTTTTTTCATTCGTTTATCTTGTTGTTTATCATTGCCAAATACATGTGAAATATGTTGTTGATTGAAATCATTTCGTTTCTGATAGATCGAATAGTCAATTGGTTGATCAGTCGACGGCTGTCTCGAGCGTTTCAATGTTTTCGTTAAATCCATTGGCTCATTCGGTGATACGCTCGTATCAGTTTTGATCGATTGATTGAGTATCGATGTTGTATCAATAAATGGCAGAAGAGCAACGAAATTCGGTGCAACCATACTTGTCGAGACATGTCGTTCTTTGCACGAACTTCTATTCGATAGAAGAAGAAAAAACCCGAAGTAAAAAGCAACGAGAGAATTTATTTCGATTCGTTACCGATGTTTGTTCAAAGCAACATGACTTTGAAACGATTGACCACAATCTTTGCAATCGATTTGTGTTCGTGCATTGGCATGTGATCGTTTATGACGGCATAAATTCGAGAATTGAGTATACGATTTCGTACAAAACTAGAAAACGACATTCAATTTAATTAAAGACCTTTGTTTTGTCTTGTCTTACATCGCATTTCCACGGTTTAACACTTGAATGAATATTTCGATGTTGTTTTAAACCCGACGATGTCTGAAAACTCTTGCCACAATCTGTACATGTATAGAGACGATTTTCACATTCGCTTGTTTCACTTGAATTCGACGCGTTTGTTCTTGTTCCATTGCTAATCATGTCGGAATGCTCGTACATTCTAAAATAGGCATACATATAGAAAATTTCTTGTCTTCTTCAGTTTTTTTTTTGTATGTTGCTCCGGTCGGAAGTCGTCGAACGACGTACATTCTTAAAATTGAAGTTTGACTGATTAAATATGAATCGCTAGCGAAAGGAAAAGAGGGGCAAAAACGCGTACTATTCTTCTTTTTTTCTTCTTCTTCTTCTTCTTCTCGTCTCTCTGTCTTTCTCTTCTTATTAAATATATTATTTGTTTTTATCCACTTCATTAATTAACAGTATGAACTTCGAGCAAAAAATAACACAAATAAATTTCTATCCAACGGCGAATATGATCGTTTTCTTACCTTGGTTGATGATTGATTTGTTCATTTTTCATTATCATTTCATTTGCTAAAATAAAGACAAAATCAGATTTGAGATATGCAGTTGTCTTTTGTGACAAACAAACAAAAAATGAATAAATCAAACGCGAAAACACGTGTTTTGAAAAGTTTTCTCTCATTGTCTTCTTACTGTCTTGATTATCGTCATCAGAATTTTTATCTTCTTCTTCTTCAATAAGATTTGTACACTTAATAATCATTTGTTCATGCGATTGCTCGTCGGATTCTAAATGATGAAATCAAAAATGAAAATAATCAAATTTCACACATAGATAAAATGAACTCATTATCTGACAATGAGTATCGACAACTCAAAGAAACAAAAAACGAATCTCTCTCTCTTCTCAATCGATAGGATATGTATGTACGTGTGGATAGATTTTTATATGAATGATAAACAGACAATCGAGTGTCTCATACATTTGGTGCCCTGATTGCTACCTATAAAATATGCATCGATTTGACATGAGAAAAGGACAAGAAGGGAAAATCAATCAATAACTTACTGTCGTTATTCTTTCTATTCAAATGAAACGAGATGAAATTGTCATCGAATGTGAATATCTTTATCTTTTCTTTTTTTTCTTCTCTCTTTCTGTCTCTCGCTTCGTTCTATAAATCTCTGTTTCTCTCTCACCTGAATGAAATCATAGAGACGAAGAAGAATAAGAAGACGACGAAAAGAAAGCAAAAAAGAAAGATGCCAATAGATTTTCGTTGATTCGTTCGTTCTCTTCTTTTTTTTCTCATGATGATTCCACCTGAATGAATGAATGAATAAATGGATGCATTGCTTCTGCTGCTGTTTTTCTTTTCCTTCATTTTTCGTTTTCTCACTCTTATTCTTTCTCAATCAAAGTAAAAGAATTGGACATCGCTGCAGGCCATCATGTCTCATTTCTATACTCTATTTCCAGACGATGATTATCCATGCTGTGAGCTTGTCACCTCATTCAGAAGAGGTCGAAATCAAGATAGATATCATAAACATGACACTACTCTATTTCGAAGGGTTTTTTTTTATGATCATGTGTAATCCTCAACTGAATCAATATAAAGATAATATTCAAACATATATATATATATAAATATATATTTAAACGCGGTAAAGAAAAGAGAAAAAGATAAGTTTTCGATGTGCACATCTCGAATTTTTTTCCTTCATTGCATACACACACCTACGCAGGTCAATATTTGTCCATTTTTATTTCTTTTTTTTTTTTCATCATCATTATCCCAGACAGATAATAGGCTCTATTGAGTGAAGTATGTATATGAGATAAAACGACTGACAAAAGAATCATATTACTCTTAAACTATCCTAGAGACAATTTCATATTCTTTTGTTCATCGATTCGACGAGCGAAAAAGACAACAACTAAAATTTCAATGTTTATACAATAGATAAAAGTTCCATTAAAATTCAAGTCTGAAATGTGTCAATTTAAAAAGACGAAAAATAAATCAGAAAAAAAGCAATGTGTGTGTGTCGGCAACACTTTGATAGAATTATTGGAATCGAAAAAGAAGAAGAAAGAGATGAATCCTCGCTCCTCACTCGGTGCCGTTTGTCGATGACGCAAAAGATACAAGTGTGTTATTAACACATCTTTAAACGAAATTAAGAAAAATGAAATGTATCACACATGCTAATGGAGGATATGTCGTTGTTTGTCAATCGTGATTTTTATCTTCAGTAAATGAGAGGATTAACAACATGTGTACTTAGTTTATTATCAAACAAGATTTGTTCCTGTCGATTAGCACATTTTTTACTCATCTTACTTACCATGATATCTTTGAAAAGAAGGTGCTGAAAGACGTTTCGCTGCTTTCGTCTTGAGTCGCATCGATGTCAATGTCTTTGCTTTTGATTCTGCTTCTACTATTCTGTTCTGTCTTTTTTCTCTTCTCCTCTCTTCTCTACTCACACAATCTCTCTATCGCTCGCTCTCTCTCTCTACCTCTCTCTTTTTTCCCTTTATGTATGTATGTGTGTTTCGTTTAAGTTGTCATCATATAAGGTAGTGATGGTGGTGGCATTTTCTCTTCTCCTCTTCTTCTGTTTACAGGTTGCTGCTGATCAATTCTGTTTTATGCTGCCACTACCATCTCCGTTCGCTCTCTCTCT
>Ga0097680_1002742_pt1 | contig 10621 bp, 11 predicted proteins | sample ThiBiot_750_biof_2_FD_72844 | JGI IMG/M metagenome (GOLD analysis project Ga0097680, IMG submission 72844) | Wastewater bioreactor microbial communities from Cape Town, South Africa - Thiocy_cont_750_biof - 1398105538117 (version 2) (version 2) ...
AAAATTCGTTACAATGGTGCCAATGTAGAATTCGCAGTGGGCTGAACAACATGAATGTTAACAAGCCCTGCTTGATTCATTGTATCGAACCAATGTTCTAATTTTGAAAAACTATCAGTTTGAAATTGACGAACCGAAGGTAAACCATTATGTAACGGTACACAAAATCCAACGAACGAATTTGTGTCAATTTCATACTGGACTTTACTAACGACAGTTGTACAATCTTCCGATCCATAAGCAAATGAACAATTCACTTTCTTTAAATAGCTGCATAATTCCTCGAATCGAAACTGTCCTTCTTCGATACGTGTACAATATGCATTACTATATGATTCTAATGTCGGAATTGATGGAAAGCCACCAGGTAAGTTTAATCTTAAAAATTCATATAAATTCCGACCACCTAATCCATAAACTGCAGTTGCAAATTTTGGTACTTGAGTATCATATTCATAACTATATTTCGAACGATTCATATTCTTCATTAAATTACGAATAAATGTATACATGAACGTGTCTTCTTTTTCAATAAGATTTTGTTGATGAAATTCAACATTTAATTGTTGTTCAGTTTGCTGAAGAGACAAACAATCTTTGAAGAAATTTATACAATAATCGAAGTTTTCTTTTATTGCTGGACGAACCATATAATCACCATTTCTTAATTGTAAACAAGCACGTTCTTTTAAACTATCCAGTTGTTCACAATCCAAGTTAAACATCAAATATAAATCTTTTGATCGTAAGAAAGAAAGAACATTGTTGATTCCTTGTGCTTTTAAGATTTCGACTTCAATATCACCAGCCATTGATCGTACGAGGTCGTAAAATTTGTCAGATGAGATTTGATGCATTGTATTGTTACTATTTATATTTAAAGGAAGTTTTGTTTATAAAAAATATGTATAAGATGATGATGAAACAACGACAAGAAAACTAATTCAGTATATTGATCAAAAGGTAACCAAATCTAATAAAAAACTTGATGAATGAAAATATGTCATAGTAGAAATATCTTTTATTCAATAGAAATAAACATTTTTTGAATATCAAGATAAATAAATAAATAAAAGAATTCTGAATGTCGCAAATATACGTATATAAAAAATGAAAATTACTCTTATGTAGTTGATTATATTGAAAAATAATAGAATAATACTGAATGATTAAATATTGTTCATAAAGTTAATTTTGATAATTTTTCTTTTGTCTTTTATTTGAATTCGTATTAGCTTGAGATGAATCAACAAGAACGGTTGCTCGCTTTGGAGAACCAGAAATCGATGGTTGTTGCTGAATTTCGTTATTATTTTTCATTTTTTCTTGTTTATTTATACGATCGATCATAGAGCAATTAGTCGTTGTCAAATGTGCATAGTAATTGGATAAAATGAATGTTTTTGTTTTTGAACGAGATGGTAATGTCAATTTTGCTCCACATTGACATTTAATAAGTGCATTGAAATTTTGACCAATTTGTGTCATTTTCAAATGATAATGCTCGTCATTTTTAAATACAATTGAAAATGTTTTTTGAGAAAACTTCTCGATTAAATCTTGAATAAATCGCATATGATCGTGGATTGATTCGCAACTTAATTGATTTGAATTTGTTGTAGATGAAGTTATTGTACTTGCTGTAGCTTCATTCGATTTTGCTTCGAGTGAAGTGTTAGTGTCAATTGAATTTGTTGTTGGAATAATTGAACTATAAGATAACGCCGATCCCGATTGATGTTTCTTCTTTTTTTTATATTTGTCATGTTTTGCTTTCAATGTATCAACAAGATTATCCAAATTCAATTGAACACCTTGTTTGACAACATAATCACCATTTCTCGATTGGAAACAAACAATCGATTTTAAGTTATTGACTTCATCACAATCAATATCAAGAATTGAGAAAATATTCATGCATCGAATTAAAGATTGTGCATTTTGTATCCCTTGAACTTTTAGAAGATTTGCTTCAGATTTGCCACAAATTTCAACAACAAGATCATTAAAATCTTCTTTAGATAAAAATAAAACATCGTCTGGTAAATTGTACAAATCGTATTTTGCCATCGACATTATTTGAAACAAACAACGTATGAAACTAACGATAAACGTTTTCTACGTTCTCTTATAACGACTTTTCTTTCTCTTCCCCTTCCTCTTTCTCTCTCTCTATTTATATATATATCTTTTTTTCTATTCTCTCGTTATAATGAACAGTATCTCGTCGATAGAAGAGAAAATAATTTCTTGTGTTCAGCATTAGCACGTGTACTTGTACTTGATACTTATTTAAGTAAATTAGAAATTTGCTTATACCTGAAAATAATTAAAGCAAATTTAGAATACTTATATCCTTTTCTACGAGAGAAGTGTTGATCCTTTACTTGAGTCATTTTGGATAAATCAAATGCGAGCAGAATGTATCGCAGGGAAGCACGATGACATGCTTGTTTTATACATCTCGCCTTGTCAAAAAATTTCGACAGTTACATATTTTAATTTCTTATTACAAGGGCAAATACCAACCCTACGAATTTCCAATTTTTCGTGACTTATTACACGTGTTCAAATCCATTCCGAGCCATTCTCATCCATTCTTATCCATTCCCATCCATTCTCATGTATTCTTAACAACACCTAGCCAATCGCAGCCATTCGCACCCGTGGGAATGGATGGGAATGACCTTTTTCCCCCTTGATGTTAGAACACAACAAAAAATCGTCGTTGAAATATTCTACTCTGGCATAAATGGATGATTCGATTCTGGGAACCGGTCAATACAATCATCAACTACGTTTTTCGAATGGGTTTTGAGGTTTTTTTCGGCCGTCTAATGTAGGGGTATTTGAAAATGCAACGTATCACATACCCATTTTGGATTTTTTGTGCTATTAAACGTTTGTTTTCACTGCTACTACTTCAGTTTATGATTTTTAAAAACGCTTTTTTACCGCATTTTTTTCGATTAAATAAAGGATTTATGACGAACTTCATAAACGGATGGATAGGGTTTATGATACGTTGCATTTTTATCAACCCTTTAAACATTGATTGTTTGACTGATTTTTTTTTCAGTGTACAGGTTTGTTTTTTTATCTTAACCAAAGAATCTAAAGAAAAAACACGACTGTATAGTGCAATGTGATGAAAGAAAACATGCGTATCTAATTTTCGTCTGCATAAAATACTACGGTTGACTGATTCATCGAAACACATATTAATTGGAAAAAACCAATTAACATAAATATGCTCGGTAGTTGCCTCTCTACATACACTAAAATAATTTGAATACATTCGAACATTATTTCATGGTAAGTTTGTTTGTAAATCTGTTGGTCGACATAAGACGACAGTTGAAACATAAGTAGTTAGTTGAAAATTTCAAATAAAATGTTCGTGTCATGTTAAAGAGGCAACGAGAAACAGTAAGAAAAAATGTTTTTTGTGTGTTTATGAAATGTACATATACTATTTGTTAGTTGTTGCTTTTTGAAAGCATTTTTGATGATGATCTTAACACGATACTCTTTTATCTAAAATATTCCACCTTGAGCTCAACAAATACAATGTTCTCAATAATTTTGTCTGAACATAATTTGGAAATTTGTTCTCGATAGATCTTTATTCAGTTTTTAAAAAGTATTTTCACTCAGCATCCTCAAAGATAAAAATATTGATTAGAACAAAGGAAATCTCGTATGAAAACAATAATTAACTTGTTTTTTTTGCCTCATGAAAATGATCTATATAATTACTAATGAGTACTCTCTGATCTTTGTTATAAATGTGCTTCATCTTTTTCATTTTTTTTCAAAATAAAAATGCCTTCGGCAATATTAACATTAAATATAATTTCTCGTTGGTTAAACTATATCTTGGTCATTATAATAACTGTATTCGGTTGTATTGGAGGGACTTTGACAATTCTTGTCTTTATCAAACGTCGTTCATTTCGTCGTAATTCAACTACAACATATCTTCTAGCAGGAGCCATCATAACTGTCGTTCATTTGCCATCGATTTATTTTCAAAGTGTTCTCATTGATGGTTTCGGTTTAGGTGTTTACAATACTAATGATATTGTATGTCGTTTACGAAATTACTTTTTCTATGTTACAACTGTTGCTGCCGTTTCGTTTCCATGTTGGACAACATTCGATCAATATACTAGTAGAAAACGAGATGCATGTTTTCGTCATCGTTGGAGTTCGATATGCAATCGTCGGAACGATTCTTTGCTGGTCAATTATTTTAGCTGTATGTGGAATACCGTTTGGTATTGAAAGTGTTTATATTGATATAACAGCAAATGTACAAAAAAGTGATCTAGAAAAAGCTGCTGATCATTTAATAACACAGATCATGCGATTATTTTATCATGCCACATTTATGAGCACATTTTGCATTTATTTATATATGTCCAATGATGTGAGAAATGCATTAATGAAACGATTTCGAAATAATCGAACTACACCAATAAATCCAATGACCTTGCAAACATTTCGAATAAGTATTCAGTAAGAAACAAAATTATAATTATATATTATTTTGTCATTTATTTCTGTAATTCTCTATCATTTGAAACTAAATATTCAGTATTGTTAACCCTTTACCCCCGGATGTCCACAGGTGTGGATATTGATATAATGACTGTAGAAAATATGAAATGGAAGGAATTTAAAAACTCTTAGCGCACACTTGTAGTATGCCTCACGGGCCATCCATTTATAAAAAAATTGTTTTTCTTTTAACTCGCTAACCAAAAATAATACAATTTATAGAAGGAAGTCTTTTTATATAATACAATACCTTTAAAAAGTATTCTTTTAACTAGAAGCGCTATGCACCTTGGCGATTTTCAACGTGCTATAATATATCGAACAGAACGTCCACTAATGATTTAAATTAGTTTCGAGAGTTTCAAGAACATCGGATAAGTGCGACGAGGTGAAAAATAGAGTGATCTCAAAAAATGTCTATAAAGTATAAATTCTAGGTATTTAATCGCTACTAATCGAGGATATATTTCTGGTTAAACCACATGAGATTGAAGAGCAATCAATTCTGTGCAAAATAAAACGTCTCCAAGCTTGATGTGACGTTGAGGGTGAATTTATTTCAGTTTGACAGAAGGCCCAAGAAATTGTTATCTCCTAGTTCCCTGTACTCCCCCTCAGAGAAATGTCCGAAGAAAAAGTGCGCGTTCGGTCGATTTGTCAGTAGCCTTGGTATATTAAGGACACCAATATTCCATTTCCACGGTTATTTCGTCAGTGGTTATTGTGGAACCTTCACCGGGGGTAAAGGGTTAAGTAAAATAGTGAAGAAAATAAAAAAAACTTATCTGGACAGCATTCTCTCAAGATATGTCAATGACAATATATTTTATTTCATAAAATGAATCCTATTGTTGATAACTTAGAAGATACTAATAATTTAGTTTATCAGTTACCGGTTGTAGTTGTTGCTGTTGATGTTAATAATCTAGATGATATTATACATACTTATATCAATAGTAGAATTAGAAAGTAAATATTTATTGAAGTATTTGATTACAGAGGTAGTTTGAATAAACGATAAAGACAAAGAAGTTCTGTGTATTTCGCTCGTAATATATTAAAGTAATGGAAATGACATACGTATGTATCGATAGACGATGAGATTGTACGAAACAAAGATGCTATCCCGTTTATTTAATTGGTTGCAAGTGACTGTGCGACAATTATTATCTGATAAACAATTCGTTTGACAATGAATCAACGTTGATGCGAAAGTAATTAGTAATAGACGGTGAACAACTTGGATCAGTACTGACAGATATATTGTGTGAATAGTTTGTGAGAATGAGTACTCGATAATAGTAACGAGAAGCAACATAACTGTACGGCTCATGATGTTAACTTCTACTAGTTCTCTTATTTTGTTGAAATATTTTCTCATTTAATATCTTGCTGAACCGTGAGTCACATTGTGTTCGAAATAATAAAACTTGTCTCCTTACCTGATCAATAGAACTACAATGTTCCCTTGATTATTTTCAAATTTCCTAGATATTTATTACTTTTGGGAATATGAAGTTGTCTCAATTGCTAGCCTTCTTAATAATCGATTCCTGTTTTTCCAAAAATATTTTGGATTTACTGACACTGTTCTATTAAATGAAACATTACATGCTAAAAAATGAAGAACAAATTTAAGAAAGTAGTGAATATAGGAAAAGAAACTTTTCTACAAGATTAATTTGACAAAGAATGTTTAAAGGTATTTGTCATCTGTAAATACATGATAATTCATGTGTATTATACTAAAGCATGATTAATAAATGAAAACAATCAGAAAAAGTGTTGATAGCATGAAATTTAAACAAACCTTTTTTCATTTTTTTGTTTTGTTTTAAAGAATACCGTTCATTTGCCTGTAACACTTAATTATATGTAGCGATTCAGATTTACACTACTGTGATAATCTTGCGAATTCGAAATTACCATTACCATCTCTAAAATGAGCAAGGATTTCGTTTATCGTAAAGCATATGATAACAATATCAAGATAATTATCATGGGAAACGGAACGATGAGCACCGGATAATGGAGTACGTAATACAAAAAGAAAAAGATTTACTACGGAATTAACAGTAGTGTCGAACTTGAAACTTGAATTCAAATTCAAGTTCAAGTTCAAATTCGAATTGCTGTTTTTCCTAATTATTCACAAGGAAAAATCTATGATTTTTGTGATTCAAATTGAAATCTCTTATAAGTTCTCGTGCACCAAATGAGAAACTAAGACATTACTGTTGTAAATAGCCTGTCTGGTAATAATTTAATAGTAAGAGAGAGTCATAGAGATTCGAAAAAAACTGATTTTCAACTTTGAAAATGGGGTCATTTCCGTATTTGAAGTTGTAATTACCTCACAGGAAAACACTTGACATCGTCGTCCTTTAGAGGTTATTAGTTGTGACATACAATTATTTCATTACACTAGAATAATTTCAAAGCATGATTAAATCTTTTGAGTTTCGACTTGCGTAGAAACATATTAATTAGAGGTTAGATGTGCTAACAAAATTTGTAGTTCAGTGTCAAGAGTACTTTATCAACTTCGTGAAGATTATAACGTCTACGTCAGTTAGATTCAATCTCATAAGAAACACGCAAATATAATGTGTGCAATGCAGAAAACACCGATATATGCTTCATTTGATTATCATAGGACTGACGTAAACTCTTTCGTCAAGAAATCAAATAGATATAAATAAGATGGATAAAGACATTTTTTTGTTGAAGAAACTCAAAGTAGAGAACGCAACGTTTCCATGATCTATTCAGCTTCAATTTGCAGATCCAGGCGAAGCGTAACTTTTAATTATTTTTATGAAGTATGAGAAGAAATTACTATGCAAGTGTATCTAATTGATGTGGATTGAATCAAACACAATTCCGTTTGTAGTTCTCAAATTAAAAATATAAATACATACAAAGAGAAGCCGGATCAAATAATTAATAGTACAGATTAATTGGACGGTTACCAATTACGAGTTAAAGATGCAGCTTTTTCTCTCCTTTTGACTATATATATATATATATAAAACGAGTATCGGAAAAAAGGATAGTTGCATATCTATACTAATCTATTCTACGAAGATTTCCAATGTCTACAGTATACTTAAATTCGTTGAAATTCGCCGGACAACACGTGGCAAGTTATGGTGGTTTAACAGTCTTGATTTTTGGTCTGCTAGGTGGAGCACTCAATCTGCTCATTTTTCTCACACTTCGAACATTTCGTCAGAGTTCTTCGGCTTTCTATTTAATTATTATGACAATCTTCAACATAGGTCAATTACTTGTCGGTTTATTAACAAGAACTTTAACTTTTATTAATCCAAACAACTCGTACGATAATTCGATATTCTACTGTAAATTTCGCTTATATTCCTCTCATGTCTGTGTCATGACTTCATTGACATGCTTTTGTTTGGCAACTATTGATCAATATTGCGGCACATCTTCGTACCAAAAATTACGACGAATGTGTCGAATTAAAACTGCTGCAATGTTAGTTAGTCTTGGTTGTATCTTTTGGATTTTACATGGAATTCCATATATAATTTTTTCTCAACCTAATCAATCATCAAATTCGAGTGCAGTGCAATGCATCATCATAAATAATATCTACTCACAGTATCGAAGCTATGTTTATCTTCTTGTTCTCAGTGGTTTTTTACCATTGTCAATAATCATTGTTTTTGGATTAATGGCATTGCGTAATATTAAGAACATGTTGCATTACACTGTTCCACTTATTCGACAAGAATTAGACAAGCAAATCACCAGAATGATCTTAACTCAAGTGATTGCTTGTATTTTGAGTCTCTTACCTTATGCTATTGCTAGTATACTATCAAAGATCGTACAAAGTAGTAATAGTAGTGCATTAGTTCAAGCACAAGCTGACCTGAATTTGCAAGTGACTTTGATTATATACTACCTATATTTTGCTGTAAGTAGTTTTACAATGATACTTCAGATTTGATATTATAAGGTATTTATAGAATCCGTTTTACATCTATATCTGTACATCGGAACGATTTCGTCGTCAATTAATTTATGTTTTGTTCGAAGTTTATTGTAATGCATGCAGCCAACAACAACAACAACAACAGCACCAACAATTATCGAACAATAGAATCAATCCTTTGACATGATTGCTATTGTTTTCTATATAATTCTGCGTGTTGATTCCGTCAATTGAAAAGTTCACATATGATTAATGAGTTAGAAATATTTATTGTTTGCAATGCAAATAGAAAAAGAGTAACTATATAACATTGTTAATATGTTCGATAATCGAACAATAAATTTGCTTCTTCACTTCCTCATCACCCATATGACCTTGATCAAAAACAATCTTTTTTGCATTCAATACTTCAGCTAATTCCAATTGTTTCTTCGGTGACATTAATTTATCTTGTGTTGCTATTTGAACGGTTATCGGAATATTTGCTTGACGAATTAAATGAACTCCATCCGTTGTTAAATAATGACTTCCAGCAGCGGATGCTCGACATGCACAAGCTTTTGCATTTCCGAATGCCCACCATTTGTTTTTAAAGTTTCCGGAGAGAATGTCGCAGGAAGAAGATCATTTGGAACGATATCTTGTCGATCTTTTTTGATTAATAATGGCATCATTGTTGACTAAATACGCGGTCTGAATGACATCGGTCGAACATAACTTCCGCGAGATGCAATGATCGAGGATGATTCGATATGGATTTCCCAATACCTCGATAATCATAAGTTAGAATTTCAATCGATATTTAATTTGAAACAAAATAATTGGCAAGATATTGTGCTTGTTCTTCGAAATGTCTCAATGTAGCAAATGCACCCATAATCATAATTATTTTTACGCTCTCTCGAGACGAAATTTGCGTCGATGAACGTAATTCATAATATAATTTTACATCGGGAAATATAGTTAAAAAATCTGCTGTTAGTTGAGGGTGTTGAGGGTGAGTCTAGCAACCATTATCGCGATTTCATCCCGGCTAAAGGAATCATCAGATGGCTTTTACTTTGTATCTAGAGGTTTTCAGATGATTTCGTTGGAAAATAAATATGCTTATATTAGACTTGAGTACTATGCAGAGTATAAGTAGTTTAGTTTATGAGTCGTTATTGAGAAAGTTCAAACGTGGTTAGAATGAGATTAGTTTTCGGTTTGTTTTTCTTTTTCACTTTGTCAGTTTATTTGATTTACATTAAAAAAATGTCAATAGAAAATGGAAGGCTGTTGTACGAGTTATCTGCTTTGTGGCTTGTGTTATATATCCGATTCGATTGTTTGTTTCAATTGGCGACTATCTTGAGGGTGTTGAGGGTTGAGGGTGAGGCTTATATAAAGAACTACCACGATCCTGATTTCCCGTTTTTGAATTTCACTGGTGTATACCATGATAGGCGTTACCATAGCTGCAGATCAACAATTTATAGTTGTAGATGGTTGTGTTCATTGAATAAATGGAACGATTGGATATTAGATGATATGAATTTGTTGTTGATGGTAGGATAAATATTCATAGTTCATGAATTAATTTAAAAAGAGAGAAAAATTGATATCATAGGTTTATTTGTTTGAGTTGAAAAATAGAAATTGTTAATGATGATGAAATTACAAGAAAAATTATCTTAATAAATTTCTTGATGGCTTTGATGAAGACAATAGCTGACTAAGTGATCTGTTTATTCGTGTTTCAAGTTTCAAAATGATATTATTCTTTGATGACTCTTGATTACCATACGATTTCGTCCACAATTGATGTAATTGACGTCCGAATTGCAGTATTTGACCGGTTTCAAAGGTGAATGGTACACGAATCTGGCTTTTGTTTAAAATGAGTTGTTGTTGTTGTTATTTTTCACGTCCTGTTAATTGATGGCTTAATTCTAGATGTAAATGCATGTACAAGTCATTATTGGTTTGTTCGATGATTGATATAGCATTATGTTGTAGAAAAATCGTTTGAAATGATGGGTAATAAATCTTGGTGGATAGCCATTGAAGAGTAAAGTCATTGATAGAGTGCACCTCGGATAATATTACGATGTA
>Ga0097680_1002789_pt1 | contig 10390 bp, 15 predicted proteins | sample ThiBiot_750_biof_2_FD_72844 | JGI IMG/M metagenome (GOLD analysis project Ga0097680, IMG submission 72844) | Wastewater bioreactor microbial communities from Cape Town, South Africa - Thiocy_cont_750_biof - 1398105538117 (version 2) (version 2) ...
CTAGGGCCGCGCTAGGCCCGCACCGGAGCCGCGCAAGGTTTACTCTCGCCCCGCGCTACGTCGGGCCTCCACTCTGCCAGCCCGCGCATCCGCGCTCTTACGGAACTCTGCCAGACATGACGGAGTGATGGCGTGTTCACGCCAGTTCGTAAAGGTTCAATCAATGACCTCGCAAAAGGCTACCCGCCTCAAGGAAGCGGACTCCATTTCCTTGTCTTCGACAAGCGGAAGCTCCGAGGATAAGGCCACTGCCCAACATACTGCCCCCCCGGCTCTCAATCCTTTGGCATACCGTGTGACCGACGCGTGCCACGTCATGGGGATTGGTCGCACATCGCTCTATGAACTGATTAAGAAGGGTGAGTTGAAGGCGATCCGTGTCGCGGGGCGTACGTTGATCGACGCCGCCTCGATCCGCACACTGATCGCCACGGCTCCCTTCCGCCAGACTAACCGATAGTCATGGAAGCTCATTCCGGAGGTAGCTGCGCCGGGCAACTTGGGGCCGTGCGCCTCAATCTGCCAGGCTGGTTTGTCGCCACATTTGGCGGGAATTTTGGGGGATGTCGAGCGCAGCCCGCAGAAGTCCGCGCGGTGCCGATCGAGCCCGATCCCAACCCCGCCGATCAAGCTGCCAGCCAGTTGGCAGCACGGCGTTGGACGGCGCCGGGGCGATACGTGCGGCCTGCCTGCCCGACCGGCCGCAGAGACTTCGCGGACCTTCTGGGGGTAGCATGCAATGTCTGATGCTAGGGAATTCGCAATTGCGGACGCACCAAGGCCGATTGTGCCGATTACCGCTGCGGCGCTGTTGAGTATGGATATCCCGCCGCGCAGCACCATCATGGCTCCGTGGCTACCCGCGTCCGGTGCGGCGATGATTTATGCGCCTCGCGGCATCGGCAAAACGCACCTTGCGTTGTCCATCGCCTGCGCCGTAGCGACGGCAACGCCGCTCCTTCGCTGGCAAGTGGCAACGCCACGTCGGGTGTTGTGCGTCGATGGCGAGATGCCGCTGGTTGCTCTGCAAGAGCGGGTGGCCAGCATCGTGCCCGGCATGGCGGCAAATCCACCGGCCGATGATTTCCTGCGATTCCTCCCCGCCGACTACTTCCGCGACGGGTTGCCGGACCTGGCCAGCCTGGAGGGACGGGCACTGCTGGAACGGGTTACGGCCGGGGTGGACCTGGTGATTCTGGATAACCTTTCCTCGCTTGCACGCGGGCGGGAGAACGAGGCGGACGACTGGCAGCCGATCCAAGATACGATCCTGTCGCTAAGGCGGCGCGGAGTATCGTCCCTGGTGGTTCACCATGCCGCCAAGGGAGGCCAGCAACGGGGCACCAGCCGGCGCGAGGATATTCTGGATACCGTCATCGCCCTGCGCCGCCCGGAAGGCTACAGCGCCAGTGAGGGCGCGCGATTCGAGGTGCATTTCGAGAAGGCGCGCGGCTTCATGGGGGCAGAGGCAGCACCGTTCGAGGTGCGGCTGGAAACCACGGCGGACGATTATCTCTGGCACGTTTCCGACCTAGCGAACGACGACCAGACGATGGCCCTCTCCATGCTGGCAAGGGGCGAGACGGTGCCGGCGGTGGTCAAGGCGCTGGGGGTGAGCCGTACCACGGTCTATCGCTGGCAGAAGGAAGCGGCCGGTGAGTAGGCCCCCGCCGGGGTGTCCCACCGTCCCACCCCTAGGGAATGGGACAATGGGACTCGTTACGGACCTGCGCGCGCTGGCACGATGGCGGGCCGAATTGCTCAAGACAGCAGCCGAGACCATGGCGGGGAAGTTCGACCGTCCCACCGTCCCGGTTCCGTCCCGCGTGGGTGGAACAGATGGGACAGTTGCTCCGGTGTCGGATGGCCAAGGGCGGCCGGACGATGCGCCATTCGCGGGCGGGACATAGGCCTATGGCCCCCGCAATTGCCAATCGCAACGAATCCCATTGTCCCACCCCTAGGGGATGGGACAGTGGGACACCTCGGGCGAGATACCCCGGCGCGCTATGCGTTCCCTGAAAACAGCAGCGGGAATGACGGAAAGGCGCGACACGATGGCGACAGAAGAAGAGCGGCGGGCGATGGCGCAGGACCGCAGCCGGGCACAGCCAGGCACGGCGCGACGCGACCGCCGGTCTTTCGGCCGGGTTGCTCACTAGAAGATTCGAGAGGCGCGACTCGCTCCGGTTTCGTATTCTATATATCTTCTCAGCATGCCGCGTCCGCCCGCACCCTTTGACCGCTCCATTGCCCTCGCCTGCCAGGCGGCCACGCTGCGGGCATACGTGCTGGAACTGCGGTGCTGCGGGGGGTGGGGTGACGATGCTCCCCCTGCGGCTGATCTGCCGGGACGGCTGGCATGCGGCGCGATCCCTGGGGGATATCGTGGTGCGGCTAGGCTGTCGGCAATGCGGTTCGGCCCCGGCTGGTGTGGCGTTGCTTGAGGACGGGCAGACGCCGCCAGAGGGGTATGGCGGGCCGCAGGCATGGCGGTTGGTGCTGGTCCCGGATGCTGGATTAGCAGATTAGCAGGATTAGCAACGGGGCAGGTGCCGGAACGCAATCGGGAGCGGCTGGCACAGAACGACGCGCGCGCGGTATCGGGTGCGAATGGTCAGCTCGGCCGAGGCAACCCCGGTGCTTTTGATGTGCAAGAGCGAACAAACCGGACACCCTAAAAAGAGGGGCAAACGGCGTCTCGACGCTGCGCGGGGGCTTGTGGACCAATACGCGCGCGCACGCGCGAACCGCGTCGAAATGCACCCGTCCGGGGGCGCTGTGGGCGCGTGGAAACAGAGACGGACAATCCCGAACAACGGCAATGGACAAAGGCTATACGCACGTATAGTGATTGTTCATCGTGTTCTCGGGAGCATACGCCATGCGTCAGGTTGTCACCTACCTCCGGGTTTCGACGGATCGGCAGGGCAAGAGCGGCCTGGGCATGGAAGCGCAGCGCGAGGCGGTGGCGCGGTTCGTCGCGGCCGAGGGTTTGGAGGTGCTGGGCGAATTTGTGGAAGTGGAAACCGGCAAGGGGTGCGATGCCCTGGACCGCCGCCCCACACTCCGCGAAGCCCTGGCGCTGGCCCGCAAGTCTAAGGTGCCGGTGGTGGTGGCGAAGCTGGATCGGCTGTCCCGCGACGTGTCATTCATCGCCGGCCTGATGGCGCAGCGCGTGCCGTTTATCGTGGCAGAGCTGGGGGCGGACGCCGATCCGTTCATGCTGCATATCTATGCGGCTCTGGCGCAGAAGGAACGGGCGATGATTGCCGACCGTACCCGCGTTGCCCTGGCGGCAAAGAAGGCGCAGGGCGCGCGGCTGGGCAATCCTACCAATCTGGCCGAGGCGCAGGCGATGGGCGCAGCGGCGGGCAAGGCGGCGGCGGATGCTTTCGCGGCGAACGTGCTGCCGGTGGTGCGCCACCTACAGGCCGCCGGGGTAACGACGGTGCGGGCCATTGCTGAGGCGTTGAACGCTCGCGGGGTTCGGACGGCGAGGGGAGGGGAGTGGCATGGGAGTACGGTGCGGAATTTGCTGCTGCGTCATGTTCGATAGTGGGCGGGCGAAGCGCGTAAGTTTGTCTCCGGGTTGCCAAAAGAGATTGACTATTGGCCGTGCGGCCCAGGCGCCGCGCTTCGGTCCACTTCACGCGGAAATATCAAGCTTGATGCTACGTCATGTTTTGAGCTTGATGCGGACGGCTAATCTGACTATATGTCACTACGACCAGGGCCACCTCGTCAGCCGAGGTGTAGCGATCATCGGGGTAAGCCCGATCATGGAGGGAAGAGGCAATGTTGACCATTCAACTACATCGCGTCGCGCGGCGCCGAAGGAGCGAAAATGAATTTGAAAGCAGAGGCTTCCTCGGATCGATCGAAACCAGAGACTGCCACGGATCGGCTTCGGCGGCTTCGTAAGTCTCCTGACTTTGCGGCAGTCTGGACAGCCCATTCTGAAGAACGAATGGTGGAGTACGGCTTCGATAAGTTGTCGATCCATCGCATCGTAAAGAGTGGAGCGATCCGCGCAGGCGAGCCTGATTTGCATGGCCGGGAACAGGTTCATGTATCTGGCACCGTAGACGCCGAAGCAGTAGATATTGTTGTGGAGCCTGCACTCTCGTCGGACGGATCTGATGTTGTTCGGATAGTGACGGTAAAACCGAAAAAGCGACGAAGATAAAGCCGCTTCCCTGCGCATTTGGCTCGGGGTAAGCGCAAAGGAGATACAATGTTCAACCGAATCGCACGCTACGAAGAGCACGGCTTCGGGCTTCCTTACCCCGTCGTGATTCTGAATGCGGTGGAGGAGGAGCTTGACGAGAAGGGCGCGAGGGTAGGGGTGCGCATCCCGAATATAGAAGGGCTTGCTGCCGCCGTCGCGCTGGGAAGGTGCTTCGACCCCTACGAACTGGGCGGTGCGGAAGTGCGCTTTCTCAGAAGGACGCTGGGGTACACCCAGAAGGAATTGGCTGGGCACCTCGAAATTCGCCCCGAGACTCTCTCGCGCTGGGAGGGACGTAAGGAAAATGCTGATCAGAGACCGGTAGGGGAGTGGGCAGATAAGGCTCTCCGCATGCTTGCCGTCTTAGACCTAGCCCCAAGAGTGCCTGGTGTGACGGTCGATCCGAAGAGCATCACTGGGCTTCGTATCAGATTGCGGAACCCGAATCAGTGGCCGACATTGACGGCTGAGCAGGTGATCGTGAAAACGGACAGCCACAAGAGATATGAGTGGGACGCAGTGCATTTGCCGATGGCTGCTTGAAGCGGCACCTTCCTGGCGCCAGAGATAGCGACGCGGCCCGGCTGGCGATATTATGTCAGTTGGGCCGCCCATCCCACAGCCGTCAATCCGTTTGCCTGGATCAGGTGCGACTAATACCAACCCGCCTAGACTTTGACACACGCCCAAGGGCGATAGCCGATTGAGCGGATGCGCTCTGGATCATGGATCAAGAAGTCCCAAGCGGCTTTGCAGGCTGCGACGATTGCGTCGTAACTGTCCCAGACGAGACTGCACAGCTTGTTGGCGCGCAAGTATTCCCAGACGTTCTCCATCGGGTTCAACTCCGGTGAATAGGCCGGAAGCGGGAGCAGAGTTATGTTGTCGGGCACCACCAGAGCTCCGCCCGTCTGGTGCCACCCCGCGCCGTCGCAAATCAGGATGGCATGGGCGCGCGCCGCCACCTGGGTGCTGATCTCCTTCAGGTGCTGGTTCATCGCCTCGGTGCTCACCGCCGGCATGATGATGGCGGCGCCGACGCCGCGACCGGGGCAGATCGCGCCGAACAGGTAGGCAGAGTCGTGACGAACATCGCGCACCATGGGAGGGCGAGAGCCAACCGGCGCCCAGACGTAGGCGTGACCTCCCTTCTGACCGACCCTGGCCTCGTCCTGGAACCAGATCTCTATCGCCGCGCAGGCCGTGGACCCGGGCAGGGCAGTGCGAGCCAGGTCGGCGAAGTTTTTTTAAATGTCTCCTGCGCTTCGGCATCCTTCTTCGGATGGAAGGGACGAGGTTGCAGGCGCGTCAGGCCGAGTTGGTGCAGCCACTTGCCGATCGTGCTTTCATGGACTTCGACCGAGAAGCGGCGCGCCACCTCATCGCGAAGATCAACGCACCGCCAGCGCACCACCTTGTGCGTCACCGGGTCTGGCCCCTGAATCACCAGCGCCTTCAACACCGCCTTCTGCGCGTCGGTCAGCGCGGGCGCTCGACCAGGCGCAGAGCGCGACTTCAAACCTTCGATGCCTGCGTCGTTGTAGCGATGCACCCAGTCGCGCAACGTCTGCCGGTCCATCCCGCTCGACTCGGCCGCCTCGGTTCGCGAACAGCCCTCCAGAACGAGCGCAATGGCCAGAAGCCGACGAACCTGGGCAGCATCACGGCCCTTCGCCGCGAACGCACGAAGCTCGGTCCCGGTATGCTCCGTGCGCGTGACCGTCACGGCAATCCCCATTTATCCCTCCATCCTGCGAATCGACGATGAAGGGAAGTGAACCAGAACGCCCAAGCTCGGGGTACCCCCTGAGTCAGCCTTACGGCGGGTTGGTATAAGGACTGGTTATACGAACCAGAAAACCCTTGCGACCGCCTGCATCCGCTATAATCCGCGACATTTATAGGGGACGGATTAGGGGATAAATCGACTGTGTCGTCATAAAGCATTGATATTGGCTAGTCGTTGGCGGACTCTCCCTCCGCCACTCCGCATTTTCGCCGGATTTGCATTTTAAATCATAAAGTTACACCGCTGGTTGGGGAGATTGCCACCCCACGCACCACCCCACGTTAACCACCCCACGCCCTCCCAGCGCGGCGGCACGCCTTGACCCGAGGCTATGAGGGCGCGGTTTGACGCTGGCTTGACCTGAGGCGCTAAGCGGTCGGGCGACGGGGCCTGCGCTGAGCTAGACGCTTTCGATGTCCGCCAGCCGGTCCACTATCGCTGCCGCGTCCTTGAAGACGTTTACCGCCTTCTGAAACTCGCCTGCGTTTGCGACCTCCATAAACCAGCCCAATACCCCCCCGTCTGTGGATGAGGCTTCAGCCACAGGGGTGCCCTCTGTCCCGGCCCGAACAGCGCGATTTTTCTCGGATATCGCTGCCACGGATGGCTCGGGTATATCAACCTTCACGACCCCGCCTGAAGAAGTTTCAACGCCTAGTTGACCTAGCTTGCCCCGCGCTGCGCGGAAATCGCTATGCAGCAGCTTGTTCCGAAGCTGGCGACACAGGTGCAGAGTCTTCCTGTCTGCCTCCGATAAAGAAAAATGGCCTGCCAAATCTCCCTCGATATCTTCGAGACGACGGGAATGCGCATACTTCCTCAGAGTGGGGAGTGTGCCGGCCAGCAGGCGCAACTTAAGCTCGACGACTGCGCCCTCCGCAGCGGCAGCTTTAAATGGCTCCAGAAACATCGCCATTATCACCGATTGCTGCGACATCGGCCGCCTATCCCTGTTTTTGAGGATCGGGCACAAACGCCATCGAATAATAGGAACGGTCGGGCCAAAAGCGATAGGTGCGCGTGACGGCAAATGCGTAAAGCCACCCACCCGGCACCCTTAGCCTAGATGTTGCCTCCCATACGCGGCCGACATGCCTCGGCGGATACACGTCTTCCCATTTCGTTTCCGTCTCCGGAAAAGCCGGCGGAATGGGTTGGGTCATGACGGCAAGCCCCCGGCAAGAACTCGGCAGAACCAGAGAAACAGCCTTAGCTGCCCCAGCGAGAAGTAAAGTCTCACTTTCCCTTTTGGTCCAGTAGACTGGACTTTTAAGGTAAAGTGGCCACTGGACCAAAAGGTAAAGTGGCTACTGGACCTCCGCGGAACCCTAATGGTATCAATGGGTTGTCAATTCTAACCCCCTACGGGGTTGATACTGGACACACTACCCCCGAGGGTCACACATAGAGAGTAAGTAAGAGGGATGTTCAGGGTCCAGTGATGGCTCTTAGGAGGGGGCCTAGCCCCCCCTCATCAAGAGCCTAGTGAGGTAGCCTAGCTAGGGTCCCTGTGAGTTGTGTTCAGAGTTCACTGATCGGTCTAGTGAGCGGAGCCAGGGGCCGAGGGGAACCTCCCCGCCATCACGGCCCAAGTGTGGTTGCAGGCTGGGGCAGCCCCGGCAACGCCATGCGACCACCCAGGCTCGGCGTCGCGCCGCCCGACCACCACGCCCGCCGCTTCCCCCGCAGTGTTCCCGTCAGGGCACCCTCGGGGGTATTTTTGGTTCCCCGCCTTCACCCCTCACGGTCTCCCGTGCAGGGGTATTTTTGCGAGTCCCCAGGACTCCGCTGAGGCCCTTCCGAGTTGCCCCCGGTGGATTGGGTGCCGCCGCCACCTACAGGCCCCTCTGCGGGCTTCCTAGAGGCCCTGAGTGGGTCCCCTGCGGTTCCCATGACCCAGTCCTCTGCGGTCCCCCGATGGTGCGGCCCAAATTGGCGAAAAGTCTGAGCGGGCATCACCTACCGGGGGGAGGTCGCAATACCCCCCGTGGGGTGGTCGGCTGCCCCAGGGGCGCGGCGTAGCCGGATGACCACACGCCTCGCGCGGCCCCCGACTGGCAACCCCCGCGCGTCCCGCCACGGCCCGGCACTTGCCCCGCAGCGTGGTGCGACCATCCCCCGACAGCGTGCCCGCCCGCGTCCCCTCCGGTGCCGGCCCCGGCCATGCTGCGCCCCCGGCACGCCGCCCCATCACGCCACGCCCCATACCCTGAGGGCTATACCGTAAACCCACCCTCACGGCCCCTCCGCAAGCCCGCAGATTGCCAGCATCGCCCAGCCCAGATTTGTCCATACGAATAACAGTTGATTTCGGTATGTCTATGCGGTATGTCCTGCCCCTCCACCGCACCCAGGCGCAGCACAGCGCCCTCAGGCAAGGCAGAACACCGATGGCGACCAAGACGAAGCGAGCGGCCCTCTACCTTCGGGTCTCGACCGATGGGCAGACCACCGAGAACCAGCGGCGGGTCCTCTGTGAGGTTGCCGAGCGGCGGGGGTGGTCGGTCGTCACGGTCTACGAGGATGCCGGGATTAGCGGGGCCAAGGGGCGGGACCGCAGGCCGGGCTTCGATGCCATGCTGAAGGATGCCACGCGGCGGCGCTTCGATGTGCTGATGTTCTGGTCGATTGACCGGCTGGGCCGCAGCACGGCGATGGTCGCAACGGCGCTGGCCGAGCTAGAGGCGGCGGGGGTCAGCATCTATGCCGACAAGGAAGCGATGGACGCGACCACCCCCCACGGCCGGGCGATGCTGCAAATGGCGGCGGTCTTCGCGGAGCTAGAGCGGGGCATGATCCGTGAGCGTGTCATGGCGGGGCTTGAGCGGGCGAAGGCGCAGGGTGTGCGGCTGGGGCGGCCGACCGTAGCGACCAAGGTGGAGGACGCGATACGGGACCGTCTGGCGCAGGGGCATGGGATGCTGCGGATAGCGAAGGAACTGGCGATTGGCGTCTCCACCGTGCAGCGCGTGAAGCGGAGCGTCGCGGGCGCGGCAGGGGCCGGCTAGCGGCACCGAGCAGAACGTTGGGAGGTAGCCGAGGTAAAGTAGACTGGACCTTTTGGTAAAGTGAGACTGGACCAAAAGGTAAAGTCGTCACTGGACCACGCGTGGCCTTAACGTGGCATCCTATGTTTTTTGATCCCGCCACAGGGGAGATTATTCCTCACACTATCTACCCTTCCCCGCGAGTCCGCTTCAGCCATGCTTGGTCCCGCTGGAAACCCCCAGCGCAGCACAAGGAGAACCGGACATGGTGAACGTTGAATTTGAGGGCGGGGCGGTGTTCCTCCGCATTGGCCGGGTAGAGGTCTACGGGCGGCGCGAGAGGCCCGCACGGTGGGCCTGGGAGCGGGAGCCGGGGTCAGTGGAGGTTATGGCCGGGCTGTTCCGCCTGACCGTCTCCAAGGCCCCTGGGGAGCGCGAGCGGGCAGCCTCGCGGGGAGCGATGCGGGACCTGATGGGCGGATAGGTGTCGGAGACGCCACGCACGTTCGCTGGGATGGTTCTAGGCGTTATACGTCAGGAGCGATGGTAACAATCGTCTGCTGGGGTGTTGTTGTAATGGATAGCGGTTCTGAGGGCGGGGGAACCATCATTCCAATCCGAGCCACCTGAACGGCAAAACCTGCGGCTTGGAGAGCGGCACGCAAGGCACTGTGCATGGCGTCCACTCTTTGCGACCCGGTAGCGGATATCAGAACGGGCACCCCGCGCGGGCACGCTCCGACGACTTGGTGGATGAGATCGGACGTGAGTTCAAAACGCGGTCTACCAATAGAGACGGGACCGATGATGCCGTTGTTTGTGCCGAAGTTGTTAAACGTATCTCTTGCCATACGTTCGTCTCCCGCTGTGTTTGCGTGTTCGGCCGGCTTAGGTGCGGTGACCCAAAGCCAACCGAGTATTCCAAAACCCACGATGGCGCAGGCGCTACCACCAATGCCGAGCGGCTTGTTTGGCCCGGGAAGCGAGTCCCATGTCCCGATTAGCCCCAGCCCCACCGTCAGGAAGCCACCGCCTACGATGCCAAGGACGTGCCTGCGATCCATGCGACGAGATTAGGTCTGGGGCATGTATTGCTGCAATGCGCATTATGAAAGCTACGCTCCGCGCTGGTTGCCATATCGGAGTGCGCGTCGGGGCCTTCGCCATTCGTCGTCTTCCTCGCGGCAGTTTTCAGCCACCTCTCAAGGGCGTCCTAGAGAATGGTGGCGAAGCGGAGGCCGGCGACCTCTATGTGCCCGCCGCGTGCCCCCAAAGGCCATACTGGCCACGAAAGCTCAGGGCCCCGCCGCTTCACCCGATGGGCAGCCTCACCGCCTCTACGCACTCCCTTAGCCGGGCCGCGTCGTCCCCGCCGAAGTAGAC
>Ga0097680_1002810_pt1 | contig 10286 bp, 9 predicted proteins | sample ThiBiot_750_biof_2_FD_72844 | JGI IMG/M metagenome (GOLD analysis project Ga0097680, IMG submission 72844) | Wastewater bioreactor microbial communities from Cape Town, South Africa - Thiocy_cont_750_biof - 1398105538117 (version 2) (version 2) ...
AGTATTTCTCAACGACATTTTGGAGAGAAAATTCTTGGGCTATCTCAGGGTAGTGTCAGTGATATCTTAGCTCGACCGAAACAATGGGAATTACTAACACAAAAAGGTCGTGAACCATTTCTACGTATGAGAATCTTTCTCGACGATCCGAATGCAATCAAACAACTTGTTCAAACTGTTTCAACAACTCCAGCAACAGCCAATACAAATCCAATTCTTCTGCCAACATTCTGTCCGCCATTACCACCCACATCTCTGCCATCATCACTTTTAACAACACCATCGTTGCTGTCAAATGGTTTTCATACGAATAATCTTTTAACACGAGATCATTCCATTGATTCTCAAACAAATATTCTACTGAATGATTCGATATCGATCGGTACCAATGATACGAATCAATCGAATCCATCGGCAAACTCACCAACAAATAGTCAAACAACAAATTCAAATAAATCAAAATCTCGTTCGAAAAATGCCAAACCTTCAAATGACAAATCAACAAATCAATCTCGTTCATCAACGAATCCTCTCATACCACCCTATGAACTCCCTAAAATTACTCTACCAAGTATACATAATTATTTATTTATCCATAAGTTTTTCATTCTCTCGTATGTTTAGGTTCAATCGACACCGAACAACTAAGTTCTCAAGTTCGAGAATTACTCTTCGCATACAGTATCGGTCAACGTGTATTCGGCGAAGCCGTACTTAATCTTTCTCAAGGAACTGTCAGTGAAATCCTATCCAAACCACGGCCTTGGCCTTCATTGAGTGTCAAAGGTCGTGAACCATACATTCGAATGTATACCTGGTTTAACGATACCGGAAATGTACAAAAACTCTTAGCCTGGAAACGAGAACGTGATGGTAAAAAGCCAAGAAAAATGAATTTTCCATACAAATCAGCGTCTCTTTCTGTTTTAGCTATACGACGTTCGCGTCCGCCGGTATCAACTCCATCATCGAATATTGATCATGGTGAAAGTGAACTTGTAGAAAATTCATCAACATCAACAAATCCTCCCAAACGTCGATGTCTATTCAATGACGAACAACGTCGAGTTTTGAAACAAACATTTCAAAGTGAACCTTATCCATCTCAATCGACACTCGAAAAACTTGTCAATGATCTATCATTACCATTGAATAAAATCGCCAATTGGTTTCATAATTCACGTATGAGAACAAAAACCAATATTCGACCGAATTCAAGTCCAACAAATCTTATTTCATCTTCATTCATGTCAAATCACGATCAAATCAGTGATGATGACGATGATCTAGATGATAACAATAATACCAATAATATCAACAATGATGAAGAAGATGATGATGATGACGAAAATGATTATCCCATTGTGCCTACGATCGTTCCACTGACCAGGTAATTCGAAAACAAAATGTCGTTTTATTGACTATTTTTCAATTGATTATTAGTTCGTGGTTAAACGGAACAAATGATTCGAACAGTTCGACAAGTCCCAATCCGTATTCGTCAACGCCGACAAATATCGTTTCACTGATCGATGAACAGAAAACAACTGCTCAAGCATCCAATTCGAGTAGTAAAAAACGAAAATCCGTACCACAAAAAATCATAACAAACACGAATAATAATTTTTCGAACAAAAAATTTCACACACACGATTCACCACCACCGGCATCATCTGAACTCAATAATAGTCACGAACAAACACCGAATGAATCGACAACGAATTTTGTCGATATTCTAACTTAAAATCTGTCGACTTGGCCTTTTCTCTTCTTTCTCTATTCTAATCAAGGTGATATCTATCAAAAACACACATAATTACATAAGACAAAAGAATATATTTGGTGATCTTGTCATTGTCGTCGTTTTGTGAACAAAGAAAACAACAATCGTTCTTTTTTTCTTGTTCTTAGTTGCTTGCTTTGCTCAACTTATTTGTCTTTTAATTTTTGTTGTTCGTTTTGTTTTGTTTTCTCTTGCATATACATATACATATTCTACATGTGTGAATATTGCTCAAGCATTCGAATTTCCTAGTCGAAGGAAAACACAACGTACTCATTTGCACACCACCCTCAACACGAAAAATCATTTGACCCTACTCTCTCTCTCTCTCTTTTTCTTTTTCGTTTCAGTGATATATGTATTTCGATTGCTTTTCAGTTCTTTATAAATATAAATATATAAATGTGGTATTCATTTGTGTGTTTTCTAATTGTCATTTTACTTCGGTGTTGTGTATAAGCGTGCAATAAATGAGAGAAAACAGAAAAAAGCAAACAGTGTCTGCATCTGATCGAAAAATAAACATATACACGCAAGTTTTTGTTCTCTGTTAATGGAAGATTTCGATTTTTAATTCATCATTCCATTGTCTATCTATTCGTTGTTTCTTTTCTTTTTCTTTTTTGTGAATTTTTATGTGTATAGAATCGAACACTTCTTGTTTTGTTCTTCTTCTTCTTCGGTTTAAATTAAATAAAAAAATCGTTCTGTTTTTCTTTTTCAAGAGAAAAAAATGTCTGTTTTATTAAATTTTTCATGCAAAGTTAATGAACATTAACGATTCTCTTTATTTAAATCTTTTCCCAAGACCATTGGACTGAGATAAAATAATTTTTCTAAACAAGCGAATTAATGATTACTAATTTTATTTTCAAATATCCGTTTCTAGTTTCTTTTGTTTAAATTTATACAAAAGAATAAAAATAAAGAAATATTCATATTCTAATTACATATGAATTGAGTACATATAATCGTACTCAGCGAGTGAATGAATGAATTTGACAGAAGTATATCCTATTGATTCCCGTTTTTCTTCTTTGATCAATGTTGAAAATGCATTTTTAATTGATATCCGCTCTTTTTTTTCTCATCTAAGTATTCATCTGTTGCCAATCAATAGGCTCTACCGGTGTTACTAAGTAATTTTCCATTAGTTGTTGAAAATCACAACTTGTGTCTGTTGTTACTTTGACAATGAAAGTGTTAATTGAAAAGATTCACTGATCTGTATTCAAATGAACATGGCGGCTTTTGTGTTTTAGTGACAGTGAATTTATTTATTTCTAAAGAAAATCTTCAAATCACTGAATTTGACAGGTCTTCTATCATATTCGATAATTGAATTGTCAGTCACAATAATTGGTCGACGATAGAAAATGAAATGGTTTTTTTTTCTTCCGTTTATTGAACAATTATTTCGTATAGCTATGCGATCACGAAAAATAACAATTTCAGTAGTGTGTGTGTGTTTATCGACGAAAAGGAAAAGAAAAGAAAAACGAGCGAACACGTCGAGTCGACGATACGATGTCACCGGGTGGTAGGCGAACGAATGACATTCGATTTTTTTGTTCAAAAATGAGTCACTCACTTCTTCATTTTTCTATATTCGATCGTTTCATAAGAGAGAAACAAAAAAAGAAAGAAGGTTGACACTTTCTCGTCGTGGTCAAGGTAAGTAACAATAATTGAAGTAGTTCAGATCGACAAACGCGAGTGACCGATGAATAAAATACGCATGGGGGATTAATCGAAACAAGACAGACAACGACATTAGTTCAATTATTGAAAGCTAACATTGCGTTTTATTTACATCGAGCTTAGTTGAGACAGACAAAACTGATGTTGTTCATGTCGAACTAATATTTTTATGAGCCTTATCTCACACTTTTCTTTTGTCATTCGCATGAAAGATTATTTTTGTGAACATTTCCATGACGAACATTTTGCGTTTGCATTGTTGTTTAAGTATGTCTTAGGATTTGTTTGGCGCAGGGTCGATCATATTCATTACGTGAGAAAAGTAAATCTAACCTTGATCTTTTCATCTAGGATTGCGAGTAAACATTTTGTCACAAAAAAAGACAATGAACATTTGAGTTGCGAACAATGGTGGCGATAAGCGAGAAATTAAATACGAGTACAACGATACCGGCTAAACAAGAACATCCTCAAACAGCTCGAATTATTCAATGGCTTGGCGGCGAACGTGCAGGTGAGAGAGCGAGAGAGAGGAGAACGAAGTCGAATAGTTTTATTTGTTTGTTTAATCTTGAAATTCTAGTCGATGTGCCCGCGGAATTCGATGTAACAGCGAATTTGAAAGAAGATTTCGTCGATCATCACATAGTTGCATCGAAAGTTGAATGCATCGAATTACTTCGACTTAAACCACAAGTAAGTCATTGACCTCGATTGATGATCAACATTTTGTTTGACAAATTAAGACGTTACTTTGTCTTCTTCGTCTTCGTTTCTTTGTAGAACAAACAAGTTACTAAAACATTCGAACGAGGCTCTCTACTTCGACAAAGTAGTCGTCGAAGTCGATCATCGCCAACCGACGAAGCTTATTGTACATTATCCTCATCGCATCGTCATGGATATTTCACGAAAAAACCGAAACAATCTCAACAAGAAAATCTAATTCGACAGAATTCAACCAGTGGAAGTAGTAGTCTATCGACGAGTGCACATCATTGCACGTCATCGCCAATTTTAACCATATCAATTGACGATATTTACACGACATTAGATCGAGCACAAGCGTTATTTCCAATGGAAAATGAACATTTTCACGAAGATATCGGTCGTTTACGTGAAATTGCTCAACAAGGAACATTTCAGCAAACTCTACAATTATATCCTCTTGTTAAACACGTAAACGAACAACAACAAACGATGAATTTATTTCAGGAGATTTTACTAAATCACGAACAAGGCGAACGAAATTTTCAAGATCTCGTCGAAGAATTCATTCAGCTTATCGAACAGAAACTCGCCGATGCTGAATATCAAATGTTCGATGGCACAGCAGCAATACGAGCATCATCACCCACTCTATTCGACATGCTCAATGATTTGAAAACCTGTCGAAATATTCTACGTCGTACAGAAATTCAAAGTCTTTTCAATGCATTTGATAATATTCTTAAATTACATTTATATCCTGCAGCTTTACCTGACGCCGAGGATATTCATTCAACGAATAATTCCAATGAAACAAAATTAAATAATTCTGAAACAACCGAAGAATTATTGAAATTATCTCAATACGCAATTGATGAATTGAAGATCGTTAAAATCGAGAAAAATCACGAACCATTAGGTCTAACGATTTCACGTTCCGATTCGGGAACGATTCATATCGCTCGAATAGTCATCGGTGGTCTCGCTGCCAACACACAATTATTTCAAATCAACGATCGAATTCTCGAAATCAACGACGAACCTGTGACTGGTCGTTCACTCGATTACATTTGTTCGCTCATGTCGAGCACAACCGGCCTGACTAAGTTCCTTCTTGCACCACCTATATTCACTCCTTTACTTCACAACAACCAAATATCCTATCAAACTTTCTATGTTCGAGCTTTGTACGCCTATGATCCCTATAACGATCCGCTGATACCTTGCAAAGAACTCGGCCTGCAATTTCAACGTGGCGATATCTTACGAATTGTTGCACGTGATGAAAATCTAACGAAAATCAACGATTCGTATGTTAGCTGGTGGCAAGCTTATCGAGAAGATAGCACGGAAACCGATACCGATCCTTGTCTAGCTGGTTTAATTCCTTCGGATAGTCTGCAACAGAAACGTGCAGATCTAATCAAAGCTGTCAGTGATGAAACTGAATCGATTTCATCGTCATCATCATCGTCATACTATCGACGAAAAATGAAAAAGAAACATTCGAAATGTTTAACTTGCGTACCGAAACGAGAACGAAAGGTTCTCCAACCGATCTATAACAATGCATCATTCATACGCGATATCGACGATATCGAACCGCCACCAACAATACGAACATCGACAAATCATTTTTCTCTAACTGATACGAGACATTTTGGTGAAGAACAACCAGCTGCAATTATCAATGATGAAAATAAACATTCGACTATTGATTCAGCCATGTTCGATGTATTCAGATTCTATGAGCCTGTTTTTCGTTTCGATTTTTCGGTACAAAAAATGACTCGACCGATTATTTTGCTAGGTAAAATTTTGTCTTTTTGGTTTTTCAATATTTCGATTTGATTTTCTAGGCGCACCAAATGTCGGTCGACATGAACTACGTCGTCGTCTTCTTCAAACCGAACCTCATCTCTTCGATGTTGCCATTCCACATACCACACGACCTCGTCGTACGAACGAAACGCCCGATATCGACTATCATTTCGTCACTGAAACGGAATTTCTCACTAAAGTTGCGTCACATTCATTCGTTGAATTCGGTCAATACGATCGTGATCTCTACGGAACATCGATCGACGATATTCGACAGGTTGTGTCAATAAAACAAAAAATTTGTATATTAAATCTTAATCCCGATGCAATACGAACGTTTGATCGAAGTGATCTTTATCCATTTATAATTTGTATAGCAGCACCATCATTCGAACGTTTAAAACGTTTAGAACTCGATCGTCGTGAACAATTAACTGATAATGATTATCGAGAAATTATTCGACAAAGTCGATCAATTGAACGGCATCATTATTTATTATTTGACCATATTTTAATTAATAACGATCTCGAACGAACTTATCATGAACTGCGAGATCTGATTGTACGCATACAACACGATGATCAACAGTGGATACGAGCATGTTATCGACGAACATAAATCTTTTTTGTTTTTCTTTTGTTTTTTTTCTTATTGTTTGTTTATTGTTTCAACAATGAAATTTCTTTAATTAACTTTGTGGCAGTTATTTTGTGTGTGTGTATGTATAGAAATCTAATGGGCTTTTCTTTTCTCTCTTTTTTGGATTTGATAATATCATATATACAAATATATCTATTCGATCAATATATCGAACTACAATAAGTTATAAAAAAAATTACATCATAGTCGTTACTTCCGATTGATACGATGTCATTTTTGATTTGACAGAATAGGGAAATTAAGTTCGCTCACTTATTTACAGCTACTTGATCTGATGTTTGAAAGACACAATTGTTTCATTTTTTTTTCAAGTTCAATTCATTTTCAACAATCGCATGTCGGAGAAAAAAAACGCGCCTTCATTTGATAGGATCAATCTCATGGTCGTTTTCTAAGTCGATTAGTTTCTATTTGATTATTCCATTCGTATTTCCTTGACAAATACTTGTCAGATACGTATATTCTTTCATTTTTCTTTTGTTTCGGATAAACCATAAATCAATAGAACGTTATTAGATCAAACGTTGACGTGACATAGCAGTTTACCTTCTCGGATTAAGATCAATGAGAAATCTTGGAACGTTTGTTTGTTTGTTATTTTTTTCTGGGAGACAGAGAGAGAGAGAGAATTGAAAATTCTCAATTCTTTGTGTCTAGTCGAAATGAATGAATAATTGATTGCATTCGAACAAACTTGAAAATCCATTCAACAGTATATAATTGACCATATACAGTATTTAATCGAAAGTTAAACAAAAGAAAGCATTCTCGATATATTCTATCTTCTACTATTCATTTATCATCATTGTCGGTTGACCTCGTACAATCCTATTGTCAATATTCCAGTCAAATCTATCAGTACATTCTCATATATACATGCATATGATAGAGATGGATACGGCTATCTCGTCAGAATCAATGTCATTGATACACATGTTTCAATGTGCAAGAAAGAAAGAAAAAACGGAACTAGAGGTTATCAACTGTATGCATATACAATCAAGTAAGCCACGCAAAGGCTTTACTTTCTCTTTCTCTTTTGTTTGTTACTGTCCAGTTTTGAATACATTTGATTTGTTTGCTTGTTTGAGGAATCTATTACACAATGGTATATTCATGTCCTTGAAATCATTCTTTAATACAAATACGTATCGAAAAAAAAGAAAGAGAGAGAAGAGAGAGAAATCCGAGCTAAGCATGCAAGCTAGGATTAGCCCCTTGATAATTTTTCTTCTTCTTCTTGTATTGATTCGACGACTGTAAACGTGCGTATACAGGCTTCACTTTTTTGTGTACTCTTGTTCAAGTAGCTCGATATTCAATGCAGAAATTTGTTCATCGAGTGTGCGATTTCACGCTCGTTTATCTACTCGAATACAAATCCCTGCTGATTCATTTTTCTTCTTTTATCTAAAATACTGTACATGAGGAGTTCAAACGAAGAAAATACGTCATCACATTTTTTTTCTCTTCGATGAAATAACACGAATAATAATTGTTATTATTATTATTACTATTATTGTGTTCAGATTACATAAGTTTTTCTTTCTCTTTTATCAAATTTCTTTTGTATTTTAGAACGATATTAATCTTGGCATATGTATGCTGTTTTTTATGATTGAATAAGCATAGCTCCTCCTCCTTCTCGCCCCTCACCACCTCTCTGTTTTGCACTTTTTGTCGTCACTCGTCTGAAGAGCAATGAACTTCTCATCTCTCGTAAGCATTCTTATCCGATTTGGCACATTACGTCGATGAATGTCAAGAGTATGCTTAGCTCATCATTCTAAATAATTTTCAATGTTCACACTTGAAAAACAGCAGGTGAGAAGTTCGATATTTAATTCACTCTGTGAATCACAACTAGTTGTTGTTTTTGCCCTTCGTTTTTTTTCAATCATAATTACAGAAGAAGAAAAACAAGATATTCGCGATTTTCTTTGATATTCAATACGTTTTCAAGCTGCTGAATAATTAGTTCTTTTCAGCTTCCTTGTGCGTATATAATTTTCACCTTTCGTCTTTTGAATCGATTCAATAATAACAATAACAATAACGGAAAAAGGAAAGCGAAAGTATGTATGCACCTGAACAATGTTCGGTGTTCACATCGTTTATTCATCCAATATTTGAGAGAGGAGAACAAGAGGGAGAATAACATACACATTCTTTTCTCTTGTTTTGGTCACATTTTTCTTGGCTTACGTTCAAAAATTTCTTCTCTTTTTCTCCCCTTTTTCTACATGTACATACATTCGTGCACGTATACCTGCATTGAATAAATCGCTGATTCGAAGGTAAGAACACAGTGAACACGAGAAGAAGAAGAAGAAAAAATCGTTGAGCATCGACGGTCAACCGATGTTAACCTTTGCCTATGGATGAGTCGTTCTCCTTTCCGATTAAATGTTCGGGTGATATATCCGTATGTGTGTATATGTACCTTTGATTTAGTTTGTACTAGTCAACTAACGAAATCTTCTTTTTCTAACGCAAATCAATCATTCTTTATCTTATTTCAGATTAATTTATCTTGATTTTCTCGTTGGAAAAGAATAATGTTCACCAAATGAATCTTGTACAAGTGGTAGGTGTAGTTATTTACACAGATTTCGGCTTGATATAATTTATCACTTTCTCCTTTTGTCTTTATCATCTAGCGTCGATGTGGCAATACACATTGCCTATCTCATCATCAACAAGCAAGTATTGATCATACAACGATATTTACACGACCGGTTTATCAAGTTGATGCGACTATCTTATGGTAAGTATCTGTGAAATATGAATCAAACATTTAATGAGAATATCGGTTTTTTCTTTTTCTCTCTTTTTGCTAGTCAATTAATAAAACAGATTGAGACGAAGAATATCTCGAAATCTTTCGGTCAATTATTATATCTTGCCTATCAAAGTCAATCGGAAAACGACCGACAAATATGTTTACGATCGAATTGTGGCTATCAACAACGAAATGTTTTCTTGTTAACCAATGTTCCTGATTTGAGTACGAAATGAATTTGAATTACCAAAAGAATTGAATACAAACACGAATATTTCTTCTAGTTTCGGTTGCAATCGATTGGCAATCATCATCGTCGACGACAAGTGATGTTGAAGACTTCATTTCAATTATTGATCCATTCGTTTACTTACGTGAAGTAATCGTCAAATAACAAAAAAATCATTGCTTTTTCTATTATCTTTTTTTTTTCTTTCAAAGTTATTTTATGATGTAACAATAAATGAAGCTCGTATCAAACAATTGAATCTTATTGGTTTAATATGTTTCTATGGTGGAACGATCGAAGTGTTTTTCTCCTATGATCATCAGACATCGAAATGGTTGTTTTGTTTCGATGGAAATATAGTTGTATCAGCCGATTGGAATGCTGTTCAACGAAAATGTATTGAATTTCATCTTCAACCATTTCTACTTATCTATGCTAATCCTGATCGAGATCCTATTGATATAAGTCAACTACTCAAACGAACGGTGATTCAAACACAAAAGTCATCGTGTAAGTTTTGATTTCAAAATCTTTCTGAAAACCAAAAAAAAACTAGATGAATTTCATTTCTATTATTTGTGCTTGTCCGATTGCATCACGA
>Ga0097680_1002821_pt1 | contig 10248 bp, 7 predicted proteins | sample ThiBiot_750_biof_2_FD_72844 | JGI IMG/M metagenome (GOLD analysis project Ga0097680, IMG submission 72844) | Wastewater bioreactor microbial communities from Cape Town, South Africa - Thiocy_cont_750_biof - 1398105538117 (version 2) (version 2) ...
TCGTCCGGCATCACCGCCGCCGCCCACGCGTTCTGCAGGGGCAGCCGCATCCCGGTCACGATCCACGGCAGGAGGCCGACGATCGCGGCCGCGACGCCGATCGCGACGCAGAGCAACAGGTTGAGAGGCCGTGCGGATGCGGTCATCCCGCGAGTCTCGCACAGGCCGTCGACACCTCACCGATTGAGAATCGGATGCGGCGGCGGCCGCCGTGCCCGGATAATGGGCGCATGGGCCAGCCTGCCTACTCCGCGATCTCCAGTTACTCGCGCGTGCAGATCCTGCACCAGCTGCAGGAGCACCCCGCGCGTACGGTCCAGGACCTCACGGAGGCGACCGGCCTCCACGCCAACACGGTCCGCGAGCACCTGCAGCGGCTCATCGAGGCTGGCTACGTCGTCGTCGAGACCGAGCACCGCACGACCAGAGGACGCCCGCGCGTGCTCTACAGCGCTGCCACCGGCACGGATGCGGCATCCAGTCCCGTCGCCCAGCGCAAGGCCCGAGATGCCGCACGTCGCGGCGACCTGATGCGCCGGGTCCTGCCGTGGACCGACACACCGGACCCGGCCGGCGCGCCGCTCCCCGCCGAGGTGCTGCACCAGCTCGACGCGCTCGTCGACGACCTGGAGGGGGCCGGATTCGACCCCATCGTGGACGAAGCGGCCCTGACGGTCGACCTCACGCCGTGCGCCCACGCCCAGACCCACGCCACGCATCGCGACGTGCTCTGCGCCGTGCACCTCGGGCTCATGCAGAGCGTCCTCAGCGAGGCGCGCGGCCCGCTCGCCGTCGACGGCATGAACCCGTCGTGCGACCCGGCGGAATGCGTCGTGCAGCTCTCCCGCGCCTGAACAGCGGGGCGCCGCATCGGGACGACCCCGACCCCGGAGCGCACCACCTCCGGACGACGCCGACCCCGGACTACGCCGACTCCGACGCAGCTATCTCGGACGCAACCATCTCCGACACGGCCCCCGCACCCGCGGGCGCGCCGACCGCCGAGCCCCCGCGCGTGCGGACGCGGTCCGCGCGGGAGTACACGTTCATCGTGGTGCCGCGCACGAAGCCCACGAGGGTGAGCCCTGATGCGACAGCCAGCTCGACGGCGAGCGACGACGGCGCGGACACCGCGGAGAGCGCCGGGATGCCGGCCATCACCGCCTTCTGGACGAGCTCGAAGCTCGCCCGCCCCGACACCTGCAGCACCGTCCCGCGGAGCGGGAGCCGGTCGGCGAGCACCGCCCATCCGATGACCTTGTCGACCGCGTTGTGCCGCCCGACGTCCTCGCGCAGCACGAGCAGCTCCCCCGTGACGGCATCGAAGAGCGCCGCGGCGTGCAGGCCGCCCGTCTTGTCGAACACGGCCTGCCGCGCACGCAGCGCGTCGGGGTACCCGACCACCGCGGCGGCATCCACCGTCGTCGGATCCGCACCCACGTCGTAGGCCGACCCGGTCTCGACGGCCTCAATCGAGGCCTTCCCGCACAGCCCGCACGAGCTCGTCGTGTAGAAGTTCCGCGCGAGCGCCGGGTCCGGCAGGCGGACCCCGGGCGCGAGCGAGACGTCCAGCACGTTGTACGTGTTGCCGTCCGCAGCCGACGAGAACGAGAACTCCGCACCGGCGGACGGCGGACTCAGCAGAGCGGACGCGGGGATCGCCCCGCCGGTGCCTGGGCCGCCGCAGTGGATCGCGGACCGGAACTCGCCGCCGTGCGAGATCACCCCCTCCGACACGAGGAACCCTGCCGCCAGCTCGACATCGTTGCCGGGCGTGCGCATGGTCACCGCCAGCGGCGCCCCACCCACCCGGATCTCGAGCGGCTCCTCGACGGCAAGCGTGTCGGGTCGCCGGGACGAGAGGTCGCCCTCGTCGGTCCCCACGGTGATGCGCACGATCGGCCGCCGTGCGGTGATGCGTCCCATGGTGCTCTCCCTTCGATGCGAGTGCGTCCGGATGCCGCGGCCGCCGATGCCGACGCGTCAGCCGCCGATCGCGTTCATGCCGCGCACGGGCTGCAGGAACGCGGGGTCGTTGATGGCGTGCCCCGGCAGCTTGCCGCGGATGCACGACCGCAGCACGTCGTCGATACGGGCGTCGATGCCGGTATCCAGAGGTCGGACGCCGATCGACACGGCCTCGCCCGCGGCGACGGCCGCTCCGCCGCGGAGGACGGGCATGAGGTCGTATTCCGAGCGCGAGAACAGGCAGTTGCGCAACTGCCCGTCCGCCGTCAGTCGCAGCCGATCGCAGTCGCCGCAGAACGGGGCGGTGACCGAAGCGATCACGCCCACCGTGTGCGGCCCGTCGTCGATCTGCCAGCGCTCGGCGGGTGCGCCGCCACGGCCGGGCACCGGCGTCAGCTCCCAGCGCTCGGACAGCGTCGCGAGGATCTCGTCCCGCGTCACCATCGTGGTGCGGTCCCACGTGTGCCCGATGTCGAGGGGCATCTGCTCGATGAACCGCAGCTGCGCATCGTGCGCCATCGCGAACTCGACGAGGTCGCACAGCTCGTCGTCGTTGACACCGCGCATCGCCACGGCGTTGAGCTTGAGGGGCCGCAGGCCGGATGCCGCAGCCGCCGCCACACCGGCGAGCACGTCGTCGAGCCGATCACGGCGGGTCAGATCGTGGAAGCGGTCGCGGCGGAGCGTGTCCAGGCTGATGTTGACGCGGGAGAGGCCCGCCTCCACCAGATCGGGCAGGAAGTCCGGCAGCCGGATGCCGTTGGTCGTCATGGCGATCTGCACGGGCCCGTCCGGCGTCTCCAGGGGCGCGAGGGCGCGCACGACCTCGACGATGTCGGGGCGGAGCAGCGGCTCGCCGCCGGTCAGACGGAAGGTGGAGATCCCGGCCGCAGCTGCGACGCGCGCGATGCGGACGATCTCCTCCGTGCTGAGGATGCTCGAACGCGCGAGCCACTCGTTCCCCTGCTCGGGCATGCAGTACGTGCAGCGCAGCGAGCAGCGATCGGTGAGCGAGATGCGCAGATCGCGGTGCACCCGTCCGTGGGTGTCGACGAGCGGCGCGGTGGCCACCATCGTCGTCTGCGGCATCCGGGGCATGCTCCGAGGTTACCCGCGGGTGGGGACGACCGGCCCGTGACCGTCTTTTTCACGGCCCTCCCCCCTGCCGCAGAAACGGGCGAAGGAATATCTTGAGCGAAGATCGCACGACCCCATGGACGTGTGGTCAGACCACAGCTACAATGTGGTCAGACCACAGATGGGACTGTGATCCACACCCGCCGAGAACGCGGAACGGAGACCCTCGATGGACCTGCTCGACCCGCTGCTGCTGGCCCGCTGGCAGTTCGGCCTGACGACGCTCTACCACTTCATCTTCGTGCCGCTCACGCTCGGCATGGGCCTGGTCGTGGCCATCTTCCAGACCGCCTGGTACCGGACAGGGCGCGTGAAGTGGCTCCACCTCACGCGGCTGTTCGGCAAGATCTTCCTGATCAACTTCGCCATGGGCGTGGTCACCGGCATCGTGCAGGAGTTCCAGTTCGGCATGAACTGGTCGGATTACTCCCGCTTCGTGGGCGACGTGTTCGGCGCGCCCCTCGCCTTCGAAGGGCTGATGGCGTTCTTCCTCGAGGCGACCTTCCTCGGGCTGTGGATCTTCGGGTGGGACAGGTTGCCCAAGGGGGCGCATCTCGCGACGATCTGGATCGCGTGGGCCGGGGCATCCCTCTCCGCATTCATCATCCTGGCCGCGAACGCATGGATGCAGAACCCCGTCGGCTACAAGATGGCCCCGGATGGCAGCCGGGCCGAGCTCGTCGATTTCTGGGCCGTTCTGACGAATCCCGTGGCGCTGGCGACCTTCCCGCACACGATGTTCGCGGCGTTCATGTTCGCCGCCGCCGTCGTGATCGCCACCGCGGCGTGGCACCTGGCCCGCAGGCAGAACATCGAGATGATGCGGTCCGCCCTCCGGTTCGGGATGTGGGGCATGATCGTCGCGTTCGTGGGGGTGTTCTTCGCCGGCGACCAGCTCGCCATCGTGATGGTGGAGACCCAGCCGATGAAGATGGCCGCCGCAGAGGCGCTCTATCAATCGGCGTGCGGGGCGAACGCGTCCTTCTCCCTGTTCACCCTCGGCACACCCGACGGATCGAGCGAGCTCTTCTCGGTGCGGGTGCCCTACCTGCTCGCCCTGCTGTCGACGCACACCCTGAACGGATGCGTCGAGGGCATCAACGACTTGAACGCCCAGTACATCCAGCAGTGGCCGCAGTTCGCCGACAAGCTGGGCGGCGACCTGCCGTTCTCGCCGATCATCTGGGTCACCTACTGGTCGTTCCGGTGGATGATGGGCCTCGGCGGTCTCGCCGCCCTCATCTCGGTCGTCGGCCTGTGGCTCACGCGCAAGAACGCGAAGCGCGAGGTCCCGCAGTGGGCGTGGAAGGTCGCGATCTGGTCGGCTCCCCTGCCGCTGCTCGCCAGCCTCGTGGGCTGGGTGTTCACGGAGATGGGCCGCCAGCCCTGGATCGTCTTCGGGCTCATGCTGACCCAGAACGGGGTGTCGCCCAACGTCCCGGGCTGGCAGGTGCTCGTCTCGCTGCTCGCGTTCACAGCCATCTACGCGGCGCTCGCCGTCGTCGAGATCGGCCTCGTCATCCGCACGGTGCGCAAGGGTCCCGACCCGCTGCCTCCACCGGGCGACGGCTCGGACGACGAGTCCGACCGCGAGCTCGCCGACGTCCCGACCACGGTCTACTAGGAGGACGACATGGACTTGGCATACCTCTGGTTCTTCATCGTCGGATTCCTGTTCGTCGGCTACTTCGTCCTCGACGGGTTCGACTTCGGCGTGGGCATGTCCCTCCCCTTCCTGGGCAAGGACGACATCTCCCGCCGCCAGATCATCAACACCATCGGACCGGTGTGGGACCTCAACGAGACGTGGGTCATCGTCGCCGGCGCCTGTCTGTTCGCGGCGTTCCCGGAGTGGTACGCGACGCTGTTCAGCGGGTTCTACCTCGCGCTGCTGCTCATCCTGCTGGCCCTCATCCTGCGCGGCGTCTCGTTCGAGTACCGGCACCAGCGCGAGGGGCTGAAGTGGAAGCGCGGCTTCGATCGGATGATCGTGATCGGCTCGGCCGTCCCCGCCTTCCTGTGGGGTGTCGCGGTGGCCAACATCGTGCAGGGCGTCCCGCTCGACGCCGACCACAACTTCACCGGGACGCTGCTCACCCTGCTGAACCCCTACGGCCTGCTCGGCGGGCTCACGACGCTCCTGCTGTTCTTCACCCACGGCGTGTACTTCGTGGCCTTGAAGACCGACGGTCAGGTGCATGACGATGCCCGGCGGCTGGCGACCCGCTCCGGCCTCGCGACCCTCGTCGCGGCCGCGGCCTTCATCGTGTGGACGATCGCGAACGCGATCGGTGCGGGTGCACCGCTGATCACCCTGGTGGTGGTCGCCGCGCTGATCGCGGCGCTGGCCCTCGTGGGGTCGATCGTCGCGAACCTGCGCAACCGCGAGGGGTGGGCCTTCGGGCTCGGCGCGGTGACCGTCGTGTTCGCGGTGCTGATGCTGTGGTTCGCACTGTTCCCGAACGTGATGCCGTCGACCACCGACCCGGCGCACGGGCTCACGATCGCGAACGCGTCGAGCACGCCGTACACGCTGACGATCATGAGCTGGGCGGCACTGATCTTCCTCCCGCTCGTGCTCCTCTACCAGGGCTGGACGTACTGGGTGTTCCGCAAGCGCGTCTCGCGCAGCCGGATCGAGCAGGCCGCCGCGGTCGCGCACTGAGCGGGCCCGCTGGGGCCGCGGACGGACTCGGAGGCGTGGTCTCCGGCGGAGGTCGGGTCCGGCCACCGTCGGGCTCGACCGTCGCCTGCCGCAGGTCAGGCCGGGCCGGCCCCGCGTACCGTTCTCAGGACCGCGGCCCCGCTCGACCGGTGGAACCGGCGGAATCCGGCGGCGGCGGTCGACGCCGGGAGGGCCGCTTCCTGAGAACGGTACGGGCTGGGGCAGGATCGAGATATGGCCGGGACGGATGAGGCGGACGTGAACGCGGAGACGGATGCGACCGGCACGACCGCCTCATCCGCGGCGCCGCCCGCCCTCGGCCCGGCATCCCCCGCCCCCGGCGCGGCATCCCCAGCCCCCGGCGCGGGATCCCCCGCCCCCGGCGCGGCATCCCCAGCCCCCGGCGCGGGATCCCCCGCCCTCGGCCCGGCATCCCCCGCCGCCGGCGCCGGCGCGCGCCGCCGGGGACGCACCCCGCCGCTGGATCCGCGGCTGCTGCGGTACGCGCGCGCCGCGCGGAGCGCCCTCGTGATCAGCGCCGCCATCGTGTTCGCACAGACCGGCGTCATCGTCGGATTCGCGTGGTTCCTCGCCCGCGCTCTGGTCGGCGCCATCGAGGGCGAGCACCTCTCCGCATTGGTGCCCCTCATCGGAGCGGCCGCGGGGCTCATCCTCCTCCGGGCGCTGCTGATCGTCGCGTCCGAGCGCATCTCCGCGCTCGGCGCGGCGCGGGCGTCGCTGCAGCTCCGACAGGCACTGGTCGCCGCGGTCCGCAGACTCGGACCCGGATGGATGTCGCAGCGCAACGCCGCCGGCCTCGCCGTCACGGCCGGTCACGGGCTGGAGGCCCTCGACGCGTACTTCGGCCGCTACCTGCCGCAGCTGGTCGCGACCGCGATCACGATGCCGATCGTCGTCGTGGCGATCCTCATCGCGGACCCGGTCTCGGGCCTCATCGTGATCGTCACGATTCCGCTCATCCCGCTGTTCATGGTGCTCATCGGACTCGCGACGCGTGCGGTGCAGCGACGGCAGCTCGACACCCTCGGCCGCCTCGCGACGCGGTTCGCCGACACGGTGGGCGGGCTCGGCACGCTGAAGATCTTCGGCCGGCAGCACCGGGCGGCGGATTCGATCGAGACCGTCACGCGCGACTACAAGCGGGAGACGATGGCCGTGCTGCGGGTGTCGTTCCTGTCGGGGTTCGCCCTCGAGTTCCTCGCGAGCATCTCGGTGGCGATCGTCGCCGTCACGATCGGCCTGCGTCTGCTCGGCGGTGAGCTGGGACTGCTGGTCGGTCTGTTCGTCCTGCTGCTCGCACCGGAGGCGTACCTTCCGCTGCGCCAGGTGGGGGTGCAGTTCCACGCGGCCGCCGAGGGCGTCGCCGCGACGGACGGCGTGTTCGCCGTGCTCGACGCGGCCGCCGCGCTCCCGGTGAGTGTCCGCGACACGGGCACCGTCACCCCGCTCGCGCCGCGTGTCCCGGACGCGCGGGAGCGGTCAGGGCCGTCGCGGTCGCCCGAGCCATCCGGGCCGTCCGGGGGGTCCGGGCCGTCGCGGTCGCCGATCCTGGAGACGCGCGGCCTGCGGGTGCGCTACGGCGAGCTCCTCCTTCCGCCCGTCGACCTCGCCGTCGGCGCGGGCGAGATCGTGCTGATCGAAGGACCGAGCGGCGCCGGCAAGTCGAGCGTGCTCGCCGCCCTCCTGGGCTTCGCCGACCACGAGGGCACGGTGATCGTGCACGGCCGGACCACCGACGCCGCCTCCGCGCGGGGGGTGCTCGCGTGGGCCGGACAGCGCCCCGGCCTCCTCGCCGGCACCGTGCGCGAGAACGTCGCGCTCGGCGCCGCAGCGGTCGACGATCCGCTCGTGCGCGGGTGTCTCGACGCCGCACAGGCGGGTGACATCGACCCGGGGCGTGAGCTGGGCGCGGGCGGGTCGGGACTGTCGGGCGGCCAGGCCCAGCGCGTGGCCGTCGCCCGTGCGCTGTACCGGCGGCGGTCCGGCCGCGCCGAGGTGCTCGCCCTCGACGAGCCGAGCAGCGCACTGGATGCCGCGACCGAGGCGGCCCTCTGGACGGCGCTGCGCCGCGAGGCCGACGGCGGCGCCGGCATCCTCCTCGTGTCGCACCGCACCACGGCCCGGACGATCGCCGACCGGATCATCCGGCTCGACTCCGCACCGGGCGGCGCGCGGGACGCCGCGCCGAACGCCGCTCGGGACGTCGCTCCGAACCCCGCGCGGGAGGCCCCGCCGAACCCCGCACGGAACGTCGCGCCGAACCCCGCGCCGAACGCTGCGCCGCCCCCCACGGCGGAGGATCCGGCATGAGCGCCCGCAGCGCCGCGTCCGCGGCATCCGTCCCTGGGCCCGGGACCCACCAGGGCGACGGCGCCGACGTCCCCGCCAGCGGGTCGCTGGACGCCGACACCCATGCCGTCCTGCGCAGCGCGCAGCCGCCGCTCCGGGCGTTCGCGCCGTCCGTGCTCGCCGGCATCGGCACCGCGGTCTCGGCGATCGCGCTGCTCGCCGCGAGCGCATGGCTGATCGCACGCGCGGCCGAGCGCCCCGAGCTGCTGTACCTGTCCGCGGTCATCGTCGCGGTGCGCGCCTTCGCGCTCGGACGCGGCGTCTTCCGCTACCTCGAGCGTCTCACCGGGCACGACGCCACGCTCGCCCAGCTGGCGTCGGTGCGGGCGGGGCTCGTGCGACGCCTCGTCCCCCTCGCACCGGACGGACTCGGCCGCACGCGCCGCGGCGCGCTCCTGTCGAACCTCGTGGACGACGTGGATGAACTCCAGAACCTGCCCCTGCGCGTCGTGCATCCGCTCGCCGTCGCGGGTCTCGCCGCCGTGGCGAGCGTCGTCTTCACCGCGTTCCTGTCCGTGCCGGCCGCGCTCATCCTGTTCGCGTGCCTGGCGGTCGCGTTCGCCCTGGCCGTGTGGCTCGGATGGGCCGTCGGAGCACGCGCGGAGCGATCCATCGCGCCGCTGCGCGCCCGCCTCTCCGACGCCCTCCTCGACCAGCTCACGAACCTCGAGGTGCTCGCCGCCTACGAGGCGACGGATGCCTCGGCCCGCCGCATCCGCGCCGCCGACGACGCCCTGCGCGGCGCCGTCGTCCGACGCGCGACGGCCCAGGCCCTCACGGCCGGAGCCGTGTCGCTGCTCGCGGGCGCGGCGTCGCTGCTCACCCTCGTCATCGCGATGCCCGCCCTCGGCCAGGGGGGATTCACGGGCCCGGCCCTCGCCGTGGTCGTGCTGCTGCCGATGGCCGTGTTCGAGGTGTTCGGACCCGTGCCCCTGGCTCTCGCGTCCTGGCGGCAGGTGCGGGCGGCGGCCACGCGCATCGCCGAGACGGTGCCCTCGCGGATCCCGGCGGAGATCCCCGCCGAGACCGCGGTCGATCGCGATGCGACGGATGCGCAGCGCGGGAACGGACATCCCGGCACCGACGAGCCCGGGCACGAGGAGCCGGGGCCCGACGAGCCCGGGCGCGAGGGGGCCGAGGAGGCCGGGCCCGAGGAGGCGGGCCGCGGCGCCGCGCAGACCTCGACCGCGCAGCTCGGGGTCGGGATCGCGCTGTCCGGCGTCGCCGCGCGCTGGCCCCACGCGGCCGAGGACGACGAGGAGGGCCGGCTCCGCGACGTGGATCTGCAGCTGCGGCCCGGCGAGCGCGTCCTCGTCACCGGACCGAGCGGGGCCGGAAAGACCACGCTCGCCCACGTGCTGGTGCGGTTCCTCGAGTACACCGGGTCGTACCGTATCGACGGGGTCGAGGCGCGCACGCTCCCGCCCGACGAGGTGCGCCGTGTGGTCGGGCTGTGCGAGCAGGCGCCGTACCTGTTCGACGAGTCCATCAGGCAGAACCTCCTCTTCGCGCACGACACCGCAGACGACGCCGAGCTGTGGAGCGTCCTGGACCGCGTGCGGCTCGCGTCATGGGTGCGCGACCGCGGAGGGCTCGACGCGCGCGTCGGCGAGCGCGGAGCGCTGGTGTCCGGCGGACAGGCGCAGCGCCTCGCGCTCGCCCGCGCCGTCCTCGCCGGATTCCCGGTGCTCGTGCTCGACGAGCCGACCGCGGGCGTCGACCCCACGGCATCCGACGCACTGCTCGGCGATCTGCTGGGAGCGGTCGGCCCGCAGCAGGCGGTGCTGCTGATCTCGCACGTCGACGTGCCCGCGGCGTCCGTGGACCGCATCGTCCGTCTCGAGGACGGCCGCCTCGCCGGGTAGCGACCCGCGGACGGGTGCGCGCTAGCGTCGATCCATGACCGTCGTCGTCCGAGCCGCCACCCGGGCGGATGCCCGCGCGATCGCCGTCGTCCGCGTCCACACGTGGCGCGCCGCCTACGCCGATCTCATCGACCCCGTGCTCCTGGACCGCATGGACGTCGACCGCGAAGCCCAGGTGCGGGCGGAGCGCTGGAACGAGTACACCGCCGACCCGCGCACAACGCAGCTCGTCGCGGAGATCGA
>Ga0097680_1002837_pt1 | contig 10198 bp, 8 predicted proteins | sample ThiBiot_750_biof_2_FD_72844 | JGI IMG/M metagenome (GOLD analysis project Ga0097680, IMG submission 72844) | Wastewater bioreactor microbial communities from Cape Town, South Africa - Thiocy_cont_750_biof - 1398105538117 (version 2) (version 2) ...
CGCATCCGATCCGATAATCCGCCAGGATGGGGAAAGATCGTTCACGGAAAGCGCATAATCGGGACCGGCCGTTGCGAACCTCCCGGTCTCAAGATTTTCCGGTTTAACGAGCCGCTTAGGATGGGATATTGGCCTCCGGAGACAGGTTTTGGGATGGTGCTCTTAGCGTGCCAAATCTAGACAACCATCGATCACAGCCCTGATCTGTCGTTCGTCCTGCCTCTGGGATTCGTGAGCGGTGGCAAGACAACAAGATGAGGGAGCGCAAATGTGTCTCCATTTATGCGGCTTAAAAATCACATTGCAATTTCAATAATATATGAGTTCGCTGTTTTATTCTGAATGGCGCGCCATCGCTCCTCGCGATGTGCGAACTCCGTCCCCCGCAGCTAACGCCGCGGGCGCTCAGTTCTGTGAACCTGCCTGGATCATCAGGCGGTGTAGAGTAAAGAACAAGATATCAAGTAGACGTCGCATTTCACCAGCTGCCACGTTCGGATGACGATGCCGATCGTACCGCCGCCTCGATGAAGTCAATGTCTTGCACGATTGATCCAGAATGTGTTGGATCACTAACCTGCGCGGCCGGAGCTTGCTGATTCTCATAATTATTTCAAAATATTGACGGGCGACGCCGTGTGACGGCGAGTCAGTCCCAGGCCTGCCCGAAGATTTTTTACCGGGACGGTTCCGGGTTCAATCCCTCCCGGCATTAGGGGCGTAGGGGCGGGCCAGACGTGGACGCCTGAACGCCACTGTTGCGCGCGCGAGGGGGTATGATGGCGAGACCACTGAACAAAAAGACTGACGAAGGCGAGTTTTACACCCGTCGCCCCGAAATCGAGAGCTGCATTGACCAGGCCCTAACCCAAAGTCCCGAGGCGGTACTTCGGCGCGCGGCAATCCGCAACGTCCGTGACCCCGATTACATGCCCATGGAGTGCTTGCTGCACCTCATGCGGGAGGCGCGTCTCGCTAAAGACAAGTCGACGGAAGGCAAGCTCTACGTCCTCTTCATGTCGCGCTGCGAAGCGCGGCTGAGGCGAGCCATCCCCGATGGTAGCCGGACGGATGCCGCCGACCTCCGCGATGAGGTGATGTTCAAGTTCAATGTGATGTTCGCCCGCATCGGCACCAATGAAGACGCCACAGCGCTCGACTATTACGAGGTCAGTTTCAATCAGGCGTTCCAGTTTCTCTGGTGGAAGCAGGTTCGCAAAGACAACGCGCGCAAGAAGTTCCTCGTCAATATCGGCCAGGAAAAGGACGAAGACGGCCGGCCGCTCGACGAAGAAAACACGCTCGCGAAGCTGTCGGAGGCCGCGCGCAGCCCGGCGCAGCAGGAAAACTATGTTTATCTAGGCGAGGTGGGAAAATTCCTCGTGACATTATCCCCGGCTGACCGGGAGACCGTCAGACTGGTCCTGATCGAAGGCTACACGATCGAATCGGATGATCCGGAAGAAGTCACCGCTGCTAAGATTCTTGGCGTGGGCCGTCGGGCCATCAACAAGCGGCTCGCCAAGGTGGCGGCCGCACTGAAAAAGTTCCAGCAGGAGAGCTGACCATGACGACCATCAATATGAAAGACGAGAGCGATGTGCTGTATGCGCTCGCCCTCGCCATGCCCACCCCCGATCCAAAGACGCTCGACGACTTCGTTCGAAGACATCCGCAGCACGCCGCTGCCCTGACCGAGTTCGCCGTCGAGCTCGCGCTGAATGCGCAATCCATCGGCGACGAGGAAGGCGATGAGATTGTCGATGGCGCCGTCAGCCCCGCCGTCTCGCGCGCGATCAGCCATTTCCAGAACGTCTCATTCGAACTGGAGAAGAAAGGGCTGCCTGAAGCGCCGAAATCCTTCGCCAACCCATTTGCGTCCTTAAGCACCGAAGGCTTTCGAGCCTATGCGGCAACGCTGGGCGCGAACTCGATATTCGTGATGAAGCTCCGAGATGGCAGGATCGATCCCGAAAGCATTTATGCGCGTCCAGGCTTTTGCAGAGTTGCTGCCGACGGTCTCAACATCCCTGTGGAAGCGCTGATGATGCATGTCCGATCTGGACCAACGGTGAGCGCGCAGCAGCTGCACAAATCCGACAGCAAGCCCGTCGCCGACAAACGCGAGACTTTTGAAGAAGCGGTCCGCAGTTCGGGACTGACAACCGAACAGCAGAAGCGCCTTTTGGAAATGTGAGGCGCACGTGGATGCCTTCGAAACCATACGGATCACGGCCGCAGGGCTGCACGGTCAATTCGTGGCAGGCGGAGCCGACGCGCTCAAACCGCTGACGCTCGTCGAGGCTGCGATCGAGCATTACGGGATCGAGCTGGCATTCCTCGAGCCGGGCAACACCGCGCTCAATGGCGGCCGCGCCGTCTTCGATCAGCAGAGCCGCACGATCTGCGCGGAAGACAAAGGATCGGACGCGGATCGCGCGCTTCTTGTCGGCCATGAGATCGGTCATGTTGCCGTTCACACGATGTCGCGCTGTTGCAGCGCCAGCGATATCGACCCCTCGCGCTCGACCGAATCCGCGCCTGTCGGATTGCAAAAAGTCGAAGACTACGGAGCACGTGAGCGCCGCGAGCTCGAAGCGAACGTGTTCGCCCGCGAATTCTTGTTCCCGCGCGATCTTGCCCGCAAAATGCATGTCGATCTGGCCATATCGGCAGCCGATATTGCTGTTGCAACCGGCTTGCCGGTGCCGCTCGTGCGGCAGCAAGTCCTGGATGCGCTGCTCCTGCCGGAGATCGAGCCGTCCGCAAGCAAACCCAAACCAGTGTTCACGGAGGACCCAGCGCAGGAGGACGCGGCTCGTCATCGCGGAACGCCATACTTGCTGCGTGCAGGTCCCGGGACCGGCAAAACGCGAACGCTCGTCCGGCGGATCGAGACGTTGATCGCGGATCGTGTCGATCCGCCGTCCATGCTTGTGCTAACCTTCTCGAACCGTACGGCCGGCGAGCTGTCGGAACGTCTGTCCAGAGCTGTAGGCGAAGACGCAGCTCAAATGTGGGTCGGCACCTTCCATGGCTTCGGTCTGGACGTTGTCCGGCGGTTTCATGAGAAGCTCGACCTGCCGCCGGACCCGACGCTCTTCGATCGCAGCGACGCAATTTCGGTGCTGGAGCAGATTCTTCCGACCTTGCCGCTCCATCACTATCGCAATCTGTGGGACCCCGTCGTCGTGTTGCGCGAAATCTTGCAGGCAATCTCGCGCGCCAAGGATGAAGTCGTCACGCCTCCCGAATACCGGCGCCTGGCTGAAGCCATGGCGAGGACCGCTGACCCGGCCGATGAAAAAGCCACTGATCTCGCTGCCAAGTGCGTTGAGATCGCGTCGGTCTACGAGCTCTACGAAGATGCAAAACGCAGCCGCGGCGCGGTCGATTTCGGCGATCTCATCATGCGGCCCGCTCTACTCATCGAAAGCGACGAGGCCGTGCGCAACGCCGTGCGTCTGCGTCACCGGCATGTGCTCGTCGATGAATATCAGGACGTCAACCGCGCCAGCGTCCGGCTGGTGAAGGCGGTCGCAGGTGCCGGCGAGAACCTTTGGGCTGTCGGCGACGCTCGTCAGTCTATCTATCGCTTCCGGGGCGCTTCGTCCGCCAACATGGCGTCGTTCGGCAGCGACTTTCCCGGCGCGAAACTTGGTCAACTGGGGTTGAGCTATCGGTCGACGCAGAAGGTGCTCGACACATTTGGCGGATTTTCCGCCGGCATGCCGTTGCCGCCGGAGCTTGCAAACCTGCCGCTCAAGGCCGAGCGCGGCGTCGGCACAGCGCAGCCCGAGCTGCGCACGCTCCTCGATCCAGCCGAGGAAGCCGCTGGCATCGCCGCGAGTATCCGTGAATTGGAGAAGAGCGGTATCGCCCTTCGCGACCAGGCGATCCTTTGCCGCACGAACGACAGACTGAATGAGATCGCGCAGGCGCTCGAAGACCGCGGCATCCCCGTCCTCCATCTCGGCAGCCTGTTCGAGCGCGAGGAAGTCCGCGACTTGCTCAGCGTCCTCAGTCTCGCCGCCGACCGGTTTGGCGCTGGACTGGTGCGTATCGCCAGCATGGAGCGATATGCCATCCCGGCGCAGGATGTGAAGCGTCTGCTCGATCATCTGAAAGGCAGCAAGAAACCAGCCATCCTTTGCCTGAACGAATTGCCGTCGATCGCCGGCATCTCGCCGGCCGGCGTGAAGGGTATCTCAAGGCTCGCTGACGATCTCAGAGGCATGAAGTCCTCGGCCTTGCCTTGGGACATGGCGACAACCTTTCTCCTCGATCGCACCGATCTCGTCCGCAGAATGGCATCCGGCACAGGCATCGGTGACCGCATGCGGGCCATCGCGGTCTGGCAGTTGCTCAACTTCCTGCGTGATCAAAGTCCCGTAGCGACGGGTTCGCCCGTGCAGACGTTGCTCGATCGTGTTCGCAACCTCGTCCTGCTGGCGGAGGAACGGGATTTGCGTCAGGTGCCGGATGCGGCTTTGCAGATGAACGCCGTCCGGCTCATGACTGTCCATGGCAGCAAAGGCCTCGAGTTCGAAGCGGTCCATATTCCCGGCTTCGTCAAGACAGGCATTCCTGCCAGCTACCGTGGCCTATCATGCCCAGTACCGGAGGGCATGATCGAAGGTGCGGTCGGCACCATCTTCGAAGAGGCCGATCGCGCACACAAGCAGGAGCAGGAATGTCTGTTCTTCGTGGCGATGTCGCGCGCGCGAACCCATTTGCACCTCTACAGCTACCGACAGCAGCCGAATGGCGCGACGCGCAACCCGTCCGATTATCTGGCGCGGATCGCCGGTAGTCTGCGGCCGATCGCGTCTCCGTCCACGATTGATCTGCCGCCGCGCCCTCCGCGGCGTATCGAGATCACCATCGCGGACCAGTGGGAGCGCACCCACCAGCACGTATCGTCTTACGAGAGCTGCCCGCTTCGCTTCTTCTATACGCATGTCCTGGGCATCGGCACGGCACGGCGCACCACGCCCTTCGAGCGCACGCACGCCTGCATCTACGAGTTCATCGACTGGCTGGCCGAGGAGCGCGTCATCTCATCGCCCGACCTGAAGACCGCACAAGAAGCGTTTGACGCGATCTGGAAAGACAAAGCCCCGCACGACAGCCCGTACGTTACCGACTATCACAAGCTGGCCAGCAGCATCGTTGCCGGCCTGATCAAGGCCGGAGCCGGTCGCCGCTTCAGGGAAGCCGCGCCGCTCGCCATCAACTACCGCAATGGCAAGGTGACCGTCATCCCGGACGAAATCGCCGAGCGGGACGACGGGGTAATCGTCGTACGCAAGGTGCGCACCGGCAAACGGGGCAAGAGCGAATTCGCCAAGCTGGAGTATTCGCTCTTTCAGCGCGCAGCCACGCAACATTTTGGCGCTCGCGCCATCGTCGAGGCTGTGCATCCAAGCGATCGCGGTGTCGAAGACGTGCCGCCGCCCAAGATGACGAAAGCCGGCAACAACGATACCGCCGTCGAGAAAATTCTCGCGGGCATCGCAGGAGGGCTGTTTCCTCCCGATCCCGATTCCTTCCGCTGCCCACGCTGCCCGCACTTCTTCATCTGCGCGTCGGCGCCGGAAGGTCCGCTCGCCATTGCCTAGATTCTTTTTCCCAACCCGGTTCCGGTTTTGCCCGTGACCCGGAATTAGCCCGGCAGAAGCGACAGGAACGGCAATCAGGCCCGCCCTCTCGCCACCGAAAGGGTTGGGACCATGAAGATCATCGACATCTACTATCAGGGTGAAGGCGTCGGCGCGCTCGAACATCTCGAGTTCGACGCCGAAGAGACGTTCGCCGCGTTGCAGGCGGCGATCGCCGGCAAGCACAACATCGCGGGCGAGATCGTCCTGTTCATCGAAGACGAGGCCGAGCCTGTCGAAGGCGTCGCCAAGCTCTGCGACAAGGCCAGCCGCGCCGGGATCAAGGCGCATGTGCATCGCTGCCGCAAGATTGAAGTGGTCATCCACTTCAAGGACAAGACCGTGCGCCACGAGTTCGCGCCCGGCGCGACCATCGCCCGCATCAAGCACTGGGTGACGGTGCGCAAGTTCGGCATGACCGAAGAGGAAGCGAGCCACCATCATCTGCAGATCGCGGGTACCACCGATCAGCCCGATCCCGGCACGCACGTCGGCACGCTCGCCTCCTGCCCGAAGTGCTCGGTCGCATTCGACCTCGTCACCACGCCGAAGGTCAACGGCTGGGAGGGCGCGTGAGCACCGCGGCATCGGCGGGGCCCGACGAACGGGCCCTGCGCGCCGACCTCGCCCGACCGGTGTTTCGGCTCGCGCAATCGGAAGGTCGCTTCCGCTTGATCTCGGTCACCTGGCCCATCGTGTTGCTCGGCATCACGGCCATCGACGGCCAGGAATACGTCCTGCGCTTCGATTGCAGCGGCTATCCCGCGCTCGCCCCGACTGCGCGCCCGTGGGACGCAGAGCGGCAGGTGCCGCTGCCGTTCGACCGATGGCCGCGCGGCAAAGGCGGTCGTGTCGGAGCCGTGTTTCGTCCCGACTGGAAGGAAGGCACTGCGCTGTATCTGCCGTGCGACCGCGTCAGCCGGGAAGGCCATGACAACTGGCGCACCGAAACCCCCACGATGATCTGGCGTCCCGAGCGCGGCATCACTCAGTACTTGGAGATTGTGCATGAACTTCTCAATTGCGGCGATTATCAACCGGTTGCTCGCGCCGCAGCGTGAGCTGTCATGTTCCTGGTTCCTGTGGCGCCGGCTTGCTGCGCGATTGCGGGAGCGCGGGCGCGGCGAAAGCCGTGAAAGCGGCGCGTTCCTGCTCGGCACTACCGACGCCAACGGCGCAGCTCGGATCAGCGACTTTGTGCTGTATGACGATCTCGACCCGCATAGCCTCGACACCGGCATCGTCCGCTTCGACGGCAAGTATTTCGGACGGCTGTGGGCCATGTGCCGGGAGCGCGGCCTGACGGTAGTCGCCGACGTGCACGTTCACCCCGGCGACTCCGGACAAAGCAACTCCGACCGCGCCTATCCGATGATTTCTCAGGCCGGGCATATCGCGCTGATTATCCCGCGCTTTGCGCGAAGGCCGATCCCGCACATCGACATCGGCATCTATCGCTACCTCGGCGGCGGCGCATGGCAGACGGTGCCGCGCGAGCAGCGTCGTCGATTTTTCAACATTGGATTTTGAGGACGTCGATGAACAACTTCACCCTTGCCGACGAAATGCACCGGCTCGCCAAGCGAGCGATGGACAACGGCACGGCTGCAAGCCGGCAGGAGGCCGAGGCCTTGCTGCGCGGCTACCGGATCGCCTTGTCGATCGGTCCTGACGAGGCGGCGGATCGTCATCATCAAGCTGCGCTTCTGACCGCGATCGAACTCGGGCGGCGCGTCTTTCTCGGCGGCGTCACCGTCGAAGGTCGCCTCGATATGCCGCTGGCAGTACCAGTGGCTTCGGGACCGACGCTCGGTCATGCGGTCGCCGCCGCCGGAGGTAAACCGTTGTCCGCGCCTGCGGGCATCCCGCTGATTTCGATCGGCGGACCAGCGAAGAAAAGAACGGACGGCTTCTCGATCAGGGCCGTGTTCAATGGCTGGCGCGGCGGCATCGTGCCCGGCCACGCCGATGGCCCTGATCGCGGCAAGATCCGTCCGATGGCGTTGTCGCCGATGCTGGCGGCGGCATTGGCCATCAACGAGGCGTTCCTCCATGTTTCTGGCGAGAGCCCGTTTGCCGGAAAGCGGAGCACCGGTCTCAATCTCTGGAACCTCTCTCGATCTGCGGATTGGATGTCCTGCGAAGGAAGCGCGCCGGAGCTGCGCTATCTTCCGTCTAACCTATGGCTGATCGGCCTAGGCCATCTTGGCCAAGCCTATCTCTGGGGCCTGGGGCTTCTGCCTTACGCCAGCGATGCGAAAGTCGGGCTCGTGCTCCAGGATGTCGACGTGATCACCCCCTCGACGGAGAGCACGTCGATCCTCTCCGACAGCACGATGCATGGTCTGAAAAAAGCGCGGGTTACGGCCGTGTGGGCGGAGCGGCGCGGTTTTGAGACCGCCATCACCGAGCGACTCTTCGACGAAACCTGTCGCCGCCATTGCAGCGAACCCTCGATTGCGTTATGCGGCCTCGACAATGCTGTGGGCCGCCGCGCGCTCGATCGAGTTGGCTTCGAGTTTGTAGTCGAAGCCGGCTTAGGCCGCGGCCACCAGGATTTCCGCAGCCTGCTGATCCACACGCTGCCCGGTGAAATGCCGGCGAGCGCTCTGTGGAGGGAAGAAGGTGAAGTCAGCCAAGCAGCGGCAGATGCAATGGCCTATCGCAAGATGCTCGACGAAGGCTCTCTTGACCGTTGCGGCGTGACCTTACTGGCGGGCAAGGCGGTCGGCGCCCCGTTCGTGGGGGCGGTTGCTGCGACGCTGGTGCTCGGCGAGGTGTTACGCCTCCTTCACGGTGGTGGCCTACACAGGATGGTTGACATGAATTTGGTCGACCTTGCGTACTTGCGCGCCGTGCCCCAACTGCACGACTTTTCGAGTTTCAACCCGGGTTTCATCTCAGTGGGAATGTGACCGTTAGTGATGCGGCCGCGCCAGACGAGAGGGAGCTGTCCCCCCTCCTCGAAACTCTAAGCCATGGTGACCGTGTCGAACTCGGCGCCTTTCACGCCTTGGATCGTCGGAGAGAAGATGCGGTGGTCGGGTATGTCCACAATCGTCTGCTGGATCACCCAGAGCACCCCTTGCTGACACCGGGGACATGCCGCTCTATGGCGACATGGGGTCGATGATTCATTTGACGCTCGGCCGGATCGAGCTGGACTGGGGCAAAAACTCCGGGTTCACGGACCACAGCGCGCTGTTCCGGCCCGGCGATCTCACAACCATCCCGTACTACTATGCGGGCGACAGGGATGATCCGGAATGCGCGCACTTACCGGTCATCCAGACGCGGGAGGACTTCAGCTACCGCCTGATTACTGAGATGAAGGAGGGCTACTCCGCGCCGTTAAAGGTCGTCGCGCGCAGGCTCCTCTTGCTCGGTCATACCGACGCCTATTGCCGCGAAGAGTTCGAAAGGTGCGCCGAAGACGGCTACTTCAAGCACGATTTTTCATTCGAAGAGTTGAAATCGATCCTGGCGACGGCGGACTTCAACGAAGCCCAATGCTCACCGGATAAGGGTTCGGACAACCTCGCCGAGTTCCTCTTTAGGTATGTGCTTCCGAACCATGGCCCGAAGGTGCCTGGGCGTCTTCGGCCGTCATGGAGTGATGGCGGCGAAATCGACGGGCTCACCGCTCACAGCGTCATCCGACTGCTCGCCGACAATCCCACCGCCCAGGATCTGCCGATCACCTGGCAGTTCGCGGACGTCGCCGATGGGGGCTGGGCGCCCCGCGCGATGTTCGAGGCGCCGCTACGGCAGTCGAACCGCTTCCTCATCGTCACCGAGGGCTCGTCGGACGTGCAAATCCTCAAGCACGGCTTGCAACTGCTCTATCCGGACCTGGCCGACTTCTTCGATTTCGTGGACATGCAGGAGAACTATCCGTTCTCGGGCACCGGTAACCTCTACAATTTTGTCCGGGGTCTGATCAGCATCAAGATCCAGAACAACATCGTCGTGATCTTCGACAACGACAATGAGGGCGTTTTCAACTGGGAGCGGTGCGCGCGCCTGAAGCCTCCGCCTAACATGCGGATCGTCAAGCTGCCAGACCTCGATCGTTTCCGGTCCTATCGGACGGTCGGACCCTCGGGTGAGCATCTGGGCGACATCAACGGCAACGCGGCTGCGATCGAATGCTATCTCGATGCGGGCCCCGAACCTCGGGTGCGCTGGACCTCCTATGATCACAAACGCGATCGCTATCAGGGCGTTATCGTCGGCAAGGAGACTCTGCAGAAAGCCTTTCTCGACCAGCGATCGGTTGATCCGACCTACGACTACTCGGGTCTGGAGGCGATCCTGGCGATGCTGATCGCCGAGTGCGTCTCCATCGCTGAAGCTGAAGCCAAGGCCGTCTTGGACGCCGAGCGGATCAACCAGGCCGACGACGACGAGCCTAAGGGCGTTCCGTCGTAGTTGAGGTCAGGCGGCGTGCTGTCGATGCGCAAAAAGAAAGAATTATAGCGTAATTTCAAATACATGGACGTTCGCACATTTATCCAGTACTGCGCACCAAATTTCCA
>Ga0097680_1002849_pt1 | contig 10170 bp, 10 predicted proteins | sample ThiBiot_750_biof_2_FD_72844 | JGI IMG/M metagenome (GOLD analysis project Ga0097680, IMG submission 72844) | Wastewater bioreactor microbial communities from Cape Town, South Africa - Thiocy_cont_750_biof - 1398105538117 (version 2) (version 2) ...
TCGCGGATGATGGGCTCCAGCTTTTCAAGGTTGGGCCCCGCCACGATGGGGCTGACAACCTTGCGCTGCGCATCGTGCCTCGGCGGGTCCATCGCGATGAACATCGGCAGGCGGAAATCCTCCTGCGGATCGACAATGGTAATCGCCGGTTCGGAGGAGAATGCAGCCGGGTTGGTATCCACCGCCATGATGTCGTTGTATTTGGTGACCGACCAATAAGGCCCGAACTGATGTTCGGCGCAGTAATGCACCGGGTCTTCCTTCCGCAGCCGCTCGAAATAGGGCCACATCGTATTGGTGCGAAACAGTTCGGGATCGGCGACATTGATCTCCGAAAGCGGCATCGCATATGCCTTCTCGACGGCTTGCGCATAGAGATCGGTGTTGAGCTTGTCCAACGCATCCTCCCTGCCGGCTTTGGCTTGCCAAATCTTTGCACGGGCCAAATCTTTGCGCGGAATTGGGCCGCAAGTGCGGCCTGTTGGCAAGGCTCCCCCCGCGCATACCGGAAAAGCGAAGCAATTCCGCGGAGATAGCCAAAAGAGATGGCTATTCGTGGCGTAACGCCTCAATCGGGTCGAGGCGGGCGGCACGCCGCGCCGGGAAATAGCCGAATCCCACCCCCACCGTGGCCGCGAACAGGAACGCGATCACCACAATGGCGGGTTGAAACACAAATGGCAGATGCAGGAAATGCGCTGCCACCATCGAGCCTGCAAGCCCCAGCGTGATACCGATCAGGCCGCCAAAGGCGCTCATCACCACCGCCTCGATCAGGAATTGCAGCAGCACGTCGCGCGCCCGCGCCCCGATGGCAAGCCGGATGCCGATCTCGCGCGTGCGCTCTGTCACTGAGACCAGCATGATGTTCATGATGCCGATGCCGCCGACCAGAAGGCTGACCGCCGCTACCGCCGACAGAAAGGCGGTCAATATACCCGTGGTGCTTTCCACCATACGGGTCAGTTCGCGCATATCGTTGACTTCAAAATCGTCTGCGGCACCCGGCGCAATATGCCGCCGCTCCCGCATCAAAGCCTCGATCTGCGCCTTGGCATTGGCGATGTTGGCGGGCGATGTCACCGAAACCCAGATCAGGCTCACCTGCGTGTTGCCGGCCAGCCTGCGCTGAACAGCATGCAGCGGCATCACGATCAGATCATCCTGATCCTGCCCGAAGGTGGATTGACCCTTGGCCGCCAGGACGCCGATCACATCGCAGGAAATCTTGTCGACGCGAATGCGTGCCCCGATCGGGTCTTCCTGCCCGAACAGATCGCGCCGCACCGTCTCACCCAGAATGCACACGGCTTTTCCGGCACGGATTTCGGCGCTGGAAAAATCGCGGCCCAGAACCACCGGCCAGTCGCGGGCCAACAGGAAATCGTTGGTCGAACCCGTCACCTGGGTGGAGCGGTTCTTGTTGCCCAGCACGGCCACGCCGGTGCGCGTGACCGATGGCGCCACTGCGCCAAGGCCCGTCACCTCGCGCGCAATCGCATCCGCATCCCCCTCTTCCAGAAACGGCGCACTGCTGAGCGTGCCGGGCCGGCGCACACCCGGCGCCACGATCAGAAGATTGCGCCCCATCGAGGCGATGTCCGATGTCACGCTTTTGGTGGCGCCCGCCCCCAGTGTGACCATCGCGATCACCGCAGCCACGCCGATCACAATGCCGAGCGTGGTCAGCCCGGCCCGCAGCAGGTTATTGCGGATTTCACGCAGCGACAGGAAAAACGCGTTCCCGATCATGACACGCCCGTGCCCGCATCCACGCCTGTGTCGGATTCAATCGCGCCATCGCGGAAGCGGATTTGCCGCCTGGCGTAGGCGGCAACATCCTCCTCATGCGTCACCAGCACGATGGTGATGCCGCGTTCCACATTCAGCGACTTCAGCAGTGCCATGATCTCATGGCTTTTCGCGGTATCCAGATTGCCGGTCGGCTCGTCCGCCAGAATAACCGATGGCTCCGTCACCAGCGCGCGTGCAATCGCCACCCGCTGCTGCTGCCCGCCGGAAAGTTCGGCCGCCGTGTGATGGCCACGGTCGCCCAGCCCGACCTGCGCCAATGCCGCTTCCGCACGCTGCCGCCGCTCGCCCCGCGGCAGGCCGCGATAGATCAGCGGCAATTCCAGATTCTCGATCGCCGTGGTGCGCTTCAGAAGATTGAAGCCCTGAAACACAAAGCCGATGTAATTGCGCCGGAGCAGCGCGCGTTGATCTGCCGTCAGCGTGCCGACATCGGCGCCGCGAAAATAATAATGCCCACCTGTCGGCACATCGAGGCAGCCGAGAATATTCATGCAGGTCGATTTGCCGGAGCCGGAGGGCCCCATCACGGCAACGAAATCGCCATCCTCGATCGTGATATCGATTCCGGCGAGTGCGGCGACGGCCGCTTCCCCGCTGCCGTAGATTTTCGTCACCTGTTCGAGCGCGATGAGCGGCGGTGTTATGGCCCCTGCCCTCCCGACGCTTGACCGTTGGACATCTGAACATTGACGGCAAGTTTCTCGCCCACAGCCAGATTGCCAGACACCACCGCGGTCTGCTTTCCGTCGCTGATGCCGAGCGTCAGATCCCGCGGCGAAAGCTTGCCATCCTTTTCCACCCAGACCCGGCCTTCGCGCGCACCGGTTGGCGCGGCGCCTGCATCTTCCGCCATATTCGGTGGGGTGAAACGCAAGGCGCCGTTCGGCACCAGCAACGCATTCGTTACACCGGCGGCGTGAATTTCCGCGGTTGCGGTCATGCCGGGGCGCAGTAGATTTTCCGGGTTGGAAACGTAAAGCACGCCCTGATAGGTCACCACCCCCTGCACCGTTTTCGGCGCATTGCGGATGGCGATCAGTTTCGCGTTGAACCGCTTCGCCGGATAGGCATCCACCGTGAAGGTTGCCGCCGCACCGGGCGAAACCTGACCGACATCGGCTTCGTCAATGTCCACATCCAGTTCCATCTGGGAGAGGTCGCTCGCCAAAGTGAACAGAACCGGCGTCTGGAAGGCGGAAACCACCGTCTGCCCCACCGACACTTTGCGGTCGAGCACAACGCCGTCAATCGGCGACACGATGGTGGCCTTGGAAAGCGTGGTCTCGTCGGATTCGACCTGCGCCTTGGCCAGGGCCACGCCCGCAAGCGCGCGCTTATAATCGGCAACCGCATTGTCCCGCTGCTGGCGCGACAGCGCATCGCTCTTTGCAAGCGCGACGTAACGATCACGCGTGTGTTTGGCTTCAACCAGCGTGGCTTCGGCTTGCGCCAGCGTGGCGCGGGCCTGTGCCAGGGCCGCGCGAAAATTGTCGGTGTTGATGCGCGCCAGCACTTCACCCTTTTTCACATGGTCGTTGTAATCGACCGCAATCGCATCGATACGGCCGGAAACCTCGGCACCGACATCCACCTGATCGCGCGGCGCAAGCGTGCCCGTGGCGCTGACGCTGACTGACAGGGCCCCACGCGTCACCGGCTGGGTGACATAGACCGGCCCACCGCCGCCACGCAGCAGCAGCCAGCCCAGCACCACGAGCGCCACCACCGCGATGGCCCCATGCCACCAGCGAAAGCGATATCCGCCGGCGCGCCGATCCCCCTCAAGGCCCAGGCGCCGGGCGATATCGGCGTCGGGTTTCGGCGCCCCGCCGGGCTTCAGTGCGGTCACGCGGGTCTCCATAGCCACAAGCGGACACATCCGCCCGGATAGACAGAAACCATGTCATGCCGCAAGGCGCAAAGATCAAGCCTTGGCGTTCGTGAATACGGCGAAACCTGATGTCCGCCTAGCGCTGCGAATCCGCGCCCCGGCGTTTCAGGGACAGGGCCGCGACCGGCACGAGAATCAGCGCTGCGAGCGAGATGGCCCATGGCAGGCTGAGCAGATCGGGCAGCACGAAGCGCGACAGGGCATAAATCGCGAATGCCCCCGGCGGGATCGAAAGCGCCAACCCGAAATCGGGCAGGGTCCGCTGGGGCTGGAGCGCATCGCTTCGCATGCCCCTGTCATAGCATCGGCAGATGACTGCTCTGTGTCAGCGGGCACAGTAAAATCATGAACACTATTGCGCGGGCACCGCAGCCGTTTTGGTGGCCGCATGATCGCCAATCCAATGGGCCAGATCTTTCCACACCGTTTCGCGGTCCAGATCGCGCAACAGCATGTGATAGCCATTGGGATAGCGGTGAACCTCCGCCCGTTTGCCCAATGCCGCGATCACCGCCTCCGTCGGCGCGGCGGGAATGATCTGATCCTTTGCGCCATAGAGAAACAGGATCGGCGGCGGATCAGTCAGCCGGGCGGGCGCCATGCGCGCCGCATCCATCAGATTGACCAGCCCCCACACCGCATCGGCACGGGTTTCATGCTGGAACAGCGGATCGCGCGACAGTTCACGCAGCATCTCGATATTGTCGGACGGCCAGATTTTCAGCCCGCTACCGGACAGTTCCAGCCACGGCACGGTATGGGCCGCAAGCCAGAGCGCGACGCGGTAGGAAAGCGGCATGTCGCTGCGCGACCAGACCGCCGGCGCCACCAGAACGATACCGGTAACACCTTTTAACTGCCCATCCGCCAGCGCGGTCAGCACCACCGCGCCGCCCATGCTTTCACCCAGCACGAACACCGGCACACCCGGATGATTGTGCCGCACCACGGAAACAAACGCGGCGAGATCGGCGCGCAAGGCATCGCCGCCCGGCCAGTGCCCCCTCTCCGGTCCGGCGCCGAAGCTGCGCTGGTCATAGGCCAGAACCGTGATGCCCCGTTCGGCAAGCCACGGCCCCGGCATTGTGAAGGCACGCGAATAATCACTCATCCCATGCAGGGCGATCAGGATGGCTTTCGGTTCTTCCGCCGTCCAGCGCCGCAGCGGCAATCGCAATCCATCCGGTGTGACAAAGGCATCCGTCGTGACGGCGGCCGGCACTGCGTCAGCCCCATGCGGAGTGGGCACTGGCGCGCAGGCGGCCAACAGACTCAGCCACGCAACACACGCTGCACCCGTGAGCGCAGATAGGGCAAAAGCTCGTCCTCGAACCATGGATTTTTCTTCAGCCATGCGTTGTTGCGCCAGGAAGGGTGGGGAAGCGGAATCATCTTCGGCGCGAACGTGCGCCAGGCTTTGACCGTCTCGGTCATATTGGCGCCCAGCCTGCCCTTCAGATGCCAGGCCTGCGCATAGCTGCCCACCACCAGGGTCAGCCCGAATGGCGGCAGAACGGTGAACAGCTTTTCACGCCATTGCACCGCGCATTCGCGCCGGGGCGGCTTGTCGCTGCCGTGCTCGTTGTAACCCGGAAAACAGAACGCCATCGGCACGATGGCAACGCGGGCCTCGTCATAAAAGGTTTCGCTGTCCACGCCCATCCACGCCCGCAGACGTTCGCCGCTGGGATCGTTGAAGGGAATGCCGGTATTGTGCACGCGAATACCCGGCGCCTGCCCGACGATGCAGATTTTCGCGGACGCACTGGCCCGGATCACCGGGCGCGCCTCGATCTCCGGTTCGCACAGCCGGCAGGCGCGGATGGCCGCGACCATGCGCGCCACGGCTTGCCCACCCGGAGCCTGACCGTCTGCGGCCATCAATCGGCGCCGCGCAGCAGATTGCGGGCAATGACGATCTGCTGAATCTGGCTGGTGCCTTCGTACAGCCGGAAGATGCGCACATCGCGATAGAAGCGTTCGATGCCATAATCGGCGACATAGCCCGCACCGCCGAATATCTGCACCGCCTTGTCGGCCACCCGCCCCACCATTTCGGATGCGAAATATTTGGAGCAGGCGGCTTCCATCGTCACCTTCTCGCCCGCATCGCGTTTTCTTGCGGCATCCAGCACCATGCAGCGCGCGGCATAAGCCTCGGTCTTGCAATCGGCCAGCATGCCCTGGATCAACTGGAACTCGGCGATCTTCTGGCCGAACTGTTCGCGCTCACGGGCATAATTCACCGCTTCGCGGATCAGCCGCTCCGCCACGCCGACACAGACCGCTGAAATGTGCAGCCGCCCACGGTCCAGCACCTGCATCGCGACCTTGAAGCCTTCACCTTCCGGCCCCAGGCACAGCTTCGCCGGCACGCGCGCATTCTCGAAAATCACATCATGGATATGGGCGCCCTGCTGGCCCATTTTCTTTTCCGCCTTGCCGATGGTGATGCCGGGCGTATTGGCCGGCACGATGAAGGCGGAGATACCGCCCGCACCCTTTTTCGCCGGGTCGCTGCGCGCCATCAGGGTGAACATGCCGGCCCGTTTGGCATTGGTGATGAAGCGCTTGGTGCCGTTCACCACATAATGGTCGCCATCGCGGATCGCGGTGGTGCGGACCGAGGCCGCATCCGACCCGGCATTGGGTTCGGTCAGGGCGAAACTGGCCACCACCTCGCCGCTGGCGAGCTTCGGCAGCCATTCGCGCTTCTGCTCATCGGTGCCGAACATCACCACGCCCTGGCTGCCGATGCCGACATTGGTCCCGATCACCGAACGGAAGGCGGGCGAGGTCTGACCCAGCTCGAAGCAGACCAGCACCTCCTCCTCCATGGAGAGGCCGAGGCCGCCATACTCCTCCGGGATGGAAAGCCCGAACAAACCCAGTTCACGCATCCCGGCGATGACGGAATCCGGCACCAGATCGTCCTCGGCCACTTTGGCCTCGATCGGCACGCATTGTTCCTGGACGAAGCGGTGAACCGTGTCGATCAGTTGGGCACGGGTTTCCGGGTCAAGCGGCATCGGGGCAATCCTTGAAATGCGAGGGCGCCAGTTTAACCCATCCGGCACCGTTCAAGGCAATCGCCCCACAGGCATTTGCGCGTCACGACGCCGCGTGAACCCCAACCGCCAGAATGTGATCGACCGTGCCGTCATCCGGCCCAAGCGGCAGAAAGACAGTCTCGTGATAGAAGGCACCGGTGCTGGTTTCGGCTTCATAGTGGCCGCTTACGGCGTAGACCTCACCCGTGCGGCGGACCCGGCCGAATATCCGCACCATATGCGCGGTATAACCCGGCCACTTCCGTTCCAGCAGGCTGGTGGTCAGGCCCTGGTAGAGGAATCTCTGAATCTGGACGATGGCATCGCCCACCACGCGGAATTCGTAATCGTGTCCGCCATCCAGCACCCGGATCAGTGCAATGTTTTTCAGCAAGGGACCAAGGTCGCGCGGCGATATATCCGGCCGTGCCGGGAAGCGCCTGTCGCCCCGCAAAACACACCAGCGCTCATAGCCCTTGCAGACAAGAGGGTTTTTGAGCTCACCCGGGTCGATCTTCCGGCTGCGCCGTCTGTCGGTTTCCGCCAGCGCGGGAAGAATGGAGTTATCGGTCATCACGGGTGAATAGTGACGGATGTGACAAGGAATATGATACTCTGTCAGCATGGCCACAAGTCGTTAATCGAATGCAAAGAATGCTAAGGATATGTGATGCGGCTTTCCGTACTTGATCAGTCCCCCATCCCAAAGGGTGGCGACCCGGCAACGGCCATCGCCGAAACCGTCAAGCTGGCGCAGGCCGCGGAAAGACTGGGCTATCACCGCTACTGGCTGGCGGAGCACCACAACAGCAACGCCTTCGCTGGATCGTGTCCCGAGATACTGATCGCAAAAGTTGCATCCGCGACAAAGACAATCCGCGTCGGTTCCGGCGGCGTCATGTTGCCCCATTACAGCCCGCTGAAGGTGGCGGAGCAGTTCCGGATGCTGGAGCTTCTGACGCCGGGGCGGATCGACCTCGGCCTCGGCCGGGCCCCCGGCACCGATCAGCGCACAAATGCTGCCCTTCAGGCCGGGCCCAAGGCCTGGGACATCGACGCCTTCCCAAGCCAGGTCCACCTTCTGAAACAGTTTCTGGACGATGCGTGCGGCATCGCCCCTTTCACCGACGACCATCCCTATCGCGGCATCCGCGCCATGCCCACCGGCCCCACGCGGCCGGAGATGTGGATGCTGGGCTCCGGCATTCATGGCGCGGTCTATGCCGGTGAACTGGGCCTGCCCTTCTGCCACGCCTATTTCATTAATACCGATGGCAGCGAGCAGGCATGCGAGGAATACCGCGCCCGCTTCAAACCCAGCAGTTGGTGCGAAAGGCCCACGGTCTCGATGGGCGTATCGGCCCTTGTCGGCGAGACGGAGGAGGAGGCGCGCCGTCTCTCCGCCTCGCGCAATCTGTGGGTGGTGCGCCTTCTCACCAACCGGCCCATCGCCTTCCCGTCACCGGAAGAGGCACTCAATTATCCGTATACGGATCAGGAGCTGGCACTTCTGCGCACGGTCGAACGCCGCTCGATCGTCGGCACCAAAGAACAGGTGCGCGCCCATCTTCTGGGCCTGGCCGACAGTCACGGGGCTGAGGAACTGGTGGTGGTGACCATCACCTACGATTACGCCTCGCGCCTGCGCTCCTACGAATTGCTGGCCGACGCGTTCCACCTTACGCCACCGGCAGAAACCCGATAATCGCGCCCGTCAGCCCGCTTGCCATGGTGCCGGAGAGAAGCGCGCGCAAGGCCAGCGGCACGATTTCGTCACGCCGTTCCGGCGCCAGCCCGCCGACACCGGCGATCAGTATCCCGACCGAGCCGAAATTGGCGAAGCCGCACATCGCATAGAGCATGATCAGGCGTGCGCGCGGCGACAATGCGCCATCCGGCAGCGCCGCCAGTTTCATGTAAGCGACGAATTCGTTGATGATGGTCTTGTCGCCCATCAACGCGCCCGCCGTCATCGCTTCGTTCCACGGCACGCCGTAAAGCCACACCACCGGCGCGAAGGCCCAGCCGAAAATCCGCTCCGCACTCAGCGGTGCGCCCGCCACGGCCGGCAGATGGCCCAGGATGATGTCGGCCAGTGCCACCAACGCCACCATCACCAGCAGCATTGCGACAATGCCAAGCCACAATTGCAGGCCATCGGCCGTGCCGCGCGCCACCGCATCCATGCTGGAGCGGTAGGAGATATCGGCGGCCACCGCCGCACTTTCCGTATCCGCTTCGCCCGGGATCATGATGCGCGCGATCATGATCCCCGCCGGCAAGGACATGACCGAGGCCACCAGAATATGCCCCAGCGCGCCCGGCACCACGGGTGCTAGAATGGTGGCATAAAGCACGAAAACGGTGCCCGCCACGCTCGCCAGGCCCACAGTGAACAGAACAAAGAAATCGGAGCGGCTGAAGCGCGGCAGATAGGGCCGGATGATCAGCGGCGCCTCGATCATGCCGAGGAACAGCGTCGCCGCAGAACCGAGCCCCACCGCGCCGCCGATCCCCATCGTTTTGCGCAAGAGAAATGCAAAGCCTTGCACGATCAGCGGCAGCACGCGCCAATGCCACAGAAGGGCCGCCAATGCCGAAATCACAATCACCAATGGCAGAATCTGAAACGCGAAACTGCCAAGTGCGGCCGGATTGCTGACCGCAAACGGCGTGTCGCCGCCACCGGCATAACCGAAGACGAAGGCGGTCCCGGCTTTTGTCGCCGCCATCAGCGCATCCACCACGCCATTGAGCGCGAACAGACCCTCGCGCGCCGGTGGCACCTTCAAGAGCAGAAGCGCCAGCGCGACCTGCAGCAGAAGCCCCACCGCCACGGTGCGGAATGGAAATGCCCGCCGGTTTTCGGACAAGAGCCATGCCAATGCCAGAATGGCCGCAATGCCCAATGCGGATTGAAAATGCAGTGCCATGCGCGCCCCTCGCTCGCTTAAGCCCACAATGTCATGGCCCGCGAAAATGAGCCATGCTATCGGAACCGATGGCCGATTCCGTTTCCCGCCCGCCCGAGATTCGCGCCCTGATGGGTGCGCGTGCCCTGCCGCCGCTGGTGCTGGTGCTGTTCCATTTCTGCGAGCAATCGGGCTATTTCGGGCTGCGCATCCTCGATGCCCCGATCGCCAAGGGTTACCTCTGGGTGGAGTTCTTCTTCGCGCTGTCTGGCTTCATCCTGATCTATGTCTATGGCGGCCGCGCCGCAAAGCTGTGGCGGCCGGGGGGGTATCTCTCCTTTCTCGCCACGCGGCTGGCGCGGCTTTATCCGCTGCACATCGCCACCATTGTCATTCTGGCGCTGATCCTGTGGCTGTCGCGCGCGGTGTGCGGGCCCTTCGGCCTCATCTCCATCTTCGACCAGCCCTATCACCCGGTGCTCACCGGCCAAACGCTGATCGG
>Ga0097680_1002861_pt1 | contig 10118 bp, 7 predicted proteins | sample ThiBiot_750_biof_2_FD_72844 | JGI IMG/M metagenome (GOLD analysis project Ga0097680, IMG submission 72844) | Wastewater bioreactor microbial communities from Cape Town, South Africa - Thiocy_cont_750_biof - 1398105538117 (version 2) (version 2) ...
CGGCGGCTCCACGGGCGTGATCTATCGCCAGTTCTCCATCACCATCGTCTCCGCCATGACGTTGTCGGTGTTCGTGGCGCTGATCCTGACGCCGGCGCTGTGCGCGACATTGCTGAAACCCAAGGCGCACGCGGAGGAATACGCGAAGACCGGCGCATTCGGCTGGTTCAACCGCGGGTTCGACTGGATGCGCATGCGGTACGGCCGCGGCGTGCAGGGGTTCATCACGCGCTCGCGCTGGTCGTTCCTGGGCTTCGTCGTGATCGTCGCCGGCGCCGCCTTCCTGTTCCTTCGGATGCCGACGGGCTTCCTGCCGGACGAGGATCAGGCGCTGTTGTTCGGCCAGGTGAGCCTGCCGCCCGGCGCCACCGCGGAGCAGACCTCCGCGCTCAATGCGAAGGTGGTGGATTATCTGCTGACGGCGGAGAAGGAGAACGTCGATGCGGTCTTCTCCGTCACCGGATTCAACTTCGGTGGCCAGGGGCAGAACGCGGGCTTCATCGCAATCAAGCTGAAGGACTGGTCGGCGCGGCCGAACCCATGGCAATCCGCCGCCGCGATCGCGGGCCGCGCCATGCGGCATTTCGGCGGCGATCCGGAGGGGCGGGTCTTCGTGTTCTCGCCCCCGGCGGTGATGGAACTCGGCAACGCCACGGGCTTCGACCTCGAGCTCGAGGACCGCGGAAATCTGGGTCACGACAAGCTGCTGGCCGCGCGCAACCAGCTTCTGGGGATGGCCGCGCAGACGCCGACCCTGATGGCCGTGCGCCCCAACGGGCTCGACGACGCGCCGCAGTACAGGCTCGACATCGACCGGGAGAAGGCGAACGCGCTGGGCGTCTCCGTCACCGATCTCGACACCACCATCCAGGGCGCGCTCGCGTCGCAATACGTCAACCAGTTCCTGCGGGACGGCCGCGTGAAGCAGGTCTACGTCCAGGGTGACGCGGAAGGGCGGATGCTGCCGTCCGATCTGTCGAAATGGTACGTGCGCAACAGCGCCGGTACCATGGTGCCGTTCGACGCCTTCCTCAGTGGGCGATGGACGGTGGGGCCGCAGAAGGTCGAAAGCTACAACGGCCAGACCTCCTTCGAGATCCTGGGCGCCCCTGCTCCCGGCAGCAGCACCGGCGCGGCGATGGCGACCATGCAGGACCTGATCTCCAGGCTGCCGCCGGGCATCGGTTACGAGTGGACGGGTCTGTCCTATGAGCAGCGCAAGGCCGGCTCCCAGACTGGTGCGTTGTATGCGATCTCGCTGGTGGTCGTGCTGCTCAGCCTCGCGGCGCTCTACGAAAGCTGGGCGATTCCGCTGGCGGTTCTGCTCGTGGTGCCGCTGGGAGTCCTCGGCGCGATCCTCGCCACCTTCCTGCGCGGGCTCGACAACGACGTCTACTTCCAGGTCGGGTTGCTCACCACCGTCGGGCTGGCGGTGAAGAACGCGATTCTGATCGTGGAATTCGCCAAGGCCTTCTTCGATGCGGGGGTGCCGCTGGCGGAGGCGGCGTTGAAGGCGGCGCATGAGCGGCTGCGGTCGATCCTGATGACCTCGATCGCCTTCGTCGTCGGCTCCCTGCCGCTGGCCATCGCCTCGGGCGCCGGTGCGGCCAGCCGCATTGCGATCGGCACCGCAGTCGTCGGCGGGATGATGAGCGGGACGCTGTTCGCCATCTACTTCGTCCCGGTCTTCTTCGTCGCCGTGCTGCGCCTGTTCCGGGTCCGCCCGCGCCCTGCACGGACCCCGACACCACCCCCCGTCCTTGCCTCAGGAGAGGCTTGAGCCATGCGCTCTCCCCTGTCCCTGCCCCTCGGCGCCCTGCTGCTCGCCGGGCTGACCGGATGCAGTCTCATTCCCGACTACCACCGCCCGGCATTGCCGGTTGCGTCCGAATGGCCTACCGGCGGCAAGGACGCGCGCGCGACGGCGCCGAACGGCCTGGCAGCCGCGGATATTGGCTGGCGCTCCTTCTTCCTCGACCCGGTCGCACAGGAGCTGATCGCGCTCAGCCTGGCGAACAACCGCGACCTGCGTGTGGCGGCGCTGAACGTCGCGCAGGCGGAGGCCCAGTTCCGCGCCGACCGCGCCTCCCTGTTCCCCACGTTGGATGCGACGGCGGGGATGGAGCGGTCGCGGACCCCTGGCAGCGTCCAGGGTGTCGCCGGTTCGCTGAACACACGCGAATACAGCCTCGGCCTTGGTGTCACCTCGTGGGAGCTGGACTTCTTCGGCCGGATCCGCAGTCAGGCCGAACAGGCGCACGAAACGTATCTCAGCGACATCGACACGCATGTGAGCACGCAGATCTCGCTGGTGGCGCAGGTCGGTTCCGAATACCTGGCCTGGCTCGCCGACCGGGACGCGCTGGCGATCTCGCAGGATGCGGTGAAGGCGCAGACCGACTCGGTCCGGCTGACGCGACTGAAGGCGGCGCACGGCACGGCCACGGGGATGGACGTGGCGCAGGCCGAAACGACGCTGCACAGCGCAGAGGCGAACGTCGCCTTGTACACGCGCCAGGTCGCGCAGGACCTGGATCAGTTGACGCTGCTGGTGGGCGCGCCGTTGCCGCCTCGGCTGGTCGCGCGCATGGAGGCGCAGGCCGGGTTGGACGCCCAGCCGCGGTTCCCGACCTTACCGGCCGGCCTGCCCGCCGACCTGCTGGTGCGCCGGCCCGACATCCGCGCCGCCGAACACACGCTGCTGGCGGCGAACGCTAATGTCGGCGCCGCGCGGGCGGCGTTCTTCCCCTCGATCAGCCTGACGGCGAGCGGCGGCCGCGCCAGCAATGCGCTGAGCACCCTGTTCGGTGCGGGCCAGACGTCCTGGCTGTTCGAGCCGCAGATCAGCGTCCCGATCTTCGATGCCGGTGCGAACTTCGCCAATCTCGACGTGGCGAAGATCGAGAAGCGGGTAGAGATCGCCAACTACGAGAAGGCGATCCAATCGGCCTTCCACGACGTGTCGGACGCGCTTGTCGCGCGGGAGACCTATGCCGCGCAGGTGGCGGCGCAGCAGGCGCTGGTCGGCTCCGATGCGACGTATTACCGGCTGGCCGACATGCGCTTCCGATCGGGGGCGGACACCTACCTGAATGCACTGGTCGCCGAGACCGCGCTGCTCAACGCGCGGCTGACGCTGGTGAGCCTGAAGCTGTCGGCGCTGCAGAATACCATCACGCTGTACAAGGCGCTGGGCGGCGGCTGGGCGGAGACGACCGTTCCGCCGCCCACGGCCGCTGCCGCCAGCCGGCCGAACGGCGGCTGAGGGGGCGGAGAGCGCGGCCGCTCTCGGTTCGGCCAGTCAGGCCGAAGCGGCGACCTTCGCCTCGATGCTGTCCCAGATCGCCTTTTCCAGGTGCACGCCGTCGAAACGCGCGATCTCCTGCAGGCCGGTGGGGGAGGTCACGTTGATCTCGGTCAGCCAGTCGCCGATCACGTCGATGCCCACGAAAATGAGACCCTGCGCGCGCAGCGTCGGTCCGATCGCGGCGCAGATCTCGCGGTCGCGCGCCGTCATCTCGCACTTCTCCGGCCGGCCGCCGACATGCATGTTGGACCGCGCCTCGCCGGCGGCGGGCACGCGATTGATCGCGCCCATCGGCTCCCCGTCCACCAGGATGATGCGCTTGTCGCCCTTGCGCACCGCGGGCTCGTAGCGCTGGAACATCAGCGGCTCGCGGGACCGCGCGAAATGCATCTCCAGCAGCGAGGCCAGGTTCTCGTCGTCCGGCTTGATGCGGAACACGCCCGCGCCGCCATTCCCGAACAGCGGCTTCACGATGATGTCCCCGTGCTCGGCGCGGAAGCTGCGGATCGCCTCCGTGTCCCAGGTGATCATCGTGGGCGGCATCAGGTCGGGGAAATGCGTAACCAGCAGCTTCTCGGGCGCGTTGCGCACGTTCGCCGGGTCGTTCACCACCAGCGTCTTCGGATGGATGTGCTCCAGCAGGTGGGTGGCCGTGATGTAGGCCATGTCGAACGGCGGATCCTGGCGCATCAGCACCACGTCCATGCTCGCGAGATCCAGCGGCTCGAGCGGCCCGAACGTGTAGTGCGCGCCGTGCTGGCGCTGCACGGTGACGGACCGGGCGCGGGCGAACAGCCGCTCCTCCCACTTTCCGCCCTGCGGCCCGTCCGGGCGCTTCACGCCCTCCCGCAGCGCCATGTGCCGCACTTCGTAGTGCCACAGCGCATGGCCGCGCGACTGCGCCTCCAGCATCAGGGCGAAGGTCGAGTCGGCATCGATGTTGATGCTTTCGATCGGGTCCATCTGGACCGCAACCTTGAGCTGCCGCGTCATGTGCGTTCCCCGTCCGCTGAGCTGGGATGGTCAGAGGTGGGGAAATGTCTAGAGGTTGCTCCGGGGGAAGGAAAGCACCCGGCCGTCGCGGTGCCCAGGGCGGCATGCGACGACGGCCGAGGTGGGAGGCAGGCGGCAGGCGCGGGACGTTCCGTGCCTGCCGGATTCACCGCGCGGGTCAGGTCTTCCGGAGGTTCCAGCTCAGGATTCCGGGGCACTTCACGATATCCACGATGTTGTCGCGAAATGCCGTCGGATAGAACCACTGGGCGACCGGGATGAACGGCACGCTCTCGAACCCGCGGAGCTGCATCTCCTCGCAGATCTTCTTCTGGGCCGCGATGTCCGGGGCGTCGAACCAGGCGTTGCGCAGCCCCTCCATCTTCGGATCCGTCGGCCAGCCGAACCAGGCGTTCGTGCCGTTGCCGCGGATCGGGAAATGGCCGCCCGGATCAGCGACCGACAGGCCGGACCAGGAGGTCGTGAACGCGTTCCAGCCCCCCTTCTCCGGCGGCTCGCGGGATGCGCGGCGCGCCACCAGCGTGGACCAGTCCATCGAGGCATACTGGACGTTCAGCCCCACCTTCTGGAACACCTCGCGGGTCACCTGCGCGACCTGGGCGAGCGCCGGCTGATCGGTCGGCGACATCAGGATCACCGGCTCCCCCTTGTAGCCGCTCTCGGCGACCAGCCGCTTCGCCTTCTCCACGTCGCGTGGGCCGGACAGCGCCTCCATCCCGGCCGTGTTCGCCATCGCGCTGCCGACGGTGAAGAATCCTGCCGGCACTTTCCCGAGTTCCGACTGGTCGCCGATGACCGCGCTCAGGAACTCGCGCTGGTCGATCGCCGGAAGGATGGCGCGCAGCAGTTTCGGGTTGTCGAAGGGCGGGAACAGGTGGTTCGGCCGGATGATCCCGAGCCAGCCGAGGGGATCGTAGATGGCGACCTTCACGCCGGAGCTCTTCTTCAGCTGCGGCACGAGGTCGATCAGCGGCACGTGGACCCAGTCGATCTCGCCCGTCTGCAGCGCTGCCGCCGCCGTGGCGCCGTCCGGCATCACGACGTGTTCCACGCGGTCGACATGGACGCGCTTGCCGCCGGAATAGGAGTCGGCCGGTTCGTCGCGCGGATTGTATTTGTCGTTCTTCACCCAGACGGCGCGGGCGCCGGCGACCCATTCGTCCTTCACGAACTTGAAGGGGCCGGAGCCGGTCGGGTCGCTGATCTGCTTGAACGGGTCGGTCTTCGCGACCCGCTCCGGCATGATGAAGCAGGCCGGGGAGACGCCGAAGGCGTAGAGGATCGAGGAGAACGGCTTCTTGAGACGGATGGAGAAGCGCTTGTCGTCCAGCGCCTTCATTTCCTCGGTCACCGCCCCGAGCGCCTGGCCCCAGGCGGCGCGCTTGGACCAGCGGTCGATCGACGCGATGCAGTCGACCGAACGCACCGGCTCGCCATCGTGGAACGCGAGCCCGTCGCGGAGGGTGAACGTCCAGTTCAGCTTGTCGTCGGACACCGTGTGGCCGGCCACCATCTGCGGCCGCGGCGTCAGCGACGAGTCGATGCCGTAGAGCGTGTCGTAGACCATGTAGCCGTGGTTGATCGCGACGGTCGCGGTGGTCCAGATCGGATCGATGCTGGCCAGGTTGGCCTCGGGCGCGCAGCGGAGAACCTTCGAATTCCCCTGTGCGATGGCTGGCCTGGCGATGACCCCGGCCGCTGCGGCTGCCGCCGTGGCCTTGAGTAACGTTCTGCGCTGCATGCGTAACTCCCCGAAGCGAAGGTGAAGACCGCCCTGTGTTCTTCGTTGTTCGCCGGCGGCGAGCGCGCGTGCAGTCGCCTCCGTCGCGGGGAGGATCGCTCAGGGCCTCGTTTTCCACAACGGAAAGATCGGGCGCGACGACGCGCGGCCGCACCAAAGGATCAGGGGGAACAGATGGAGGGCCGGGACGGCCGGATCACCATGTGGCCCCTGGTGGCCTCGCACGCACCCAGGGTTGCCTTCGTGATCGACGATCGGATCGGGGGATGGTGGAGCTGAGGGGAATCGAACCCCTGACCTCCTGAATGCCATTCAGGCGCTCTCCCAACTGAGCTACAGCCCCGCCGATTGGGAGGCGGCATATAGCCCGCGTGCCGCACGCGGATCAAGGGGCTGCGGGGCCGGAAAATGCAGTCCGGCCCCGCGTGCCGTCAGGCCGTCACGGCGAGCCCCGGCGCGACCGAGAACGAGGCCTCGGTCTTCGCGCGGATCTCGTCCAGCGTCACGTCGGGGGCCAGGTCGATCAGCCGCAGGCCGGCCGTTCCGCCCTTCTCCAGCACCTCGAACACGCCGAGATCGGTGATCACCAGGTCGACCACCGCGGCGCCGGTCAGGGGCAGGGTGCAGGATTTCAGCAGCTTGGGCTTGCCGCCGGCGGTGTGCTCCATCAGCACGACCACCCGGCGCACGCCGGCCACCAGGTCCATCGCGCCGCCCATCCCCTTCACCATCTTGCCGGGGATCATCCAGTTCGCGAGGTCGCCGTTCTCGGCCACCTGCAGCGCGCCCAGGATGGAGATGTCGATGTGCCCGCCGCGCACCATGGCGAAGCTCGCCGCGCTGTCGAAGAAGCTGGTGGTCGGCAGCTCCGTCACCGTCTGCTTCCCGGCATTGATCAGGTCGGCATCCTCCTCGCCCTCGAACGGGAAGGGGCCCATGCCCAGCATGCCGTTCTCCGAATGGAGCTGGATCGACATGCCGTCGGGGATGTGGTTGGCGACCAGGGTCGGGATGCCGATCCCCAGGTTCACGTAGAAGCCGTCCTGCAGTTCCTGGGCGGCGCGAGCCGCCATCTGGTCACGGGTCCAGGGCATTGCCGTACCTCCTCAGGCGCGCTTGCGCACGGTGCGCTGTTCGATTCGCTTCTCGACCTGATCCAGCACCACCATCCGGTTCACGAAGATGCCGGGCGTGATGATGTGGTCGGGGTCGATCGTGCCGGGCTCGACCAGCTCCTCGATCTCGGCCACCACCGTCTCGGCGGCGGTCGCCATGATCGGATTGAAGTTCCGCGCGGTCTTCCGATACACGAGATTGCCCTCGGGATCGGCGCGCCACGCATGCACGATGGCGAGGTCCGCGCGCAGCCCGCGCTCCATCACATAAGTACGGCCGTCGAAGACCTTGGTCTCCTTGCCCTCGGCGATCTGCGTGCCGGCGCCGGTCGCGGTGTAGAAGGCCGGGATGCCGGCGCCGCCCGCGCGGATGCGCTCGGCCAGCGTCCCCTGCGGGTTGAACTCGATCTCCAGCTCCCCGGCCAGGTACTGCTTCGCGAAGGTCGCGTTCTCGCCGACATAGGAGCTGATCATCTTCCGCACCTGCCGGGTCTGTAGCAGCAGGCCGAGGCCGGCATCGTCGATGCCGGCATTGTTCGAGACGATCGTCAGGTCCTTCACCCCGCTGGCGCGGATCGCCTCGATCAGCACCGAGGGGATGCCGCACAGGCCGAACCCGCCGGACATGATCATCATCCCGTCGCGCAGCACGCCTTCGAGCGCCGCCGCCGCATCGGAATACACCTTGTTGACCGCCATCTGCGTCCTCCGTTCGGCGCGCAAGCTGCCATCCCGACCGGGGCGACGCAACGATTCAGGCGCCGCGGACGGAACCCGTCCTGCCCCCTCAACCCCGACCCGGTTTCGCCGTTAGACTGGCGGCATGACCGATCCTTTCCTCGTTCCCGAAGAACCCACGGCCGCGGCCGCCATCGCCGCGATCGCGGACGAGCTCGCCTTGTTCGACGACTGGATGGACCGGTACCAGTTCATCATCGAGATGGGCCAGAAGCTGCCGCCCTTCCCGGATGAATGGGCCGACGATGCGCACCGCGTGCCCGGATGCCAGAGCCGCGTCTGGATGGAAGCCGTGCTGCGCGACGGCGCCCTGTTCTTCGCCGGCGCCTCGGACGCCGCGATCGTCTCGGGCCTGGTCGCGCTGCTGCTGCGGGTCTACTCCGGCCGCTCCCCGCAAGAGATCCTCGCTACCGACCCCGTCTTCCTCAAGGAGCTCGGGTTGCTCGAGGCCTTGTCGACCAATCGCGGCAACGGCATCGCCTCGATGGCCCGCAAGGTGCGGGAGGTCGCGGCCCTGCACCAGGGCTGACCGGAACGCCGGCCCGAAACGACGAAGAGCCGCCCCCGAAGGAGCGGCTCCCCGTCACGCGCTGGTGGAGTGGGCTCAGACCCAGCGGATCGCGTCGCTCGGCAGCGCCGCCACGTTCTTGAGGTCGATCATCCCGGTGCTGGGGCCGGCGGCGCGGAAGGTGATCGCCGTCCCGCCATGCCCGTCGGAACCGATCACGGCGCCGGACTTCAGGCGGTGGTCGATCGCGAGCATGTCGCCCTGCGCCCGGGAGAAGTCCTCGACCGTGAGTGCGCCGGCGCCGGGCTTCACCACATAGGTGTCCGCTCCGATGCCGCCCGTCACGTCGAGCGCACCCTTGCCCATCGTGAACGTGTGGGTGCCCTGATCGGCCACGATCGTCGCCTTCCCCGTCCCGCCCGTCAGCGTCAGGTTCGACATGCCGGCGAAGCGCAGGGTCTCGGTCCCCGCCCCCAGCACCGCCTTGCCGACCCCGCTCCCGGTGAGGGAGAAGGTGTCGCCGTTGGCCTGCGTGGTCCCCGCCTTGCTGGCGTCCACCGTCGTGACCTGACCCGAGGCGAGGGTCTGGGTGATGGTGGGCGCCCCCTGGCTCGCGGAGGCCTGCGCGCCGGCCGGCTGCTCCATCGCGGAACTCGTCGACGTGGTCGTGGTGGTGGCCGCGACCGAGAACGTCTTCGAGCCGTTGCTGAACAGCTCCCACGGCGTGCCGGCCACTGCCTTCCCGTCATACGACATCGCGTTGACGTAGAGGTTGCGGTCCTGCGCGTCGTAGGTGTTGCCGGCCGCGTCCTTCTGGCCGGAGGCGTCGTTGAGGTAGGTGACCGTCACCTGGTGCGCGCCGGTGCCCCAGTTGCCGTGCAGGTCGAATTCCTGCGTCTGGCCCTGCCAGCTGACCGCCGTCGTGGTCAGCGTGCCGCCCACCTGCTTGCCGTCCACCTTGACGGTGAACTGCGCATCGCCCTGGTAGGGGTCTTCCGACATCTTCAGCACCAGCGTGTCCGTCCCGCTGCCCACGTTGACCGTGGCCGGCGTGGTGGTGGGGGTGGAAGGCGCCCCGGCCGGCACGGCGGTCTTGTCGGTCACGGTGAACACCGCGTTGCCCGGGTCGAGCGGCCCGTTCGGCGGGAACAGCGGCGAGGTGTAGATCGGCGTCGTGGTCGTCTTCACCGCGGTGCCGTCATAGGTGACGCTGTCGACGTAGAGGTTGCGGTCCCCGCCGTCGTTGAACGCCGCCTTGTCGCCCTGCGTCATCGAGTTGTTGGCGAACGTCACCGTCACCGTATGGGTGCCGACGCCGTAGTTGCCGCGGAACTCGAAGGCCTGCTTCTGCCCCGCAGCGTGCGAGGCGGTCACCGTCTGCAGCCCGCCGATCTGCTTGCCGTCCACGTTCACCGTGAACTGCGCATCGCGTCCGGCCGCACCCGCCGGCCCATCGGCGTCCTCGGACATCATCAGGACGATGCTGTCGGAGCCGCTGCCCACCACGATCGCACCCGTGGGCGCGGAGGTGGGGGCGGGGGTCGGCGCCGGGGTGGAGGTCGGCGGGATCGGGCTGGTGGACGTGCCGGCGGCGGGGCCCCAGGCGTCGGTGGGCTTGCTCTTGCTCCACCACAGATTGTCGGCGTTCTCCTGCCAGACGAGGCCCTTCTCGTAGGCGAGCACGGTGACCCGCGC
>Ga0097680_1002885_pt1 | contig 10027 bp, 12 predicted proteins | sample ThiBiot_750_biof_2_FD_72844 | JGI IMG/M metagenome (GOLD analysis project Ga0097680, IMG submission 72844) | Wastewater bioreactor microbial communities from Cape Town, South Africa - Thiocy_cont_750_biof - 1398105538117 (version 2) (version 2) ...
TCATCATCATCATCATCATCGTCGTCGTCGTCATCATCTTCGCCAAAATTAAGCTGAAAACAAAACAATCATAGATAAAACTATTGACTTCTGAGTAGAATTCTCACTCCATCTAAGTCATCGTCATCGTCGTCATCGTCATCTTCGTCGTCGTCATCTTCATCTTCATCATCAACTGGTTTACCTTTGACGCCGTTTTTCTTGCCGACGGGGACTTCGTTTTTGAGTTTTTTAGCTTGTGGACCTGATTTATCATTAGCTGCGACGGCACGTTTTTGAAGTGAATTATCGACAACAACTGGTGTTTTCAAGTCAACTTTAGCGTTAGCATTTTGAACAGCTGGTGTTGCTTGTTTGCCTGATGATGGTGGTGTCTTTTGATTTTTGACTGGTTTTTCATCTTCTTCTTCTTCATCATCATCATCGTCGTCATCATCATCGTCATCGTCGTCATCTTCATCATCATCGTCTTCATCATCGTCGTCGTCTTCATCTTCATCTGCTGCGACTTTTTTCTTTCCAGCACCCATTTTTGCAAGATTTTTCTTAAGATTGGATTCTTCTTCTTCTTCTTCGTCATCATCATCTTCATCAAAATCCATCTAGACAAAAAAAATATCAATCCGATTAATCTCAGTCACAATGCTTACGGATTCATCATCGTCTTCTTCTTCTTCGTCATCATCATCATCATCGGAAGCGGCTGGTTTTTTTGCTTTGCCAGCAGGTCCATCACCTTTAAGTTTTTTCGATTGAGGTCCTACACATTAAATAAACATTTCATTTAATTCCAAGAAACAACGCCGAATATAATTCGACAAACCTGATTTATCACCGAAATCTGATGAACGTTTTTGTGGTTCAGGACGTTTATTTTGAAAGGCGACTTTCAATTGAGTGTTCTTAAATGTAGCACCTTGTTTAACAGCTGCTGAGGCTGCAGAGTCACTGGCAAATGAAATAAAAGCGTGACTAAATAGAGAAATAACTTATTGTTGTCAATATTGAACAGAAAAAAACGAACTTACCCAGGTCGAGTTCCTACAGCTGGTGTAAGTTGTAAGGTTTTCGAGTTTGGAAAAAGTTTTTTAAGATCACTTTCTTGAATATCAGCTGGTAGTTGGCCAACATAAATGCTATCGCTAGCAAATTCACGTTCTACATAAATTAGTTTTTTTCTTGTTAAAAAATAAATTTCAACAATCTATCAATCATTTACTTTCAAATGGTTTTCCACCACCACCACCTCCTCGTCCGCCGAAACCGCCTCGACCTCGACTACCACCTCGACTACCACCACGGCTACCACCACGGCTACCACCACGGTCGCCACCTCGGTTTCCAAATCCTACGCTACCACCACGGCCTGAAATCGAAGCAAACTCATCGATATTGTTATTTCGTAAGAATTGTTCATACCTCGTCCACCGCCGCTACCTCCTCTTCCGCCTCGAAAACCTCCGCCACCACCGCCGTTGCCTCCTCTACCACCTCGGAAACCTCCACGACCTCGGCCTCCGCCGCCACCACCTCGTGAATTTTGTCCAAAACCCATGTTTTTTAATTGATTACTTTAAAAAAACTGATGATGATTTATCTAGAGAAAAAAAAAACGTACAAACGAAATTGGGTAATTTCGAATCAAAACGAGACGAGAGTATCTCGCTTGAGAAAGAAGACGATACATATCGAGCACAGCTTGCTTCGATAGATTGAAAAGAGGAGAGAAAAAAAAGCGTACAAACGAACGTAGTAGAACTATCGTAAAGTTAAGTGCGGTATGCAGAATAGTAAATCATGGTAAAATCTAAACGACGAATCAAAATCGATGAAACCTTCATCTTATGTTCGATTGTTCTTCTTGAACATCGATCGTTTGAATAAAATATTTTTTATTTTTATTTCGATTATTTAAATTAAATTTTAGTATTCTTTTAATATTCTAATTTTATTCTGGTTAAACACGTCATCCTCGAGATGTCACTATCAATTGTTCTATGAAACAGTATCTGTCTGTGCAGTAATCACGCATTGATTTCCGAGTTTCGTTTGAAGTAGATCTTTAACTGCGTCAGTTAGTACTGTTTTCTTCGAATCATCAGAAATAAAACCAATAATAAATTGAATTCGATTATTATCCGTTGACCTCTCTGATGTATTCGTCATAATGACTAAATCTTCTTCATTATCATCTTTGGGTATACCAGTAAAAGCTAAATTTCTCTCGGAATGATCTTTGGTTCTGCTTTGATCTTCCATTGATGTTTGACTTCGAAGTGATGGATTATTGATTTCATCATCTTCGAATACAAGATTATCCGAATATTCTTCACTAAGAAATAATCTACGAGTAAAAACTCGTTGATATCGTTCAGCAAGAACCGAAACAAGCATCGATACAACTGATATACCAAATATAGCACATAGCGATGCTAAACCTCGTCCCAATGGCGTTATCGGAGATACATCTCCATATCTAATTCAAACAGAGAAATATAGTTTACTTCTTCTTTTATTTTTCTAAACTCTACCCAACGGCAGTAATCGTCATAATTCCATAGTAAGTCGCTTTGGGTATCGAATCGAACATATCTTGATTTAATCCATTTTCGGCAAAATAAAATGCAGCACCAAATAAAAAGCCACTCAATGAAAGAAACGTGAGAATAATGATAAAATCCGGTATTGATTCTTTCAATGTACTCGCAAGTATTCGTAATGTTTGAACACTTTTAAATATACGATAGAGTTTAAATATACGTATGAAACGAATAATTCGAAGTAAACGTAAAACAAGATAAACATTCGAACCAGTTTCATAATGAACACGTATGAGAATAATTATCAATCGAATATAGAACGGAACTAGAAAGGGAAAATTGAGAACGAACGAAAACTATGACAAAACGATTTACTTATAGCAAGTAAATCAACCCAAGTTAATATTGATTTCATAAATTTCAAATACGATGGACAAGTAATCAATCGTAATAGAAATTCAATGGTAAAAAATGCAATACAAACAGCTTGAAGAATATAAAACGGTGAAGTAACAATGTTTGGACATTGATGATTTCGCCATGTTACATTCGTATTAATTAATAAACCGTCAGCTTCATGTTGACATTGATCATTTGTTGTTGCTATTGGATGATAGATTGGTAATGTTTCAACAGCAAGACCAATGGCTGAAGCGAGTATAAAAGTTAATGAAATGATATTGATAATTTTCGCAGCTACTGAATATTGAGGATATTCGAGTGTTGTCCATATTCGACGGCAAATACGATTTTTAGGTAGTTGAACTTTGCGAGCTTCTTCTAAATTTTCAGCGTCTTTAACTTGTTCGAGTGCAACGGGACCTAAATCGAAATAGGTGATCTCTTCAAGAAATGTATCGATTGGAACATTTTGTGGCCGACGAAGACGTCCTTGAGATTGATAATAATAAAGTATAGCTTCGAAACAAAGACGATGTCGATCGAAAAAATATTCATCACGTTTTTTATCGTAGAACAACGCTCGACGACGTGGATTACCAAGTAAAGTATTTGGATAACGTTCGAGTGTTGAGTGAAGTGTTTCGAAACGTAAACCACTGATATTAATTATCAAACGACAATCAGTTTTGCTATCATCACCACTGTATAATGACGATAGACGATCACCAAAAGCGTGACTTCGACTACGACGAAGATCAATTATACTTTGAACATGACCAAGTCTTGAAAACAAAATCAAATCAAATGCATGTTTACTCCTATTTCCTACGAAATACCCGACTGTTTTTCGACCTGTCCATTTCGTTGTCTTACAAATCGTCGAATCTATATGCGCCATTTAGGTTTCTGTTTTTTTCAAATAATCTTTTCTTTTCAATAAAAGATGCATGATCGATGAAAATGTTATTGTTTATATTTTTACCACCGACATTTCGATGAAATCTAATGAGAATATTACATGCTATTCTATTTTCGCAAAATGTTTTTGACTCCAAAGACTTCTTAATCACAAGTACAATTTGTCATTTCGACTTTTTGTACAAAAAGAAAAGTCCGAGGTCAATATAACGCTGAGTACACGCTCATGTTACTAATTTATTTTGAATTTAAACTCTGGACTTCCTGAACAATTTTATTTGAAGAAGTTTTCTGATGATTTTCTTCATTATCTGACACCGAACCAGCGATAAATCGAACCTTCCCTGACAATTGATCGGTCTGTTGGCATTGTTCATGTTCTTTATATGATTCACGAATTGATTCAAAATTTGGCGTCGTTTGACGAGATTTTTCACTGATTGATGAACGTGCCATCGAGTTCGTCAACGTGATTTCTTCGACATTTTCATCATTAAAAAATCGTTTACGTGAATAGACACGTTGGTATCGATCGACAAGCACCGAAGCAAGCATCGATAATATTGTGATACCAAAAACGGACATTACACACGCTAAAGCACGACCTGTTGCAGTTACAGGAGCTAAATCACCGTATCTAAAAACCATATTTTCAGTATAAATTGTATTTAATTTGATCTCTACCCAACAGATGTTATCGTAATAATTCCATAATACGTTGCCGTTGGTATTGAATCGAACGTTCTTCCATTGGTTTTATTTTCCGCAAAAAATATCGCCGCACCAAATATAAAACCACATGATGTTAAGATTGATAATAGAATAAGAAAATCTGGTATGGATTCTTTCATTGTACATGCAAGAACATGTAATGATTTGACATGTTGAAAATTTCGATAAAGTTTAAATATACGTATAAAGCGAAATAAACGTAAAATATTGAGAAAATAGTAGATCTTCATCGAAGTTTCAGCAAAGAATTGAAATGAAAGTAATCCTAAGATAATATAATATGGAACTAGAATAAATTTTAAAAGAATAAAATTTATTCTAAATTAGAAAATCGATTTTTACGTATTGCTAACAGATCGATCCAATTGAGAATTGATTGAATAAATTTTATATAAGATGGACAACAGATAATTCGTACGACAAATTCAACTGTAAAAAAACTAACACAAATCGTTTGAATGACAAAAAACGATGAGTGAACATTCTCCGAGCAAAATCGATGTGTTATTGTAGAATTAACCTTAGCCATGCAATCTAGATTTGCATAGATATCTTCTTAGAATTGTTTTTCTTTTGTATTCTTCTACCTGCTGTTTCACGATATTTCGGCAATGTTTCAACAGCTAATTCAATCGCTGATAAAAGTACAAAAAATGTTGATATGATATTAAAAACTATTCCTGTTATTGAATATTGAGGATATTCGAGATTTGCCCAAACATGACGACAGAATCCGTTGGTTGGTAGAAGAATTTTATGAGCTTCTTCAACGTCTTCATCTTGTCGAACTTGTTTAATCACATCATTGCCTAGATCGAAAAATGTTATTTCTTCGAAGAATGTATCGAGAGGGACATTGTCCGGTCGACGAAGACGACCATAAGATTGATAATAATAAAGTATAGCTTCAAAACTGAGACAATGTCGATCGAAAAAGTACTCGTCAGTTTCGGTATCGTAGAAAAACGTTCGACGACATTGATTACCGAGTAAAGTATTTGGATAACGTTCGAGCGTTGATTGATAGGTTTGAAAACGTCGACCACTGACATTTATAGTCAAACGTGTGTCACATGATTTTTTCCGTTGATCATATTGGAAACGATCACGAACTTCGATAACACTTCCAAGCTGTGCAAGTCTTTGCGAAAACAAAAAGAAACATTAAACACTATGACTTTCGAATTTCTATACTGCGCTTCGGTTTTTCCTGCCCATTGAGGATTTTTGTACAACGTTTTCATACTAATTAAACAAAAATTACGAAAATTACAATTAATTTATTATTTTACCTAAATTTCGTCATGATTTTTATTCTCTTTTATCTGAACATTCGTTGAACATTGTCTTTGTGAAGGAAAGGCTAAAAGACATGATAAGTGGCGTTAGATAATGATTGATGAAATGGCATTAACCAATAGTTAAATAACTATTCAAATGACAGTCATTTTGACTATTCATTGAAATTTTTTCGACGATAATCATGTATACAAATGATGATATTGAGAAATTTCTTAAAAAGACAATCGAACAACAAAATTCCAATTCATCAAATGGTAAAATTGAAAAAAAATAAACTATTCATTTCAAAATTTTCATAGATTTAGATTCAACAACGATAAATATCGATAAGAAAATTTTGAAAGATTTAATCATTTCAAAAGTTGATTTTCGATCGAAAGTCATTCGACTTATAGCTGAAATTTGTAAACAAGGTTCGAAAAAATCAATACACACTTATATTTTGATTTCATCAATCATCAACTATTCTACTTTAGAATTTGAACGAAAAGAATGCGTTCAAATTGATCTTGTCTCACCATTAAAAGAACCTTTGCAATCCGGTTCAATTCAAGACAAACTCGAATCATGCCGTGCAATTGGCAATATGTGTTACGAAAATGGTTCGATTCGATTCGAGAATAAATTTCGTTTAAACTCAATTCATTTTTTTCGATTTTCTTAGCTGATGGCTGTGAATTAGTTTTCAATGAAATCGGTATAAATACTCTTTTTGATATTTGTCGATATGCTTGTCAAACAAAAGAAATCGAAGGCATTCAATTACGAATGATAATCTTAGGTGCATTGCACAATATAATCAATTCGAATGGTAGAATAAATAATCTTTTGCATAATCCCATCGAATTTATTTCTTGTAGAAAAAATAGCCGAAGCAATTTTGAAGGAAAATATTTTTGATATCTTTCGTCTCTATTTATCGCATTTATCTGAATCGAAAATACTTTTATTTCTTTTTTCAATTTGTTCGAATTTAATCGAATACGATACAAGTATAATACAAACAAAAACAGAAATAACTTTGATCTAATTCGGATAAATAAACTATTTGATTTAGAATGTGAACAACTCGTTGCAAGTCATTTGTTATCTGAAATAGGAAATACAATAGCCGAATCGGATATCTACGAAAATCGAACAGTTATTCTACCGTATCTACTCGAAGCATGTGAAGAAGGTTTGATTTTGTTAATTAAATATTAATCTCGAGAAAGAGAATTTTCTTTCATCTAGATTCAATCAAAGAAGAAATATGTTCATCATTATTTTACTATAAATTAATTCATCTTGCTGAAACTTATGCGAATAGAGATGATGAATTTCTTCGTGAAGTTTGTTATCTTCTTGTTGTTTTAATAACAACAGATAAATCGATTGAATATTTATTAAATTCAAAAGAAAACGATTTACTTGACTATGGTATATCTTGGTTAGAAAAATCGAATTTACAATTAAAAATGACTGGAGCATTGATCATAACAAATCTAACACGAAATGATCAATCAGCTCGAAGTATTCTAACTGATCAACGGCAACCTGATAGAAAGTTAATTGAACAATTAAAACTTCTAACGAATCAGTTAGATCAATTAACTGATGAACAAGCAAAAGTAGCACATGGAATTCTAGGAGCATTGAGAAATCTTGCTGTACCAAGTAGATATTGATTTTATCGAATATTTTCAATGATCTAAATTTAATATTTGATATTAGCAATCAATCGAGCGTTATTAATTGAACATGATATTCTTGATTCGGTGATTTCGTATATATTTGCTAAGAATTTCGATGGAGAAATAGCTTATAAAGGTAAAAGAAAACGTTCGAAATATATTTGCCAATAATAATTTGATTTAAGCAACCGGTGTTATTCGTTTTCTCCTCCGTGAAGCGAAAGAGAGTTCGAAACTTCTTCTAACCAATGATGAAAATCTCCAACAAATCGTTCAAAACAGTCAATCAATTCATGTTGGTCTACAATGTAATTGTCTTCTCATTTTTATTTTTACAAAACAAAAAATTCTTTTAGTTGAATCTCGTCGGGTGATTTTTCTTATTCCTGTTGCAACAAAAGGTGTTCAACATATCGAAAGTCTCGCACGAAACAATGCTTTTCCATTAATCACATCAACATTGGCCTCATGTGACATTCCAACAAACCGAGGAATCATTCAAAATGAAGCACTCATTGCATTGAATATCATCATGATGTTAGCCAATAGTTCGTTGAATTCTCAATCCTCAAATATTGTTCGTCAAAATTCTTTCGTTTTGTTTTTCGTAGACATGATTTGTGAGAAATTGAAAGAAGCGAATTGTCATGAGAATTTAAAAGCTTTCTTCCAACAAGATATTCAACATGCAGAAATTATCAATAATCTTTTACAATTAATTCATTTAATGCGAAAACAAAGTTCGATTTTTGTACTTGTACAAGAACAAATACGTATCAATTTTTCTTTCTTCGTAGAAAATCTTCTAACAAATGATCAATTGAAAGAATATAAGCCATTATTAATCAATATTCGTAGTAAACAAAATTCTAATGGACAAGCATTAATTGATCGAACATTGGAAGTTCTTCAAAACGAAATTGAATGAAACTCAGAATGTTCTTTTTGAATTTTTTGGCGACATTTAAAACAGATGAGAGTGCTTCAAACAAACTAAACATTTCTATTCTTGAATAAAAAATAACAAAAGCTGGATTTTTTTCTCTCCAGTTCCAATCAGTTTTTCTTTTAAAAAAAAATTTTATAATTATTTTGTATAATTAATTAGGAGAATCTGTATATGTGACACAATGATTAAAAAACTGAATGAAATTAGATTACGCGGATAAGAAACAAAGAAAAGATTATGAAGAACGAGATGATCGCGAATGTTGTAAACATTCGAGAATTTCTATCCGTTGACATAGAACGAAACAGAAAAGGCATTGAAATTAAACGCATACTCAACGGGCTTATTTTTCTTTTCCTTTGTAAACATAAACACCTACAGTTAGTTATTAGTAAACTTTGAGTCCAGTAAGTAAGTTGAAATGTGTGACTTGTTTTCTTTTTTCTTAAATTAAATCTAATTCTATGTTTTCCAATGATTAATTTTGACATGTAAAAGTTAGTTGATAATATCCAACAGAGTTCGTCGGAAAGAATTTCATCATGAATAATTGTCATAAAACTGAATTAGCTATCATATAAAACAAAACGATTTTATTTAATAATCTAATTGTGTCGATAAAATCGAATTCTTCGAAATGTCTGTCATCATATTTTATTCACGTTAAAAACTTATTTCATTAATCGTATAATGTCAAAATATAAATAAATCACAGCGTGAATATAACCTCTACGAAAGTCTTTGAAGAACATCATGATTTCGCCGGTACTCTGAGAAATAATGAATAATAAAATGTTTTCAAGTTGTTTCGTTTCATAGTTATACAGATCAATAAAAAAAAAAGTAAGCGTTGACTTTCTTTTCTATTGCATTTATAACACCTTGAAGTATTCATATCTATCAATCGAATACAGATCTTTCTTTTGCTTTTATTTTTGCATAGTTTTTTCTCTTTACTGTAATTTTGACATTGATTTTTACATGTGACTAATTACTAATCATAATTTATCTTTCTCAATAGGCGAATAAGTTGACATAAATATACATATTCATCATGGAAATTGGTAATGCTGCTAAACAAACTGCACGAATTCTACGGACTTCAGCTGTTACTGACGGGTTGCCTGTACCAGAAGCACAACGCTTGGAACGATTATTTGAGTAGGAGTTATTTTCTAAACAAAACAAAATCTATGACTGTATTTCATCTAAGGAGCGGGCCTTCATTTAGAAAGTTCAATTTAAATCCTAAGCATGCTGAGATGTACGTATTTCCGCTAATTACTAATGCTTAAATTTTAATAAACTAAATATTTCTACATGTATAATTAGCAACGTTATCAATGGGCAAAGTTTACACAATATTCGTTCAATGCAAACGAATAAAGTCCGTGAAAAAACAGCAACTATCGATGATCGAATAATTATGAATATTTGTGGCGATCGTTATGAAACAAATCGAACAACATTAGAACTTTTTCCTGATACTTTACTTGGTAATGCAAAACGAC
>Ga0097680_1002908_pt1 | contig 9949 bp, 10 predicted proteins | sample ThiBiot_750_biof_2_FD_72844 | JGI IMG/M metagenome (GOLD analysis project Ga0097680, IMG submission 72844) | Wastewater bioreactor microbial communities from Cape Town, South Africa - Thiocy_cont_750_biof - 1398105538117 (version 2) (version 2) ...
CTGCGTCAGCGAGATGACGGTGGAGGTCCGCAGCACCGACTCGTCCGACACCACCAGGTCGATGACGCGCTGCAGGTCGGTGTTGTCGCGAGCGACCAATCGCACCAGGATGTCGGTGCCGCCGGTGACGGTGTGCGCCTCGATCACCTCGGGTATGCCGGTGAGGTGGGACACCACGGCGTCGCGGCCCTGATGCTGCGCGATCTCGAGTGAGAGGAAGGCCGTCACCGGGAAGCCGAGGGCGGACGGATCGATCTGCGGTGCGAGGTCCTGGATCACGCCGGTACGCTGCAACTTGTCGAGCCGCGCCTGGACGGTGCCGCGTGCCACGTGCAAGCGGCGGGACGCTTCTAGGACGCCGACCCGTGGTTCGGCCGCGAGCAAGTCCAACAAACGGACATCCAAGCTGTCGATCGGCATGAGCGAACCTCTCCTATGACCTGACAATCTGTCTAGTAAACCACGTGGTGTGCAGCGCAGTATGTGCACAGTGTCGACGATTCTCCTAGCTTCTTGCCGGGGCCGCGCCCGCGCTGCACGCTGGGGGCACACCACGGGACACACCCTAACGAGGAGGCCGCCATGAGCCCCGACGCCGCCATACACGCCGCCGCAGGCGCTGCCACACACACGGCACTGACCAGCGACGAGAAGGCCGCCCACCTGACCGCCGACGAATTGGCCCGGCTGGTCGGGCTCGTCGATTATGACGAGAGCCGCGACCCGTTCCCCGTCAACGGCATGGACGCCGTCGTCTTCGTGTGTGGGAATGCCACCCAGGCCGCGCATTACTACCAGTCCGCCTGGGGGATGGAGCTTGTCGCCTACTCCGGCCCGGAGACCGGCAACCGCGACCACAAGGCGTTCGTGCTGAAGTCCGGCTCCGCCCGCTTCGTGCTGACCGGCGGGGTGGCGCCGGATTCGCCGGTGCTCGACCGGCACCGCCGGCACGGCGACGGCGTGGTCGACCTGGCGATGAACGTGCCCGACGTGGACAAGTGCGTCACCCACGCCCGCGCCATGGGCGCGACGATTCTCGAAGAGCCGCATGACATCTCGGACGAACACGGAACGGTGCGCCGGGCCGCCATCGCGACCTACGGCGAGACCCGTCATTCCCTGGTCGACCGCAGCCGCTACGACGGGCCGTACCTTCCGGGTTTCGTCGCCGCGTCGTCCAGCTACGTCAAGCGAGAAGGCGCGCCGAAGCGGATCTTTCAGGCGCTGGATCACGCGGTCGGCAACGTGGAACTCGGCAGGATGGACTATTGGGTCGAGTTCTACAACAAGGTCATGGGGTTCGTGAACATGGCCGAGTTCATCGGTGACGACATCGCCACCGAATATTCGGCGCTGATGAGCAAGGTGGTGGCGAACGGCAACCACCGCGTCAAGTTCCCGCTCAACGAGCCCGCGATCAGCAAGCGCAAGAGCCAGATCGACGAATACCTGGAGTTCTACGGCGAGCCGGGGTGCCAGCACCTGGCCCTGGCCACGAGCGACATCCTGCGCACCGTCGACATTCTCCGCGACGAGGGCGTCGAGTTCCTGGACACGCCGGACACCTACTACGAGGACCCGGAACTGCGCGCGCGGATCGGCACCGTCCGGGTCCCGGTGGCCGAACTGCAGAAGCGCAAGATCCTGGTCGACCGCGACGAGGACGGCTACCTGCTGCAGATCTTCACCAAACCGATCGGCGACCGACCCACCGTCTTCTTCGAGATCATCGAACGGCACGGTTCTCTCGGCTTCGGCAAGGGCAACTTCAAGGCGCTGTTCGAGTCGATCGAGCGGGAGCAGGCGCGCCGCGGGAACCTCTAAAATCGTTTATGACGGCTATGACGACGCTCGTGGCCCGGGCCGTGTCTGCCCCGGTGAACCCGCGTCGGCCCGCGCCGGCCGAACGGTGCCGCTGACGGCGCCCAGCTCGATGCGCCCTCCCGAGATCGACGGTGCCGTCGCGACAATCGTGACAGTGTCACCGTCTTCCAGGAATGTGCGGGTGGATCCGTCGGCCAGCCGCACCGGGTCCCGCCCGCCGCGGGACAGCTCGATGAACGAGCCGACCTGGTCGGGCTCCGGCCCCGAGATGGTGCCCGACGCGTAGAGATCACCCGGCCGGACGGTGGCGCCGTTGATCGTGGTGTGCGCCAGCATCTGCGCGCCGGTGTAGTACATCGACGCGTATGGCGGCTTCGAGACCACGGTGCCGTTCCACTCGATTTCGAGCGAGATGTCAAGCCCCCAGGGCTCTTCCGGGTTATCGGCCAGATAGTCGAGAAGCGGTACGGTACGCGGCGGGGGCGCGACGCGGGCGGACCTCAGGGCGGCCAGCGGAGTGATCCACGGCGAGATTGACGTGGCGAACGACTTGCCCAGGAACGGCCCCAGCGGCACGTACTCCCAGGCCTGGATGTCCCGCGCGCTCCAGTCGTTGAGCAGCGTGACTCCGAACACAGTGTCCGCGAAAGCCGATGCGGCAACGGGAGTTCCGAGCTTCGAGCCGGTGCCGACCACATACGCCAACTCCGCCTCGATATCGAGCCGCGCGGTCGGCCCGAAGATGGGCCGATCGCCGTCGGGCCCGCGCCGCTGTCCACACGGCCGGATGATCGGTGTCCCGGAGACCACGACCGTCTGCGACCGGCCGTGGTACCCCACCGGCAGGTGTTTCCAATTCGGCAGCAGCGGTTCCGCGTCCGGGCGGAACAGCCTGCCCAGGTTCGAGGCGTGGTGCTCGCTCGCGTAGAAGTCGACGTAGTCGCCGACCCGGAACGGCATCTCCATCGTCACGGTGTCGATCGGCAGCAGGTGGGGTTCGATGATCCCGCGGTGCGCGGGGTCGGTGAGGACCGTGGTGAGCCAGTCCCGTGCGAACGCCCAGACACGCGGACCAGCCGCGAGAAACGGCTCCAGCGACGGTTTGTGCCACAGCCCGGCGACGTTCATGCCCCCGGCCGCTGCGGCAGGCCCGGCGGCGAGCACGAACCCGCCGATGCGCACGCCGACGCTCGGCTCGGAGCCTTCGGCGCGGAACACGCCGAACGGCAGGTGATCCGCGTCGAACCCGGACCCCGCGGCGCCCGGCACCCAACTGGCTGTCATTGCGACGTCCCTTCGACGGGTAGCGGCAGGGGCGCGGCCGGCGGCACCTGCGCCATCTGAGGAAGCACGCCGAGGTCGGCGAGTTCCGCGAGCGGTTCGAGGACACCGCAACAGCCGAACGAGGTGAAGACCGACCGGACGGCCAGTGCTTGGGTTCGATCGAGCGACAGTGCCTCGGCCGCAAGGCGATCGGCGTCGATCTGCAACAGCGTGTCGACAAGTGCGCGGCCCGGAACGTCGTCATAGTCGGAGGTGTGGAGTGCCGCGTGGACCGCGGCGATGATGTTGAGAACGCCGTATTGGCGGCTGCCGCTCGGGCCGTGCGGACCGGTGACGGCGTGGTGCAGCCCGGCGGTGAACTTGATGGGCAGCCGGAGGCGCGCCGCCGCGGCGATCACCGCGGCCAGCGTGTCAGCGGATGGGGAGTCTGCCGGGGCGGTGCCGCCGGTGCGGAATTTGCCGCGGACGTCTCGGCCGGTCGCCTCGCGCGCCGCGGCGATCGAGCGGAGGGCGAGATCCGGTTCTGTGTCGTCGATCTCGACGGAGATGCGCTGGTCGGCAGGAAGGGTCTCGGCGAGCGCGGCAACGGTGCCGGTCGCATCGGTCGCGCCCGCCGGCAATGCGGCCTCGACGCCGACCACACGCAGCCCGGCGGTGTGCGCGAGACCGCTGGCGGCGTCGCATATGTCGGCAAGGCTGTCCCCGCGCCTGTTGATCAGGACCACGTCGAAGGCGCCGTCTGGCTCGGCGTCACGCTCGATCAGCGGCGGGAGTTCGCGCCATCGCGACGCACTCAGCAGGAATGGCCCGACATAGCGGCCTACCGCGGATCCCCGGATATCGCGGTGCCGGGCAACGGCGAGATCCAGCGGGGCGAGGCCGGGCGGGAAGATCGCCGCGTCGTCGATCAGCCCGTCGAAGAGAGCCCCGGAGTGAGCGCCGCTGTCCGCCCTTCGGGACGCAGGGTCGTCCACACTGGACACTCTGTCCACCTCCTGCCGGGATCCTCGCGGCGATCTGCTCAATCGTGGAACACTTTTAGTGACGCCTTGACACGTTCCTCAGCGTAGCGAATGGTCAATACAGAGGACACAGCAGTTCATGAGACACAGCAGTTCAGACACAACAGCATGCCCCGACGAGGGAGAGCGACATGGCCTACTACCGCAGCGTCGGCGAGATCCCGCCGAAGCGTCACACCCAGTTCCGCGCGTCGGACGGAACGCTCTACGCCGAGGAACTGATGGGGGAGGAGGGATTCTCCTCCGATTCCTCGCTGCTGTACCACCGGCGCAATACCTCGGCGATGGTCGACGCGCGCGTCTGGGACCTGCCGGACCTGGCCACGACGCCGAACCATCCGCTCAAGCCACGGCACCTCAGGCTGCACGACCTGTTCCCGGGTTCGGCGCCCGGTGCCGGAGTCGATGCGGTGACGGGCCGTCGGCTGGTGCTCGGCAATGGCGACGTGCGCATCGGTTACGTGGTGTGCGACACGCCAAGTCCGTTGTACCGCAACGCGATCGGTGACGAGTGCGTGTTCGTCGAGGCTGGTGCGGCGATCGTCGAAACCGTCTTCGGGGCGCTGTCCGCGCGGCAGGGCGACTACGTGCTGATTCCGCGGGCGACAGTGCACCGGTGGGTGCCGGACACCTCCGATCCCGCGGCCGGGCCGTTGCGGTTGTACGTGATCGAGGGCAACAGCCATATCGGCCCGCCCAAACGGTATCTGTCGAGATTCGGCCAGCTGCTGGAACATTCGCCGTACTGCGAGCGTGATCTGCACGGGCCCACCGAGCCGCTGCTCGCCCCGGCGGCCGACGCCGAGTCGGATACCGAGGTGTACGTCAAGCACCGGGGCAACGGCCCGTCCGGCGTGGTCGGGTCGATTGTCGTGTCGCCGCACCACCCGTTCGACGTGGTCGGCTGGGACGGCTGCCTCTACCCGTACACGTTCAACGTCGCGGATTTCGAGCCCATCACCGGGCGGATCCATCAGCCGCCGCCGGTGCACCAGGTGTTCGAGGGGTTCAACTTCGTGGTGTGCAACTTCGTGCCGCGGAAGGTCGACTACCACCCGCTCTCGATCCCGGTGCCGTACTACCACTCCAACGTCGACTCCGACGAGATCATGTTCTACGTCGACGGAGATTACGAGGCGCGCAAGGGATCTGGCATCGGCAAAGGATCCATCAGCGTCCACCCCGGGGGACATTCGCACGGTCCGCAGCCGGGGGCGGTGGAAGGTGCGCTGGGCAAGGAGTACTTCGACGAGCTGGCCGTGATGATCGATACCTTCCGCCCGCTGGAGTTGGGCGAAGCCGGTCTCGCCGCGGACGACGGGCGCTATGCGTGGTCGTGGTCGGGGCGCGGCCCGGACGGGCCTGTCGGCTGAGCCCTGAAGCGTCTATCGGCAGAGCTGGAGCAGGCCCCCGCCGAGTGCGCCCCGCCGGGCCGCCGCGGTGAGATACGAGTTTGGGCAACGAAAGTCGTCATACTCGATCATTCGTCGCGTGGATACATCGCTTCGACGGACAGCCCGTCTCCGACGCCGGAGACGCCCGCCACGTAGCCGCCGACGGCGCCGACGGACAACAGCTGGTCGACCAGGTCGCCTCCGGTCAAGGTGAACGGTTCGAGGTCGTCGAAGCGGCGGGCGAGCGCCTCGCGGGCCTCGTAGCCCTGTGATGTGATCTTGGCGAGCGACCCGCTGGAGGCGAGCGACCCGCGGGCCACACCCAACTGCGCGAGGGCCTCGTCCATGGCCTCGATCAGGTGCTCGGCGTTCGACTCGCACATCGCGCGCACCAGCTCGGGGCGGGTGGCCGCGACCCGGGTGCCGTCCGCGAACGAACCCGCCGCGAGGGACAGCGCGAGCGGCCCGCCCATCGCGCCGACCTGCGCGAGCGCGGCCGCCATGAGGTGCGGCAGATGCGAGATGCGTGCCGCGGCGTCGTCGTGGGCCTCCGCCTCGCAGGGCACCACGCGCGACCCGATCGTCAGCGCCAGGCCGGCGATCGGCGCCCACAGGTCGGCGTCGCTGTCCTCCTCGAGGGTGGTGACCCAGGTCCGGTCCGCGAACAGGCCCGCGGAGCCGGCGGCCCAGCCGGAGTGCTCGGTGCCGGTCATCGGGTGCGATCCGATGTACCGCGCGCGCGGTGCGAGGGCCGCAACCTCCACTGCCACAGGACTTTTCACGCCCGCGACGTCCGTCAGTCTTGTTGTCGGCGCGGCCTGGTCGACGGTGCGCAGCAGCGCCGGGAAAGCCGTGACCGGTGCGGCCAGCACCACCAGAGCGTCCGTCTCGGTCGCGCGGCGCAGCGCGGATTCCAGGCCGTCCGCCACGGTGAACCCGTCGGCGGCGGCCGCGGCCCGGGTGTCCCTGCCGGGCGACCAGCCGAAGACCGGGACGTGCGGCGCGGCGGCGCGCATCAGCGAGCCGCCGATCAGGCCCATCCCCAGCACGCACACCGCGGGGGGGAGTGGTGTGTCTGACATTCGGTGCCTCCGGGGGGTGCTGCGGGGTGTGGGTGCCTGGGTGCTGGTGGTCGGTGGTGCGCCTGGTGCCCGGCGGGCCGGTGCGCTGGGCGGTGAGCCGCGCCTCGATCATTCCTGTTTCACCCGTCCAGTGCAGCATCGGCGCGCCCGGAATTCCGCGCGGCAGGGCAAGATTCGTGCGCACGTAGCAGGACGCGCGCCGCTGCCGTACCGTTGCCACCGTGGACACCGAAGGGTTCGCGATCGCGGTCGCACACGAGAACGGCGGTTGGCGCTGCTCCCAGCTCGACGACGAGCTGGTCGATGACCTGGACGGCCTGCTCACCGCGTTGCGCAGGCTCGCCTCGGGGGGTGGAGCGGTGTTCGCCATGGTCGGCGTCGACGACGAGTTCTTCGCCATCGTCCGACCGGCGCCGGGCGGGGCCGCGCTGCTCGTGTCCGATGCGTCCGCCGCGTTGGACTACGACCTCGCCGCCGACATCCTCGACCTGCTCAACGTGCCGACGCCGGACGAGGACGACGCCGACGAGCCTTGGCCTGAAGGCGATCTCGCGATCCTGGCCGACTTCGGCGTCTCTGAGCAGGAGATGCAGATCATCGTCGACAACGAGGACCTCTACCCCGACGAGCAGCTGCAGATGGTCGCCGACCGGTGCGGATTCGGCGAGAAGTTCTCCGCGCTGGTCGATTTCGACCACGACTAACTCGTTTTCGGGCTTGGTGGAACCGGGTATGACGCTGTTCGCGGGCGGCGAGCCGCCCGAGCGGCCGGTTCGTGATGCGGGCGGCAAGGGGTGCCCTCCGGAGGACTGCCCGTCGAGTTTGCCGCTAGGCGGTGAGGTGGCCGGTGCGCACGGCGGCGAGCCCGTGCACGAGTCGGCGCGCGGGTCGGTCCTGCAGCGAGCGGATGTCGCGCTCATGCGGCTCGCGTTGGCCGAAGCGACCGTCGCGCCTGCGAGCGGCGATGTGCCCATCGGCGCCATTGTGGTCGATGCGACCGGCGAGGTGATCGGGCGCGGACACAACATGCGTGAGGCCCTGAGCGACCCGACCGCGCACGCCGAGATCCTCGCCCTGCGCGCGGCCGCTGCCCTGCTGGGGACCTGGAACCTCTCAGGCTGCACGTTGGCCGTCACCGTCGAGCCGTGCACCATGTGCGCCGGCGCCGCCGTCGCCGCGCGGCTCGACGCCGTGGTCTTCGGCTGCTGGGAGCCGAAGACCGGCGCGGCGGGGTCCCTGTGGGACGTGCTCCGTGACCGGCGGCTGACGCATCGCGTCGAGGTGCGGCCCGGGGTGCTCGCCGATCGGTGCGCCGCGCTCTTGGCCGAGTTCTTCGCCGCCCGCCGATGACCGGTCAGCGCTGATTGGCCCCCGCACCTCGTCAAGGTGTCCGGACTTGCCGTCGACAGGGAGTCCTGCAGAGTTTCGGACGCTATTTTCTCTGCAGGACTCCCTGTCGACTCCCTGTCGACGGTGGCGGTACGGTGCGGCTCGCCGCATCCGGTAACCTTGTTCGCGGTAGCGTGTCCGAGCGGCCTAAGGAGCACGCCTCGAAAGCGTGTGAGGGGGCAACTCCTCCGTGGGTTCAAATCCCACCGCTACCGCCAAGGAGCCTCGGACAAGCGAGCTTGCTCGCTTTTCCGAGGCGACGCAGGCGGTTGAGGGAGCGAAGCGACCGATCACCGCGCCAGGGAGCGACAAGCGAGCCTGCTCGTTCTTCCGAACCGACGCGCGCGGTTGAGCGGCGAAGCCCGGACTGGCGATGTGATCGAGGGCGATCGCCACGGCATCTACGCATAAGTTGCGGCATCGACAGAGGTTATCTGCGGCCCGGCTCGGTTTAAGAATGCAGCGCCGTGCGGCCCTACCCGAGAAGTTCGATCTCGATAAAGGTGATCGTCTGGTTGGTGTTCGGGTTTCCTATTTCGTGTTGCGTGCCGACCGGCCGCGAGTAGCTTTCGCCTGTTCGCAGCTGTGTGGTCGCACGTTGTCCGGTGGCATCGGTGACGTCCATGGCTGCTGTGACGAGGGGCACGACGATGTAGGGGTGGTCGTGTCGGTGAATCGGGATGGAACCGCCGGGGTCGATGGTCCATTTGGTGACGCGGAAGTGATCTCCGGCAGCCTGGATTTCGCTGTGTGATCCTGTCATTCTTCTTCTCCTTGAGTGTCGGGGGCGAGCGCGTCGGGGGGCGCCTGCGGTGCGCCAACAGCAGGTCGCCAATCGTGTATAGGGCCGGGCTTGGGCAGGAATCGCCGGTCTTCTGACCCTCGTGGACTCGCCTGCGGGTGCGTGGGCTCGCGGATCATGACGGCTGACTATGTCGCAGTCCATCTCTGTCTGGACGCCTCAAGAGTGCTGCCGGCTTCCTGCCAGAGTCGCTGGACGAGTTCGCCTGCCGGGGGAATGTCTCGTATAACGGCGCAACTCTGGCCTGCGTAGAGGCACATTTCGGCGATGTCGCCGTCCCAGCCGTCGAGTGGTTCGTTGTCGTCGTATCTTGGCACGGGGATTCCGGATTCGGTGTGACCGAGAATGTCGCCGGCACCTGGCCGCGAACCGCGATCGTCGGGCGAGGCCAGGGCCATATGCACCGTGTTGTTTTGTAGCGTGCGATGGAACACGCCGGGCCAGCCGCGGTCGAATATCTGGCTGCGGATCGTGTCGGATTCTGCGGCGGCGATGATCGCCTGCTTGTACAGCGGATGTGCCCCGGATTCGCGGGTCGCGACGAATCGTGTGCCGATCCATGCGCCCGCAGCGCCGAGGCAGAGGGCGGCGGCGATGCCGCGCGCATCGCCGATGCCGCCCGCTGCGATCACGGGGATCGATACGCGGTCGACCACAGCGGGTATCAGCGGCATGGTGGCAACGTGCCCCCACACGTGGCCGCCTGCCTCGCGGCCCTGGGCGACGATCACGTCGACGCCGCTGTCCTCGGCCTGGTGAGCCTCTTCGGCCGTGCCGACGGTAGCCATGGTCACAATCCCGCTGCCGTCGAGGCGGCGCAGGAACGGTCGGATGTCACCCCACCAGAGGGAGATCGCCGGCACGCCTTCTTCCATACAGACGGTGAGCAGCTTCTGTTGCGCATCCGGCCAGGGCAACGTCAGGTTGACGCCGAATGCCCGACGGGTTCGGTCGTGTGTTTCACGGATCAGGCGCCGCATTTCTTCCGGTGTCCGCCACGAGCCGGCGAACATGCCCAGTGCTCCGGCATTGCTTACGGCGCTGAGAAGCGCTGGCGTGCATGCATTCCCGATCGGAGCCTGCACGATCGGAATGCGCAGCTGCAGCTGTTCCAGCCAGTTCATATCGCATTCCTTGACGCGTGCGCGGCGG
>Ga0097680_1002940_pt1 | contig 9854 bp, 8 predicted proteins | sample ThiBiot_750_biof_2_FD_72844 | JGI IMG/M metagenome (GOLD analysis project Ga0097680, IMG submission 72844) | Wastewater bioreactor microbial communities from Cape Town, South Africa - Thiocy_cont_750_biof - 1398105538117 (version 2) (version 2) ...
AGAGTTTATGAGGCGGGTGTGGGTTGATGAGGTCGCGCAGATTGTGGCTGAGGACAATCCGGAAGCGCGCAAAACGATCAAAGGCGTCGTTGATCTATTTAAAAATCCATCTCGTATGCTCACCCCGCTGGTCGCGCATGCAGATGTTCTGCCTTTACAGAGGATTAGAGGCTCCGTCCAATTCGCTGATAAAACCGAATCAAGGGCGCTACAATTAGCCGACGCTTGCGCGTTTTTAATTCGTCGGCGCTTTTACAAGCATGACGAAATCATCGCAAGATTTTATGATAAGCTAAAGCCATGGATGCTGCTAGTTCCTCGCGAGGATGCGCCACCGGAAGAATGGCCAGAGATGCCAAGAGCTACGTGGCCTTACGGCCCGATAGATTTTGGCGTCGCGAAATCTTAGAGAATGCCTTCTCAAATTCCTCGCCGCTTTCGTCTGCGCCAAGATCCCGAGCGGTTTGTAAAAACCGCTCGAATTGCTTTTCATCCGGCGCTTTCTTTTTCGGAACTGCTTTTTTCTTAGCGCTGCGAGCTTTGGGCTTCTGAGCCATCCGATATCAGCCCTCACGAGTTGTTTAATAGGTGAGACGCTTGCCAAGTACGCTCTTGAGCGCGATTTCCGCGCGGGCTTCATCGTTCACGCCAAGGGCGATGCGGTTGTAGCGGAAGTCATATTCTGACAGATAGCGATGCAAATGGCGTTCGCCACAATGCTGATAGACGCCTTTCATGCCGCGCTTGAAGATTGAAAAGTAACCTTCAACCGGATTGGTGTTCACGTCGCCGCGCGCATATTCCTTGGCGCTGTGTTTGACGGTTTCATGCGACGCAAACTAGATGTCAGCGCCAGTGTAAAGGCGGCTCTCATCGGTGTGCAGACGAGTTTCCTTCGCGATGTTGGCAGTCGCGATGCTAACGACGGTCGGCTTGTCGGCGTTTTCGACATGGAAAGAGCGAACCTTGCCGCCACGCTCAACGAGGGACACGATAGCCCGCTTGCTTGCGGGGCCGGTACGGCCACCTTTAGTGAAAGGACGGCCTTTACGCTGCGGCGATACCTTTTTTTCCTTGGTCGGGCCGAAGTAGGTTTCATCAGCCTCAACGATGCCGCCAGCGCCGCCCATGGGAGCCAAGCCGCCGTCGCGCATTGCCTCACGGACGCGATGGGAAATGAACCACGCAGTTTTGAGAGTGCAGCCAAGGGTGCGGTGAAGCTGGTTGGAGCTAATGCCCTTCTTTGATGCCGACAGCAGATAGATCGCTTGCAGCCAAAGGTGCATCGGAACGTGGCTGGACTCGAAGATGGTCCCAACCTTGACGGTGAAGGGCTTGCGGCACTGGTAGCACTTGTAAGCGCCAATCCGGGTGGACTTGCCGCCCATCTTGGAAATGCGCTCGACACCGCCGCAATGCGGACATACGGGGCCGTTCGGCCAAATGCGGGCTTCAACCCATGCGTAGGCCGCTTCCTCGTTCTGCAAGTGCTTGTCGTTCAAGAAGGACTTCATGACTGCTCTCCAATGCAGTCAGAATCTCATGCTCCGTTGGGTACGTCAAGTATAATATTGGGACTATATTCCTATCGCTTCGTTCGTGAGGGGCGCTTCCGGAGGCGTTCTGAAAGTGGAGTGAAGCCGGCGCCCGCGCGGGTCGTGACGCACACGAGCCACCCGGGAGGCAGAGGTCGAGCCGTCCGCTCCCACTACGAGGAGCTGCCGCTTGCGGCATGTGACGGAGCGGATCAACGGTGCGCCAAAGCGCGCCGGTCGGCGCAGGCCACGCCTTCGGGTGATGCCCCTGCCCGTCCCGCTCCGAACCTGCGCGGATCCTCATGCCTTAAGACGCCGAGCGGATGGCGATGCGCGGTTCGCCGCTCACGCATGTCCGCGCGCCGCGGGTGCAAGTTCCTGCACTTGCCCAAGGCGTTGGTGGAGCGCCGCAAGGCGATGCGCGCGCCGGAAGCATGGTCCTCGCACGGCCATCGGCGCGCGACCTACACAAGATGTCGCGCCCTGCGGCGCTCCATCCCCCCTCGCCGCGTCAGGCGCGAGGGCGTGTCGCGAAGCCCGATGACGCGCCGCCAGGCACGGCCGAAGCAACCGCATGCTCGCGCGCGCAACTCGACAGCGGCCTTCCGCCAAACGAACAGGTTGACACATTTTGTCGCAGGAGGCCTCATGGCCACCAAAGCAACGCGGCCGGGATTCCCCATCAAGGCCGCGGCCATAATCGAGGAAACGCCGATGCGCTCACGCCGTGCCGCCATGCTCTCCGCCCTCACCGCCGCGCCGCTGGCGCTCGCGCTGCTCACGCTGCCGGCCGCGCTGACGCTGTCGGCCACGCCCGCGCAGGCGCAGACCAAGGTGAAGATCATGGTCGGCGGCATCGACAAGCAGATCTATCTGCCCGCCAAGCTGGCCGACCAGCTCGGCTACTTCAAGGAGCAGGGCCTCGACGTCGAACTGTTCAGCACCACCTCCGGGCAGGCGGCGGCGACCGCGCTGCTGGCGCGCGAAGTGGCGGGCGTCGTCGGCTTCTACGACCACACCATCGACCTGCAATCCAAGGGCAAGTTCATCACCGACGTGGTGCAGTTCGGCATCGCGCCGGGCGAAACCGTGCTGGTGAAGGCCGACGAGGCGGAGAAGTACGGCAACCCGGCGAACTGGAAGGGGCAGCCGCTCGGCGTCACCGGGCTCGGTTCGGCGACGGATTTCCTCACCCGGTTTCTCGCCTCGCGCGCCGGCTTGAAGAACCAGGACTACACGCTGGTGCCGGTCGGCGCCGGCGATACGTTTCTCGCCGCCATCCAGCAGGGCAAGATCGTCTCCGGCATGACCACCGAGCCGACGGTGCAGCGCGCGCTGGCGCGCAATGCCGCCAAGGTGGCGATCGACCTGCGCACGCCGGAGACGACCCGCGCCGCGCTTGGCGGCGATTATCCCGCCGCCTGCCTCTACATGGATCGCGGCTACATGGAAGCCAACAAGGACATCGCGCAGAAGCTGGTCAACGCGCTGGTCAAGACGCTGAAGTGGATGCACGGCCACTCCGCCGAGGAGATCGCCGACAAGATGCCGAAGGACTACATGGCCGGCGACAGGGCGCTGTACGTCAAGGGCCTCGCCGACGGCAAGGCGCAGTATTCGCCGGACGGCATGATGCCGAACGGCGCGCCGGAATCGGTGCTCAAGGTGCTGCAGGCGTTCAGCCCCTCGGTGCAGGGCAAGACCATCGACCTCGCCAAGACCTTCACCACGGAGTTCGTGGTCAAGGCCAACGCGACGAATTGAGATGGCTTGCATGCCGATTGTCGGAAAAAGCAGCGTCGGCGGATTGCAAGCGTCGGCCCGCACTCTCCCCTCCCCCTTGCGGGGAGGGGTCGGGGGTGGGGGTTTGCTGAATCGGCATCGTGCATTCCGCACCCCCCTCCCCAACCCTCCCCCGCAAGGGGGGAGGGAGCAATTCATGCGCCCGCTCAACATGAAGCAATCATCGACATGAACGCCGTTGCACCTTCCGCCGTCGAACTGAAGAATGTCGCGCGCCGCTTCGTCACACCCGGCGGCGACGTGCTGTCGGCGCTGGAGGAATTCAACCTCACCATCGCGCCCGGTGAATTCTGCGCCATCGTCGGGCCGACCGGCTGCGGCAAGTCGACGACGCTGGGGCTGGTCTCCGGTCTGGCGCAGCCGCAAGGCGGCAGCGTCACGCTGTTCGATGCGCCCGTCACCGGCGTCGACCGCCGCGTCGGTTTCGTATTTCAGCAGGACGCGATGTTTCCGTGGCGCGACGTGCTCGGCAACGTGATGGCGGGGCCGCTGTTTCGCGGCGTGGCGCGCGCGCAGGCGGAGACGGAGGCGCGCGACTGGATCGCCCGCGTCGGCCTCGGCGGCTTCGAACGCCATCATCCGCACCAGCTTTCCGGCGGCATGCGCAAGCGCGTCGCGCTGGCGCAGACCTTCATCAACAAGCCGCAAGTGCTGTTGATGGACGAGCCCTTCTCCGCGCTCGACGTGCAGACCCGCGAGTTGATGCAGGAAGAACTGCTGACGCTGTGGGCGCAGGCCGGCTCGGCCGTGCTGTTCGTCACCCACGATCTCGACGAGGCGATCCTGCTCGCCGACCGCGTCGCGGTGCTGACGACGCGCCCGGCGCGGGTGAAGTCGGTGCATGTCATCGACCTGCCGCGCCCCCGCAATATCGCCACGCTGCGCTACGACGAACGCTTCATCGCCATCGCCCGCCGCGTCTCCGACGATCTGCGCGCGGAAGTGCTGCGCGCACGGACGGAGCACTGACATGGCCGAGACCGCGATGCCTTTGGCCACCGAAGGCCGCGTCGAGCCGCTGGCCGAGCGTCTGCGCCGGCGCTGGCGCCTGGTCGTGGCGCTACGCCTCGCGGTGCTGGTGGTTCTCGTCGGCGGCTGGGAACTGGGCGTGCGCGCGGGCCTGCTCGACCCGTTCTTCTTCGGGCAGCCGAGCGGCATCATCGACAAGCTGATCGAATGGATCCTCCATGGCACCGCCATCGGCCCGTTGTGGAAGCAGGTGTGGGTCACGATCTATGAAGCCGGCGCGGGCTTCCTGATCGGCGCCGTGCTGGGCGTGGTGTTCGGAATCATGCTCGGGCGCAACCAACTATTGTCCGACGTGTTCTCGATCTACATCAAGATCGCCAATTCCATCCCGCGCATCGTCATGGGCTCGATCTTCATCGTCGCGCTGGGGCTCGGGCCGCCGTCGAAGATCGCGCTGGCGGTGGTGATGGTATTCTTCGTGGTGTTCGGCAACGCGTTTCAGGGCGTGCGCGAAGCCGACAAGAACCTGATCGCCAATGCGCGCATTCTCGGCGCCAGTAACTGGCAGGTGACGCGCGCCGTGGTGCTGCCCTCGGCGCTGTCGTGGATTCTGGCCAGTCTGCACGTCAGCTTCGGTTTCGCGCTGATCGGCGCCATCGTCGGCGAATTCCTCGGCGCGCGCGAAGGCATGGGCTTGCTGATCGCCAGCGCGCAGGGATCGTTCGATTCCAACGGGGTGTTCGCGGCCATGATCGTGATCGCGGTGGTGGCGTTGTGCGCCGAATGGATCCTGACCGCGCTCGAAAACCATCTGCTGACATGGCGGCCGGAAGCATCGATCAACGAATGATCGAATGACAGGTGGCGTGTCCGTTTGTCAGTGTTGCGCGCGTGATCCCGCTCGACAACCGGTGGCCCCCTTTCGGGATCATGCCCCAAGGCATGATGGGTTGAGGTTTGCGCGATGGCGTCATCCTGAGGCGCGAGCGAAGCGTGCCTCGAAGGATCGCCGTCGCCCTTCGAGGTTCGGCGATAACGCGCCTCACACCTCAGGGTGACGGCTTCCGATTCAATCCTGAATCACCCTGCGTCAGTTCTGCACGCGAACGCCAAGCATCACCACGGTCGAGGCGCTGCTCTGGCCGACGGCGCTGGACTCCAGCCAGTCGCGGCGCAGCGTGCCCTTCACCCAGAAATTGCGGTTGAGCTTGTAGATCAGATCGCCGGACACCGAATAGACGTTATCGAGCCGGTTGCCGTCCTGATAATCCATCGTTCCGTAGGTGAACTTGCCGATGGCAGTGAGCCAGCGGCGGAAGTCGTGATCGACCTCGGCGGTGTAGGTGCGCGTCAGCACGCCGGCGACGCCGGGCAGCGTGGTTTCGTCCACCGAGGTATTGGCGATGAACTTCACCGTAGTCAGCGGCGTCGCAGCCCAGATCAGCGAGGCGCTGGTCAACAGCCCGGTGAGCTGGCTCAGCCGCGGGTCCTGATAATTACGCAACGTATAGCCGATCGAAACCTCGCCGGTGATCAGCCGCGTCAGTTCGAACGTCGAACCGGCCTTGACGTAACCGCCGTTGGAATCGCGCTGATAGCGATAGCGATCGAGACTGGTTTCGTGAACGCGGGTGTCGCCTTCGACTTCCGCGAACGGTTTGAGCCCCGGCATCAGATCGTAGCTGACCCGCGCGATGCCGCCGAACTGATTGAAGTTGCGGTCGTCATTAGTGGTCGACGTGCCGTCGGTCAGTCTGGAATCCTGATAGGCGGTGTGATCGGCGGTGCCGCTGACCGTGACCTGCAGGCGGTTGAAGTTCTGCTCGATGCCGAGCGTGCCGCCAGTCGTCGCGTAGAGCGGATATTTGGCGAGGCCTGCCTGAATATTCGGGCTGCCGGGATTATCGGTCCCGATGCGCAGGCGCAATTGAGACAGGAGATGGGTGTCACGCGAGACATCGAGCCGGCCGTCGATCTTGCCGGTGAAGTCCGGGCGATCGACACTGGTCGGCACCGAATTGACGACGCCGGGGGTCGGTGGAAACTTGGTATCGTAGCCGGTGAACGAGCCGCGCAGGTCGGCAATGACCGAGTGGCGTTCCCAGTCCGAGGCGACCAGCAGTTCGGGCGCGATCCTGTAGAACGCGGAGCCCCGCTCCTTGTTGTTGAAGCGGCCGGGATTGCTGTCGTAGCCGCCGCTCACCTCGACCGCGGACTTGACCAGGAAGCTGCCGACATAGTCGCCGACAGCGCCGAACGGATCGGTGTCCGGCTTCAACTGCTTGCGATAAGGCTGACCGGCGACGGCGCCGAGCATTGCCGGCGGCAGCCGCGCTATATTGGCCCCTTGCGACGGTGGCGGGCTGAGCCGCGGCAGCGGCTTCATGCTGGCATAGGGGTCCGGCGCGGGGACGATGGCGCCTTTCAGCTTCGGCGCGCCCGGATAGGATTTTGGCTTCGCGCGCTTGCGATTGAGCGAATCGAAGCCATCGTCGGAGGCGCCGGATGCCGCGGGCGTGCCATAGGTCGGAATCTGGCCAATGCGCGACGGCGCCTTGGTGTCGCCATCCGGGGAGGGTACATTCATCGTCGCGGTGGTTGCAGCCCGGTCGGCGCGGCGGCCGTCCTGGGACGCGGCGAACTGGCCAGCGACCGGGGCCGGGTTGAGCAGGTCCGACAGCACCTGCGCATCAGCCGGGGTCCCCCCCACGGCCATCAGCGCGGAGCATGCGAGCGCCGCACGCACAAAACGCGCGTAACAGCAGAGGCCGCTCGCTCGACCTGACACCACGTTATTTTACCTCAACAACATCAAATACTTATTCGATATCTGCCGCTATCCGCGACGAATGGTCGACGGGGGCGTGCCGTTAAGAGAGTTAAAACAATTATGGTTAACGAGCCGTTGAGGACGCCGGCCTGACGGCGTTTTCGGACGAGCTGGACAGCGTTCCGCCCAGAGAAAACGCCAAGCATCAAGAGGCCGGAGCGTCGCAATCAGCGCAGCAATCGTGATAAGACGGCGCCAACAGCGAGGGCCTTCTCAGCACCTCCACGGGAATAATCATGGCTTTACCGACATCAGGAACCGCAATGTCTGCATCGAACGACACGGCGGGCGCGGCGATCGCATCGGCGTTGCGGACGCTCGACGCCGAGGCCAGCGGCGTCAAGGCACTCGCGGCCGCGCTGCAGGCCGGACTAGGCAACGCCTTCGCGCGCGCCGTCGATCTGATGCTGCACGCCAAGGGCCGCGTCATCATCACCGGCCTCGGCAAATCCGGCCACATCGGCCGCAAGGTCGCGGCGACGTTTGCCTCGACCGGTACGCCGGCATTTTTCGTTCATGCCGCCGAAGCCAGCCACGGCGATCTTGGCATGATTACCGCCGACGACATTATTCTGGCGATCTCCTGGTCCGGCGAGCAGCCGGAGATGAAGAACCTCATCACCTATGCCAAGCGCTTCCGCATCGGGCTGATCGCCATGACGGCCGATGGCGATTCCACCCTCGGCCGCGCCGCCGATATCGCATTGACGCTGCCGAAAGCCCGCGAAGCCTGCCCACACAATCTGGCGCCGACCACCTCTTCGATGCTGCAACTGGCGTTGGGCGACGCCCTGGCAATCGCGCTGCTGGAAGGTCGCGGCTTCACGTCGGTGGATTTCAGCGTGTTGCATCCCGGCGGCAAACTCGGCGCCATGCTCAAATATGTCCGCGACCTGATGCACAGTGGCGCCGCGATGCCGTTAAAGCCGCTCGGCAGCAAAATGTCCGATGCGCTGGTTGAAATGTCCTCGAAAGGATTCGGCTGCGTCGGCATCGTCGACAGCCACGGCCACATCGCGGGTATCGTTACCGACGGCGACTTGAGGCGTCACATGCGGCCGGACCTTATGACGGCTCGCGTCGACGACGTGATGACAAGGAACCCTAAAACCATCAGCGCCAATCTGCTCGCCGGCGAGGCGCTGGAAATTCTCAACTCATCGAAGATCACCGCGCTGATCGTCACCGACGCCAGCAAGCCGATCGGCATCGTGCATCTGCACGATCTGCTGCGCGCCGGGGTCGCATAACCCTATTCCGCGGCAACCGTCAGCATCGCCCCATCGGCCTTGACGACCCGGATGCGGCTGCCGGCTGGTGTGTCGGGTCCGGTCACGCGCCAGATCGTATCGTCAATCCGTACCGTGCCCGAACCATCCTGAATCGGCTTCTCCAGCGTGAAGACGCGCCCGACCAGCGCATCGCTGCGCCGGTTGAGAAACGGATTTGATGTCTCCGCCTTGCTGCGGCGTGCGAGGCGACGCCACACCGGCACAGCGGCGGCCGCAAACACCGCAAACAGTAGAACCTGCGTCTGCCAGTGCAGATCGATGACGAACGACAATAGCCCGACCAATAGCGCGGCGAGGCCGAGCCACAGCATGAATACGCCGGGCGCCAGCACCTCGACGCCGATCAGCAACAGGCCGACGATCAGCCAATTCCAGGTACCAAGCGTCACGAACATCGAAGTCATCGCAACAAGTCCTTAGCGCTGCGGCGGCGAAAACGGGCCCGGAGCCGGTCCTGCATTTGGTACCGAACCACGGCGCGCGGCCGCTGCAGCCGATGTCGCGCTTTCGCCGAACGTCGCCTTGGCAATTTCCCCGATGCCGGCCAGCGAACTCAGCATGCTGGTGGCTTCCAGCGGCAGCATGATCACCTTCTGATTGGGCGACTCCGCCAATTGACCGAACGCCTTGATGTATTTGTCGGCGATGAAGTAGTTCAGCGCGGCGACGTCACCCTGTCTGATGGCATCACTGACCATTTGCGTCGCCTTGGCTTCCGCTTCGGCGGAACGTTCCCGCGCCTCGGCGTCGCGGAAGGCCGCTTCGCGCCGGCCCTCGGCCTGAAGGATCTGGCTCTGTTTGGCGCCTTCGGCGCGCAGGATTTCCGACTGACGCTGGCCTTCGGCCTGCAGAATGTCGGCGCGCTTGACGCGCTCGGCCTTCATCTGGCGGCCCATGGCTTCCACCAGATCGGCCGGCGGCACGATGTCCTTGATTTCGATACGGTTGACTTTCAGCCCCCATGGCGAGACCGCGGCATCGACGACGCGCAGCAGCCGCTCATTGATCTCATCGCGGTGCGACAGCACCTGATCGAGATCCATCGCGCCCATCACCGAGCGAATGTTGGTCATGGTCAGGGTGACGATGGCCTGATTGAGGTTCGATACCTCGTAACTCGCCTTGGCGGCATCGAACACCTGATAGAAGGCGACGCCGTCGACCGACACCGTCGCATTGTCGCGGGTGATGACTTCCTGCCCCGGAATATCGATCACCTGCTCCATCATGTTGATCTTGCGACCGACACGGTCGAAATACGGGATGATCAGATTAAGTCCCGGCGACAGCGTGCGGGTGAATTTGCCGAACCGCTCGATGGTCCAGTCGAAGCCCTGCGGCACCGTTTTAACACCGGCAAACAGCGTGATGATGACGAGCAAAACGACGGCAATGGCAAAAATATCGAAACCAGACATCAGCCTC
>Ga0097680_1002979_pt1 | contig 9748 bp, 9 predicted proteins | sample ThiBiot_750_biof_2_FD_72844 | JGI IMG/M metagenome (GOLD analysis project Ga0097680, IMG submission 72844) | Wastewater bioreactor microbial communities from Cape Town, South Africa - Thiocy_cont_750_biof - 1398105538117 (version 2) (version 2) ...
GCGTGCTCGTGCAGATAGGCATTGGCGACAATCAGCGAGTTCTGGATGACCTCCTTGGTCGGACCCGAAAACAGACGATCGAGGCCGCGATCGATGGTGATGTTGGCCACCACCGAGACCAGGACCGCCGGCAACACGGCGATCACCGAGAACAGGCTGACAATCTGGATATGAAGCTTCGCTGCGGCGCGACCGCGCCGGCGCGCCTGAACCACCTGCCAGACTTCGCGGGCGATGATGACGACGAGCAGAAGAATGGCGCCGGCGTCGATCAGCAGAAAGGTGACGACGACCCGGTGGGTCGGCTCGATCGGCGTGAGGCCGACCAGAACCACGAAGGTCAGGAAAGCAGACAATAGCGCGAGGCCGATCGCAACCGCGGCCAGCAGCCGACGCGGGGTCCAGCCGCGCGGCTCGGCAAATGACGGATCGTGGGATGGGCCCCGCGTGTCTGCGCTAGTCATCCTGGGAAAAGGTTTGAGCGTTCGAAGGATCGCTGGCTAATCCGGCCGATACCCGAGAGCGAACCTGATGCAATCCTACAACAATGTTGCGCAATTGAGACATTTCCGCGGCGCATTTCTTCGCGCCGGGTGGATAAGCTTTGGATAAGCGCCGATTCGACCTGAATCATAAGCGAAAATCGGCCGAATGCGGGCGCTGCTACCCGCCGGTCCGGTAAACTTGGATATCCAGATCGCGGATTTTCTTGCGCAGCGTATTGCGGTTCAAACCCAAAAGGTCGGCCGCCCGAATCTGATTGCCGCGGGTCGCCGCCAGAGCCGCAGTGAGGAGCGGGACCTCGATTTCCCGCAAGACGCGATGATACAGGCCCGGCGGCGGAACGCCGTTCGGGAAACCCGAGAAATGGGATGACAAGTACATCTCGACGGCCCCGCCGAGGCTGTCGACGCCCTGTCGCCCACTGCTTCCCGAGACAACGGGAGGCGACGCAAGTTCGCCATCGATCACGGCGCCGGTAATGACATCCTGCGGATAGAGCGCCGCGAGCCTGCGCGCCAGATTTTCCAGTTCGCGGACGTTGCCGGGCCAGCGATGGCGCTTCAGGCGCTCCAGCGCAAGGGCATCGAGCTTCTTGGGCGGCAGGCCATCCTTTTCGGCCAGGGCGAAGAAGTGCCGGATCAGATCCGGCAGGTCATCGATGCGTTCGCGCAATGGAGGCAAGCGCAGCGGCACCACATTGAGGCGGAAGAACAGGTCCTCGCGAAACAGGCCCTGCTGGATCAGGACACGAAGATCCTTGTTGCTGGCTGCGACGATGCGGACATCGGTCTTGATCGCAGTGCGTCCGCCGACAGCGGTGTATTCTCCCTGCTGCAGCACGCGCAGTAGACGCGTCTGCGCCTCCATCGGCATATCGCCGATTTCATCCAGGAACAGGGTCCCTCCTTCGGCCTGTTCGAAACGACCGGAGGCGCGGGTATTGGCGCCCGTGAAGGCGCCGCGCTCGTGGCCGAACAACTCCGATTCGATGAGGTCGCGGGGAATCGCCGCCATGTTGACGGCGACGAACGGACCATTGCGCCGCTTGCCGTATTCGTGAAGCGCGCGCGCCACCAGTTCCTTGCCGGTGCCGGACTCGCCGGAAATCATGACCGTCAGGTCGGTCTGCATTAGCCTCGCCAGCACGCGATAGATCTCCTGCATGGCCGGCGAACGTCCGATCAGCGGAATGGATTCGAATTCATTCTCGCTGCTGCGGCTGGCGGCGCGCTCCTTGGGCTCGGCGAGCGCGCGGCCGACGATCGCGACCAGTTCCTTGAGGTCGAAAGGCTTCGGAAGATATTCATAGGCACCACGCTCGGAGGCACGGATCGCAGTCATGAACGTGTTTTGCGCGCTCATCACAATGACCGGCAGGTTCGGCCGCATCTTCTTGATGCGCGGAAGCAGGTCGAAGGCGTTCTCGTCCGGCATCACGACGTCAGTGATGACGATATCCCCCTCGCCCTGGCTGACCCACCGCCACAGCGTCGCCGCGTTGCCCGTGAGGCGCACTTCATATCCAGCGCGCGACAAGGCCTGATTGAGCACGGTGCGGATGGCCGCGTCATCGTCTGCCACCAGTATGTGGGCTGCGGGCATGTTTCGTCCTCATCCTGGATCGCGTGAGGCGTTTGATGGCATTTCCGGCGCGTCGGCGGCGACTGGCCGGTGTTTTGGGCTTTTGTCGAACATCGGAAGCAGGATGCGGAAGGTGGTTTTGCGAGGCTGGGAATCGCACTCGACGATGCCACCGTGATCGCGGACGATCTTGGCGACCAGCGCGAGTCCGAGCCCGCTGCCGGCCGGCTTCGTGGTTACAAATGGATCAAACAGGTTGGGCAACAGGTCCTCGGCTACGCCGACGCCGTTGTCCTTGACACAAAACTCCAACGGAAGCGACACACGTGACTTGTTGCCGGGCACCGACAGACGGAGGCCGGGACGGAACGCGGTCGTGAACTGGATCTCTCCATCGCCTCCGAGATCGGCGACGGCTTCGGCGGCATTCTTGACGAGATTCAGAAAGACCTGAATCAGTTGATCCCGATCGGCGAGAACCGGCGGCAGCGACGGATCGTAGTCCACGATAAACCTGACGTTCCGCGCAAACCCGGACTGCGCGAGCCGTTTGACATGATCCAGCACCGAGTGGATGTTGACCGGACCTCGCGTCACCGGCCGTTCGTCGCCGAACACTTCCATGCTGTCGACGAGCGTCACGATGCGGTCGGCTTCGTCGCAGATCAGGCGGGTCAGCATCCGGTCTTCCGACGATGCTCCCTGCTCGAGAAGCTGCGCAGCTCCGCGAATGCCGGACAGTGGATTCTTGATTTCGTGCGCGAGCATGGCCGCGAGCGCCGTCACCGAACGCGCCGCGCTGCGATGGGTCAACTGCCGATCCATCTTGTCGGCCATGGTGCGTTCCTGAATCATCACCACGACGTAGCCGGGCCGTTCCGTCAGCGGCGCGACGTGCAGGTCGACCTGGCGGTCGCGGCCGATCCGCGGCGTGCCGAGATCGACCCTGAATTCGTTCACTGGCGAACCGGCGTTCCGCACCTGATCGATCAGCGGAAGCAGCGGACTGCCGAACGGGACGACCTCCTTCAGCGGCTGCCGCTGCAGGAACTGCGCCGACATTTCGAAGAAAGACTCCGCGGCCGCGTTGGCTTCGACGATCCGGTCGTCAGGCGCGACCAGCAGCACCGGATTTGGGAGCGCGTTGAGAACAGCCTCGCCGTCGGATGGCGCCGTCCGCGCGCGTTCCGCAAGCGACGTCATGCTGCGGCGCTCCATGCAAAATCCTCGAATGCATCCACAAGAGAGCGTTGCACGCCAGCCGGATCGTCGGCCGTTAAAATTTTTCCGCGCCACGTCTTGAGGACGGATGTGGAAACGTTTCCACTTGCGGCCGCGATCCCGAGCGCCCAGCCGAGATGTTTTCGCGCATGACGAAGCCCGATGCGAAGGCCGTAGTGCCGAAGCAGATCGTCATAAAGCGCGCGGATATACGCCAACTGGTTGGCGAGCGACGGCTGCGGTTCGGCGATACCTGTTTCGAGCCGGCGTCCGATCTGGCCCGGCATCCATGGCTGGCCCTGCGCGCCGCGCCCCACCATCACGGCATCGGCGCTCGATTCCTCCAGCGCTGCGACGGCTGCTTCGAACGAGGTAATGTCACCGTTGACCACGACGGGAATGCGAACCGCCTGTTTCACCGCCCGCACCGCCTGCCAGTCGGCGCAACCCTTGTAGAACTGGCACCGCGTGCGGCCGTGAACCGTAATCATCTGCACGCCGGCGGATTCGGCGCGGTGTGCGAGCGCCGGCGCATTGAGCGAGCGATCGTCCCACCCGAGCCGCATCTTGAGCGTGACCGGCACTTTCACAGCGCCGACCGTCGCCTCGATCAACCGCAAGGCATGATCGAGATCGCGCATCAGCGCCGAACCCGACTGGCCGCCTGTTACGTGGCGGGCGGGACAACCCATGTTGATGTCGATGATATCGGCGCCCGCCGCCTCGGCGATCCGCGCGCCTTCCGCCATCCAGTGCGTCTCGCAGCCCGCGAGCTGAACGACGTGCGGTCCGCCGCCGGTTGCTTCGCAGCGGAGCACAGACATGGGGCGCCCGCGAACGAGATCGTCGCTGGCGGTCATCTCGGAGACGACGAGGCCCGCTCCGAGCGATTCCGCAAGACGTCGAAACGGCCGGTCGGTAATGCCCGACATCGGCGCGAGAAGAACCCGGGTTGCGATCGGGATAGTTCCGATCCTGAGCGGCTTTTGATCTGGTGCGGGGCGGGTCGGGTTGGATGTCATAAGCTCTTGGAGCCGTCGCAGCCGCCCTCAAACTGTCGATTATTTGGGCAAAGATATCTAATGCCTACAGTTTAGCCAATTCCTCGCATGTTGCAAGTGCAATGCAACACAAATATTCGGTGACGACCCCTTGAGGAATCTGCTGATTTTGTTCCGAGCATGGTAAGGGCAGTGACCTTGAACGGATTCCTGTCCTCCTCATAACCCTCTTCGTGCTCGTCAATTCAATGCCGACCTCACAACGAACGGCCGCCATCATTGTTGCAGCAGGGCGCGGACTTCGCGCCGGTGCCGGCGGCCCCAAGCAATACCGGACCGTCGGCGGACGGACCGTGATTTCGCGAGCCATGGAGGCGTTCTGCGATCACCCGGACGTCTTCGCGGTCCAGCCGGTGCTGAACCCCGATGATATCGAAATGTTCAATCAGGCCGTCGCCGGGTTTCGCTACCGGCCCCCGGCGAATGGCGGCGCCACGCGCCAGGCGTCCGTCCATGCCGGCCTCGAGGCGCTGGCCGCCGACGCGCCGGACATCGTGCTGATTCACGATGCCGCCCGGCCATTCGCGACGCAGGCGCTTATCAGGCGCGCGATCGACGCCGCCAACATCACCGGCGCGGCGGTGCCCGTCATTCCCGTGACCGACACCATCAAGCAGGTCGACGCGTCCGGCGCCGTCAACGCGACGCCGGATCGCGCAATGTTGCGGATAGCGCAGACGCCGCAGGCGTTCCGTTTCGATGTGATTCTCGACGCGCATCGCCGCGCGGCGCGCGATGGTCGCGACGATTTCACCGACGACGCCGCGCTGGCAGAATGGGTGGGATTGACGGTTGCGACATTTGAAGGTGATGCTGCCAACATGAAACTGACGACTCCGGAAGATTTCGTGCGCGAGGAAGCGCGCCTCGCAGCGGCGCTCGGCGACATCAGGACCGGCACCGGCTACGACGTCCACGCCTTCGGCGACGGCGACCATCTCATGCTGTGCGGTGTGAAGGTGCCGCATAATCGCGGCTTTCTCGCTCACTCCGATGGCGACGTCGGCCTGCACGCGTTGGTCGATGCCATTCTCGGCGCGCTCGCGGATGGCGACATCGGCTCGCATTTCCCTCCGAGCGATCCGCAGTGGAAAGGCGCAGCTTCCGACAAATTTCTCAAGTACGCCATCGAGCGCGTCGTGGCGCGCGGCGGCCGCGTCGCTCATCTCGAAGTCACGATGATCTGCGAGCGACCCAAGATCGGCCCCTTGCGCGAGACGATGCGCGCGCGCATTTCGGAAATTACAGGTGTGGCGATGTCGCGAGTCGCCGTGAAGGCGACCACCAGCGAACGTCTTGGTTTCACCGGTCGCGAAGAAGGAATCGCTGCGACCGCCAGCGCGACCATTCGCCTGCCCTGGAACGAAAAAAGCGGGAGCGCCTGACATGAGCGGCAGCGACATTCGCGCCATGTCGCGTTCGCTGCTTGATCTTTGCCGGATGCGCAAGCTCACCATCGCAACGGCCGAATCCTGCACCGGCGGATTGGTTTCCGGCGCGCTGACCGAGATTCCCGGCTCCTCCGACGTGATCGATCGAGGTTTCGTCACTTATTCCAACGACGCCAAGCGCGCGATGCTGGGCGTCAAGGCCAGCACGCTCGACAGTTTTGGCGCGGTCAGCAAGGAAACCGCAACCGCCATGGCGATCGGCGCGCTTGAGCGCGCCGGCACCGATCTCGCCGTCGCCATCACCGGAATTGCAGGGCCAGGAGGCGCGACGCCGGGCAAGCCCGTGGGCCTTGTTCATTTCGCGGCCGCGGCACGGGACGGTCGCCTGACTCATCGCGAATGCCGCTTCGGCGCGATCGGCCGCAGTTCGGTGCGGCAACGTTCAGTCGTTGAAGCTCTGCGGATGTTGATGGAACTGGCGCGTGGTCCGAAGCCACCCACAAAAGTCCGGCGCGAAAGCGCGAGCCGCTTGCGGCCGCGGGCGGCGCGAGCGCCGCTGCGTCGCGCGGCCGAGCGGCGCCGGACTACACGGCCGCTGAAGCCTTCTCCAAAGAAAACCTGAGACGACGCCCTTTATTTCGCGACATGCGGTGCGCCGTAAATGACATGCGCACGCTTTTCAAATGCCGACGCGAAGCGCTGGAACGCAGCATCGAACATCGCACCCATCAGCATCGCCAGCATCCGGCTTTTGAAATCGTAGCTGATGAAGAACCCGACGTCACAGGCCTGATCCGCCTTCGGATCGAAGGTCCAGCGGTTTTCCATATGGCTGAACGGCCCCCGGAGATATTCGACAAGGATTTTGAGGTTCGGCCGATCGAGCGTCACCTTGCTTGTGAAAGTCTCGCGCACCAGCTTGAACGATACGGTCATATCGGCAACCACAACTTCCGTGCCGTCGGCCGCGGGCGTGCGCTGCCGCACCTTCAGCGACTGACACAGCGGCACGAACTCCGGATAGCGTTCGACATCGGCGACAAGATCGAACATCTGTTCCGAACTGTATCCCACACGGCGCTTGCTGGAGAACGTCGGCATCAGTGAACGCTCCCTGATGCGGAAAGATCATGCAGATAACGATCCGCATCAGACCGGTGCGTGAATCGCATCAGAGTCTGATCGGAGCGTAAGCCTTCAAGAAAATCTGCCAGCCGCGGCCGCTGTTTCCGACGAAAGGTCCAGACATAATGGAGGAATCTGGCATCAAATCTTTCCGGACATGCCGGCGCCATCTCCGGCCTCCCTCGTCCGTAGCTGGTCGTGATTCTGATCATGACGCCAATCATACAGGTCCTGCACGGCAGATCGAACCAGATCGTCGTGTCGGCGAGATCCCGCCGCAAGCTGCCGGCATGCGAGAGATAGTTGCCGTCCATGATCCAGCGCGGCGCATTCGCCGCATCGGTCACGCGCGCATCGAATTCGGCGGCCTCGGACGGCATCCATCCGGGCTTCCAGTACAGGGCGTCCAGAGAGATCGCGGGAATACCCGTGATCGCCGCGAGTTTGCGCGCGAACGTGGATTTGCCGGCCCCTGACGATCCCATGACGAGGATGCGCTGCATAAAACGCGCGACTAGCGCACCAGCGCGGCGCGCGCGGCCTGCAGCTTGGCGAAATCCTCGCCGGCGTGATGCGACGAGCGCGTCAGCGGGCTCGCCGACACCATCAGGAAGCCCTTGGTGTAAGCGACGGTCTCGTAGCCGGAAAACTCTTCCGGCGTCACATAGCGCATCACGGCATGATGTTTGCGGGTCGGCTGCAGGTACTGCCCGACGGTGAGAAAATCGACATCGGCCGAGCGCAGATCGTCCATCACCTGCAAGACTTCGTGACGCTCCTCGCCGAGCCCGACCATGATTCCCGACTTGGTGAAGATCGTCGGATCGATCTCCTTCACCCGCTGCAAGAGGCGGATGGAGTGAAAATAGCGCGCTCCCGGCCGCACCGTCAGGTAGCGCGACGGCACGGTTTCGAGGTTGTGGTTGAAGACGTCCGGCTTCGCCGCCACGACTTTCTCAAGCGCTCCGTCCTTGCGCAAAAAATCCGGCGTCAGGATTTCGATGGTCGTCGCAGGGCAGCGCTCGCGGATCGCGCGAATGGTCTGCGCGAAATGTTCCGCGCCGCCGTCATCGAGGTCGTCGCGATCGACCGATGTGACGACGACGTGCGCCAGCCCAAGCTTGCGCGTCGCTTCGGCCACATATTCGGGTTCGGACGATTCGAGCGCGCCGGGCATTCCGGTCTTGACGTTGCAGAAAGCGCAGGCGCGCGTGCAGGTGTCGCCCATGATCATGAAGGTGGCGTGCTTCTTGTCCCAGCACTCGCCGATATTCGGACAGCCCGCCTCCTCGCAGACCGTGACAAGGCCATTCTCCTTGACGATCCGGCGCGTATCCGCATAGCCGCGCGTGTTCGGCGCACGCACGCGAATCCAGTCCGGCTTCGGCGGCGACACCGCATCGGGCCGGTTGACCTTTTCCGGATGGCGCGGCCTGACGGGATTGGCGGAAACAGTATCGAGGACGACAACCATGAATGATCCGCTTTGCAGGAAACTTTAGGTAATCCGCCTGGCGGAGCACTGCAACCCGCTTCGCCAGATCGGTCTAATATGTAACATATCCCAAAGCGTCCCACCCGCCCCCCGCATGAAAATGATTCCAAGCCTGACACCCGACACTCCGGACCCGCCTGCTCTTGGCAAGCCGCTCCATCGCTCGTTTTTCGGGCGCAGCGTGCATGAGGTCGCGCCCGAGTTGATCGGCGCAACGCTGCTGGTGGACGGGATCGGTGGTCTCATCGTCGAGGTGGAGGCCTATCACCATACGGAGGCGGCGGCCCATTCTCATCGGGGGCCGACGCCGCGGAATATGGTGATGTTCGGTCCGCCCGGCGTCGCCTATGTCTATCGCTCCTACGGCATCCATTGGTGCGTGAACTTCGTGTGTGAAAAGAACGGCTCCGCGGCCGCCGTTCTGATCCGCGCCCTGCAACCGACCCATGGCATTCCAGCGATGCGGCGGCGGCGCGGGCTGCACGACGAGCGCCTGCTGTGTTCGGGACCGGGAAAACTGTGCGAGGCGCTCGGGATATCGATTGCGCACAACGCGCTGCCGCTCGACGCGCCGCCGATCGCGGTCTACCAGCGCACAGCCGAGCTTGAAGTTGTGACCGGCGTGCGCATCGGCATCACCAAGGCCGCCGACCTGCCATGGCGATACGGATTGAAGGGCTCGAAATTCCTGAGCAAGCCGTTCAGGAACGTTGTGCCCTGAGATCGATCATCAGCGGGAACACGACCATCGGCACGATGGCAAGGCCGATCGGCACGAATGCGAAAGCGGCGTTCCCCGTGATATCCCAGACCATCCCGCTGACGATCGAGATCAGCATCGCGATGCCGTAACCGATCGTGAACATTCCCGCGGACAGGCGGGGCACGTCCTCTGGCGCAACGAGCAGTGCCGGCAACGTCAGCACAAGAGTCAGGCCCACGGCGCAGGTGCATCCGACCAACGCTGCCGCGCCTACGATCCCCCATAAGTTCGTGATGGTTGCGACGCCCGCAGCGCCAATCAGGCCGAAGACGCCGGTCAGGATGAGTGGCCATCTCCGCCGCTCCAGCCGACCTGCGATGACCATGAGGAGGATCGATCCCGGCAACTGTCCGAGGTTGAGCGCCGACAGCGCCGGCTGGATCAGATCGGTATGGCCCGTTTGCAGCAGCAGGCCGGGCAGGAAAGCATTCGTGCAGAAATAAAGCTGATTGTTCGCGCTGGCGACGAGGCCGACCTTCCAGAGCAGCGGATCGCGCCAGTCCGGCATCCAGCGGTCGTGCCGGGCCGCCACGCCCTCCCCGCCCGGGCGTGCGATGAAGACGACCAGTGCGATCGCCGCCGAAGCAAACGACCAGAGTTCGAGGCT
>Ga0097680_1002983_pt1 | contig 9738 bp, 8 predicted proteins | sample ThiBiot_750_biof_2_FD_72844 | JGI IMG/M metagenome (GOLD analysis project Ga0097680, IMG submission 72844) | Wastewater bioreactor microbial communities from Cape Town, South Africa - Thiocy_cont_750_biof - 1398105538117 (version 2) (version 2) ...
CGAGGACTGGCTGGAGATTCTCGGCTGCGGCATGGTGCATCCCAACGTGCTGCGCGCCTGCGACATCGATCCCGACGTCTATCAGGGCTTTGCCTGGGGCATGGGCATCGATCGCATCGCAATGCTGAAATACGGCATGCCGGATTTGCGCCAACTGTTCGAGGGCGACGTGCGCTGGCTCGGCCACTACGGCTTCAAGCCGCTCGACATCCCGACGCTCGCGGGAGGATTGAGCGCGTGAGCGGCGTGGTTGCGAACCTCGTTTCGAAGGTGAGCACCCCCTCCCTGACCCTCCCCCGCAAGCGGGAGAGGGGACTGGCCATCTTTGCCGTAAGCACTCTGCCCCATCGCCATCCTGTACCGACCACCTGTCGTGTTAGCATCGGCTCCTCCAGGCAACGAAGCGCACTCCCTCTCCCGCTCGCGGGGGAGGGTTGGGGAGGGGGCCAGAAGGTGAGCGACAAGCAAAAGCCGTCATGGCATGTCACGGCGACGCAGCGCAGTCGTGCGCGCACGCTTCGAAAAAATCTCACCGATGCCGAACGCACCATGTGGACGATGCTGCGCGGCCGTCACCTCGATGGTTTTGCTTTTCGCCGGCAGTTTCCGATCGGGCCCTTCATCGCGGACTTTGTCTGTCTCGCCACCAAGCTTGTGATCGAGATCGACGGCGGACAGCACTTCTCCGATGACGGAGAAATGCGCGACGCGCGGCGCACCGCTTTCATCGAGAGCGAGGGCTTTCGCGTGATGCGCTTCAGCAATCACGACGTTCTCACAAATCGCGCAGGCGTGCTGCAAGCAATCGCAGCCGCCATTCGAGAAAACGCCCCCTCCCTGCCCCTCCCCCACAAGGGGGGAGGGAACGGCAAGATTCTCTCATCCGAGAGCGATCTTCGATCTGAAAAAACTTTCCCATCCGAATCCGCCGTCATATCAGTCCGAGGTCCGCAGTCATGAAATTCACCCTCTCCTGGCTGAAGGATCATCTCGAGACCGACGAGCCGCTGGACAAGCTCGCCGACAAGCTCACCATGATCGGGCTCGAGGTCGAGCACATCGACGACAAGGCCAAGGCTTTGGCGCCGATCCGGATCGCGCGCGTCATCTCCGCCGTGCAGCATCCCAACGCGGATCGCCTGCGCGTATGCATGGTCGACATCGGCGATGGCGGGGCGCCGGTGCAGGTGGTGTGCGGCGCGCCGAATGCGCGCGACGGCCTCGTCACCATCTTCGGGCCGCCCGGCACCTACATTCCCGGCAAGAACATCACGCTCAGCGTCGGCACCATTCGCGGCGTTGAAAGCCGCGGCATGCTGATCTCCGGCGCGGAAATCGAAATCTCCAACGATCACGACGGCATCGTCGAACTCCCAGTTGATGCGCCGATCGGCGCCTCCTATGTCGAGTGGGCCAGGCTCGGCGATCCGGTGATCGAAATCAATCTCACGCCGAACCGGCAGGACGCCACCGGCGTGCACGGCATCGCGCGCGACCTCGCCGCCGCCGACATGGGCAAGCTCAAGGATCCCGCGATCAAGCCGATCAAGGGCGAATTCCCCTGCCCGGTGCAGGTGAAGGTGGACGACGCGGCGCTGTGTCCCGGTTTCGCGCTGCGCCTCGTGCGCGGCGTCAAGAACGGCCCGTCGCCGGAATGGCTGCAACGACGGCTCACCGCGATCGGCCTGCGCCCGATCAACGCGCTGGTCGACATCACCAACTTCATGACCTACGACCGCGCCCGCCCGCTGCATGTGTTCGACGCTGCAAAGGTGAAGGGCAACCTCACCGTGCGCCGCGCGAAAGATGGCGAGGAACTGCTGGCGCTCGACGGCCGCACCTACAAGCTCGATCCGTCGATCTGCGTCATCGCCGACGGTCACGGCGTCGAATCGCTGGCCGGCATCATGGGCGGCGAAGCCTCGGGCTGCGATGACAACACCACCGACGTGCTGATCGAGTCCGCGCTGTGGAACGAGATCAACATCGCGCAGACCGGCCGTAAGCTCGGCATCAATTCCGACGCCCGCTATCGCTTCGAACGCGGCGTCGATCCCGCCTTCATGGTGCCGGGCCTCGAACTCGCGACCAGGCTGGTGATGGAGATGTGCGGCGGCACGCCGTCGGACAACGTCGTCGTCGGCAAGGCCTTCCCCGACGACCGCGTGATCGATTTCCCGTTGAGCGAAGTCAAGCGACTCGCTGCCATCGAGGTTCCGCTGCCGGAAATGCGCAGCATCCTGCAGCGCCTCGGCTTCATGGTCGCAGGCAACGGTCCCGTCGTGAAGATCGCGGTGCCGTCGTGGCGCACCGATGTCAGCGGCAAGGCCGACATCGTCGAGGAGGTCGTGCGCATCGTCGGCGTCGACAAGGTGCCGATGACGCCGTTCCCGCGCGGCGACAATCCGCGCAAGCCGGTGCTGACGCCGATCCAGTCGCGCACCCGCCGCGCCAAGCGCGCGCTGGCTGCACGCGGGCTGGTCGAGGCGGTGACGTGGTCGTTCATTTCCCGGCCGCATGCCGAATTGTTCGGCGGCGGCGCGCCCGAACTGGCGCTGGCCAATCCGATCGCATCGGACCTGTCCGACATGCGGCCGAGCCTGCTGCCGAGCCTGATCGCGGCGGCGCAAGCCAACAGCGACCGCGGCTTTGGCGATGTCGCGCTGTTCGAGGTCGGACAGATTTTCAAGGGCGACCGGCCGCAGGATCAATTCACCGCCGCGAGCGGCGTGCGTCACGGCTTTGCATCATCGCAAGGCCTCGGCCGACACTGGTCGGGGTCGGCCGCCGCCGGCGCGCTCGACGTCAAGGCCGATGCGATCGCGGTGCTGGCCGCCGCCGGCGCGCCGGTGCAGGCGTTGCAGATCGTGCCCGGCGGCAACCCCGGCTTTCCTTGCTGGCTGCATCCCGGCCGCTCCGGCGCCATCCAGATCGGGCCGCAGAACGTGCTCGGCCATTTCGGCGAGTTGCATCCGCGCGCGCTGGAGGTGCTGGGCGCCGATGGCCCGCTGATGGCGTTCGAAGTCATCCTCGACCGCATTCCCGACGCCAAGGTGAAGGCCACCCGCGCCAAGCCGACGCTGGATTTGTCGGCATTCCATCCGGTCGAGCGCGATTTCGCTTTCATCGTCGCGCGCGACATCAAGGCCGCCGATATCGTGCGCGCCGCGCAGGGCGCCGACAAGAAGCTCATCACCGGCATCGCGGTGTTCGACGTCTATGAGGGCAAGGGCATCGATCCCGACAAGAAGTCGGTGGCCATCGCGGTGACGATCCAGCCGCGCGACAAGACGCTGACCGATGCCGAGATCGACGCCATCGCCGCCAAGATCGTCGCCGAGGTGACGAAGAAAACCGGCGGCACGTTGCGCGGATAATATCGCGTCTCGCGCTTTTTTGTTTCTGATGGAATCAGGTGGATGCGCGGGTCAATCCCGCGCATGCCGACGATATCTCTGTCGAAACCAGCCGCGCTATCGCGGGTGCGACACGCGCTTGCGCGTGCGCGGCTGCTTTTGCGGCGGCGGCGGTTTGACCGGTCCGATTTTCTTCAACGCGGCGTCGGCGGCGCGCTCGCCGCTCTCCCATGCGCCGCCGACGGTGCCAGCCATGGTTTCATGCGTGGCCTCGCCGGCGACGAACACATTGCCGAACGGCTCCGCCAGCACGCGGCGCGACGGCTGGCCGCCGGGTGACGCCGCCGACATCGCGCCGAGCACCAGCGGATCGGCGTTCCAGCGCGTGACGGCACTGCGCCCGACCTTGGCCACCGCATCGCTGCCGAACAATCCGGCCAGCCACTCGCGCGCAAACGCCACCATCGCCGCTTCGCCCTGCGCCGCCAGCTCGCGGCCGAAGCTTCCCGCGACGTCCAGCGTGCACAACGACGAACCGCCGACGTTGGCCATCAGCAGCGCGGTGCGCGCATCCTTGCTGCGTTCGATGACGGTCTCGTCGCGACCAAGCCCGAGCGCATTGCCCGGCAATTGCAGCGCGATGCGATCGTAGCTGCCGAGACCGAGATTGGCGGCGGCATCGAGCTGGCGCTTCGGCAGCTCGGGCGCGAACTGAATGCGGCCCGACGCCAGCACGTTGCTCGAAACGGTGACGATCGCGGCGCGTGCGTCGATGCGGCCGGCCGGCGTATCGACGCTGACCTCGCGGCCACTCCACACGATGCGCCGCGCCGGCGTGCCGAGTGCGACCGGAAGGCCCTCGCCTAGTTTTTCCAGCAATGCACCGAGCCCCTGACGACAGGCAATCGCCGCGATGCGCTCCTGCGCGCGCGCCTTGTCCTGCGCCGACAGGTCGCGCAAGTCCTTGCCGGTGGCGCTGGCGCCGAGCACGAATTCCACCGTCGACGCCCAGTCGCCGAGATCGTTCGGCAGCGCCGCCGCGCACGACATGTCGGCTCTGCCGCGCGCGGCGTCATCGATCGCACGCCGCGCGCGCACCAGCGTGGCGAGAAAATCCTCGGCCTCGCCGGCACGCGCATTGCGCCGGCCGATGCGGATTTTTTGTCCCGGCGACACCGGATGAAGATCCATGCCCGCGCCGCGCGCGGGCTTGATCAGCGGATTGTCGTCGGGATTGTGCAGCCAGCGCGCACCGCGATCGAACGGCGCATCGAACGACGTGGTGTCGGTGAAGCAGCGGCCGCCGATACGGCCGGAGGCTTCGACGACGACGACGCTGCGCTGTGCCGCCACGATGCGCCGGGCGGCGGCGAGGCCGGCCGCGCCCGCGCCGATCACGACAATGTCAACGGCACGCGGCAACGACGCCGCGGCCACGCGTGATAAGGGCAATACGGCAGATGCCGCCGCCCCCAACAGCAGGCCGCGCCGTGACATCATCATCGGACGTTTTCCATCATCACAATTTCCAGCATCGCAATTTCCATTGCCGCGATTTCCAACGCCGCAATTTCCAACGGCATGGTTTCCAGGTTTTGAAGAAATCCGGGAACGCATCGACAACTTGCCGCATCCATGGCTTTGCGACAAGCGACATGGTGAATCAATCATGATTCCACGCGTCGGAGCATGAACCAAATTGCAATGGCTTCACGGCATGATGAGGCGCGACGAAAGCGGTCAGAACGAACCGCGTGGGGAAAGAGTCATGGGTCTCGTGCTCGATACCGTCGGCAAGTTGATCGCCGGCTACCTTCAGAAAGAGGTGCCGGGATATGAACCGTTTACGCCGAGCGATCCGGAGCATCTGCGCGGCATCATCATGCCCGGTGACGTGCTGCTGGTGGAAGGCAACAACCGCATCTCCGGCATCATCAAGTATCTGACGCAGTCGACCTGGTCGCATGCGGCGCTGTATGTCGGGCCGATCGACGGCGCGTCCGAGCCCGAAGGCGAACCGCATGTGCTGATCGAGGCCAATGTCGGCGAGGGCGTCACGTCGGCGCCGCTGTCGAAATATTTTCCGTATCACACCCGGCTGTGCCGGCCGGTCGGCTTGAGTTACGAAGACCGCAACACGGTGTGCCGCTACGCCATCAACCGCATCGGCTTCGGCTACGACACCAAGAACATCGTCGACCTGGCGCGCTACCTGGTGCCGCTGCCGATCCCGCAGCGCTTTCGCCGGCGCATGATCGCACTCGGCTCCGGCGATCCGACCAAGATCATCTGTTCGGCGCTGATCGCGCAGGCGTTCGGCGCGGTACGCTATCCGATCCTGCCGAAGATCACCCGCACCCGCAGCCGGCGCGCGCGCCGCGAGATTCTGCACATCCGCGATTCATCGCTGTACATGCCGCGCGACTTCGACATCTCGCCGTACTTCGAGATCGTCAAGCCGACCATCGAACTCGGCTTCGACTATACCTCGCTGCATTGGGCCGACCGACAAAAGCCGCTCCCGGAGGTAGCGGGCGGTCTCGCCGCGTTTCCAGGAGCCGACGACGATGATTTCGACGGGTTCCTCGAAACACCGCCGCTCGTTCCTGAAGCGATTGACGCGACGGCGGCGGCTGATGCTGCGGAAATGAGCGCTTGAGCCCGACATCACGTCCGCCCCGCGCAAGCGCAGACGCCTCCGGAATTGCCGAGAGATTTCGCGACCGCCAGCAGCATGACGTTCCAGAAACGTTCCTCGACTGCGCGAAATTGTCGCAGTCTGCATGATTTTCATTCAAGGTTTGTTTGATAAACGGGCAGCGGTCTTGTAAACGGACGCGGTAGTGGAGCGGATTTGACATTCGCTAACTGAACCGCGGCGACGTCGTGAAGCGAATGTCAAATCCCAGACTCTGCTAGCAGGTAGTATTTGCTGGCGGTTCTTTGTTGCCAGTGTTTGCGCGAACCCGGTCGCAGCGGGATGCAAATGCTGGAAGCGAGCCACCAATGTCGGATCGCGTGGAGCCTTTTGTCCCCTGAGCAAGCAGGACAGGCTGTGCCTTCGGCCTGCTTCAACCATGACTTGTACCGGGGGTGCTTCATGCTCGACGAAAAGCTTGAACCTATTTTCAATGAAGTTTTGCAACGCAACCCGGGTGAAAACGAATTTCACCAGGCCGTGCGCGAAGTGCTGGACAGCCTCGGCGCGGTGATCGCCAAGCATCCGGCCTATGCCGAGGCGGCCCTGATCGAGCGCATCTGCGAGCCGGAACGGCAGATCATCTTCCGCGTGCCCTGGATCGACGACACCAACCGCGTGCGCATCAACCGCGGCTTCCGCGTCCAGTTCAATTCCGCGCTCGGTCCCTACAAGGGCGGCTTGCGCTTCCACCCCAGCGTCTATCTCGGCACCATCAAGTTCCTCGGCTTCGAGCAGACCTTCAAGAACGCCCTGACCGGGATGCCGATCGGCGGCGGCAAGGGCGGCTCGGACTTCGACCCGAAGGGCCGATCGGAGCGCGAGATCATGCGCTTCTGCCAATCGTTCATGCTGGAACTGCATCGCCACCTCGGCGAATACACCGACGTGCCGGCGGGCGACATCGGCGTCGGCCAGCGCGAGATCGGCTACATGTTCGGCCAGTACAAGCGCATCACCAACCGCTATGAATCCGGCGTGCTCACCGGCAAGGGCCTGACCTGGGGCGGCTCGCGGGTGCGCACCGAGGCCACCGGCTACGGCGCGTCCTATTTCGTCGAGCGCATGCTCGGCACCCGCAAGCAGGGCTTCGAGGGCAAGAAGGTACTGGTCTCCGGCGCCGGCAACGTCGCCATCTACACCATGGAGAAGGTGTCGGAGTTCGGCGGCAAGGTAATCGCCTGTTCGGATTCCAACGGTTATGTGTTCGACGAGAAAGGCATCGACCTCGACCTGTTGAAGGAGATCAAGGAGAAGCGCCGCGGCCGCATCTCCGATTACGCCAAGGCGCGCGGCAACGGTGCCAAGTACATCGCGGGCGGCCGCCTCTGGGAAGTGCCGGCCGACATCGCGATGCCGTCGGCGACCCAGAACGAACTCAACGGCACTGACGCCGCCAACCTGATCAAGAACGGCGTGATCGCGGTGGGCGAAGGCGCCAACATGCCGTGCACGCCCGAAGCCATACATGCCTTCCTGGAAGCCAAGGTGTTGTTCGGGCCCGGCAAGGCCACCAACGCCGGCGGCGTCGCCACCAGCGCGCTGGAGATGCAGCAGAACGCCTCGCGCGATTCCTGGACCTTCGAGGACACCGAGGAGCGGCTCGCGAACATCATGCACGGCATCCACGATACCTGCGCCCAGACCGCCGAGGAATACGGCTCGGCCGGCAACTACGTGCTCGGCGCCAATGTCGCGGGCTTCATCCGCGTCGCCGATGCGATGCAGGCGATGGGCGTGGTGTAAAGACGAATCTGTCGTCGCCCCCGCGCAGGCGGGGGCCCATAACCCCTGGCGTTGGTTATTGTAGAATAACCTCGCCTCAGGTGATGAAGCCGGATCGCTGCGGCGTATCAGTCCCCGCGCAGGCGGGGACGACTTCTTTCGTGCTGGAAATCGACGCGCAAAACAAATTCCCGGCCAGGTTCTCAGGGTGATGTCGCCGGAACACGCCCTTGTCTGACGCAACGCGCATCTCTACCTCTGCATCTATAGTTGCAGAGGAATCCCCGACATGCTCGACGCGACCGTCAAGGCGCTGGCACAGATCCTGTCGCCGCCGATGCGCGCCATCCTGTGGAAGTCCATCGCGCTGGCGCTGATCCTGATCGTCGCGCTGGCGACCGGATTGCAGCGCGTGCTGAGCTGGCTCGCGACCTCCGGCATGGTGTGGGCCGAAGCCATGCTCGGCCCCGATTACCACACCCCTCTCAACGTGCTGTCGTGGATCGTCTCGATCGCCGCCGGTTTCGGCGTGGTGTTCGGCGCGATCTTCCTGATGCCGGCGATCACCTCGCTGGTGGCCGGCGTGTTCGTCGACGACGTTGCCGACATCGTCGAACGCCAGCACTATCCGGCGGAGAAGCCCGGCATCGCTCTGCCTTACGGGCTGGCGATCACCGAGGGCCTGAAATTCGCCGGGCTGACGCTGCTGGTCTATCTGATCGCGCTGCCGTTCGCACTGTTCGCCGGGCTCGGCTTCATCGCATTCTTCATCGCCACCGCATGGCTGCTCGGCCGGCAATATTTCGAATTCGCCGCGATGCGCTTTCGCCCCGCCGATGAAGCCAAGGCGATGCGCGGCCACAACGGCGGGCTGGTGTTCGCCGCGGGCCTGATCATCGCCGCGTTCGTCTCGATCCCCATCGTCAACTTCGCGACGCCGGTGTTCGCCATGGCGCTGATGGTGCATCTGCACAAGCAGCTGAGCGGCCCACGCCCGGAACTGATCGAGCCTGCGCGAACAACCAGCCCGCCGACGGTGTGAGCGCGCTTACACCGTCTTCTCCGGCCAGCGGCACAGATCGTTGATGATGCAGCTTTCGCACAAGGGCTTGCGCGCAAGGCAGGTGTAGCGGCCGTGCAGAATCAGCCAGTGATGCGCGTGCAGCATGAACTCTTTCGGGATCACGCGCTCCAGATTCAACTCGACCTCCAACGGCGTCTTGCCCGGCGCCATGCCGGTGCGATTGCCGACGCGGAAGACGTGGGTATCCACCGCCATGGTGTGTTCGCCGAACGCCATGTTGAGCACGACGTTGGCGGTCTTGCGCCCGGCGCCGGGCAACGTCTCCAGTTCGGCGCGGGTGCGCGGCACCTCGCCGCCGAACTCGACGATCAACTTTTCCGACAGCGCGATGACATTCCTGGCCTTGGTGCGATAGAGCCCGATGGTTTTGATGAACTCGCGCAGGCGTTCCTCACCGAGCGCCAGCATCTTGTGCGGCGTATCGGCGATCGGAAACAGATTCCGCGTCGCCTTGTTGACGCCGGCATCGGTCGCCTGCGCCGACAGCACCACCGCCACCAGCAGGGTGTAGGGGTTCAGGTGCTCGAGTTCGCCCTTCGGCTCCGGCTTGGCTTCGCGGAAGCGGCGGAAGGCCTCAAAGACCTCGGCGGCGGTCCATGGCTTGGGGGGCTTCGGGGTGGTTTTGGCGGCCTCGCGCGGGATTTTCGCACCCGCCGAAACAGGCCGTTTCGCGCCCTGATTCCGCCCCGGATTCGCCGCAGGATTCCTCCGCGGATTTTTGGCGGTTCTAGCCCCGGCCGATTTCGATTTCGAGGGAGGTCTGCGGATGCTTTTGGCCATGATCCCCGATATACTGGCCGATCATGACCACAGGCAACGATTTTGATGCCGCCCTCGACCCGGAGCCGGAATTGTTTTCGGCGCTGCTGGTGCCG
>Ga0097680_1002989_pt1 | contig 9706 bp, 10 predicted proteins | sample ThiBiot_750_biof_2_FD_72844 | JGI IMG/M metagenome (GOLD analysis project Ga0097680, IMG submission 72844) | Wastewater bioreactor microbial communities from Cape Town, South Africa - Thiocy_cont_750_biof - 1398105538117 (version 2) (version 2) ...
TGGTCCCTGTGAGGATCGAACTCACGACCTCCGCGTTATTAGCACGGCGCTCTAACCAGCTGAGCTAAGGGACCTGACGTTCTGAAAAGGATTTTAGTTGACAAAATGATTTTATTAAAAGAAAAAGCCGAACTTGAATTGATCACACACATATTGGTTACACCTGAGACAAAAACAAACAAAGGAGAGAAGAAGAATCTACGAAGAAACTAACAGAAGAAGAAATTCAACAAAGCAGAAATCTATCAGATAAAAAAACCGAAAAAAAAATATATAGAAATATTATGTATATTCACATGAAAATGAAAATAAACAAACAAAAAGATTCAAGGATTGTCTGATTTCTTTAATTTATTATTATTGAACAATTTCAAACCATTGCGAACAAACTTTTTGATTCCACTACTTTGATTAGGCATTTGTTGTGGATGTTGTGGCCAAGTCGATTCGTCATCATCGATATCTTCTTGTTGTTCATTGATAATTGTTCGAGCTGTTGCATGATGAACAATTTGATCAGGTGTTTTCATTTCCGATCGGTTATGATCGGGTAATGAACCTGTTTTCTGTTCAAATTGTCGTGCCAATGCTCGAACATTCGGTTGTGGATGCTGTTGAGATTGCGAGTGTTGTTGTTCGTCGTTTTCACATAGAGTTACTGTTTCTGCATCATCATTAATATCTGAATTCTGTTGTTGTTCGTCATGTCGATGAACGGCGAGCATAAGATCATCTTCACTTCGACACATTTTCATTTTCAAATGACGATTCGTCGGTCGTTGAAATTTATGTGTACGTGGAGAGAAAACAGTTGGTGTCGTCGATTGTTGACTAGCTAGGAGAATTGTTGACGCTGATTTCGGTCGACGATCACTATCTAATGTTGATTGACAATGTGGAGCTAATGGTGCAGTTTGTTTGTGACTAATCGGTGTCATGTAAAGACATTCAATTGATTTTGTCAATGGTGTCGAATTAATATCTGGACTTTTTGATTTCGATAGAGTCGATGATGATATTGAATCGTAAATAATCGATTTAGCTAGTTGACGTTGTGGAGTTGTTAATGATGAATGTGCAGAATACATTGTCGATGTATTCGATGATGGTGATGCGAGTGATTCGAGACAATCTTGAGCCATTTGTGTGAGAAGACGGTCTAATTCGAATACGTGCATATCAATAGTTGTATCAGGTCTACAAAAGAATATTTTAGATCAGGCAAAGGCACTACATACAACATCGTTCTTTTAGAAAAGTACGCTGAAAGTCAACGAATTAGGCAGATCATGTGGAAAGTATAAAGATTTTGTTACCAAAAAAACAAAATACAAATTTATTCGAATACATACACTCCTTGACTTTTCATTGCATTTGTCATTTTTTCGAATAATTCTCGACGGATTTCTTTAATCATTGAATTTCGACTACGTGTTAGTTCGTTTTGAATTTGTTTTTTGACTGAAAGGTCCAAATTGTCCATGTAATGAGCTATTCCCACTGAAAACAAGAAAGAAAAACATTTTTTTTGTACTTTTCAATCACAATCTCATGCAATTCAACTACCTCGATGATGAACATCGAAAATCATTTTACATGTCAAACGTAATAGAGCAAGCATTTCATGCGTAAACAATTCTAAACAAAATAAATTTCATGCAAAATCATGCAGCAAGCAAACTGATGTTTTTTTTTAAAAAAAAACTAAATCGGTCGGATACATAGCATCGAGCAATTAACGTCTTGCTTTCGCTTATTAGCTACTTGTATCTTACTTGGACAACCGATGAGCTCTTTTTTAAAGTCGGATTATTGTTACCTCGAAGTTTTTCAATCGTTGCTAGATAATCATTTACAGCTAAATCAGTTTGAACAAATTCAGGTACGCAAATCGGTTTCGAAACCATACGTTTTTGTGCGGCTAGGCGTTCTTGATTGAGTTCCCATTTGACTTCGTCCATTGCCTTGGTATGTTGTTTGAGCATGTCGGCGATTTTCTGTTGTAATGAGGAAATTGTTTGTTGATATTCATTTTCCTGTTGAGAATACGATGTTCGTTCTTGATTTATTGTTTCATTGGCTTGTTCGAGTAATTTAACGAGATGATCGACATGATTTTGTAGATTTTCTTGACGATTTTTATTATCTTGTTCGAGTGTGAATTTTTCTTTGAGTTTCGCTATTTCTTCGAAATGATTTTGATTTAGTTGTTCGATTGTTTGTTGAGATTCATTGAGCTGTTGTTTTAACTGTTCGTAACGTGTTTGTAAACGGATTTGTTCGGATTGAAATTCATTAATAATATTATTATAACTATCATCGAGATCTTTCTTCATAATTGACATTTGTTTTTGATGAGAATCGATTAATTTCGCTTGATTTTGATTTAATTCGATATTTTCTCGGTACAAACGATCGATTTCCGTTCGATACATTTTCTTCATTTCGTCGATATCTTGTTCGGATGTGATCGATTTCTTTTGTTGTTCGAAATCCATTCGTAATTGATTGAGTTCATGTTGATGTTGTTTTTGATCACGATCATATCGACGATTGTATTCTTGTTCAAGACTTGCTTTGATTTTGTCGATTTCTTGTTTCAAATGCGAATCTGCTAGATTTAAGGCACGATTTGCTTCTTGTAAACGAGTATCCAATTGAGTTTTTTCGTTTTCAATCGAAAGAATCTTTTCTCGATATTCAATTTCTTTATCTTGAAGTTTTTGATTGAGCTCAGAGAATTGTTTTTGCAGTTGATGATGGTCATTTTCTTTATTGGTTAACATTTCTTTTGTTAAACGTAAATCCATTTTATGTGTGTCACGTTGTTGAGAGATTTTTTGAAGATTTGTTTCTAATTTCAATCGATATTCTTCATATTGACTAACGGCATTTTCATAGTTGTTTATTCGTGTTTGTAAACCTTCGACATTGATTTTCTCATCGTTTCGTTTGTATTCATCGATAAGTTGATTTAATTGAACTTTTTCTTGATCTAATTGTTCAATTGTATGTAAAAGATTTTGATTTTCATCTTCGAGTGTTTTCGAATTGTGAACAAGTTCTTTTTGTTTAAGATTTAAATCGGAATAATCATGTTTCAATTGTTCAAATTCTTTTTCAACGTAAATCAAACGACTCTTTGCATCATCTAAATTGAAAAACAAAACATAGAAACTAAATTTCAAGAGAAACTAAACGCAGTACCATTTGCACGCAAATGATCTAGTTCGATGTTAAGTTCATTGACTGTTTTTTCATGATTCAATTTCATTCGATCGATTTCTTGTTCGAATTTCGTTTGTTTATCTTGATAATCTCGATCCAAATTTCGATGCAGATCGTCGAGTTTCATTTTAATTTCATATTCGAATTTCGCTCGAAGTTTATCTTCAATTGAATTTTTCTCGTGACAAACATCGACATAAAGTTGTTTCGTTTTATCTAAATCAACGATATCTTCTCTCAATTGTTCGATGGTTGTTTGCAATTCTTGTTTTTCATATTCATATTTTTCAAATAAATTATCATAATCCGATTTTCTTTGTTCGATTTCTTTGGTTAAACTTTGAATTTGTTCGATGTGAATGCTATTAGCAATGGCTGCTTCCGATGGTTGATTGATTTTATCTGTCAGTTCTTGTATTTGTCGTTGTAGATCTTCATTGACTTCAATTAAATTCTGTTCATTAGCTGCATATTCATCAATACGCTCTTTTAAATGTTGATTTTCATCAACTAACGATTCATTTGGATTGTCAAATGTCGTTGAATTCTGTGGAACAATTTGTCGACAATCTTTCGATGTTTCTTCATTGACTGATATGTGAGATATGCCGAAAAGGTCCTTATTAAGTTCATGTTCAGTTGTACCTAAACGTTCGCGTAATGTTCGAATTTCCGATTGTAATTCGTCGCATGTTTGTTCGAGTTTTTCTTTTTCTTCAGTCATACGAGTTAATTGATGAATCGTATCATTCGATTTATTTGTTAACAGATCGGAATATTGTTTTTGACATTCGAGCAATTGTTGATTGAGATGATTGATTGTTTCCATTCGTTCAAAGATAGCCTAATGCCAAATCAAATCGATATTTGCGTTTTTTTTTAATGTATTTTTATGTTACTTTTTCATTTGTTCGACAAGCTGAATCCAATTGAACACGAAGTTCATCGACTTCGGTCGTTTTTTCTTGTAAATTCATATTGGTAATTTGTAATTTCTCGTTGAGATTGATGATTTCTTGTTCGTGTTTTTCTCGTGTACTTGCAAGAATCATTTCACAATCTTGTTGTGTTCGTGCAACGGATTCAAATCGTTGCAGTTCATTGACTTTTCGATGAAGAGAATCGATTAATGATTCGGCTTCGTCGAGTTTCTTTTCCAACTAAAATCGACGGATAATAATCCGATAAGAAAAACGAAAAAAAAAGTGAATTTTACTTGAACTTTATTTGTTTCCAATTGTTGAATTCGAAGTTCGGAATCGTTGATTGTTCGTTGAAGTTGATTATTTGTTTGAATTAAATCTCCACATTGACCTGTTATCGATTGATAACGTTGTTCACTATCATATTTTGCTCCTAGGTTTTTGTTTAAAATATTTCTATTAGAATAGAGTTTAATTTTACTTTCTGCAAGTTCGATTTTGTGTTTGAGGACTCGTAGATCCTGATTGTATTTTTCATGATATTCTGTACAACGATTTTCTAATTCTGTTATCTTTCGATCTTTGACATTGCATAGAATTCGATATTTATTCAATTGATTTTGTGTGTCCGATGAATTTTGATAGAGAAATTGATTTTGTAATGGATCAATCGGATCGATTGTTGGAAGAGTATCGAAATATTGAACATTGCTGCCTGGTGGAACGGAGTTTGATAGTGCTGATGATGTTCGATGACTATTTTGATAACGAACTAATGCTGAAGATTTCGAACTGTAACCGAGATCTTGTGTGTAATCGTCGAACTAGATGAATTTTTGATTGCAGAAATGTCAAATGAAAATGAACTTACTCGACGAACATCGGTTGATGCCGACGGGGGAATCAATGGCGGAGGTGTTGATACCGCTGGAGTGGAAAATAATGGCTGTTGAAATAAATGGTTTCGGTGAAGTAAACTGAAATAAAGTTTGTTTTTTTCGTTCGTAAGAAAGAACAGACAGATTCAAATCATACTCATGTGACATTTGTTGTTGAGAATGAAAATGATCCGTATTGTTATTGTTGTTGTTGTTCGTGTTTAAACTAGCATGTTCTGTTGGAATATGATGACTTGAATGTGACGTATTTAAGGATTCATTTTCATCGTCATCATCATCTTCATCTTCTTCTTCACCATCTGATGGTTCTTCATGACCTTCAAATGCAGCCATAATTAATTCAACAATCTAATTAAATAATAGAAAAAAAAACGTCAAGTATATGTTAATTCTGTTTTAACACAAACTTCATTTTGATTCGTTTGTTCATGAACGATATCTTCATGATCCTCTTCATCGAAATCATTTTCATTGAGACCAATTGTGTCTGGCAAAAACATGCTCACACCCGAATTAAATTCCATGTGTGACATATTTTGTCGTGTTTGATTAAACAACTAGCACCATAAAAATACAAACTTTTTCTCTTCGTTCTCTTTTTAACCGCACTTTTCTTTTTCTTGTCTGACCTGATCTCTATGGTTACCGATAATGGACAGAGGACTCGAAAAAAAAACGAAATAACAAAAAATTTTTTTTTCGATTCTACCAAAATAAACAATTCAAGTTAATTTTTACTGAATAAATAAAAATAAAAGCTCTTATACGACCTCTAGTTATTTTTCATGTGATGTCGCTCTTTGCAAAACAATCAACTTTTGTCGGATTTCAAACTGAATTTCATCATACATACTGTTACTATTACTGCTGAAAAAAAACTTAAATGGTCCCTGTGAGGATCGAACTCACGACCTCCGCGTTATTAGCACGGCGCTCTAACCAGCTGAGCTAAGGGACCGATGTTATCCATTAGATTTTTTCAGATCAAGTCAATGTCATCAACAATTCATTGAGTATAGCAGAAGTTATTCGTTTTCTTTTGAGGACACAATTGGTACTAAATATATATGATGTGAGTCAGAATTTCTTTTTCGATTTTCGTAGAAAGTCTGTATGTCATAAAGATAACAGACTGTAGTTTTTTTTCTTTCGGAACATTACTAGGCAACGCCTACGACATTGAGTGATTATAAAAGTGGATTTGTTTCTTCCGAAATAACAATTTTTTGTGTGATCATTTCCAATAGAAAATAAACGAAAGTGACAAGATACAACAGGATTTTTTATTGAATCAAAATGGCCACAGAAAGTGAAGATGAAGCAGTTTCACAATGTGCTCTACGTATTACTGATGTTGTCCAGGAGCCAAACACTCCACTTTAGAAGCAATCGAATCGCAGTTCAAGATGCACAATATCTGGCTGAAGCATTACAACAGAATAGAGTGAGATCATGATTCTTTCATGTTTTCTTAGTCATAACGTCTGTCTTTTCTATTTTATACAGACACTCATTACACTCAACCTTCAATTGAATCAAATCGGAGACAAAGGTGCACAATATTTTAATGATGTGAAAAAGAAAAACATTAATGCAAAAATAGATTTGTGATTATGAAGTTGAACGGTGATATATGTTGTGATTTGCTTACGAGTAAAGTTCTCAGTTGTATTAAATTCTAAAAAGCGGAAGTGTGTTTTTGCAAAATGTGTCGCCGTTTTCTTGTTATCTTAATGAAAAAGTGAATGTTTTGTTTATATTGATGAAGTGTGAGTAATTGTGTTAATGATTGAACGAATTATAGTTGGTAATAGTAGAAGTGAAAAAGGAAAAGAACATTATCATCCTGAAGACTGTTGAGTTATATCAGTTTGAAAAAGATCGAAGAAATTAATTTAAAACAGATTTTGATATTGTTTCGCTGATATAATATGACAATTTTCAATTACGAGAAAAAATTTAGTTTACTATCATGGCTATAAAACTCACCGCGGTGGTTGCGATGGTTGTTCCAAGGTTACTAGATAAGTACTAATAGAAAACAACGAAGCAGTATTCGGATTTAAGTATATAGCTTTTATAATTATATAAAATAGACTAATACTGATGGCGATTGTCTCTAATTTCTCAGGAAACTTCAAGGAAAAGCACTTATTGTACGAAATACAATTATACTACGTACTTACAACGATATTTTTGTTCTTACATAGGTAGAAGCTATAAAACATACATAAACTCAAAATAAAAAAACACTCTAAAATCTTGGCAATTTCGGATATTAATTGAAATGAATTTAATTCAGCCGAAGCCTAATATGTTATTCGAGTTCAAGTTTAGATTGAGATGTTGCAATCGGTTTGTTTTGCATGTCAAGTTCAGCCGTCAATTGTTGTCGCAATTGTTTGAGATCATGTTCATATCGACGCTTATATTTCTGCTCAAGATTTGTCTTTATCTTTTCAATTTCTTGTTTCAAATGTGAATCAGCAAGATCCAATGCATGATTAGCTTGTTGTAAACGATGTTCCAATTGACTTTTCTCATTTTCAATCAAAGCAATTTTCTCTTGATATTCATTTTCTTTACTAGTTAACATTTGTTTAGTTAAACGTAAATCCATTTTATATGCATCACGTTGCTTAGAGATTTTCTGCAGACTCGTTTCTAATTTCAATCGACATTCTTCATATTGACTAATAGTAGTTTCATCATTACGTTTGGACGTATGACTTTTAACATGAAGTGTATCTAACAAAAATGAAAATTGATTTTGACTGAAAAGGAAAAGGAGAAGGAAAAGTTCACCTATAGGAAGTTGTTTCGTTTTATTTAAATCAACAATATCTTCTCTCAATTGTTCAATGATTGTTTGCAATTCTTGTTTTTCATATTCATATTTTTCGTATAAACTATCATAATCAAGCCTTCTCTGTTCGATTTCTTTCACATGATCAACTTTTGTCGTTAATTCTCGTACTTGTCGCTGTAGATCTTCATTGATTTCAATAAGACGTTTTTCATTAGTTGCATATTCATCAATACGTTCTTTTAAACATCGATTTTCATCGATCAATGATCCACGTGGGACATAATGGTCAGTTCCATCGAATTGTTCTCTTAATGTTCGAATTTCAGACTAAAAAATGTTAAAAATTGAAGGATTTCAACAACAACAAAAAAAAAACAATTCTACCCATGTAGTGGTCTTCATCATACTCTAATAACAAAAATTATCTTATCACTATAGAATAGTTTTTCTTTTGTTGAATGAAGGCGAAAAAAAAACTATATGGTCCCTGTGAGGATCGAACTCACGACCTCCGCGTTATTAGCACGGCGCTCTAACCAGCTGAGCTAAGGGACCGACATTATATCACGAAAATTCGATTTTTTGGAAATATTTTTGTAATTATTACTATTGATCTTATTTACATTTGATTTGAATATAAATTTATCGTAATCTAAATGATCAATCTCTTGAGGAAAAAACATACAAAAAAAAGAATGCCTAAGTATTTAATATCACTTTTTGAAAAATGGCCTTGTTATTGACTAAACAGGAAATTATTCTTCTTCACACTCATCTTACAATTGCTCTTCTCTTTTTTCATTATTATATCTTCTTTCTTTTGTATTAAACATTAACACTTCAATTCATTGAATACAAGCAAATTCTAACTGCAACAAAAAAGAAATGAGCCTAATTCTTATTTCATCGACACATGCATATCCGGAATGTCGATCCTTTTCTTTGAACGCACACACACAGATAAATATATACAATTTGATTGTATATGTTTAGTTACAGAAGAAGATTCGTTGTCGCCTGGAGTCAATCTCAAATGTTGACAATGACCTTTGATTACAGACATTTTCCTCTATATTAATCATTACCTGACACTGTAAATCTGAAAGAAGTTTATATTAGACATAGAATTTTTTCGCTCGTTCTCTCGTTTCTCTCTCTCTCTCTCTCTCGTCATCAGAGGAAAGAGAAAGAGATTGACAAATAAATAGATAGTACACCCATCATAGCTGCATATGGGAACTATCGAAATGATCTACAATCGGAAGTGACACACTTATTAAAAAAATACTTTTTTTTCTCTGCTAGCTTCATTCAATCCATTAATCATCGTTTGCTCGTTGGCTTGGATTAGGTAGTTTGTTGTTTTTTCCTTTCACAAATCAATCATGGCTGATGTAGTACATCGTATAACTGAATTAACTCATACACGTCTATCATGGTTTGGCTGTTCGGATGATGATGCATGTAATCGTCTGAATCATCGTCATACAGTTTTAATCTTACTGGTATTTTCTGCTGTTCTTACTTCACGTTTATTCATATCGGATTTAATTATCTGTTGGACGCCAGGAGAATTCACAGGTAATGAAAATGAACAATTGATAGACAGATTTGACATATCAGGAATCAAAAGTGACAGATGACATTTTCATCTATGTTTTTTCTAGGAAATTTTGTTTCCTATACACGTCATTATTGTTATGTAACAAATACATATTACATTTCAATGAATGAAACAATTCCAACATTATCACATTCACATTTAAGACGGAAACGTTCGATCTATTATTATCAATGGTTACCAATTTTACTTGCATTTCAATCACTTTTATTTCTAATACCACGTT
>Ga0097680_1002999_pt1 | contig 9688 bp, 11 predicted proteins | sample ThiBiot_750_biof_2_FD_72844 | JGI IMG/M metagenome (GOLD analysis project Ga0097680, IMG submission 72844) | Wastewater bioreactor microbial communities from Cape Town, South Africa - Thiocy_cont_750_biof - 1398105538117 (version 2) (version 2) ...
CTACGCGCACCCCAAGCTCGTATCGGCCAATCCGCCGGCCGATGGCGTAGTGGCGTCGCCCACGAAGATCACGCTTCAGTTCAGCGAGAAGCTGGTTCCCGCGTTCTCGAAGGCTGATGTCGTTATGGCCGCAATGCCCGGCATGGCGGCTATGAAGATGGCTAGCAGCTCGGCTGTCGCGCCCGATGGCAAGACGCTTGTCATCACACCGAGTTCGCGGCTTCCACGCGGCCGCTACACCGTCAATTGGAATGTCGTTTCGGGGGACACGCACAAAATCAATGGACATCTCGCGTTCGCGGTGAAGTAAGCCAATGTTCGACGGGCCGACCATCGTCGTACGCCTTGCGCTGTACCTTGTGGTGGCGGCGCTGTTCGGCCTTTCGGCGTTCAGTCTATATGGACTGCGCGCGGGCGAGCGCGAAGATGCGATAGCCCTGCGGCCATGGCTGACAGGCTTCGCCGTCTTCGGCCTCCTGTTGTCCGCTTTCGCGCTGCTGCTGATGGTGTCGGTCATGGCCGGAACGCCATTGTGGCCCATCGACAGTACCGCCGTGGGCGCGCTCCTGGGCGGCGGCGCGATCGGCACCGCTTGGCTGGTGCGGATGGCTGCGCTGGCGGTCGCCGGTGGTCTGGCGCTGGGCGCTGCCGACAGAGCCTGGTCGCTAAGCCTGATCATGACAGCTGCGGCGGTCTCGCTCGCGACGCTGGCATGGACGGGCCATGGTGCCATGGACGAAGGGACTGTCGGCTGGATACATCTGATTGCCGATATTTTCCATCTGGTTGCAGCTGGCGCCTGGGTCGGCGCGCTCTTGGGCTTGCTGCTGTTGCTCGCCCGCCCGGTCGAGCGCGTCGACGTCGCGCATCTCAGGCTGAGTCACCGGGCGCTCCACGGATTTGGCGGTATCGGAACGGTGGTCGTCGCGGTCCTTGTCGTCACAGGTCTGGTCAACAGCTGGCTGCTCGTCGGGCCGGACCAGGTCAGTGCGCTCGGCACCAACCTGTACGGTCGCCTGCTTCTTGCGAAGCTTGCGCTTTTCGTAAGTATGCTGGCGCTCGCCTCCCTCAACCGCTATCGCCTGACGCCTGCGTTCGAACAGTCGATCGCGCGGGAAGATCATCGCGGTGCCTTGGTTTCGCTGCGGCTGAGCCTGGGCGTCGAGACCGCGTGCGTCGTCGTCATCCTGGCGCTGGTTGCGTGGCTCGGCACGCTCGCGCCCCCCGCATCGGGGATGTGACCGCCTTGGACCAGTCTCTCCTTCTGGACGAGGCGGGTCGGATGCTCTCGGTCATCGGGCTGATCATGGTGGTCCTGCTCACGCCGATGATGATCGTGTCGCTGGTCATCAGCATTATTCAGGCAGCGACGTCGATCAGCGAACAAAGCCTCAGTCTCGTGCCCAAGCTGATCGTTCTCCTTTTCTGCCTCGCCGCGTTTGGCGCAGCGATCGCTGAGCTTCTCATCAAGTTCACCGGCGAAATCTTCGGCATCATCGCGGCGATGGGGCGCGGATAGGTGCCCTCCGGGATCGTACCTGAGTTGAAAAGAGGGCGTGCGCGGAGTGAAGACGCCGCACGGCGTAACGATCACGGCTTGTACGAACGTGTCGGCGATCAGGATCGCCGAAAACGACAGCGCCGAATGGGTAGAAGGGGCTGGCGACGTTCAGCACCAAATGCTGGCGCTGGGCGAGGGTTTGGAGGGGAAGCCGCGTAGTTAGGTTTAGGTCTCCAGGCACGATGCCAGATTGTGGCGGCGGACCCATCGAACAGGGGCACGACATGGCGGAAGTGGGCACCGGCGCCGAGGAGAGCGCCGCTCAACGATCCCGGTCCTATCACATCCTCGATATCTTGCGCGGCATCGCCGCGATGAGTGTCGTCGTCCTTCATTTTCCTCAGGCGTTCGCGCCGATCGCCGCGCCCGGCGCGTACCTCGCCGTTGATCTGTTCTTCGCGATGAGCGGATTCGTGCTCGCCAATGCCTATGACGCCAAGCTTGCCGGGGAGATGAACGCTGGCGCCTTCCTGCGCGCGCGCGTCATTCGGCTGTTACCGTTTTACCTGGTTGCGCTCCTGCTCAGCACCATAGAGCTTGCCTATTTCTATCGACACGATGGGCTTGGTATGGCGGTTGCGCTTTCAACCGTCCTCAACTTTTTCATGGTGCCCGTACCGCCCGTCGGATTCCCAGATAATCCCCTCTTCCCGGGCAATTTTGTCGCCTGGACCTTGGCGTTCGAGCTGCTCGCCAACATCATTTATGCCGTATCGGTCTCCCGCCTGTCGTCGCAGAAGCTGGCGATCGGCGTTGGCGCAAGCGGGGCGGCGGTCGCCGCCATCGCCATCGTGCGCGGTAACCTCAACGGTGGCGCCTATTGGCCTGATGTGCATCTTGCGGTTCTCCGCGTGCTCTTTTCCTTCTTTTTGGGCGTGCTCGTCTTTCGTGCTCGAGCGACGGGACGACTCCCGGCGATCTCCATCCCGGCTATCGTCCCCATCGGTATTGCGACGCTGGCGCTTGCGTGGCCGGTTCCCGCTTCTGTCCGCGGGGCGGCCGATGCAGTGGTCGTGCTTGCCATCTTCCCGCTGGTTCTCATTGCCGCGACAGCGCGCGCACCGCGATTCAGTCGGCGCATCGACAGGCTGCTTGGCGACGTGTCCTATCCCATATACGTGCTGCAAATCCCGGTTTTCTCGGCGCTTGTACTGGGCGCGGCGCGGTTGTCCCCTCATTTGCTTCAGGCCAGCGCGCCGTGGATCGGCGTCGCTGTGCTGGCAGCGCTGTGCGCTGGATCATGGCTTCTCGCACAGCGGTGGGAGGTCCCTTTGCGGCGGCGTCTTAGCATTTGGGCAGGAAGGGCGTTCGGTTCAGAGCCAGACCGGCAACCGTCACAGCGAACCGGCCAGCGCCCAACAGGACCGTGACGGCGGTTCGCAGCGGCAATCCTGGTCCTGCTCGCCACGAACCAGCCGGTTCTGTTGCGAGATGGAGCTCTTGGAGAAAATGCATGGGATGCTCAATACGCCTCGATTTCCAAAATCTGGAAGAGGAGGATGCGCATCATGAGGTCAGTGAGCCCGACGTTTTCTTACGTGGCAAACTGCCCACAGCGGCGCGCATCGGCCGCCACGCTGACTCGAGCGATCTCGCGACCCTGAAACTGGCGCTCTCGAGCGAAACGCCGTTTTTGTCATTGGGGCGGCTTAGCCATGCAACCGTAGAGGCGCGTTGTGCGCGAGACTTGATCGATTGCGAAGAAGCCAGGCGCGGCATTTTCCTGTACGAGGTTGGCGGACAGGCGGTCGGCTATGTCGACGCTCGCCCGGTCGCCGGCATTTGTGCCGCAACGCTGGGATCGTTCGAACTGGGGGTCGTGTCGGCCTCGGGCGGACAAGGGATCGGACGCAGCCTTGTGGCCGCAGCGGAGGAGTGGCTGCTCGGCACGGGTCGACAACTTGTTGCGATTAATGTTGCGCCCGGCAACGTGCCAGCCCAAAGGTTCTATCGAAAACTGGGCTATGCCCTTGCCGATCCGTCTTCCTCGGAACCGTTTTGCCATGATGGCCCGGTGGACGAGTTGGTCATGACGAAGCGGTTGGACCTGATTCCGCGGCCTGCTCGAAGACGATCATAGCCGTTGCTGGGTTTCCCCGGATTGCCGCTGCGCCGACGGCATCAGTCGCAAGCCTAAACGCCATTCCGGCAGCTGGCACGCGATCCGTCAAACGAATCTTGGCGTGGAAGCGGCGGGCCAAGAAACGAAGAAAAGGCCATTAGCGATCTTTTGGGACGGTCGGTTCTGCGGGGCTATCGGTCGTCTCGCGAAGGCGAAAGTCGACGACGGCAGCCGAAGCCGTCGAATCATCCTGTCGGCGATCATCCTTCGCTTCGGATTGGGGCGGCAGCCGCGCGAGATAGAGTTCGGCCAATCGATAGTGCGCGGCGACGACTTCCGGCCTGGTTGCACGTTGGGCAAGCTCGAGCTCCTGCTCTGCTCTGCTCTGCGTTCGTAATAATCCAAGTCGCAGCGTTCCACGGTCGACCTCGTTCGTTGCGGCCTTCAATACTGATGCGCGACCGGATACTTTTTCCCTCGCGAAAATCCCGGTCACCAAATCTTCCGTAAGGAATGGTGCTTGATTTCATCTTTCGCAATTCGAATAGGGATCGTAAGCATCAATGGCTCCTCAATTCCCCACCGCCAAACATCGCTCCGTTCCCGTTTTGCTCCGGCGTTTTGCGCAGTCTTGCATCAATTGCCGTCTGAAGATGGATCGCGCATGGGCTTACGCCCTCTCCGTTCGTGTCGAGCAACGCCAGCGCCATCCGCATCAGCGCCAGGGGCGTGTCTGTGATTGGCGTCATGGCAATAAACCGAGCACGGCGACCCGCCCCGATGGCGCACGCCCGCGACACGATCTTTGTACGGTTGTAACGCATCATTACGTCCCACCTCTGATATCGGCGGACACCTAGTTCATTATACGCGTGAGAGCGCGGTATCCCTCATTCACTTCGACAGTCCATCTCCGCTGATAAATACGCCCGATCGCCGATCCTGGCTTTCGGTACGAAAAACCGAGGGCCAGCGCCCGCTGGCGCGTAATGTCCTTTGAAGGCCATATGAGCGAGCGCCGGGCTGGAGACACGTGGCTCGTTCAGGCAGGGAGGAGTGGGACGTTGACCTCGAAACGCGTGCCTGCGGTAGCGATCGTCCTGATCGTTATGGGTCTGACCGGCTGCAACAAGCCCGAACCATATGCGAACGTCTCCGAGGACCAGCTCAACCACTATGCTGGTATCGAGACACACGATCACCCGGTTGATAACGCCGCGACCCCTTTCGATAACGGCTTGTCACCGGCGCCAGAGGATCAGCCTTGAAATCCGGCTTTTCGTCGCTCCCTCTGTCAGTGCCGTATCAAAATCCACAATTGCTGTTGGCCGCTTGGACGGTGACGCATCCGAAGGCAGCCATCTTCGGACCGAGGAATGTCGCCCGGCTTCCCGCGCGTTATCCGGCCTGTTGCATCAAGGTAACCGCCGGCCCGGCTAATGCGCACCGGCAGACGCTACGCACGGTCATCATTAATCGCCCGATCGTTTCGTCCTGGAACGTCGGCGGATCCGAACTCCGACGCGGTAGCGCGCTTTCGCGTGCATAGCCAATAACCGACGGTTCCCGCGACGACGACGCAGCCGGCAATCGCGAAGTTTTCAATTGTGGATTGGCCCAGCAGCCAGAGGGTCAGAAGCAGCGCGACGCATGGGATCGCGAGACCGCCGGGCAACCTGAACTGCCCGGCTGCTGCCGGCACCGTCCTCTCAATCACCGGCAACGAGGCGATGCACAGCCCGTACGTCAGCAAGCGAACGAAAGTACTGAGCGTCGCGAGCCACACGAACTGCTGACCTACCGCCATTGCAACGCTCAACGCGCCGCAGAACAGGATGGAATTCACCGGCACGCGCGTTCGCGCGTTTACGGTACCAAACCAGCCGGGCAGTGTGCCGTCGCGCGACAATGCGTAGGTCAGTCGGGGCGCGGTGAGCAAAGACGTCAGACTGCCGCCGCCAATCGAGAACACGACCCCCAGGCCGAGCACGAGAGCGCCGGTGGGACCCATGAGCCGGCGGGCGAGTTCGTTGAGAGGCGCGTTGCTGCCGCCAAGGTCTGGACCGACCGACACCGCGACGAGCTGGATTAAGGCGTAGCAGACGGCGATAGCGAGAACAGTGGTAACGAGCGTTCGGGGGATGGCGGAGCGCGCGTCACGGGTTTCGCCCGCATTGATCAGACTGAATTCAAAGCCGATGAATGCGTAGAGCAGGACGAGCATGGTTCGTCCTATGGCCTCCGGCGGCAAAACATTGGCGTTCGTCACCAGGCCCCATTCGACATCTGGGAAACCGACCAGAATGAGGAGCAGCAGCGGCGCGAGCTTGAGGATACTGATCAGATAAAGCGCTGCCATCCCCGCACGGACCCCGATCGCGTTCAAGATCGTCGCAAGCGCAATGTAACTCGCGATCGCGATCATTCGCGGCAAGCCGGACGCCAGCGGGCTCCAGATCGGCACCGCATAGCTGACGATCAGGTTGGCACTCGCCGCGATCGCAGCGACACGGCTGACATAGATGAGCAGCCCGGTCTGGAACCCCACAAACCGCCCGAAGGCATGCGACGTGTAGACGATTGGCCCCCCCGTCGTCTCAAAGAAACTTGCCGTCCGTGCGAGCGTGAGCGCAACCGACAGGATGAGAACGCCGCAGAGCAGAAACAGCCAGGGGCTGAAATACCCTGCCTGCGCGATCGCGACTGCGGGCAGCGCAAAGATGCCCGACCCGATGACACCGTTCATCGCGATCGTCGCCACGCCGATCCGGCCGATCTCGCGGCGCAGCAGCGAGTCGGGCGTCGATGGCTGGGTCATGCCGCGCTCGCCGCATCCGGCGAGTCCTTGTAGCCGTTGGACGTCGCGATCAGAACGACCGCCTCGTCGCGCGCGATCGTTCCTTGTTGCAGCAGGAGTTCCAGTGCCGTGAGCGTCGCTGCAGAGGACAGCTCAGCATAGCATCCGTGCCGTGCGAGGCGGACTTGATCGCGAGCGACAGCCGCATCGTCGACGACGACGGCGCCACCGCCGGTCTGGCGGATCGCCTCCGCCGCCTGATAGGTCACGGTCGATCCACCAATCGAGAAGAGCGTCGTCGAGCCGGGAAAGACGCCAGTAATCGCCGCCCCATGCAGAACCCTGTCGATCCTGGGAAATGGCTCGACCGCGAACAGCCGCGGGAGCGTTTCCATCCGCGCTGTCGCCTTCAGCTGCCGAAATCCTTCGTACAACCCCCACAGGAGGTCACCGCGCGACGTCGGCACGAGCACAGCGTCTATGCTATCGCGGCCAAGATCTTCCACCAACTCGAACGCGAGCGTTTTCAGTCCTTCGATGCCGAAGTGGTTACTGCCGACGGGCGGATTGAGATAATTGGTCGCCGGAAACCAACCCTGTTGCGTGACCATATCGGTGACGAGCTGCCATCGTTCGAGCGAGTCGCCTGCGATCACGAGGTCGGCGCCCGCAAGGGTGATCGCCCGACGGTGGATGGGCGAGAGCGCGGGGGTAGACACGATGCAGCATTCGATCCCGGCGGCCGCGGCATAAAGGGCAAGAGAGGCGCCACCATTGCCGCTGGAAGCCGCCACGATCTTCGTCGCGCCGATGTCGAGCGCGCGCGTGACGGTGAGGCAGCTGACCCGGTCCTTGTGCGAGCCGCTCGGATTCATCCCCTCATTCTTGAGATGCAGGGCGGCAACGCCGACCTCGTCGGCGAGGCGACGGACGGGGGTGCAAGGAGTGCCGCCCTCCCCAAGGGAAACCCAGGAGGAATAGGGCATCCACGCGGCGTAGCGCTGCATGCCTCGCGCGTCTGGGTTACCTAGCACCGTCGGGAATTGGTGAAATTCGGATCGTACGGCGGCGGGCTGACCCTCGTCACGGCAGGCCGGGCAGCCTTCGAAATAATCGCCTAGCGGCAGTGTCCTTCCGCAGCGGATGCACGACAAGCCGGCGAGCTGCGCGCTCAGCGCATATCGCTCTCGCACAGCTGGCTGCGACTTCTTTGTTCTCATGTTCATGACCGCAGATTTTTCTCTTGTTCTGGTGAGGGCGCAGGGCGTCAGTCAGATTTTTACGCGGACCGATCGCAGACGCGCGAAAGCCTGCTCCAGATCGCAAATGAGATCCGCACCGCGTTCCAGTCCGGCATGCACGCGAATGAGCGCCCCGTCGTCGAGCGCGGAGCAGCTGCGCGTCGGTGCCGGCCAAGAAGGCACCATCAGGCTCTCAAATCCTCCCCAGCTCGAGCCCAGCTTGAACAGCGACAGTTCGTTGAACAGCGCGGCCCGCTCGGTGGCTGACATTGGGTCGAGCAGCACGCCGAAGAGTCCCGAAGCGCCTGTGAAGTCGCGCTTCCAGATCGAATGGCTCGGATCGCCGGGAAGGGCAGGGTAGAGCACCCTTCGGACTTCAGGCTGAGTTTCGAACCAGGCAGCCAATTCAAGAGCGGTCCGCTGGTGGCGTTCCAACCTCACGTCGAGGGTACGAAGGCCGCGGTGCACCAGATAACAATCGTCGGGGCTTGCTGAACTGCCCCAGCGCGCGGCCGTGTCCTTGAGGCGCTTGTAAATGTCCGCAGTCGCGGCCGTCATGGCGCCAAGCATCACGTCGGAATGGCCAGAGAGATATTTGGTGGCGGCCGCGATCGAAATATCGACACCGTGCTCGATCGGGCGAAAGAGCATTGGAGTGGCCCAGGTGTTGTCGAGAGCGGTAAGGATCCCCTGCTCGCGGGCGACGGTGGTGATCGCCCGGACGTCGATCAGTTCGAAGGTGAGCGATCCCGGTGTTTCAAGGAATATCATCCGCGTATGTGGTCGGATGAGAGACGCGATCTCGCTGCCGATGGCAGGCGAGAAATAGCTAACCTCTACACCGTGTTTGGTCAGAACCTCATCGCAGAACCGTCGGGTCGAGCGGTAGACGGTATCGACCACGAGAAGGTGGTCGCCTGCGCCCAGAAATGCGGAGAGGCTGAGCGAAATCGCAGCCGTCCCGGATGAGGTGAGGACGGTCCGTACGCCACCCTCCAGCTGCGCGATCGCGTTCCCAAGCGCGTGGCTCGTCTCGGTGCCGTACAGGCCGTAAATGACGCCATCATACAGGTGGCGATGCCTGTCGATATAATCCTCGACCCGGTCGTAGACGATCGTCGAGGCGCGGTGCACCGGCGGGTTAAGGAGGCCCGCCTGCTGCGCCGATGGCGAAGTCGAATGGAGGAGGGTCGTCGCCTCGGCAAACGAGCAGGTCTGCTCGTCCTGAGATCGAGCGTCCAATGGCGCGTCGGTCATCACTGGACGCCTTTGCAAATCGACGCTGGAAGCGGCTGGTCGCCAACTGCGCACGCCAAACATACTCTGGCCCGAGACTGGGCGTGCAAGCAGAGAACCGACGCGGGAACGCCGCTCCAGACGCCTTGCGGTGCGTGCCGCACTGCCATGTCGGTGCGCGACAAAGTCATATCTTGTCTGCAAGCATGGGGCTGGGGTTATAAGCGAAGGCGATAACCAGGGAGTAAGCCCGATGAATCTGCGCCAGCTTGAAGCGTTCCGGGCTGTCATGCTGTCCGGCTCGGTCACCCAAGCGGCAGCCGCGCTCCACATCTCGCAGCCGGCCGTCAGTAAGCTTTTGGCCGATCTCGAACATCAGCTCGGGTTTCCGCTGTTCGTCCGCTCGAAAGGCGTAGCGCTGACGGTGACGCCGGAAGCCGACATCTTCTTCCACGAGGTCGAGCGTAGCTTTGCCGGCATTGCGGTTCTGAAGCGCGCGGCGGCCGACATCCGCAACGCTTCGACGGGGACGCTGCGGATCGCAGCACTTCCGGCGTTGGCGGTCAGTTTTCTGCCGGCGGTCATCACGACGTTCCGGCGTCGGCATGCTGGCGTCTCTATCCAACTGCAAACTCGTAGCTCGTCGACGGTCAGGCAGTGGATCGCTAATCAGCAATTCGACATCGGTCTTGCGACTCCCGCGCGGGAGTTGCCGGGTATCGCGATGGAAAGTTTTCTGCGGTGTCCGGGAGCGTGCGTCCTGCCGCCGGGTCACAGGCTCGCTGAAAAGC
>Ga0097680_1003017_pt1 | contig 9641 bp, 10 predicted proteins | sample ThiBiot_750_biof_2_FD_72844 | JGI IMG/M metagenome (GOLD analysis project Ga0097680, IMG submission 72844) | Wastewater bioreactor microbial communities from Cape Town, South Africa - Thiocy_cont_750_biof - 1398105538117 (version 2) (version 2) ...
GGCAGCAATTTCACCAAGGTCGAGAAATTCGTTGAAGATGGCGGCCTGTTGATCCGCTTTGCCGGCGGGCGGATGGCGGAAAAGGCCGACAGTCTGGTGCCCGTGCGCCTGCGCAGCGGCGGGCGTTATCTGGGGAGCGCACTGTCTTGGGCCGAGCCGCAGCATCTGGCACCCTTTCCCGCCACAAGCCCGTTTGCCGGATTGCCTGTGCCGAATGAAGTGACGGTTTCGCGCCAGGTGTTGGCCGAACCATCGGTGCAACTGGCCGAGCATAGCTGGGCGCGGCTGGCAGACGGCACACCGCTTGTCACCGCCACACAGCGCGGCAAAGGCTGGATCGTATTGTTTCACGTCACGGCGGGACCGGCATGGTCGTCACTGCCGCTGTCGGGATTGTATGTCGATATGCTGCGGCGGCTTCTGCCGCTGGCCGGTGGTGCGAAACCGTCTGCCGTGGATGCCGGTGCGGTTCTGCCGGCGCGCGATGCGCTGGACGGGTTCGGCCGTCTGCACAAGGCACCTGCCGATGCGATTGCGCTGAAAGGTGCGGAGATCGGCAGGATCGAACCATCCGCCAAACACCCGCCGGGCTTTTACGGTGCCGAAGGTGCCGACGTGGCGCTGAACACCGTGAAAAGCGATTTCCGTTTTGTGCCGTTTGGCGATCTGGGCACCGGCATCGCACCCTATGCCGCCGTGCAGGCGCGAACGCTGGGACCGCTTCTGCTGGCGGCGGCGGCCGCATTGCTGTTGTTCGATATGCTGATCGGACTTGGCCTGCGCGGGCTTATCCCGTGGCCGCGGCGCGCGGCGGCCGGTGCGGCGGCGCTGCTGTTCTGCATCATGCTGGTGCCGCCCAATGCCCATGCTGCGGATTCGTCGTTCGCGATGCAGGCCGCCCTCGACACCCGCCTTGCCTATGTCAAAACCGGCGTCGCCGATGTGGACGCGATGAGCCACGCAGGTCTGGTAGGGCTGGACGTGATCCTGACCCAGCGCACCTCTTACGAACCGCAGCCCCCGATGGGCGTCGATCTGGAAACCGACGATCTCAGTTTCTTCCCGCTGCTCTATTGGCCGATGGACCCACGCGAGAAGGATTTGTCGCCCAAGGCGCTGGCCAAGATTTCTGACTATATGAAAAACGGCGGCACCATTCTGTTCGACACCCGCGATCTGACATTGGGGGCGGTGCGCGGTGAAAAATCGCCCGGCGAACAGACGCTGCGCCGGCTGGTGTCGAAACTCGACATGCCGCCGCTGGAGCCTATTCCCGCCGATCACGTGCTGACCAAGGCATTCTACATCATTCAGGATTTTCCCGGCCGCTGGGACGGCGGCACCCTGTGGGTGCAGCAATTGCCCAAAGCCGATCCGGAGACGGGGCCCGCGCCCGCGCGCGGCGGCGACGGTGTTTCGCCCGTGGTGATCGGCGGCAATGACTGGGCCGCGGCCTGGGCGGTCGACAATCAGGGCCGCCCGCTTGTGGCCGTGGTGCCGGGCGGCGAGCGCCAGCGCGAAATGGCCTATCGCTTCGGTGTCAACCTGGTGATGTATGCGCTGACCGGCAATTACAAAACCGATCAGGTGCATGTGCCCGCATTGCTGGAGCGGTTGGGCCAATGATCGAATCCGCCATCGCCGCCGTGACGGGCGCCATAACGGGGGCGCTGGGCTACACCATCGATTTCGCGCCGCTGGTGCCGTGGACATGGCTTTATGCCTTTGCGGCCATTGCGACACTCGTCGTTCTTTATGCGATTTTCCGGCGGGCGCGTGGCGCGGCCGGGCGCATGCTGGCATTCGCGGTGACGGGGTTTGTGCTTGCCAATCCGCTGATCGTGCATGAAATCCGCGAGCCGCTGAACGATGTCGTGGCGCTGATCGTCGACCATTCGCAGAGTATGAATGTGGGCGAGCGCCGGGCACAGGCCGCGCGCGCCGCCGCTGAAATCAAGAAAACACTTGCCGGGCAAAAGAATTTGGATGTCCGTGAAACCACCGTGACCACCGATGCGAGCGGCGGCGACAACGGCACCGAAGCCTTTGCCGCCTTGCGCGCGAGCCTGGCCGATGTGCCGCCGGACCGGGTGGCGGGTGCGATCTTGATCACCGATGGCGAGGTGCATGACGCGCCACCGAAAAATACGCCTGCGATGCGCGCGCCGCTGCAGGTGCTGATTGCAGGCACCCGCGATGAAAAGGACCGCAAGCTGAGTGTGGTGAGCGCGGCGCGCTACGCCATTGTCGGTCAGGACGCGGGCATTGTGGTGCGGGTGGACGATTTCGGAGCGGAAGGCCACGGCAGCGCGCAAATCACCCTGCATGTCGACGGCAAATATCTCGGCACCCGCACTGTGGAGACGGGGCGCGAAACCACGCTGCATGTGCCCGTCGCCCATGGCGGTGAGAACGTAGTCGAGATTGCCGCCAATGCCGGGCCGGATGAGCTGACACTCGAAAACAACCGCGCGGTGGTGACGATTTCGGGTGTGCGCGACCGCCTGCGCGTGCTTCTGGTTTCGGGCGAGCCCCATGCGGGCGAACGGGTGTGGCGCAACCTTCTGAAGGCGGACCCCTCCGTCGATCTGGTGCATTTCACCATTCTGCGCCCGCCGGACAAGCAGGATTCAACCCCGATCGACGAGCTTTCGCTGATCGCATTCCCGACCCGGCAATTGTTCGACGAGAAACTGAACCAGTTCGACCTGGTGGTGTTCGACCGCTATCGCGAGCGCGGCATTCTTCCACTCGCCTATTTCGAAAATCTGGCGAACTACGTCGAGAACGGTGGCGCGCTACTGGTTTCGGCCGGGCCGGAATTCGCCGACGATCTCAGCATCTATCGCACGCCGCTGGCCGCGGTGCTGCCGGCGCAACCGACCGGCAATATCATCGAAGAGCCGTTCCGGCCGCAGGTGACGGAAAAAGGTCTTGCCAATCCGGTGACGCACAATCTGCCCGGCGCCAACGATGCCACCCACAAGGCAAGCTGGGGGCAATGGTTCCGCCTGATCGGAGCGCAGGCCGTTTCGGGCGAGACCCTGATGAGCGGGCCGGGCGGCAAGCCGCTTCTGGTGCTGGACCATGTCGGCAAGGGCCGGGTGGCGGAATTGTTGAGCGACCAGATCTGGCTATGGGCGCGCGGTTATGATGGCGGCGGCCCGCAGGCGGAATTGTTGCGCCGGCTGGCCCATTGGCTGATGAAAGAGCCGGAGCTGGAAGAAGAGCGCCTGTCGGCCACTATTGCCGATGGCAGGATCGCCATCGAACGCCGCACCATGGCGGACAGCGCAGCACCGGTCACCCTGACCACGCCATCGGGCAAGCAATCGACCGTGACGTTGCAGAAAACCGAACCCGGCTTGTGGCGCGGCAGCGCGCGCGCGCAGGAGCTGGGGCTTTACCGCCTGACGGACGGCACGCTGACCGCGGTGGCGGCGGCAGGGCCGCTGAACCCGAAGGAAGTCGCCGACATGCGCGCGACCGATGCGATCCTGAAAGGACCGGCGGAAGCAACCGGCGGTTCTGTTCACTGGCTGAGTGACGGCATGCCGGATCTGCGCTTCGTGGGACCGGGCGATACCGCATCGGGCAGGAACTGGATCGGGCTGAAGCGCAATGGTGCCTATCGCGTCAGCGCGGTGGAGCAGCAGCCGCTGCTGCCGCCATGGCTTTCGGTTGCGATGATCATCGGTGCCGTGCTTCTGGCCTGGCGGCTGGAAGGGCGGTAGCGGTCCATATCAGGCTTTGATGCCTTCCGCATATTCCGGCAGCGCGGTTTTGGGATCGTACCAACTGGCGCAATCCGAACGCCAGATATGGGCGAGCGGTTCGCCAGCCGTTGCCGTATCGAGACAGCCCAACCGCAGCAGCACATTTTCGGACGCGGTGCGTTCCGCCACGATCTGCGAACCGCAGCGCGAACAGAAACGGCGGAATTTTCCGGGCGAGGATTCGAACACCGACAACAAGTCCTGACCACGCAGCCAGCGGAATTTGCTGCGCGGCACCGAGGCGACCGAGGAGAACGCGGAGCCATGCGCCTTGCGGCAGGTGTGGCAGTGGCAATGAACGATGGGGCCCAACGGCGCATCCACTTCATAGGCGACAGCGCCGCAAAGACAGCTTCCATTGAGCATGAGCGTTCCCCTTTTTATTCAGCCGAGCGGCGCACCGTCGGCACAAACCGGTTCATCGATGCGGGCGCGCGCGATGGTGCCGGCCAGCGTGTCGAGTGCGCCATCGGCAAGCGCAAGGCCAAGCAGGCGTGAAGGATCGACCGGCCCCGGAAAGCGCAAACGCCCGCGCGGAACGGGCGTGAAGCCGACGCGGGCATAATAAGGCGGATCGCCGACCAGCAGGATGACGCGGTGGCCCTTGGCGCGCGCCTCCTCGATGCCGCGTGTCATCAACGCAATGCCGATGCCGCGGCCGCGCTGATCGGACTGCACCGCCAGCGGCCCGAGCAGAAGGGCCGGAACCGTGCCCGCCGCAATCGGCCAGAAGCGGATCGAACCACGCAAAATCCCCTCCTCCACCGCGACGAAACCCAGTTGCTCATCCGGCGCCACACCATCCCGAAGGCGATAGGCGGATTTCGCGAAACGGCCGGGGCCGAAGCTTTTCACCGACAGATCGTCAACCAGGGGTGAATCCTCGGGCCGCTCGGGCCGGATTTGCCACATCGTTTGCCTCTTTTATGCCGCGCCCGCGCTCGCTAGGCTCCGGCAGCTATTGGAGACGGAGGTAATCTCATGGGAGTGCTGGAAGGCAAGGTCGTTCTCGTTACCGGGGCGGCGAACGGTATCGGCAAGGAATGCGCCCTCCTGGCGGCCAAGGAAGGCGCCAAGGTGGTGGTGAACGATCTGGGCGGCGGCGTTGCCGGCGGCGACGAAGGTTCGGCCGGCCCTGCGGAACAGGTGGTGCAGCAGATCAAACAGGCCGGCGGCGAAGCCGTTTCCAATTCCGACAGCGTGACCAGCCGGCCCGGCGTCGCGCGCATGATCGAACAGGCGTTGGATACCTTCAAAGGCCTGCACGCGATCATCAATCCCGCGGGCATCCTGCGCGATACCATGTTCCACAAGATGAGCGACAAGGACTGGGACAGCGTGCTCGAAGTGCATCTGCAGGGCAGCTACAATGTCTGCCACGCGGCGGTGAGCCATTTCCGCGAGCAGCAGGAGGGAAGCTTCGTGCTGTTCACCTCCACCTCCGGGCTGATCGGCAATGTGGGCCAGGCCAATTACGCGGCGGCGAAGATGGGCATTGTCGGCATGTCGCGCATTCTGGCGATGGAAGGTGCGATGAAGAATGTGCGTTCCAACACCATCGCGCCGTTCGCCTGGACCCGCATGATCGCGACCATTCCGGTGAAGGACGAAGCCAGCGCTGAGCGCGTGGAGCGGATGAAGAACATGATGCGCGCCGATCAGGTGGCGCAACTGGCCGTGGCACTCGCCTCGCCCGCGACCAAGGATGTTTCGGGACAGATTTTCGCCGCACGCGGCAATGAAGTCTTCCTGATGAGCCAGCCACGGCCGATCCGCGGCATCGGCAAGGTGGAAGGCTGGACGCCGGAAACCATTGCCAATCACTGCATGCCGGCCCTGAAGCCGAGCTTCTTCGATCTGGGCGCCACCACCAGCGTATTCGGCTGGGACCCGATCTGATCACCAATAAGGGCTTTGCGGTGCTTCGCCCCGGAGTTCGGCGAGGCGCCGCAAAACGCCCGGTGCGGTTCCGGGCGGGGGCGCCGCCGGGTCCGCGAAGACGATTTCCCGCACTTCGAAATTCGGCCTGAAAGACAAGACCGCGCCGCGCACGCGAAACAGCGCGATAGCATTGGTGGCAAGAACCGATTTGCGTGTGTAGAGCCCGAACAGTTCGCATGAGCGATAGGCGGTCAGCCCGACCTCCTCCCGCAACTCACGGATCACCGCGTCGGACGCGGCCTCACCCCGGCCGGCACCGCCGCCGGGCAGAAGCCAGCCATGTCGATAGGTGTATGTATGACGCGCGAGCAGGATGCGGCCATGCTCATCTTCCACCAGCGCATGCGCGCCAAACGCCACCGGCGAAAGCATCGCGCGCAGAAAAAGGTGCAGGCCCAGTTTGCGTTTCGCAGGCGCGCCCGCGGCAGTGCTCATCCCCGTAACCAATTCGTAACCATGTTAACGCATCCTTTCATTCACGATTTGGTACCGGTGGCCGGGGCACCGGGAATGCCGCATTAACCGCTTGTATACTGCATTTCCGTCTTTCCAGAACCGCAGAACGCAATGACCAAAGCGCATTTTGACGATCTGAAAGCCCTTGTCGTCGATGACAACGCGCATATGCGCGAACTTCTCCATGCGCTGCTGAATGTGCTGGGCATCCGGGAGGTCGTGGAAGCTGCCGATGGCGAGGCGGGCTATGCCGCACTGGGCCAGTATCAGCCCGATTTCATTCTGACCGATCTTGCGATGCAGCCGGTGGACGGAATTGAATTCACCCGCCGCGTGCGCCTTTCGCCCGATACGCCGAACCCCTTCGTGCCGATTATCATGGTGAGCGGACATACCGAACGCAATCGCGTGGAAGCGGCCCGCGATGCCGGTGTGACCGAGATGCTGGCCAAGCCGATTACAACACAAAGCCTGTTCGCCCGGATCGCCGAAATCGTGGAACACCCACGCGCCTTTGTACGCTGCGACAGCTATTTCGGGCCCGACCGGCGCAGGCGCCACGGCGATAGCCATAGCGGCCCCTGGCTCAGGTTTGACGATTCCGCCCCGGACGTGGTGACCATCTGATGCCGGGCGAAAGGAACCAGGATGCGGGCGAACGGCTGTTGCCCAATGGCGCTGCGATCATCGCCGCCGAAAACTGCCCTGCATTGCTGACGCCGGCGGAAGCGCGCCATTTCGCGGCGCTGCTGAGAAGCGAAGCGGCCAGAATGCGTGGCGAAAACATTGTGGCCGCACGCAAACAATCGCTGACAGAAGCCGTTCTGGGCGAAGTAAGCGGCCTTGAACACGCAAAAGATCAGAGCGGCACGAAACACCTTTACGCGCATGCCCACGAAATCCGCGGCCTTGCCGGGATGGCGGGCCTTTCCACCGCGGGCCGCATCGCGAACGACCTCTGCCAATATCTGGATGCGCTGCCGGCAGATATCACGCTGCCCGATCCGATGACCGTCGAACTGCATGTGCGCGCGATCGGCCGTGCCGCGCGTGCGCCGTGGGAGGCCGAAGATGTCGGCACGGCCGTCGCCGAAACGCTGAACCGGCTGGTCGCCCGCAATCTGACGCAAACCCGTTCTGCCGTGGAACCGGTGCACGATGCACCGCCGGAAGCCGCCAAGCCGGATGCGCCTTAACCATTCGCTAACAAACAGCGCTGGCGGGACAAGGCGTCGCGCAGGCATTTATCGCTCCTTAAGCCCTTCTCTTAATACTGACGGCCGGTAAAAGCGCGCGCCTTTCGTGCCGCGCGTGGCGGGCGCATTCATGCTTCAGATCGGCGGTCTGATATTCCTGTTCGTGGCGGTGTTCGGCGGATTTCTGATGTCCGGCGGCTCCATCGGCGTGATTGCGGAGGCGCTGCCCCACGAAACGCTGACCATTGGCGGGGCGGCAGTAGCGGCGCTTCTGATCGGCGGCTCGCTCTATTCGCTGAAGAAGATCGGCGGCGAGACCGGGAAGATCGTCTCCGGACCGAAATGGAAACCGGCCGATTACACCGATCTTCTGTGCCTGCTTTACCTGCTGACCAAGACGATGAAGACCAAGGGGCTGATCGCGCTGGAAAAGCATATCGAGCAGCCCACCGAGTCACCGATCTTCAAACGCTATCCCCGCATCACCAAGGATCATTTCGCGCTCGCCTTCATTTGCGACACGCTGCGCATGATGACCATGAGCCTGGAAGACCCTCACCAGGTCGAAGCGGCCATGGAAAAGCAGCTTGAAAAGCATCATTACGAGGCGCTGGCGACCTCCAACGCGCTACAGACCATGGCGGATGGGCTTCCCGCACTCGGCATCGTGGCGGCCGTGCTGGGCGTGATCAAAACCATGGGCGCGATTTCGGAACCGCCGGAGGTGCTGGGCCGGATGATCGGCTCCGCCCTCGTCGGCACCTTCATGGGCGTGTTCCTCGCCTATGGCATTGTCGGGCCGATTGCGACGCGGCTGAAAGCCATCGCCGAAGAAGAGGCGCTGTTCTACCACGTCATCCGCGACATTCTGGTGGCGCATCTGCATGGCAATGCGGCGCAGGTTTCGGTTGAAATCGGCCGCGGCAGCGTGCCGAGCGTGGCGCAGCCGACGTTCCAGGAACTGGAAGCGGCCCTGGAATCAATCCCGCCGGAGCCGGCGTAACAGCAGCGGCGCGGGCTGCCGCCCCTCCCCCAACGCCACAAAGAAGGTCGCAAGCGCACCGGCAAGCAGACCGTAAGGCACCGCGGCCAGCACATCGCGATCCGCCCCCAGCACGATGATGCTGGTGACCAGAATACCGATCCATTGCGCGATGTTTTTTGGCACAACGCCCTCTTTGGAGTGTTGGCCGATTTTAACCCCCCGTTAAGCTTTGCCGTCCAGCAAAATTTAACGAATGGTTAATTTTATGCTTCGTCACGGCCCGATGTCGAAGGAAATGCCCTGGGCCAGCGGCAGCGCATCGGAATAATTCACCGTCGCAGTCTGCCGCCGCATATAGGCCTTCCAGGCGTCGGAGCCGCTCTCCCGCCCGCCGCCGGTTTCCTTTTCACCGCCGAAGGCGCCGCCGATCTCCGCCCCCGAAGGGCCGATATTCACATTGGCGATGCCGCAATCCGAACCGGCCGCGGCGAGGAATTTCTCCGCTTCCTGCATGTCCTGCGTGAAAACGCAGGAGGACAAGCCTTGCGGCACCGCATTGTGTTGCGCGATAGCCGTATCGAAATCGGCATAGCGCATCACATAAAGGATGGGTGCAAAGGTTTCGCGCATCACCACCGGCGTCTGATCCGGCATTTCCGCAATCGCAGGGTGAACATAAAAGGCGTTGGGAAATTCCCGTTCCAGCGTTCGGCCGCCGCCCGTGATGCGCCCGCCCTCAGCTTCGGCATCGTGCAAGGCGCGCTGCATAGCCTCGAACGCGGGCCGGTCGATCAGCGGGCCGACCAGCGTGCCGGTTTCAAGCGGGCTGCCGATGGGAAGGCCGGCATAAATCGCCTTCAATTGCGGCACCAGTTTTTCATAAACGGCCTCATGCACGAACAGGCGGCGCAGGCTGGTGCAACGCTGGCCGGCCGTGCCCACCGCGGAAAAGACAATCGCGCGCAAAGCAAGATCGAGCCGCGCGGACGGGCACACGATCATCGCGTTGTTGCCGCCAAGTTCGAGGATCGAACGCCCGAAGCGGGCGGCCACCACCGGCCCCAGTTCGCGGCCCATACGGGTGGAGCCCGTGGCGCTAACGACCGGGATGCGCGCATCTTTGGCAAGCCGTTCGCCCGCATCGCGCAAACCCAGAACGACTTGCGACAGATGCGCGGGCACATCGCCGAACCGCGATGCGGCGCGGGCAAAAAGTGCCTGTACCGCAAGGGCGGTCAACGGTGTCTTCTCACTCGGCTTCCAGAGCACGCTGTCGCCGCAGACAAG
>Ga0097680_1003021_pt1 | contig 9627 bp, 7 predicted proteins | sample ThiBiot_750_biof_2_FD_72844 | JGI IMG/M metagenome (GOLD analysis project Ga0097680, IMG submission 72844) | Wastewater bioreactor microbial communities from Cape Town, South Africa - Thiocy_cont_750_biof - 1398105538117 (version 2) (version 2) ...
GCAACCGACCTGGGTAAAGCACCATCTCCCGACTGTTATTCATAAAACGATCAATCAACACGAAGAACGCGCCCATGACCCGCTTGATATTGCCTTGATTGACTTCACAAATGCCGAAAATACCGTTGAACTAAAGGGTGACCACATCGCAAAACTTCCTTTTGACCAATCATTTGCCATGAGTGGTAACGTCTGGCATCACCGCGGTAAGCATGAACTGGTGGTCAAGGGTGCGCCAGAGAAAATTATCGAGCGCAGTAACTTAACTGACGCCCAAAAATCAGAAGCCGAAACTGCACTGCAGCAACTGACTTCTCAGGGCTATCGCGTGATTGCTGTTGCAACCAGCAGTATCGAGAAGCCACTGTTTGCTTTCACTGAAATGCACCCTAAGCTTCAGTTAACGTTTGCCGGGTTGATTGCTGTTGCCGACACACTACGACCGGCTGCGCGCACCGCCATTGCTACCGCCCACAGAGCCGGTGTATCAGTACGCATGATTACGGGTGACCACCTCGAGACGGCCTATGCTATTGGTCTAAAGCTTGGCCTGGTGAAATCACGAGATCAAGTATTTGACAGCCGCAAAATGGATGATTTGACAGACGATGAATTAGCTATCGAAGCCCACCGAGCCTTAGTATTCTCTCGAGTTACCCCTGAGAATAAGTTCCGCATCCTTAAAGTGCTACGCATGAAGGAAATTACCGCTATGACCGGTGACGGCGTTAACGATGTTCCTGCACTTGCGAACGCTGACGTAGGGGTTGCTATGGGAAGTGGTTCACAGATCGCCAAAGATGCCGGTGATATTATTCTCCTTAACGATAATTTTGCAAGTATAGTGCGCGCCATGCGTGAGGGTCGTATTATCTTCTCGAATATCCGCCGCATGTTAACATACCTACTGGCTACTAATATTGGTGAGGTAATGGTGACGCTGGGCGCTTTAATTTTGGGAATGCCGATGCCATTGCAACCTATTCAAATTTTATGGATCAACCTCGTGACTGACACCACTATGGTTATCCCATTGGGGTTAGAGCCGGGTGAAAAGTCGGTCATGAAGCGCAAACCTATTAATCCAAAAGCTCCCATTCTTGGTAAATACATGATCAGCCGTATCATCTTAATGGCCTTATCAATGGCGACACTATCGCTCATTATATACAGTATCTACAGCGACAAATACGGAGCCGCCTATGGGCAAACTATCGTGTTCGTCACCCTCGTAGCCGTGCAGTGGGCGAACGCCTTTAATGCCCGTAGCACTTACGACTCACTCTTTACGCGTTTGAAGGTGTGGCACGGGCCATTCTGGGCCGGTATTACCATTGCCATTACGATGCAAGCCTTGGCACTGTTTGGGCCTTTACAAGGCGCCCTGCATGTCAACCCCGTTGCAATTGGCGACATATTTGTTGCGACCCTTATAGCCTTCGCCGTAGCAATTATACCTGTTGAGATCCACAAGTGGTTTGGACGTCGTCTGCTTCGAACTGGGCACACAACCCGCTAGTGCTGGTGTCGTTATTTTCACGCCATCCTAAAGCATAGTCGCATGCTATGATGAGGCCATGGCTACCATTGAAATTGAAAAGAAATTCTTACCCACCCCAGAGCAGCAAGAAGCACTCTTGAAAGATGCCAAAATCATTGAAAGCAAGGCTGTTACTGATACATACTTGGACACGCCAACCTACGAATTAAGCACTCATGATCTTTGGCTTCGTGAACGTGACGGTGTTTACGAATTGAAAGCGCCCCCAAAAGCCGGGAGCGGCTCGTATAGCGGTACTAACCGGTATCATGAAATTACCGACCCACGACTTATTCTGCAAGAATTAGGTCTCGACCCCAATGACACGATTGATACCGCCTTTAATAAAGCAGACATTGCGCCCTTTATGACATGCTATACCAACCGCTCTAGTTACGAAAAAGATGGCTTTCATATTGATGTCGACTCTGCAACTTACGATGACTCCGAGTTCACCTACGCCCTCGTTGAAATTGAACTGCTTGTGGACGAAACAGAAGCCGAAGAAGCCGATAGCCGTATTATGGAATTTGCTAGACAATATAACCTACGGGCTGATGGCGTTATTTTAGGGAAAATCGCTGCTCTATTGAAAGAAGAGCGACCCGAACATTACAACGCCTTAGTCGCTGCAAACATACTGAAGTAACCGCCTAATAAATCAAAAACACCGCTAGATATTGCGGTGTTTTTAGTTGTACCGGCTACTTCGCCTGTGACCTAGGCAGCCATAAAGCCACCCGTTGCCACATTGTTAGCCTTTTTGTCTTAATCGGCTCATAGCTCAGGCGTATGTCATCGAGCAGGTACTTACTCATGACAAAATACTCACCAAGGTCCAGTTGCCGCCGTGGTTGTCGCTGCGAAGCTGGAATTGCTTCTGGCCGTCCGTCATGGTGACGATTTCGGTAATCTGGTTACCAGCTTTTACCAAGCAGCGTAGGCCAGCGTCAAGAAATTCGTAGATAGTCCCGCGGAACTCCATACGGCGTGGGTAAGCCGATAGGTTCTTCTTGAAGCCCATTTGGGTAATAGCGACTTGTTCGTTAATATGTACACGATTCATATTGGTTCTCCTAAGGTTTCATAAAGTCTATACTTTGTGTGCGCCGTATTATCCGTGAACGTTCTAGGGATAATGGTTGTAACGCAAAAAGGCTGAACAAAACTTCTTGATCAGCAAACGGGTTTAGGAGGAGTGATTTGGAGAGGGGAGTTTGGACCGTTCGACCGGACGCCCTTTTTACCAAATATCACGTAGAATTGTGTACGACCGTCAGGGGCGCTTGGCTTTCCCCGCTGGGGGCTCGCAGGCCAGTGTGCGTAACGTCGTTGGTGGCTTCTGATGGCTATTTCCTTGAAAAGATCGAGGAACTTCACCGTTCGATTAAGCCTGTGGGTGGAAATCTATCGCCTTACGGCTAAGAAGTACTCACATGACTACTCTTATTGTACTCCCGGCATTAGTTGGGGTGTCAAGCATTTTAACAGCGGAAAGCGATGAAAAACATGACATAATACATACTAGAATGAAACGCCGTCACGAATACTCACAGAATTTCCTCCGCTCGCCAGCGCTTGTTGAGCAACTCTTAAAAAAAGTACCCCTCACCAACGAAGCGACAGTATACGACCTAGGGGCGGGAAGCGGCGTTATTACTTCCGTAGTTGCCAAAAAAGTAAAGAAAGTCATTGCCGTAGAGCAAGAGCCAGCTACTATTGAACTTTTAAAAAGGAACGTCGCCTCGCTTCCAAACGTCGAAATCAAAGCAGCCGATATTCTTACGGTCAAGTTCCCCAAAACACCGTACACCATCGTTGCCAATATTCCTTTTCACCTTAGCTCACCAATTGTTCGAGCTTTTAGTAATACCCCAACGGGCCTCGAAGCCGCTTATTTAATCGTTCAAAAACAGTTTGGCCAAAAGTTAGTTGCCAATGAGCCGGGCCGATTCACCAGCCAACTAGGTATGATCATAGGCATCGAATACTCTGTAAAAATACTCAAAAGCCTCCGTAAAACGGATTTCTGGCCTCACCCGGCCGTTGATACGGTATTTATTGGTATTACCAAACGACCAACCCCACTAGTAAAACCGGAACGTATTCCTGCATATATTCGCTTCACCGAAGAATGCTTTTCTGACCCCAAAAAACTGGCCCGCATGCCGCTTCATATCATCGGAGCAACTCCAGGCTTATCACCATCGAGGCTAACCCTTGATCAATGGGTGCTGTTGTTTCATAGCCAAACCCGCTACTAATTGCTACACTAAGCTCACATGAGTGAGCATGATTATCAAATGATTGCCTGGGCTATTGCAGCCGTTCTCTACATAGCCGACTTTATTATTCGTGTTTGTTTGCTTATATACATTCCTAAGAACCGTAAACCGACCGCCGCTATGTCATGGCTGTTACTTATATTTATTATTCCGCTGTTTGGTACGATCCTTTTCTTTATTCTCGGAAGTACCAAGCTATCTCGTCGACGCCGGCGCCAGCAGACCCAAATCAACCAAATGCTCAAACGCTATACTACCGAATTAAAACGAAAGGGTCTGGTAGCAAAAGTCGGTAAACCTCACGATATTCAAGCCCGCCTAGGCGAAGCATTTACTTCACTAGCGCCAACCGACCGCAATCGTATCAGTATTATGAGTGGGTACGATAACCTTATTGAAGAACTGGTAGAAAAAGTTAATCAGGCTCGCGAATACGTATATGTTGAATTCTATATACTTGCCATGGACGACGCGACCGAACCTTTCTTTCAGGCACTTGAGGCTGCCGTGCAACGCGGTGTGATTGTGCGTGTACTGTTCGACGCCTGGGGGTCACGTAAGTTTCCGTATTTTCATGCCATGATGCGCCGTTTAACAGCATCGGGCATTGCGTGGCGTAAGATTTTACCCGTAAGCTTTAACCCTCGCAAATATAACCGTATTGACCTACGCAACCACCGTAAAATCGTTGTTATTGATAATACCGATGCTTATATGGGGTCGTTTAATATGATTGATAAAACTTACCATCGCAAGGATAGTATTAGTTATATTGAACTGGTCGCACACCTACAGGGTCCGAGCGTGAATGACTCTGCGGCAGTATTCGCCAGCGACTGGTACCTCGAAACCGGTGAATTTTTGCATCATTTCATGAAAAACCCAGCCCCAGCTACAAAAGGAGATAGCATTGTACAAATTGTGCCGAGCGGTTCGAACTATCCGTATCAAAACAATTTACGACTGCTTAATTCGCTGATTCAGTCAGCCCGAAAAAGTGTTATTATCACTAACCCTTACCTCGTACCGGATGAGTCGCTATTAGGCGCGCTTGTTTCAGCGGCACAGCGCGGGGTGCGCGTCTCTATTCTTAACTCCGAAGCTATGGATCAATGGATGGTTGGTCACGCCCAGCGTTCATATTACGAAGAGCTTATAAAAGCTGGAGCAGTCATCTCTCTTTACAAGAAACCGCAGCTTGTCCACGAAAAGTTTATTTCCGTAGATAACGAAGTAGCTATTATCGGCTCAAGCAACCTTGATATTCGTTCTTTTGAATTGAATCTTGAGTGCGTGGTAGTAGCATACGATGCAAAAACAGCTCGCTATCTCACTAAGCATCACGACGCCTTATTACAGCATGCGCATACCATTCACCTTGAAACTTGGAAACAGCGTAGCGTCTGGCAGGCATTCCTTGATAGTGTGGCACGCCTCACATCGGCGCTGCAATAAGAATTAGCGCTTGTCGACGAAGGTAAGTGCTTTACCGGTCGCACCACCGCGGCCAGTACGACCAATACGGTGAACGTAGTCTTCGTAGGTAGCAGGTTGGTCGAAGTTAATAACGTGGCTAACATTAGGTATATCGAGGCCACGGGCCGCAACATCAGTTGCCACCATTACGCGTACTTTATTGTCCTTAAAGGCATTTAGAGCACGCTGACGCTGTGATTGTGACTTATTACCATGAATAGCCACCGAAGCAACACCGCTTTTATCAAGGTGGTCAGACAAGCGCTGAACACCAAACTTGGTTTCACCGAAAACTAATACTTTTTCAAACTCTTCATTTGAAAGAAGGTTTAATAGTGTTTCGAGTTTCTCTTCTTTACCAGAAGCCTCAACAATATCTTGGTCTACGCGATCGCTAGTATCAGCGGTACGCACCGAGACAGTTTGCGGGTTATTCAAAAACTCTTTGGTAAGTTCGGCAATAGAAGGGGTAATCGTAGCACTGAAGAAAAGGGTTTGACGGTCGCTTGGTGTTTTAGAAACAAGCGTACGAATGTCATTAATAAAGCCCATATCAAGCATGCGGTCAGCTTCATCGAGTACAAGTGTTTTAACGGCATCAAGTTTAAGGTTTCCGCGTTTAACGAGGTCCATAAGACGACCCGGAGTACCGATAATAACATGGGGTCCTCGCTGTAGCTGGCGGATTTGACGATCCATGTTCGTCCCACCAACAATGAGCGTCGAGTAGAGTTTCATGTTGTATGAGAAATCACGGAATTGTTCATCAATTTGCTGAGCAAGTTCGCGGGTTGGGGCCACAATAAGCACCGAATTTAGATCACGATTAGCATACAGCGCGTCAATAATAGGCAACAAGAAAGCGGCGGTTTTACCCGTACCAGTATTTGCCAAGCCAATAACATCGTGGCCTTGCATAGTTAAAGCGATAGACTGGTCTTGTATAGCACTTGGCTTAACGTAGCCCTTGTGGTCGATGTTCTTTTGCAAAGCGGGAACGAAATTAAAGTCTGTAAAGAGGTGAGTTGGCTCGTATGGAGCTTCTTCACCCGGCAAGATAGTCGCTTTATTAATAAACTTGCTTGGGTGAATATACGCGCCACGACGCTGTTTTGAGCCACCAGTACGAGGACCCTTACCAGGGCGGAACGAGCGAACGCCTGGACGATTGCCGCTAGGGCGTGCTGAACGGTTACGATTTGAAGTAGAATTTTGATAGGCCATAATGGCAAATGCCCCTTTCTGGGGTTACTTTAGAATATGTTTTCGCTGCAGACGAACAGCGAGTACCTTAAATACTTCAGTTTCAATACGGGAGAGGACAGAACCAAACCCCTGAAGACCATAGCGGTATCCATTCGGATGCAATATCTTCATTATAGCACAAACATGTTACCGTGTCCAGTAAAGCGTGACTTTTTGTTATTTTTATGATATAACTATTCATTGTGTGTTATTGCCCACAAGGCCTCTTTGTACACATTGGCTTTCTTGACATGACGGCGTACGTACCCGCCATGCCCTAAACGGAAAGCCTCGCACATTCACATCTACAGTTAAGGAGGTGGTGAGCCTTGAAAAAGCTCTCCGCTAACGGGATCACGATCGTGATCACCGCCGGTCTTCTGGCCGGTCTGGGAATCGCATCCACCAACGCCGCCCTGGCAGCGCCCACTGCGACACCGAACTCGGTGAACTTCGCACAGGACAGCCACGGCTTCGACACCATCGTCGAAGGCAACGCCTACTTCTCGGGCAACGAGAGCGAAGGCGCGGCTGCCGTCGGTGGCGACGTCCGCTTCAACAGCTTCCGCTGGGGAGTCGGCCAAGCCCAAGACCTCGGGTCGATCCCGGGGGATTCGCGGGTGGGTCTGCTCGCTGGTGGAACAGTGGTGCTCGGCGATTCGTCGGGCACCATGATGATCAACAACGGCGGTCATGTCTACCTGGGTAATGCGGCCGGTCTGCAGATGCAGGCCAACGGCACCAACCGGGCGATCACCGTCGCCGGAGCCGACATCAACAGCACACCACGCATCTTCGTCAACGGCGGCGACCAGGCCATCAACAGCCTGCAAGCCCCCGGCGTCTTCAACGACGTCTTCGGTGATGCGCTGACGCGCTTCAAGCAGCTGAACAGCTGCCTGGCGACCCAGCCGACCACGGACGGACTGAAGCTGCACGACATCGACAACAGCGACAAGGTCATCCCTGTGGGCGGCAGCCTAGCAGGCAAGAAGATCCGCGTCGAACTCGACCCGTCGGTTTCACAGAACATCTGGACAGTGTCGGTTGCCGAGCTGAACTCGATCGCCGAGATCAGCTTCTACAACGGCGTCAACCCGAGCGCCTCGCACCCGCTGGTGATCAACGTCACCGGCAACGGAACGCTTCAACCGAACAACGTCCTGGTCAACGGTGACAAGCGAGCCGGTCTGGCTGGCTTGCTCTGGAACCTGGGCACGAACGTCACCCTACAGACCAACAGTCTGATGCAGGGAACGTTCTTCGCGCCCAACGGCTCGTTGAAGGTGAACATCACCAACAACATCGAGGGGCAGATCATCGCCGGGTCGCTGAACATCACCAACATCGGTGAACAGCACCACTACCCGTTCTTGGGCACCCTGACATGTGGCACAACCACCACGTCGCCCAGCCCGTCACCAACGGGTTCGAACACGCCGTCACCGACGACATCTCCCACCGCTACGCCGAGCCCGACCGCGACGCCCACCCCCACGGCTACGCCGACGACAACCCCGTCGCCGACCGCGAGCCCCACGGGAACGCCATCACCGACGGCATCTCCCACGGCATCTCCCACGGCTACGCCGAGCCCGACCGGTTCACCGACCAGCAGTGCAACGTCCGGGCCCATTCCGCCGAAGGGTGGTGGGTCCCTGCCGAACACAGGTATGGATGGTGGCCTGGTGACGATGATCTGGATCGTCGGCGCCGGCCTGGTCATGGCTGGCTTGATCATCCTGGCCGTCCGCTACACACGGCGCCGCGCCTCCTCCAACAACTGAATAAGATGTGCCTAGCCGAGGCGTCTTGCAGTGAGTATCTAGCACCCAGCTAGAGAGCGCTCCTGCAAGGCGCTTCGGCGTCACTCATGTGTACTTTTATATAAGAGTATAGATAAGTGGTATTGCATATCAGAAGATTCCAGTCTATCATACAGATATATTTGAAACATAAACAGGATACGACTATGCACGTAACGGTTGTAGGTGGTGGATTTGGTGGCGTTAAGGCTGCGCTCGAAATTGCAAAACATAAAAGGGCACGCGTTACCCTTATTAGTGATAAACTTGATTTTCAATACTATCCGGCCCTCTATAGCACCGCTACGGGCGGGAGTTATAGGCAGTCATGGATACCTTTAGGGGAAATTTTTGCCGACTATGAAAACGTTGAAATCATTATTGATACCGTCACAACCATAGATCGCCAGGCGAAAACAATCGGCACGAGTACAGGTGTCACACACCAATATCAGACACTCATTCTGGCCCTTGGCTCAGTTACGACGTATTTTGGCATTCCTGGCCTCGACCAATACACCTATGGCGTAAAATCGCTTGAAGAAATTACCCACTTAAAGCAACACCTTTTGCGGAGTTTCTCAAAAGCGCATGGTGCCGACAGTCATTTTCTTATTATTGGCGCCGGCCCAACGGGCGTTGAGCTCGCCTCGGCACTGGGCTCTTACTTGCAATACTTAAAAAAGAAATATGGCCACCCGCAACCTCACCCAACTATCAGCATTATCGAAGCTGCGCCTCGTGTGATGCCTCGCATGTCCGAGAAGGCAAGCGCTACTATCGAAAAGCGGCTTAAAAAGCTTGGGGTACACGTTGAAACAAATAAGAAAGTTGAAGAGGCCACTGCCGATAGCCTTATTGTGAATGGCCGGGCAATCCAAAGTCACACTGTCGTATGGACGTCGGGTGTAGCGAATAGCCCGTTCTTTAAGGCTAACGAGAGCCAATTTACTTTAGCGCCAAATGGGCGAGTGGTTGTTGATGGCCATTTGCGCGTCGACCCCCATGTATACGTCATTGGTGATAACGCCATTACCGCCTTTGGAGGCTTGGCTCAAACTGCCGTTCGCGACGGCCAGTATGTTGCTAAACAAATCCTCCGTCAATCTACCAAAAAGCTAAATGCTAAGGTGGTACCGGTTGTTATTCCAGTTGGCAAGCATTGGGCCCTGTTCGAGTATAAGTGGCTCCGTATATCTGGTGTACTCGGAAGCCTTATTCGTGAAGCAGCCGATTTTGTAGGCTACAAAGACATCCTGCCATTCAATAAAGCGTA
>Ga0097680_1003045_pt1 | contig 9547 bp, 10 predicted proteins | sample ThiBiot_750_biof_2_FD_72844 | JGI IMG/M metagenome (GOLD analysis project Ga0097680, IMG submission 72844) | Wastewater bioreactor microbial communities from Cape Town, South Africa - Thiocy_cont_750_biof - 1398105538117 (version 2) (version 2) ...
ATCTTATTCCGATTAAAACATCGCCAGATGGAAATTGCTTATTTCATTCGATAGTTTCCCTTATTTCTAATCCGATGATATCAATTGTCGAAATGCGAGGTTTGTCATACTTTTCTTATACATCTAGTAGAATAGAATTTTCCGAAGTAAAAAAATTAAACCGGATGATTTTAGTGAGAACCGTTGTCGAACTCGTAAAGCATAAAGATTATCATGTAAACCAATACAGTCATTTGGTCGGTGCGTTCGATAAAGCGCTTCAAAGAGTATGTAATGCTGGTAGTTTTTGTGAACTTCACGAAATTGTCGCACTCACTAACGTTTTACAATGTCAAATACAAAGCGTGTATCCATATCTGGATTACCGCGCAGAAATGAAAATTATGAATGCAGTATATAAACCTCTATCTCAATCCGCTTGTACCGAGCGGTTAATTATTTTTTGGACAAATACTCAAGATGAATTTCTTGTGAGAAATCGTCCTGGTTGTCGTGGAGTCTGGAGTCCAAATCACTTCGTGCCACTAATATCACCGAATAGACTGAGTAGATTAAATCCTACAGACGAAGTCACGGTCATACCTCAGGTAGTCAATATTTACATTTGAGTACAATGCAATAAGGAGAATGTTTATTTTTCATCATGAAACAGACACCGCGAAAGACGACTACAAAAAACAACCAACCTACAACGATTCGAAGTCCTGAATTTTCACCACCCTCAAATAATCGAAAACAGAAGACATCAGTTGTCAGGTCGCTGTGTTTGAATGATGAATTTCGACCACAGTCAAATACATACGATGCTCAACGAAAAAAACAACAAAGAGCTAGAGAAGACGAGCAGCAACGTAGTGTACGACTTCTCAACGATCGATTACAGAAGCAGCTAGAGAGAGACAATGAGACTGAAGAAGAAAGGGATGCAAGACTTTCGAGTAAACGAATACATACGCAAATGACTAGAGAGAATGAAACTGAAGAAGAGCGAAATGCACGGCTATCGAGTAAACGAATACATACGCAAATGACTAGAGAGAATGAAACTGAAGAAAAGCGAAATACACGGCTATCGAGTAAACGCATACATACACAAATGGCTAGAGAAAATGAAACGGAAGAAGAACGAAATATACGACTATTTAATGACCGAGCACACAAAGAAGCAGTAAGACAACATGAAAATGAAGACGAGTACAGAAGACGTCTTGCACAACAACGCAAACGAACAACAGAACATAGGTCTAACAGTAGTAAACAACGAAAAAGTACGGATAACGTTTATGGAGACACGCGTTTTGAAACGGGAGAATCAAACTCAACACAAATATCGGTTCGAAATTCATCATCTCGACGACGTATGTCACAAGAAGACCACTCAACGATTCTTAATCAATACACATGGCCATCTGCAGTTCCAAAAAACTTAAAAGAGCATTGCTTAGAAGAGTTTTCTAGGCACATGTCTATGTCTTTCCTAAGACAATCCATATGTATTATATGCAATAGTCGCCTGAACTTTAGTGCAATGAAAGAATATTTACTTGAAGATATTGCTAACTTAGATCATCTATCTTGTCATCAGGATATTTCAAATCTTATTTCTGAAAGTAGACGAGTTTTACAGGAGATAAACAGTTTTTAATTATATATGTGATTTTGTTGTTTTTTTCGAAAGATAATCATACAAATCCAAGTTTCTTCCTTTTGTCCAATGCTATTTTTTACAAAAAAGGATACAATGCAGAGACGGAAACTGGTTATGTTTGTCAACAGAGTCACAGTTCATTGAGTAAAAACAAAACACCAATATTTTCGTGTGCAAATAAGATGTGGATTGGAGATGTGCCTACTGTTTTGCAACAATTAACAATTGCTGAAGAAAAACTGTGAGTTTTGAGAAAAAGATGCGATAGAAATCATGAAAATAATTCTAATGTAAATATTTTTAAAGTATCTCACTTTATCGACACAACAGTTGTGTCATCAAATTATATTCTCCGTTTCATCACCAATCTACTGCTCAAACTGCCCTCAAAGGCAATGTGATAACATTTATGCAAAATGTGCCAAATATTGTCAAAACTCTACCATTTGATGTTGAAGATCTCTGTGACACATTAAAAATTATCTTTGTTGGTGCTCGCATTCCAACTCGTGTAGAGCTCCGTAGAGTGTGCGGTGTTAGTCGAAAGAAAGTTCACGATGCTCTATTATGGTTAAAAAAGAATAATTACATGTATCGAAATATTCCAAGTAAGAAAACATGATAATAAGAATATGAATTATGTCGAACATACTTTAGTCAATGAAATTAATATTCGTAAATTGCCTGAAGATGATGTCCCAGAATGTATTTGGACAACAATTGAGAGAACTGAAAATATTGAAGAAGCTAATGCTGAACGTACTGGAATAGTTGATGATCCACTGACGAATGTCATTGTCCCAGATGATCTTGTTACGACAAGTATTCCTCCATTGAATACGAGGTGCGTAAATTTAATGAGACAATGAAGAATTAATCATCTGTTTTAGCGGTGTGCTTGACGTGAATGGAACCACGATATCATCAGATGATATTCGTGTACATCTTTTACACAAGTTTAATAATGGTATTAATTCATCAATAGATTTGTTAGATGAAACTGTAGAAAATCAAGAAGACGATGTTTACTTGGTTCCAAGATCTACTGCACCAGCCAGAGATTGTTATAATGAAGAGTTATTATTAGGTCTATTTCCGACACTTTTCCCTTATGGATGTGGGGCGCCTCATGATGAATCACGACCGATTCCTGTGTCGTTGACTAAACACGTTCGCTATCTACTTACATATGCGGATCACAGATTCGAAAAGCATCATTCATTCATGTTTGTTTTATTTAATATGATGCAGCGTCAACAAGCATGTTGGAATGCATCTCTAATTGCTTCGCGACCTTACTTTCGAGATGTAGCTGTTGATCTTCAAACACTCACTAGCAAAGAAATTGAGACAGCATTAATTCAAATTAGTAAAAAGAGTTTTTCTACCATAAACAATTCTCGAATCAACTCGCTGCTGAAACAGATAAAAACAGTGGGTGGTAATGTAATGGGTTCCGCATGTTCACGAGCTACTCTCCGTACTAAGATACATGCACTCATCTTCAATCAAGGTTTGCCAAGCATCTTCATGACAATTAATCCTGCTGACATACACAGTCGTATCGTCTTATATTTTGCTGGAGTAGATTTAGATCTCGACAAAATTTTGCCTTCTGAAATACCATCGACGTATGAACGTGCACAAATCGTAGCTGCACATCCTGTAACTACGGCTCGTTTTTTTAATGTACTCATTACTTCTATTCTAAAGTGTATGATTGAAAAGGGCGTACTCGGTCCGATCAAAGCTTATTTCGGAACGGTTGAAAACCAAGGCCGAGGTTCATTGCATTTACATATTCTATTATGGATTGATCATAACCTAACACCAATTCAATTGAAAGAGTTAGTTCAAAATCAAGATTTTCGTAACGGTCTTTTAAGTTATCTCGAAGATATAATTAAACAAGATTTGAGCAATTTTGAATCGGAAAATTCTACAGCTGATAGTAAATCTCTTTTTTTTAAAGCACATACACTATATTAAGGATGATGATTTATTTAGCATTTGAGCAGCAACAGACTATACGATCCGATAGTATCGATTCCCCAAACTTATTTTCTAATGATGAACTTTCAGAGAATGTTACTCAAGGTATGATAGAAAATCGATGCAATAGAAAATATTCATTTTATATAGATATTGAACAATTAGAAAGTAGCCTGTTAAATTTATCACCATCGTTAATGCCAACTCCAAAGCCGTCTTTGCCAAATTTTGCTTTAAATTTTAAAAGAGATGTTGTTAAATTGGTGACTAATAATAACATTCATACTCACACTACCACTTGTTATAAATATTCGAAAAAGCAAAATAATCCAGTTTGTCGTATGAGAATGCCACGAAAAATTGAACATACATCGTCTATCGATATTGAATCTGGAGAAATAAGATTAAAGCGACTACATGAGACAATTAATAACTTTAATGAATATATTATCACTGCTTGTCGTTCCAACATGGACATAAAATATATTTTTAGTGGTAGTGATGCGAAAGCTTTAGTATATTACATCACTGATTATGTTACTAAGTCAAATCTTTCCTTTCACGATACATTTTCGCTGGTTTTGAAAGCTGTTCAATCTTTGGAGAAACATAAGCTTCCCGATAATAACAATATGAGTGCAGAAGAAAAATCGCGTCGACTTGTTCTTCGTTGTTACAATACATTAGCCTCTCAACAAGAACTTTCTAGTTCACAAGTTGCATCGTACATAATGGGCTGGTCAGATCATTACACCACACATGAATTTGCTAATCTATTCTTGATTGGCATTGAGAATTATTTACAGGCATCATTGATTGAGACACAAATGAAACAACAACGAGAAATAAATGGTAATTTATTCTTCTGACACTGACACGAAATTGAGTATACTAACAGCATGTTGACGATAAAAGTTTTGTTTTTGTTATACGAAAAGTTAGTGCAAGAACTTGGAATATCTCGACATATAAAAGAGTATTTCTAAAGGTTTATAGTTGTCTATCTCGTAGATAAATCAATATGAAATTTAACTTTTAATTTACGTGTTGTCGTCTGATGTATTTTCATGTTTCAGTAGATGATGTCGATTTTGAAAACGAAGAAAATTGCATGGAAACTGAAGAGCAATTTTTGCTACAGCCTAACGATACTAATACCCAATACGTGTATGTAAATACTCGTGTAGACTATCAATATCGATCACTACCATTGAGTAACATCTGTTTATACGATTATGTTCGCTATTATCGAAAGAAGCCTGCTAATTCAACAGATCGAAAATATTTAAAAGACCAATCAATATCTAAAGAGACTCACACAGAAGAAAATGTTCGACGCGGTCGACCACCTTCGGAACGAGAACCATTTTTATCTGACCATCCACAAGCTTTATCGCATATCAATGTAAAACGTGTCACTCCAATTGTTCCAAATTTGCTTGGCCCTCCAATACCTCGTAGGGATCGCGAAGATACAAAAGAACGTTATTGTAGATCAATCCTTGCGCTATTTTCACCTTGGCGTACAATCTCAGATTTGTGTGATCCACATGAAACATGGGAACAAGCACTTGAAAATCGTCGATCGAGAATTACAATAGAATCACAAAAAATTATTTATAATATTCAACTGTTCCAAGAGTGCAAGAATGATCGAGATGAACATTTGCAACAAGTCATTGAAGCTGTACAAACAGAAGTTGTGGATGACAGAATACAGAAAAACCATATCGCTGACATGAGCGATGACGATCTTGATGAAAACGATGAGATATTAGACTTACTTGAAGCTATTGACATAGATGAAATCCCAGTCGTAAAAGACTTGGGAAATAGATCGGAACAAGCATATTTTGAAAAGACAATACAGATTGTTGAGCAATCAAATCGTTTTGCTAATATCGAAGGTAGAAAATATTTGACTTGAGAAGTGATTTTTATGTTGAACTATGTATAGATTTACGCAAAGGACCCATAAGTTATTCAGTTGACTCTGTAACAGCAAATAAACATAATTATGATAAGAAACATCTCGTACCTGCGACTACAGAATTGATTCTCAAGAATAATCGGTGGCAACGCGCAATTAAAGAACAAAAAGAGCAAAAACGAAATGCTTTCATGATGATTGAAATGGGGAATGAACATCTTGAACAAAATGATGCTATTGAAAATCATTTTGATGAAGGTGTAGACAATGCCTTATCATCTAGTTGTCATAATGATAAGGAAGTTATAAATTTTGATTCTGTCCGATCGGTTGCTAAAGTCACCGTACCAATTGAAAATACTCGACAGTTTATTGCTGATGAATATACTCTTAATAGAAATCAAAGAGCTGCTTATATGATCATTACTGGTCATTTAGATGGGTTAGATAGGCTAAATGAAGGTATGTATGAGTAGTAGATAATATAACTATCTTTCAATGTTTTTTCGTACTCAGATGAGAAACAAGATCAGTTGATTATGTGCGTACCAGGATGCGGTGGCACCGGTAAATCACAGTTGATTCGTGCAATAACGGCATATTTTGCTGAAACGAATCGCGCATATAAGTTACGTAAACTTGCACCAACATCAGTTGCAGCAGCAGAAATCGAAGGAATGACAATTCATTCTTTTTTGGGAGCTTGGGGAAACCGAAAGAAAAAATCGAATGTTTCAAATCGGCCTGGTGAAACAAAAACAGAAAATCAATGGCGTTTCGTCGAGTATATAATTCTAGATGAGATGTCTATGGTTGGTCTCAGTTTATTGGGTCGATTGAATAAACTTGTCACAACGGCGAAACATTGTGATCCTATGGTTGCAATGGGTGGAATAAATATTATCTTATTTGGAGATTATATTCAATATTCTCCTGTTCTTGACAAACCTCTTTATTACGATTTTTCAATGGCAACAAATCATAGCACAAAAAAAACTACAAAGCTACCAACTGAAAATGAAATTCAACAGAAGAGTGCTCGTGCTTTGATTCTACAAATCAACTGTGTTGTAATATTAGAAGAACAAATGAGAACAAAAGATCCACAATATCAGGCTGTGTTAAATAGAATTCGTAATGGTGAAGGTACTCGTGATGATTGGCTTCTTCTTCGAACACGTGTAATTGGTGTAGGACTTCATATTTCTCTTAGCGATCCACTATGGAATGAAGTATGTTGTATAAATATAATACGTTGTGCAATTGAAAATCATTGCAATGAGAATCAAATTAAGAGAAGACTTTCTCTTCCTTAATGTTAAGCATTGTGGAACCAGTTCCCAGTGATTCCGCAATGTTTAACATCGCTGAATAGGATGACTGATCCAAATTAATTATTTGTTAAAACAGTTACTTAAAAAATTAATTTTCATTGCAATTTTCTTTCATTTCCTTTCAGGCTCCAATCTTAGTGTATCGAAACGAAATTCGTACTGAACTAAATAATCGAGCTGTTATCAATAAAGCATGCGAAATAAAACAATCACCAACTGTAGTAATAGCTAAGGATACAATAAGAGCCAAAAAAGGCATTGATCTACCTGATCTTAATAGACGGCTTCTTGCTTTACCTGATAATAAGACAGAACATTTACCTGGATATCTTCCTCTGGTTCCTGGCATGCCTGTTTTATTACAAGAAAATATTGCATGCGAGCTTGGTTTATCTAATGGAACTCAAGGCATATTTCGTGAATTAGTTTATACTGAAGCATCGAATTCAGATTTGAATTTTGATCAGGACAAGTTTCCGATGGATACTGTTTTCATACGTGATCCTCAATATGCGCTTGTGGAAATACCAAAATTAAAAATAAACAAATTAGACTCACTCGATCCTTTAATAGTTCCTATTCCTGCTATTGACAAAACATTTACAGTCGATCTAGATAAGCTATACTCAGATAAAGGACATGTCGTAAAATTACTCAAATCAAAGAAGTTGAAATCTACAATTTCTGTGAGGAGAAAAGCTTTACCATTGATACCCGCCTATTCCATTACAACTCACAAGAGTCAAGGGCAAACTTTACGTAAAATAATTATCGATCTAAACATGCCACCAGGATCTGTAGAAGTTGCATCAGCTTATGTACCACTTTCACGAGTAAAGCAACTTACGGATTTGGTTATTTTGCAAGATTTTAACATCAGTGCTTTGCAAGTAAAACCATCTAAAGGACAACTGACTGAAATCAATAGATTAGGAACTATTTTTCAACAAACAAAACAGCGCTATGCTAAATATTTTGTGTAAATTGTTTATATTGTAATTAATAAGTTGTTTATCTTAAATAAATTCATGAAATAAATAAATAAATAATTATATGGGAACATTTTATGTTGTTAGAAGAGCTTCACTATTTCTTTCTTCATTTGCATTGTAATAATCTGTTTCAGATATTTAAAGTTTTAGTCTTATTGATTATTCTTGAAACAAACATATATTTCAAATAATAACAATGAATATTGCAAAGTCAATCATGAAATATAATATTTCCTGTGTTCTATTGTTTCTATGCCTATGCCTAACGCATCTTAACGCATATTTTAATGATATTTTCGCGAGAAATAGAGTAATTACACATCCTCAAACGGGCTTATTTCTTAATTATATTGGCTTATATACACCAGCTGAGACGATTATTCACAACTCAGTGATATTTCCGATGACTGTAGATGCTTGTTACCTTTTGCCATTAACAGCTGCTGCAAATATTCCCTCTTGCAACATAACAACAAAACGGTTTAAGCGTTTCCTTCCTGGAATTTTATGTCTAGGAATTGGAATAGCTAGTCTTCGTTCATCTAAATCGAATCAAATTCAGTTGAAAAATCTTCAAAAAGAAATGAAAAGCGTACAACGATCGTTGTCTAACTATTCTAACACTATAAAAGTACAAGAAGTTCGATTAGCAAAGCTTGAATCTAATCAGATTATTTTAACACATGAACTCCAACTTACACAGCAAACACTTGGTGCTATTCTTAACATTTTAAATTCGCACTCTAAAACTCTAATACCTTTAAAAGCAGAAATCGAACGGTTACATCATCAATTTCAATATTCTTCGTTGCATTTAGCAATTGACCAGATCTTTCGCAATGATTTGACTCTAAACTTTCTTTCTTCAGAGGACTTAAAAAAGGTGGTATACGATATTATTGATCGAGGAAATATAACATTTAATTCTGATCATGGAGCCATTCCTGTAATCCAAATCATAACTAAGCTTCTAGTACAACAACATATTGATTTCATACCTAGAGTACGATATTCAACTGAGAACTCTGCCGAAATTGGCCGTCTTGTAATTACTAACTTCTTCGCAATTCCAAAACAAAATCAAATACCATTTCAAGTCTATAAATTATTGTCAGTGCCCTTTGTCCATAATAATGAGACCATTGAACTTACAAATATTCCTCGATACTGGGCAATTAACCCAGGAAACAATACAACTATGGAATGGTATGATCGTACAGAATCAGGATGTGAGCTTGAATTCGTGCTATCTTGCCGTGATACCCCTCCAATACAGAAATTAGCACATGATACATGTCTTGGACAAATTATTGAGAGCATATTACCGACAAGATGTCAAACAACAGTAACTTCCATATCTTCTGTTTTTGTTCGTCAATTAAGAGATAATCTTTGGATCAGTTCATCGTCAGAACCACTTGATTGTTTTCGGTTATCGAAAACTGAATATTTAAATACTGTCGAAGAAAGCTTCAATAGTAGCCAACATTTAAGTCTTCCATCCGTTGCGCTTATTAATGTAACAGCAGGACAAGTGATTGCATGTCCTAGATTTACCTTAATAGGGCGACCTATTGCATCAAATGCTTCTTCACTTGTAATTTTGTACAATAATAGCTTCTTTACTAATAACAATAATTCTATTGTGGAT
>Ga0097680_1003064_pt1 | contig 9493 bp, 13 predicted proteins | sample ThiBiot_750_biof_2_FD_72844 | JGI IMG/M metagenome (GOLD analysis project Ga0097680, IMG submission 72844) | Wastewater bioreactor microbial communities from Cape Town, South Africa - Thiocy_cont_750_biof - 1398105538117 (version 2) (version 2) ...
CAACTCAACATGCTCCGTGTCGTATTCCTGTCGACAAAATTATTCAACCATGTGGACATAAAATACGTTTTCAATGTTCTCAAACGCCGACGATTTATGATTGTAAAGAAAACTTACTGAGACGACTTCCTTGTGATCATACTGTTGATGTACCTTGTGGAATTGCATCGTCGCCAGCTGATTTTCGACGATTTCCTTGTCCTGAACGTTGTGATGCAATGCTTAGTTGTAAACATAAATGTACAGGAACTTGCGGCAGTTGCCGAACTGGACGAATTCATGTTCCTTGCGAACATAAATGTGGCCGAGAATTAATCTGTTCACATGTAAATCGAATTCATTTTTTTAAATATTTATTCAATTTCTTTCAGGTCTGTAAAATACCCTGTGCATCCAATTGTCCGCCATGTCATGAAAAATGCGAAACAAGCTGTGTTCATTCACAATGCAAGAAGAAATGCGGCGATCTTTGTGTACCTTGTAAAGAAGTAAGACAACATCCTCAAGATTTCATTTTTTGACTCCATTCATTTAGCCATGCGCATATCAATGCAAACATCTTAAATGTACACTTTTATGTTCGGACACGTGTAATCGTGGTCCGTGTAACGAACCATGTGAGAAGAAACTGGCATGCGGTCATGATTGTAAATATTCGCGAAAGAAAATCCTTCACTAAAATCTCGGTTATTTTCTAATCTTGACTAGGTATTGGCATTTGTGGTGAAGAATGTCCACCGAAATGTCGTATTTGTAATAAACATATTGTTGAAGAAATATTTTTCGGCACAGAAGATGAGCCAAATGCACGTTTTGTTTACTTACCCGATTGTAAACATATTAGTAAGTGATTTGTATGATCTCGAAAAAGTAATTTTATGTGTTTATTTAGTTGAAGTAACAGCACTTGATCAATATATCGAAGGTTTTCTTAAGAATACTCCTGAAGATACTTCAATACGTTTTCCTGAATGTCCACGTTGTAAACGACAAATTCATCGTTGTACACGATATATGCCGATTGTAAATCGACTAAACAATCTTATAGCTGAAGTTAAAAAGAAAATACTCGGCAATCAATCGATTGCTGAAGGTGAAAAACAACGAAATGATTTAATTCCACAATATGAAATATTTCAAAATAGTATTAAAGAAATTCCACTCGTTAAATTTCAAAAATTCTTCGAACAATTATACAATGGAGAGAATATATTTTCTAGTGATATAATTATTCTTATGAAGAATATCATGATGTTTCTCAGTCAAATCGATAAACTTCTTGTTCAAGGACGAAAACGATTAACAGCAAATAAATTCGATGATTTAGTATGACGAATTTTAACTATTAAAATTAATGAATTTTCGTTTTTTAGATTAGTCCACCGCTCAGTCATATCATTGATTATCTATTAAAATGTCAAAAACATCGAAATCTAGCCGAACAACAAATTCAAGATATTGAATTTGAATTAAAACGTATTGATCGTTTGATTTATATCGAAGCGTTAGTTAGCGCATTGACTCAATCATTGAAACCAAATGAAAAACAAGATATCGACTTAATGAAATTGTTAACCACGAAATCAGGCCCATTTAACGATGAAGATCAACAAAAATTCGATAGTTTAGCTAAAAAATTAGGGTATTTAAATAATCTACCCGGTTTGGGCATAACCGATCATGAACGTCGAGCTATTGTAAGCGCATTAAATATGAGTAAAGGACATTGGTATGTTTGCCCGAACGGGCATCCGTATATCATTACTGAAGTAAGAAAAATCATTTTCTTTTGAGAACAAACACAAAAGTCGAGTTTTCTAAAAAATCTAGTGCGGTGGTGCCAATCAAGAAAGTAAATGTCCTGAATGTGGAGCTAATATCGGTGGTCAAAATCATCGATTATTATCTGACAATCGTCATTTTGGTTTGATGGACGATTCTCGATATGCTGCTTGGTCAGACGAAGCAAATCAGAATATGTTACCCCAATGATTTAATTGAAATCTATCGATTTTTTTATTATGTCATGTTCGTAATTTTAAATAAACAAGAAATTTAACGAAAGTATTTTCTTTTCTCGGCGATACAAATTATTTTTATACATATAAAAAAATATACACACACATATTCTCAATTTTCAAGAAAAAAAATTATTATTTTATTATCATTTAACGTTCGTAAGGTGAAGATAAATATCTGCCTGTTTGTGTTTGTACGAGTGTTTGTATACGTTCAAAACATGCACTATCACGAAACCATGAATAACGAAATAATTGCGTCATATCTGGCCGAGCAAATGTATTCTTTTCGAGTGTTTTAGCAAGAATTTCTTTGAGATCACGTTTAGAAAATGATATCGAACTCATTGCACGAATACCACGTAGACGAAAAACTGTCTCGCCAACATAACCATTCAATAAAGTCATACCAAATGACCATACCTTCAAAAGATAACGCACACAAATTGTTCATCCTATCTTATCCTATTCTTACATCAGCATTCGTTGAATGTCCTGTTTGAAATTGTACTTCAGGCGCCATAAATTGTTGTGTACCGGCTATAGTCGTATTGAGATATCTCGATGATGCATAAACATATTTAGCAACACCGAAATCACTTAATTTCGCTATGGTTTCACGTTCATTTGACATAAGAAGAATATTTGCTGGTTTAATATCTCGATGAACCTTGAAATTAAAATATTCATTTATTTTTATTTCAAATAATATTTTTTTATTCGTCTCACAATTTTTAGTCGATGCAAATAAGCTAATGCACAAGCGATTTGATAGAAAATAAATTTACATTCATCTTCAGTCATTAAATATGTTTGATGTATTCGATCGTATAGAGAACCACCGGCAGCATATTCCATTTCGACAAATAAGTCGGATTTTTCGTGATAGACATCAAAACGACGAAGTATACATGGATGATCGACACTTCCATGAATTGATCTTTACAAATAAATTTTAATTTATGAAAAAAAACGAAAAATTTCTTCGATTTGGAATATTTACACTTCTCGATAGAGATATTTGGAAAAACCTGAACCAATCTGTCGTTCACATTGATCTTTATTTATAATTTTAATTGCACGACGTGCTTGACTAACATAGGAAACAGCTTGATAAACATTAGCAAACGAACCGGAACCAAGTAAATGAGTTTTAAAATATCGTTCATCAAGATTAATCACGCCAAATACACCGGACAAACGAATAAATCTATAGGCACGATTTTCTTTTAATGCCAGTGAACTAGACAAAAAAACAATTTTTTTCTTCATTCTCAATCGATCGATATCACTTCAACTTACATAATATGTTCATTATGTTCTAATGAAATTTTCGAATGATGAACGAGTTCACCATCGATATAACAACCGTTTCGACTGATATCATGAAAAACAATTGTTCGTCCGTAATCAAGACATTCGAGCAGGAAATGTTTCGAACTTAAATGAATGAAATATTCATGTTGACGAAGTTCACTTGAATCTAAGACAATATCACATTCGAGTGGATGTCGACCGATTGTATACGAAGATTTTGTTAGAATTCCACGAGGATATATGCTATTGATTGGTTCGAGATAGCCCCATGGAATCGACGACATGAAGATGATGTTGTTTATTTGTTTGAATTGAATGAACAAATGAAATGAGAAAAGAAAGAGAAACGGAAAACATAGAGAGAAAGAAGAGAAAGAAGAAGAAGAAGAAGAAGAAGAATGATCGTCGGGCAAGAGTGTCGCTTGAAATTGACATAACTTATTCGTTCTTCGTTTTCGTATTAAGAAATATGTGTGAAGTGTATGTATGTGATATACACACGATTCGTTTCTAAACAAAACGAAAATCTTGTTAATCGTTATATGTGTATTCTTATTTTTTGTGAGCCTTCATGATTGTAAATATAAGTGCGAAACATAGTTAAGTATACGAACAATAAAAGAAACGGTCGGAAAGTACGATTTATTAAATAGACAGAAGCGATGTCAAAGGCTTACTCACATGTACATTCATTTTCTGCATTTCTATCTACAATGATTTGATGAGTGTGTGTATTTTTATCATTGACGTCAAAATTTGTCATTTCTATTTTTTTTCTCTTTTTTCGTTTCTTTTAAAGTACTGTGCTTACGTTCTTTTCTTTCTTTCGGTATAAACAGGTATGCAAAATGTCGTTCTTCATTAAATCGAACGAGCAAGAACAAAATCATTGATGTTTAAATACGATATAATTATTAATAAATAGTCCATTTATTTGATTTCTTTCGTTTTTTGAAAATCAACCATTATGTCTGCAATTTTATATTCAACAAAATGTTCTATTAAAAATCGTCTTTTTTATTTATCAATATCCAATGATGATACAGAAACATCGGAATTTACTCCGACTTTACTTTCAATGAATTCAATTCGATCAGCGATAACAAAGATAAACATCGAATCAATTGATAATCGAAAACATTCAAAATATTCGAAAACAATTTCAATTAATTCTTTACTTTCAATTCAACAAGTTGAAACTGTAGCAAGTAGAAATCGAAAAGAATTCGGTGGTGTTAATAATGAATCGTTCGATGAAATTGAACAATCAAGACAAAATAATAGTCGAACATTCGAAAGAAAGAAATCCGACAGTGAAAAATCAACAACTGCTCGACAATTTAGTTTTTCAAGACTATTTTCGTCACAAACATATCTCGATAGTCAACTAGATTTATCATCTAAAACAGTGATTATTATTAAATATATCGATGCTTCGAATTCAATTCGTTGGCATATTAAACGATTAAAACTCTGTATTGAAACGGAAGATATTGCTAATGAATTATATATGAATTTGAATATGTGTTTATCCGTTCTCGAACAACGACCACGAAATTTACTAGCATTTGTTAATCCATTTGGTGGAAAAGGTAAATAAACAAAAATAGTTCGCATAGCTTTTCTTTCGTTTACGAGGAGTGATTAATCTCGAGCTGATTTTCGCCTAGATATGGAGCGAGTGCATGACTGTCCTCCCCCGCAGATTTAAGAAAATTTCAATTATTTTTTTGTTTTTTTTTACTAATTTAGGACGAGCTAGTTTGATTTATGAGAGAAAAGTTCTGCCATTATTTGCCGATGCAAAGATTAGTGTGAAATCAATCTACACTGAGCGTGCTAATCATGCACGAGATTATGTTCTCAGTGAAGATTTAAGTGAATATGATGGACTTGTTTGTGTTGGTGGTGATGGCATGTTTGGTGAATTATGTCACGGTCTTTTATTACGAACATCACGTGAACAACAATTAAATATTGATGATCGACAAGTGAAAATAACTCGGCCGGATCTACGTATTGGAATTATTCCAGCTGGTTCGACTGATGCCGTCGTTTTCGGCACGACTGGTCTGAGTGACCCGATAACGAGTGCATTGCAAATTATTGTGGGCGAGTCACTTTCAATTGATATTGCTACTGTAGGCTGAATCTTGATTTAATAGAAAATTAATGGATCATTTTTCTTTTTAAGGTGCATAATGAGAAAGGTTTCGTTCGTTTTATGGCAACTATGGTTGCCTACGGATTTTTTGGCGATATTATTCATCAATCAGATAAATGGCGTTGTTTAGGCCCGTTAAGATATGATTTAGCTGGCTTTTGTCAGTTTATTCGCAATCGAACGTATCATACTGAAGTAACAATCACATTATCACCGCCTGATTCAGTGCATAAATATGCGACTGACTCAATACCATCGATGAATAATGATAATAGTACAGATAAAGAAAAAGGAAGTTCGTCGATCTCGCCCAATCCACATCAACTATTAGATAATGTCGAAAAAAATTCAACTGAAACTATGGAGAAAATTCTCAAGCCAGGTTTAGTTTTTTGCAGTCGAAATTGTGAGCTGTGTTCACTCATTGACTCTCAACAAACGAATGAAACGCAATTACCATTAAAAATCAAATGCGAAGGACGTTATACGACTATTAATTGCCTTAACATGCCGTGTCGATGTGCAAAGAGTAAATTCGGCATGTCACCGTTCGTTCATTTAGGTGATGGAACTGCTGATTTAATTCTTGTTAAACGTTCGTGGCGAACTGGTTTCCTTCGTTTTCTTTGGCAAGTTGCTAACGATGGTCGAACAATTGCAGATTTGCCTAATGTTGAAACTTATCGTGCAAGTGAAATATTTATTCGGCCACTTCATACTGATCGACGACGTCTTGGCAATTGGGCAATCGATGGTGAATTAGTGTCAGGCAACGAACTACAGATTCGTATTCATCGACAAGTCTTGAATCTGTTTGCATCGGGCATTCAGTTCGATAAATTAATCGAACATAATCAAATTGAAAATATATCAACGAAATCCGATTCGAAAACATTTCTCAATTTTCGAAGAAAAACTCAAACAACTAAGTAAATTGTGAAATTCTATTTGTAGATTTTAATTTATTATTATTTTTTAATTACTTCTGTCTTTTCTATGAGTGACAATAAATAAACAATAGTTCTTTTATTTTTAAAATCTATTTTTCGCTGCTTGGTTTTTTTTTTATTAATATATCATTGGAACAGAAAACAAACGAGATTCAAATGAATAATAAACAAAAATAGAAATTTGACGAATATTTGTCGAATAGAGTTTAGTTAATATCGATATCAACACGAATTTGTAGGCCAGCAGCCAATGTACCAAAAGAAAATAAATACGGAAAACTAGAGTAGATCGATTGAAAATAAACAAACGAGAAATTATTTGTTTTCTTTGACTTACACAATTGCTGCTTTCCATGCGAGTGCAAATAGAAATTGAAAGCAACGCGTCATTATTGTTTGCATATGACTATAAGTTCGTAGATGTGACGGCGTAATCGAGAATGTTTTGAAGGAAAACATCATTTACATTGATCTAAAAAAGGATACAAACGATGAGTCAATATGAGTCATAAGATGCGTGGAAACACTTAGCAATAGAAAAGGAAATGACATTGGTTGGATCTGTCAACAGTGATAGTATGGGAAATCTACAGATCGGACGTAACGAACGTCCTGAATTAACCGAACGTGAATTAACTTATATAACTCTTCATACAAATTTTACACGAAAACAAATCGATGATTTTTACATTCGATTTCTTTCGTTTTATCCTCGAGGTTGTGTTAATTTCGATGAATTCTCTCAGTTATATTCCAGTGAATTAGAACATATCGACAAATCTCGACTTTTACTCGAACGTCTATTTAAACATATCGATACAGACAAAAATGGTGAATTAAATTTCAAAGAAATCCTCTTTTTCAAAGGTCTTACACAGCCGGAAACGAATATCGACGAGAAATTTCGATGGATCTTTCTCTTCTACGATACCAATCAAGACAATCGAATATCTCGAAACGAATTTCTCGATCTGTGTTCATTTGCTTATTCGATTCATGATCAAACTTTAACTATTTCTCGTTTGAAACAATTGACAAATCTCTTCGAAAAATTCGATTTCAATCACGATGAACAACTCAATTGCGATGAATTTATTTGTCTTTGTCAATCAACGAAAGATCTATTCGAATTCATAGCGCCGATATTTAAAAATACGAACTGGAATTCGACAACGAATCATTCATTTCAATCCGATCGAATTGATTATTTAATCAAACGAACAAAATTTACTCGAGAACAAATTCTTTCCTACTACGAACAGTTTAGTAAACATTGCCCAACGAAAACACTAACTAAAGCAGATTTCATTAATTTCTATCGAAAAATTCTCCCGTCGAAACAATCGGATACTTATTGTGAATTTCTTTTTCAAGCATTCGATTGTTTATCATCGGATGGTGTGATTCAATTCGATGAATATCTCCTAGCTATCTACATACATAGTAATTTAAGTACAATCAATGAAAAATTCGAATGGCTTTTCAATGCTTACGATCGTGATCGAAATGGTTTTATTAATTACGATGAATTAACTCAAATTCTACATGCGATTTTTATTTTGAATAATATCGATCGAGAACAATTCAGTGTCGGTTATGTTGCCTATGAAATCATGACGCAATTAGATTTAAATAATGATGATAAAATTTCTAAACAAGAATTTATTCATATGACTCGAGATAAAGAACTTACAAAATTCCTTGCACCGATCTTCGTTAAACAAGAGATATGACTGACTGACTGACTCACGGGGTTCAATTTTGGTTTTTAATATAATTTGCTTAACTCAAACGACAAATCAGATTCGAAGCCATAGGCGACGCCACTGATGATTTGTGTTCTGAATCTAAGAACATCATTTACCATTATTATTTATCAATGTTTTTATTCTAATATTTTTCTTTTATTTCAATATTATTTTCTGTCTTTCATTGATATTTTTCTCTCGTTTTAATTAATCTTTTTTTTTTGCTAAATAAACTATAAAGAAATCAATTTTGATCTACTTCATCGAAAGGCAACTGCACTCGAACAATTTATTGATAAGATAAGTGGAGGAGCGATAAGAAGAAAAAGAATATATATATGAAAAAAAAATCGAGATCGAACGAAAGAAAATATTTACTGCGTTTGTGTGTGCGTGTTATTTTGTGTTTTGCTTAAAAGGAGCGAGGGTGTGCGCTTTACGATAAAAGGATCAATAGTTTTGTTTTTAGATATGAAAACAACACGACTTTTCTATTTGAGAAATTGTCTTCGAAATTCACTACAATGTCGAAGTATGTCAAGAAGAAAAATGTCGAATTTTCCGATCGATGAATTGTTTTTATTTAGGCAACAGTATACTCAGTCAAGAACCAGCTGGACCACAAATGAAAACATCGATTCCGGTTTGTTTTGTTGAAGTTCATGGTATTTCGAAGATCGAGGTTTTTTTTTTGTCTTGTCTAGGGTCCACAATCCAAACAATTTATGAATCAACTCGAAAAAACTCAAGTAATTAGCAAATATTGACTCATAGGTCAAAACATGTGTGTGTCCTCATTGTCTTTCGTTTTTTGATTATTATTTAGAACTCGTTAAGTACAATCTTTATACTTGATGTCGACAAATCCATTGGCAATTATGCATATGACATCGATGGAAATATTCTTTTGGATGTCTATGAACAGATTGCATCGTTACCATTAGGTTACAATCATCCGGCTATTCAAAGAGTTTTTCAAGATTCGAAAAATTTAGTAATTGAATAAATTCGTTTTTCAATTGATTTAATTTTCTTTTGTTTTGCAGAGTCAATTGGTAAATCGGCCAGCACTTGGTGTTCATCCAACACCTCAATTCATCAAACAAATCGATCAAATACTTCTTCCAATTGCACCCAAAGGTCTCGAACATGTTCAACCAATGATGTGCGGTTCATGTTCAAATGAAAATGCTTTCAAAGCCATGTGTATGTGGTATGCGAATAAAACTCGTCAAGGAAAAGCATTTACCGATGAAGAACTACAATCGTCAATGTTCAATAAAGCACCTGGTTGTC
>Ga0097680_1003089_pt1 | contig 9413 bp, 8 predicted proteins | sample ThiBiot_750_biof_2_FD_72844 | JGI IMG/M metagenome (GOLD analysis project Ga0097680, IMG submission 72844) | Wastewater bioreactor microbial communities from Cape Town, South Africa - Thiocy_cont_750_biof - 1398105538117 (version 2) (version 2) ...
TGAGCCGACACATTAAGAGCGAGTCAATCGCCGTCTAAGAACGAGTCGGTTGGTCCGATAGTAGTATTTCAACCACCGCGAGCCCATAGGTAGGGTCTGGCTACCGGTGGAACCGTTCAATATCGTTAATTTTTCCCTGACGAAGCGGGTCATTCCGATGGAATGAAGCAATTTCGGCGGATGTAAAATCTCGACCAGTTCCGGAATGGACAATTACCCTGAGTATCTTCAGCCAAGATTTGAAGAATCCGGCGCAGTTGAGGAGCCGTTCGAGGAATGGTGGCCGAAAGCCAAGCTTCATTTCCGGAATGTACCCGACGACGTCGCCCGGCATTGGCTCCATCAACATTGGAGCCATTCTCCATATGCCTTTTTGAGGTCGGCAGAGCACAAATTCACGTTGGTGCGATGGCCGTCCGAAAAACTCCTCGAGGTTTGCTCAATATGGGCAAACTTTGCGCCGGACAATGAAGCCTGCCTCGCGCAAGGGCGATATCTGGTTGAAGAGTGGCCGCACAAGGAGCCGTATCGCATCGCCGAGTACATGCTTTCGCATCGAGACTTTCCCACGCCGATCATCGTTCTCGGCAATCGTGATGCGCACATCAATCGAGAGACCGTCGAGTTCGAATGGAATCTCATCCCGGAAGCGTTGGTCCTGATCGAAGGCCATCGACGATTCAACATCGCTCTCTATCTGCAGGTCACTGGTCGCCTAAAACCCGAGATTGATGTGTGGTTGATGGAAAAGGATTCCGATCGGTGAAGGATTGTGGGCAGTCACACCGTCACGATACTCGAAAGCCAAACTCGTTCACGTCCACGACCCGACGTTCTTCCTCGTTCCATCGCGCTTTGGCTGAGGAAACGAATTACCGCATAAAAAGACGGCGATCTACAAATTCGCTAATGATCTCTCTCACCATGCCGGCAAGAGCTTCGACCCGTCGTTGGTGTCAGAGGCACAGAAGAACGCCTCCTATTTGTTGGAAATGATCGCGACCGTCGCTCCGCTGCATTATGCAGGCTTGAAGAAGCTTTGTGATCCTTCTCAATAGAATGACTAATTGTCGAACCGGTTTAGTCATCGAGCGGAATGAGTTCTCTTCGGCAACAGTGGCATCATCATTCTGCGAGAAACCGATAACCTTAGTATTAAGAACTTGAATAGCTAACGCACGATGCGTGTATAGACGTGCTTATACATCAACTTAGTCAGGAGAAGAGATTGGTCGCGCTCAATGTAACTTGGAACGGAGATGAAATTGAGTATGTGGTCACCTCGACGGATCCTAGCGTACGTAAGGTGTTCAGGGGTGAGCGATCCTTCTCTGAGGCCTGGGCTGAATTAGCCTCAATAGAAGCAGATAAACGTCGAGAACGTATTCTTGCGGATGGATTGGCCGAGGCCGACAGGCTTCGCAAGTTGTTTAATTTGTTTGACAAGGGATATAGCGTATCCATCGAACCATTTGGCAGCCCAGATCAAGGCTATTCATATTCAGACGAACACGGCAACCTCTGTGGTTCTGGCTTCCCTTCAATTGAGGCCATTTTGCAAGACTTCGCTCGTCTCACTCAAGATCCAAAACACTAAGAGTTTGGTATCTCTTGGCGGCCTCGACTTCGAGTTCAGGGAACGTCGGAGGATTCTTGGCCAAGAGACAAGCAACGATCGGATGGTCGAGTTTAAGCAGGCATCCTGCTCCGTGCCGTTCCTCGATCTCGGACATTCGTTTCGACATATCGAGAATCTTGACGTACTCGGCTTTGATTGATGGGTTCGGGGAATTTTCCAGCCGGTTTCCCCAATCTTTGATCATCTTCAAAATGTTGTAAGTACACCCAATCTCAATGGCGACATTCATGTGGTGAAGATGTATTTCCGCGATTTCTTCCTGAGTCAGAGAGAAAATTTTGTGCGGTTCGACAAGCTCCAGGGGTGCTTTGGCTTCAGGTTCTAGCTTCATTATATATCTCCGGTGCGAGAGATAATCTTCTCCTCTACTCGTCACCGGCGCAAACTGAAGTTTGACAGAAACGATTATCATTCTGCCAACGGGTTTCTCTCAATAACGCCCTCGACGGCGGCACGATCGAACGCCAGATATTTGTTAGGCTCAAGCTCAAGCGCGACCTCGATCCCCTTTTCGGATAACCACTGGCGAACATCGCGTGATCGCCTGATCTTCGCTCGCTCGACGATTTCCGGAATGAAGATGTATCGACGGAAGAATTCCTCGATCTGTTCACGGTCATACAGCGTATGTGCATGTGGGCCAGAACGATCTAGGTAGCCTCTGCTTGCCAACGCACTGATCGTGGCCTCATTGACGCGGAGCATTTCGGCAGCGGTTCGATTGCCAACCCATCGATCGGCAACCGACGTATCTTCAGGGATAAGCTCGGCTTGAACCGCTGCGATGAACTGACGCAAATCGCATGTCCCCGAACCGGTCCTCCAGGTCTTGTTGTCACCCGCCACGCGGTGAATTTCTGCTTTTCCGGATACGATGGCCGAAATCACGGCACCCCAAGGAATGGGTGACATGCCCAGTCGCTTGACGGCCTTGGACAGCCGGAGAGCCTGCGTCCCGGCAGGGCGTGGTCGGATGGCCGCGTCAATTCTCGCCGCCAATTCCTTGACCTCTCCATTCCGGAAATAGGTATCCGTGGCTTCGAACAACCCGGTTGCCGGGCCTTCAATCCGATTAATCAGCTTCCGGGATTCCAAACTGGGAAGGATCGACACGTCGATGCCGAGACAACCAGCCGCAAACTTCTGATGAACGCGGTCGTTATAAATCTCGATCAGTGGCGCCACGTCATCGTAGTTCATCAACTTCGGCGCTCTTTTCGCAGCGGTTGCCGTGATGACCTTCACCAGGCCGCTATCCGCTAATCGGGCCAATACACGCGGCGGGACACCGGTTTTTGCGGACAAGGGTTTCAATCCCATATAGCCGTCATTCCGCGCATAATCGTTACGACGAGTCAGAGTGCTGGAGTTGGCCCCGGTCATGTCATTGTGGATCGCCTTACGGACGATCTTCCGCGTCGCTTCGCTTAGGTGCTGGTCGAGGCTCACGCAGAATAGCGGCAATAGCTCCTTTTTGACCCCATAGAATCCGACGCGCTCCTTCGCATCCCGTCGAATTCTGTCCGCAAGCACCGTGAACCCATGCTCGCCGTCCAGTACGACGCGTGCCGCTGATGCCAGGATTTCGGGCGTGAACCTCTGATAGGATTCTTGCCGTTTGGGACGCTCAAGGGTGGTGGAACGGGTGCCGTCGCTCTTCATGATGAGGGCACATGCAAAAGCGATGATTGCCTCGAACATTTCCGAGCAGGACTGAATGCCCCACATTTCCCGGTCGGCTTTCCGGAGTGCCTCTCTTCGCACGTCTGGATCCGGTGCGATCAATTCGACAAGGAAATCCAAGGCCTCGACGTCATCGACACCGACCAATGGCTGCGGATAATCCCGGAGATCGACTTGGGCGAATCCATCCTCGTCGCGGCACCATTCGCACATGTGGATGCCATGTGCGCGAGTCCAGGACAGCAGCTTTTTACATTCGGGACATTTGTCGAGAAGCGATTCCTTGGTCTCCGGATCGAAGGAGAAGACCCGCAAGTCCCAAATTGCCCGGTGATGCGGAGATTTCCGCAATGCCCGCGGCGACACGCGGCGCGCGTTCGGAAATCGATATGCCACCCTGACCATCGTGCCGAAGAAGTCGATCGCGGCACTTTTCCCGTTGTCCAACGTTCCCGAACGATAAAGGCGCTTTTCAATCTCCTTCTCGGTTGTCTGGAGTAGTGTCGCAAGTCCCCGGATTTCATTGGGATCAGTCAGGGTTGTTGGGAGGCTTTCCGGCGAAAGCTTGCCGATGCCAGCCAACGTAAGCGCCTGCACGACAGACCGTACAGGCGTGCGGCCGAAGCATCGCGTGGCGAACCCAAGCAGACTTTCACCAATCTCCGGGGCGGGGAGATTGGCCGCAAAGGGACGAACTTCCTCCAACGACAGGACAGAAAGCCGCCCACCCGCCGAGATTGGCTGGGGCGACGCCATCATGATGTTGCAGCCGCATCTCGGCGAGACATCTCAGCCTCTTCCTCGGCGAGAATCCGGAGGGTGTCTCGCTTAACTCCCTTGAGGAAGGGATCGTAGTAGGTGACGCCATCGTCCGCCTTCGATGCACGGTTCCGAGCTTGGATCGATCGCTCGATGTCGTCCCATTTTACGAAGCCTCGGTCGTCGGCGAAGGCTCGATCTAGCGCCGTTTTCATTATTCTACTGACGCTGCCGATTACGCCGCCGGCGAAATCATAGACGCACGCACGGTTTTCGACCGTGTCGAGAAGACCTATTTCCTTGTCGATGACGCCCTTTAGACGCATCTCGTCTTCCAAAAGCCCGACGAAGTTGAAGAAGTAATCCCGTTCCTCGCGTTCTTTGATGCTGAACGCACCGAAATCGACCGTGTCCACCAAGCGCCCGGCCAGTTCCCGGTCTGCCGCGAACAATTGGGCCAATTCGTTGGTGCCGACGCAAACGATCGAAAAAATCCCATCGTTGACTAAACTCTTCATGGATTTCGCCATGGCAACGGTACTTTTCTCGGCACCGTTGATGATCATGTTGTGCGCTTCGTCGAAGACGACGATCGAGGTTTTGCGGTCGCGTGCGATGGCACGAATGTCTGCGTTGACCCGGGTTTCGGAATAATCACGCGCGTTCAGCAATACGGTTGAACTATTGTCGCCGTAAGCTTCGAGGATTTGAGCCTGCAAGGCCCTCGGATTTCTCGTGGAAGTACGGATTGTTGCGTGCAGAACAGGGACGTCCCTCTCTCCCAAAGATTTGTCCGCCAGGAGTCTTTCAATCACCGTGCTTATCGTCTTGGATTTCGTGGCGCCGGAAGGGCCGATGATCGGCAAAACCCAGAGGTGATCCACCGGAAGGGACCGCCCCTTGACCTGGGCTTGCCGCTTCTCATCTTTCGCGATGCGGGCGTGGGTATCGTCGATGAGATCCAGGATGCGATTTTCCACCTCGTTCATTCGCGGGTGCGGAATGACGATCGAATCGAAGGCGTCCAATCGGCGGCGCCGCTCAACTCTTGAGATCATGGTCAGGACTCCGGGTGAGAAGCGGTCAGCGCTTTGTATTCCAAGTCCAATTTTGCCTCTTTCTCAGTTGCTCACCGTAGGATCTATCGGGAGATGCGGTGAGATCGTTTCCGGTAAGGGGAATGCGCTGCCGTTCTTCCTCTGCAGCCGCTTTCGCTGCGGCTTCGCGGTCCTTGGCCTCATGCTCGGCCTTCTTGCGCGCTCGCGTTTTCTTCGCCCGTGCAAGGGATTCCTTCGATGGTGCAAAGCCAGCCGGTGGTTCCGTGTCGTCGATCCGATCGAAGGCCGGAGGATCGGTAGGAACCAGCGTTGCTTCGGCATATCCGTCGACCGATGGCTTGGTGGTGCTGTCGAGGACGTCTTGGTTGCGGACGACCGTTGGTTTCGGCTCGACGTCCGCTTCCTCATAGGTACCCATCGTCTGGGCAATGCCACGGCGTGCATCCCGGGAATCGCCTAAGCGTTTCCCCGCAAGGGCGTCGTACTCCCTACGCAGGCGCTCCCGCGCTTGCCACTGCTCTTCATCCGTTTGGAAACGGAAGTCCTTTTCCAGAGCGTATTCGCGAACTTTTGCCGCTTGCCAAAACGACAGGTGGTCCGTGAACCGCTGAGAAACATTGGACAACGCAACGTAGTGCTTGATCTCCGCTCCGTGATTCCAGACCTCGATCTTTGAGGCGTCGGCGGGATTCCATTTGAACTTTACGCGTACACGGGCCGAGGATATCGGTTTGGTTGATTGCGTGCGCTTTGCCTCCAGCCGCAACAGGTCCTCAAGGAGTCGTGTGGTCGCCGCAGGTTCGTGAAACACCATGTTCTCGAACTTGACCCCCCGCCGCGTCAATTTCCCTATTCCGACGCGACCGAGCATGGCGCCAAGTTGTCGGGTATCGGGAATGAATCGGCGACCATGACGGTTGATCTTTTCGTCCCATATCCGTGCGGGGATGGCGCCCAGCCCCTCGTTGAATTCGTTCTGGTATACGATGATTGCGTGATGGATGAGACGATCGAGCGCGCCCAAGCTGATGACCGCATTCTCTGACGGCTTGAGGCCGAGTTGGCTCATCGTCTTCGGATCGTAAGGAACGCTGCCCTCGAGCTTATGAAACAACATCGTGTTGAGCGTCCGGAAAAAGCGCTCCCCGATAGCCTTGTATTCCGGTGTTCTGACGGGAGCCCAAATGATCTCGGTGCCAATGTCGGCGAGGGCGTCCTGAAACGATGGAGAGGTGAATTCGAGCCCGTTATCGACGAGGATCGCTTCCGGATGACCCCAGCCGTCCCACTTTCCCTCAATGTCTCCAAAAACCTTCGCGATATAGTCCTTGTTTTTGTTGACTCGCCGGAGCGTGGTCAAAACCGAATAGAGGCTGGCAGGTTCAAACGAGACCAGATGTCCGAGCGGCATCCGCGTTGCGACATCGATTGCGACGGTGAGGCATGCCCGTTGCTTGAACGGAATACCCGTTGTCGTATCGAGAACTGTCCAGGTGTCGACCACGGTATGATCCATGATGACAAGTTCGAGGGGCTTGTCCGCCTTAAGCCCCGGATGAACTCCCTTGAATTTCCGATCGGCCTCCAGTTTTGAATACTTGCGTGCCCAGTTCGCATGGTTCGTCGCCGCATTGATCCGGCGGCGCAACGATTCCATCTTCTTCGGAAATGGAAGAATCGGAAGTTCAGCGAGATGACGGCGTTCGTTCTCGCGCCGCATCAGGCCGCGAAAATGCGCGTAAGCGTCCTTGTAGTCCCAGGTTCGGTCGCTCCAATACTCGATGACGGCCGCGTCGAGGGCTTTGAGCACGAAATCGTTCAATCGCTTCCGGGTTCCTTTTCCTCGCCGTGAACGGAAGAGCCGCAAAGGACGGTTGCCGACCTCGCCGCATCGACGGATTGCTTCATACAATCGTGCGGGCTTCACATCATGCAAATGTCCCCGCTGTATAGCTTCAGGTCGCCATCGGTGAATGAAGACGGCAAGGGCTCTGCGGCCCAATCCGATCGTGCCATCCGCATCCCATTTGCGTACATAGAATTGAAGAGTCTGAGCACGCACGATCTCTGGAGAACCTTCTTCGTCCGGACCAAACTCGTCATTGAAGTTGGCGGGCTGAACCTGTTCACCTGACGCCGTTCGGGTCTTGAAGAAGTTGATCTCGAAAACCTTCCCGCGCCCGTGCAGGGAAACGAACTCATCGCGGGTGACGAATTTATCGGCGGCCGTACGCTCTTTCTGAAACAACAGGACATCATTGGGTCGCTCGCTGCAGAAGCGGTGGGTACCCTCCGGAAACTCCCAAAGGGAGCCGATCTCGATCAACAACTCCACGATGATCAGTTCCGGAGATCGGCGAGGCGGCGAAGCTCGGTGCCGTGATCGAAAACTTGCCGTATATCGACGAATGCGGCGCGTCTCACGATCAGAGCGCAGACGAGCGCGAAAGCCAATGGATCGAAACGATCACGGCTTGCACTGACGGCTTCAATAGCCTCGCCCAGAGTGAGACTTCCGCCCGCCGCGTCGAGCGCCTCGTGAAATCGCAGTTCATCGAGTGTATCGACCTGAGTGAACCGGTAACTCTGGATGGTCCTCGCGTTCGAGAGAAAGGGCTCGATTTCGATATCGTCGGACGCGGTTAGTATCCTGAACTTGTAACCTTTGGCGTCATATATTTCCCGCACAAATTCGAGCTTCGCTTCGTAGGCCGGATCATTGCGGATTTCGTCCCAGTCCTTCTTCACTTCAATGATTTCTTGGCTTCCATCGGCGCGCTCGCACAGCAAATCCGGAAAATACTCGAGATCGCGGGCCGTCGTACTGCGGTCGAGCAATGGCATCGTGACGCGATGCGGTTGTTCCAGATAACTGACGACGTCAGGATCGGCTTCGCATAGCCACATCAACTGGCGTTCGTGAACGGATTCCCAGGTATGGGCGCGCGCGTTCTTGTAAGAAGGATATCGACCGATCGGCTTCCGCTTTCCCCGACAATGAATGGTGCGGACCGGACGACCTTCGGGGCCGCGCGTAATCTCCGCAACCGCGTTGACGTAACGCCTGGCTTCGGCGTGAACTTCTTTCTCTTTCAGCATAGCTTTCTGCCGCCACTCAAACCGTCACTCGCTTCGCGGGTAACGAGCGAATTCTTGCTTCCTGAAAGTTGCGGAAGGGTTCACTGGGGAGTCCTTCCGTCAACAACGCGAAACGCGGTGAAGAGTCCGTTACCCGAAATGGTTGTCATGCGCGCAACGCGACTGCATGTTGCGGAGTCCGGGACAGGGGGTAGCCGGTGTCGCAATAGAGAAAGTCGACGATCATCGAATCCCGGATCGAATGGGGGTGCTACGCGTCAAGCTACGTATCGAGGTTGTGTTCCTTGAATATTTGCAGGAGTTCGGATCGTTCTACGTAGCCCTCGTCCCGGAGGGCAGTCGCGATTTCGAGAATTGCAGCACAGTGAAGCTGGATGATCGTTTCGGCTTTGAGGTGGCATCGATGGAGGCGATTCCTGATTGATGCCACCGTTTCCCTATCGTGCAGCATGAGTGCGCGCGAGCTATCGGGGAGCCGGACTAGGCCGCACTCGCCAAAGCCAAATCGGGTTTCGATATCATATGCAATATCGGTTGCCCTCTGCAGGTCTGACTGATCACCAAGTCCTGAGCCGATCGTCACTTCCTCGGCTCCGAGCAAGAGCTTCTCCGCGGCCCGCCCGCCGAGCAGCATGGTGATTATGCTTTCGAGGCCGCGGAGCGTAAGGTGACTTGTGGCATTGACCTCGCCGATGGTCAGACCCCCGTTGTGGGTGATCCAGGCGCGGTCGGGTTCGTAACATCTGAGGGCGGCGCCGACGACAATGTGTCCGGCTTCATGGATGGCGACGATATTCCGCAGGTCATGAGGCAGTTTGGCTTGCTCTCCTTTGATCTCATGCATGATGTCGTCGATTTTGACAGCGCGATTGCGACGGCGCGCTGTCGATCGGGCTCTGCGGACCCAGGATTCGACATCCGCCCCGGTTCGGCCGCGAGCGGCCAATGCCAATGGGACAAGATCGGTGTCGGGAAGATCATCCTTGAGGTAGAAGCGAAATATCCGACAAAGATCGTCCGTATCGGGTGGCTCAATTATGATGGTCTGGTCGAGCCGTCCGGCGCGTCTGATCGCCGGATCGATCATATCCGGATGATTTGTTGCGCCGACCACGACGACGCCCTCGCGGTCGTCTATCCCTGCGAGCAATTCCAGCAGAAGATTGACGATCTGG
>Ga0097680_1003110_pt1 | contig 9340 bp, 11 predicted proteins | sample ThiBiot_750_biof_2_FD_72844 | JGI IMG/M metagenome (GOLD analysis project Ga0097680, IMG submission 72844) | Wastewater bioreactor microbial communities from Cape Town, South Africa - Thiocy_cont_750_biof - 1398105538117 (version 2) (version 2) ...
CGATGAAAATTCTACGTTTTTTCTTCTTCTTTTTTTGTCTTTTAATCTTTTTTCTTGTTCTTGTTCTTCTTTTTCTTTTACTTCCCTTTGTTCCCACTTCTGATCCTCAATCAAAATCTCTCTTTTCAGTGTAATGCGGCCTGTCCGCACTGTGTTTCTATTTCGTTTCTTTCTATACTTTGATGATCTGTTCTATTCATTCTTTCTCTTTTCTTTTTTTGTGTTCGGTGTTTGAGCCGGCCTCTTTTTTTTCTCTCGACTCGAATAAAAAAAAACACTCAAACGACATGAAATCAGATAGACTTCAAAATAATTTACATACGAAAGACAATCATGAATTGCTTGATGACAATGCGAAAGGTTATTATCTTATCTCAATATTTTTTGTTTTGCAAAGTGATTCATTGTTGAAAAAAGAAAACAAAAAGAGAAAGAATTGTTGACATTTTGATTTATACGAAAATGATTTATATTTAATTGTCTTTTTTTTATTATTATTATTATGATATTTATGCGAAAGATAAAATTTTATTGAATTATCCTATCGAAACTATTTTCACTGAACTTCTAGATGGCACAGACGACTGGTTATATAGTTGATGTGAAGATCGTCGATGTAGAAAAACGAAAGAATGATGGTCCTAAATATTATGTATTTTATTTGAAAATCAGATTTTATATTCGATTTTCATGTTTGTTTGTTTGTTTTTGTCTAGGCCTATGTACTTCAAGTAAAATGGGCTAATCCATCGAATCTTTTTATTATCTATCGACGTTATGCACAATTTTTTGATTTACATGTTCGTATTCGCATGTAAATTTTATATTCTATTTACGTATTTGTAGTGTCGATTACTTGATCTATTCGATGAAACACCAACAGAATCAAAAGCAAATGCACAACCACGACAAATTCCAGGTCTTCCTGGTATGATACACATGCACGAATGTTAATTGTTTTTTATTCATTTGAAATATTTTATTTTCCAGGAAAAATTATTCTTGGTCGAAGTCAAGTACGACAAATTGCATTAGAACGTAAACAAGAACTAAACGAATATTGTCAAGTAATTGTTTTCTTTTGATTAACAACGATTCGAATTTAGTGAAATAGGCTTTAATTGCGTTGCCCGAACGGATTTCTCGGTGTCGTTTGATACTTGAATTCTTTCATCCGGCAGCTAGTGATGTACAAAAACCTATGGAATCGGTTTTACAAGAGAAAAAACAAGTTGATACAAATGCCTTAGTAATTAGTGGGCCGAATCAATTAGCAACCTATCGATGTCTAGCAGATTTTAAAGCGATAGAAAAAATTGAACTATCACTTAAACGAAATGATGTTGTTCAAGTCTTACAAAAACATTCAAATGGTAAAGAAAAAAATACGAATAAATAAAAACGATTTTCAATGAATTTTTTTTTAAAGGTTGGTGGTTTGTTCAATTCAATGATCGGACAGGATTCGTTCCTGGCACTTATTTAGAACCATCAGAGTTAAAACGAGGTGCTCGAGAAGGAAAAGTGATTGAAAAATCATTGAGTAAAATTATTCAAAGTTTTTCATAAAAATAAGAGTAGATTCGTTTTCGTTTTATTGAATCTAGATGAAACATATATCGTTACTCAGACATATACAGGAACGGGAAAAGATGAATTATCATTACAACAAGGTTCATTTGTAACTGTTATCGAGAAAACATTGACTGGCTGGTGGAAAGTCAAGTATGAGTTGAATTGACATTGAGAAATCAAGAAGAAAAACTAGATTCTTACTCTGTATCTAGATTTAATAATCTTCAAGGTCAATTTCCTGCAATTTATTTAACGTCTTGCGATGGACGACATACACCTGGAAACGTTCTCGGTATTTTTGAATATATGAATTGTTTTGAAAAAAAAGGAATATTGTTTTTTACTCAGACGCTGCGCCCCAGAATTCCTCGAAGAAGAAACAATCGGCTACTCAGCACGATTCTGATGACGTAAAATGAAAATATTTCTTTTTTTTTTAAATATTTTAATTGGTTTTATTTTTAGGATGTCGAAGATGATTATAATTTAGATGCATCCAAAGTCAAACAACCTGAACTGTACTATGCTCATAAAGATTTTCATGATACAACTGGCGATTGTTTATCATTTAAACGAGGTGATACTATCGAAATTATTGATAAACGTACGAATGGCTGGTGGCTTGGACGAAAAGCCAAAGGCGGTGAACCTATTGTTTCACGAGTGCCAGCTAATTGTCTACAAAAAGTATTTGAAAAGAAAATATTCTTTCTCAAATCTAATCTTGTGTTGCAGGAACCAATTTCAGTTGCTACGACAAAGAATGTAACGCAATCATCATTGACGTCAAAAGTTCGGTCGAAAACACCTGAACAAGTTCAAAAATCATCATCGAATTTACCAACGAAGGACAAGCCGTTTACTCTGGGACGACGAGTTGAAAATTCAAGTGCAATTAAAAAACCACAATCCAATGTTGTACCACCGATGACGACAACGACGACATTATTTCGTCCTGTCAATGACAAACCTGTGCCGACTTCAACGGTACAAAAGCCCCATCCAATTGTTACACCAGCTCCATTTCGTCCGGCAGCGAACAATTCAGTTTCATCTTCAAAACTATCTTCTGTTACAATTCCGTCAGCATTTCGTTCTACAAACGCTAAACAAGACATTTCAGTATCAACATCAAACAGTTCATCTCATTCTGTGTCAAGTGCATTTCGACCTGTTAATAGTAAACCAGAAGTTAGCGTATCGACGAACAAACCAAACATAAATGTGAATCGCTCAGTCAAAAATCTAACTTCGAAATTCAATCAAAAATAAATTCGATTTCAGGTTCCTTTCAAATATCCGTTGCGATTATTTTTGTGTTATTTACGTATTTGATGTTAAAATAAAGTGCTTCCTTTCGTATTCTAATTGTCTCATTGACACGCGCGGAGATTTTGAAACGTTTTTTCAAGGAGAAATTAGGATAAACAGTGCGGTCAATTTAATGACATGACATACTGGAGTAGAGTAAGCACTGAATCATGTCACGAATGTTCTTTAGACACCGTCCTTTGTCATAAAACTGATAGATTTCATATGAAAGATTGAAAATCTAGACGACCCTCAATTCTAAGAGTATATCTATTCTTAGCTTTGGTTTATTCTAGAATGTATAAATTCCAAAAGTGCAGAATTTTGGAATGGAACCACTGCTATTGTCAAATTGGTAATTAGAATAAAAAATAATACGATTAATACTGTTACAGAATGCTTTTTTTATTTTGCATTTGAAAGGACACCGAGGACAGATACCGTCAGAGAAACTCATCCTATTCCATAATTTGCGATTACAAATAAAAAGAGCTACGTCATGACATAACGCTCATGTACTTAAAGAAAATATTACTTCACAATTAAATATCCATGAATATTGAAACCATGACTATTCTAAGTATGCAATTAGTTCGTTCTCTCTCTCTCTTGTTTTGTTAAAAAATAATGTCGATGCAAAGAAATAAAGACATAGATATTTAATTTCATTCAATTATTATTTAAATTTGGGCTTAGTTATATCTTTTTATTTATTTTCCCCTCAAAGTTTATTCGTAACATTTTTATTTTACATTAACACTTTAATTTATATTCGAGACGATTCTTCAGCTAAAAGAATATAATGTCTACAGGATTACTTGCATTTATTACTATTGAAGCAACGAAAATTATTGTTCCAATACTAATATTTGTTGGTACAATCAGTAATTCATTGAATATTGTTATTTTAACACGACCAAGTTTAATTCATCATTCATGTTCTCTCTATTTCCTCTCGTTAGCTATTGTCAATTTGTTTTATTGCGCTGTTATACTTACTATTAATCTCATATCCGATGGTTATAGTATAAATATCCATATATATTCGATATTTTCATGTAAACTTCTCAATTATTTACTAAATCTTTGTCCGAATCTCTCGGTTTATTTCATTGTTTTGGCTTCAATTGATCGATACTGTTCGAGTTCGATGAATGTCAATATTCGTCGTTGGAGTAACGTTCGAATAGCTCGACGATAAATCCTATGTATCACTTCGATTCTAACAATCTACATGCTATCAGTCTTCTTTGCATTCGATTTAGATCATAATATTTTCATAACATGTATGGTTCACGTTGAAGATCTATGGAAAAAACTTGTCGTCATTTTAAATATATTTTTCTATGTTATTTTAGCACCATTTTGTATGATAGTTTTCGGTTTTTTAACTATTCAAAATGTGAAACGATTTGAAATTAATCGTGAACGAATATCTCGTTATCGTCGAACTGAAACTCAACTATCACGAATGCTTCTCATCCAAACAAGCTCACATGTTCTATTTAGTTTACCATTTTGTATCGTATTTTTCATTGTCATTCTACCGATACCATTTCGAACTACATCCGAATATTATTACATTTTCGTTCTTTGTAAAATACCATTCTATTTCACATTTGCTATCAATTTTTTCTTGTACATTCTTTCAGGTTCCATTTATCGTAAAGAACTAATTATGTTATTCAAAAAAATATTTTCATTTCATCCAAATAATCGTATTCGTCCAATAAATTCAACCAATTTATGATGAATATTAACGTACACTTTCGCTTTTTTTTCCTCTCTCTCTTCTTATCATTAAGTTTTGTATGTAATACCTCTGTGCTACGAATTTTCTTCTCATTACCTTTTCTCCATGTTAATGTCATAAAATAAAAATTTTGATTAATGGATTCTTGGTAGTGGTCGACACTTTTTTTTTTTATTGTAAAGACATACACATATAAAAACTATTACTAAAAATATGACCTCGAATTTGACATGAAAAATAAATTTTGTACGACAAAAAATGAAAGGATTATTATCAAACGGCGAGTACGTATTTTCGACTAGCATTGGAACGTTTCGTGATAAGATGAAGTTTTCCGACTTCTTCAGCTAATCGACTTTCATTACCGTAATGTTCTTCAAATGCATCTTGTAATTTTTGATCGATTTCTTCGAATTGTTCGATCAATGACTGTTCAACTGATATATCTCGGCGTAAACATTCAGTTTTCTCTTGCATCAAATCGAGCACAGCTTGAATACTATTCGGAACTAGTAATGTTTCAGATGCTTTCGTATCTCGACGTTCACGACGATGTGCTTGAAATTCTTTTCCAGTTTGAAAACAACGTGCAATCGCTAGACAAGAAAACAAACAAATAAACAGAATTTACTAGTCGCATTCTTACCATTAGCGATTCTTAAAAGATGCCATAAACGAAGTATGACAATCAAAGATGCTGAATGTGCAAGAATTGAATCTTTATCGGCAAATACAAAATAAATTTCAACTGTATAAGAGAATATTGCTAAGAATGCATCGAAATAATCCAATTTATGATTTTCTTTGCAATTCCAATAGTGATAACCGTATGCATACAGTTTCAAGAGTAATTCAACGATAAATACTGTTAGAATGCCTATTGATAAATAATGACATATATGCATAATATGTTCTAATCGATGAATACGATCATCAGGATATGATGGATTGTACGGATTGTATGGATACGTAGGCTTACCACATAGATATTGATTTTTAAGATTATGTAGAAGAATTTCGATAATAACTGCCGCACATTCAATAATAACTAAGATGATAATAAACAGATGGAACAATGAATGTTCAAGGAATTTCTCAAGACGTTTTTGATGAGGATATTTCTGGTTCCACCATTTAGATAAACAGCCTTGTTCTCCGGAATTTTCACCGCTAGTACTCATTGAAATGATTTACCAACTAAATGAATAAAAACTAAATATATATAAATATATATATATATATATATATAAGAAAATTTTCTGTTCTTTTTCTTTTTTTTTCATCGCCTTTGCTTTTGCATACTTAATAAAAATAAGTTTTTTCCTTTCTTTTCTCTCGTTCTGTTCTATTCACAAAATCGGGAGAGAGTCGCGTTACTTAGACGAGTTTTTACAAACAACCACAATATAGAGTCCGAAATAATGTTTAATTTAATGAATCTTTGATATGCCGGCTCTTAGGTATAAAGATTTGTTCTGTAAAACCTTGACAATGATGAAGTCGATTTTAATCAATAAAAGAATCACGAAAAATTCGTGGAAGTCTATTACTATCTGTCTGTATAAAGTGTAACATACTTTATTGGAGCCATGTTAACCTATAATTATGATAACATTACTATTATTATTATTGTCGCAGATAGGCACGAAAACATCTGTGTTCAAGGTCAATTCTCCTAGTTTCTGTTAAACTAAGCTTGAAAGCGAGAAAAAAGATTTTCTAATGCGATTCTTTGACATTTGATGAGTTATCTAATTGCGAATATTTTTTCATAAACAATTAATTCAAGATGTCGTAAGTTTCTGGCTAAAAATCTCCGGTAGAAGTCGCGAGATTCACAGTTTATTATCCGATTCTATTCGTTCGTTGCTTGCTCGTATCAGTCATATGTTGTTGTCATCATTATATAAAAAAACTATTTGGATTGTATTTTTCATTTCTTAATTAATTTTTGTTTTCGAATGTCGAAAGAAACGATTCCGTGGCAAGATTTCAATGGAAAAAATTTGAAAAATACTATCGATAATTATACACTGTAATTGAAATTTAGTTTTTTTGAAAGATCAAATCTATTTTCTGTCGATTAGTTATATAACATCAGATGCATTTGTGATTCATCCAACCGTTGACAATACGAAAGAATATCTTGTAATCGACCGAACAAGTGAACAACTTCAACTAGCAAGTAAACAAAATTTATCTCGTAGATTTTGTTTTGTTTGTAAATAAATTAATATAAAGGTTCATTGCCAAATGTTGATGGAGCCATTCAACGAACTATTGATGGTATTATTGGCGTTATTAATCTCATCTCAGGTCCACATCTTATTGTGATCACATCGAAGATTCGTATCGGAGAGATCAATGGACATAATATCTACAAAATGCAAACGACTGAACTGATTCCATATGCTCGAAATATGTTGCATTTAAACGAACATCAAGTAAGAAGAAAAATTAGATCAAAACAAATAGAAAACAAAAACAACAATTTCAGTTAAAATATAATAAAAAATATTTTTCAATGGTCGAACTCGTTCTACGTACGGAATCATTTTATTTTTCCTATACGTACGATTTAACACATACATTTCAACGTCTTTATAATTCATCGATGGATTTCTTTTCGAAATCGTTAGTTGAACGAGCCGATCAACGCTTCGTCTGGAATCGTTATCTATTAGATTCGTTTCTCGCAAATAATCGTACAGCGAAATTTGCTCTACCACTTATCCACGGATGTATGTCAATCAAAACATAAAAATCATCATCATATGATTTCATAATTTTAGTTGTGGCTTTGACAACACTCAATATCAATGAACATGCGTTTACATACGGTGTTATTTCACGACGAAACATTAACCGAGCGGGAACACGGTACGAAAGAATTTCGATTTTTAATAAGAATTAATTTTGTTCTTTGAAGATTATTTCTTCGTGGTATTGATGATCGTGGTCAAGTCGCAAATTATGTTGAAACCGAACAAATTCTTCAATTAGACCAAATTGATTGCTCTTACATTCAAGTTTATTACAATAAAGTTTTATTTATAAATATTCTCGATGATATTTAGACTCGTGGATCGGTTCCATGCTATTGGACACAATATCCAAATATTCGTTATAAACCGAAAATTCAAATATTGCCAACGGATAAACATGTAAGAAGATGAAAAATAAAACTATTCGAGAGATAGGAAAAATTATTTTTTCAAAGGCAAATGCATTTCGACAACATTTCGAAGAACAAGAATATTTCTATGGTAAACAATTTCTTATTAGTCTTGTAAGAATGATCGACTAAATTAGCTTCATTTTTGATATAAAAACGTTTATTTATGTAGGTAAATCATCATGGAGGTGAAGGCAAATTAAATTCGAAATTTCGACAATTATTCGAAGAAAGTGGAAATCACTTGCTAAAGTACATGAATAAGTTTATTCAGAAACAATATTTCGATTGATTTTCTTAGATTCGAAGATTTTGATTTTCATAAAGAATGCGCCGGTATGCGTTATGATCGTTTGACTATTCTCTTAGCTCGAATTGTTGCTGATCACGATGATTACGGGTAAAATCAAAGATAAACTCCTTAGTTTTTGAAATCTTTTTATTTTCATTTTCAGTTATTTTTCGATAAAGAAAAGCAGTGAATTAGAAAATCAACAAACCGGTGTATTTCGAACGAATTGTGTCGATTGTCTTGATCGAACGAATGTCGTTCAGAGTGTATTAGCAAAACGAATTCTCGAAAAACAATTGAGAGAATACAATATCATTAAATATCAAGAAACATTAGAATCTTATCCGAAATTTAATTATCTTTTTAAAAATAGTTCGTAGACAAAAGCTTGTTGTTCGATGATAATCTCATATTTGAATTTTTAGTTTGGGCGGACAATGCCGATGTCATCAGTATCGAATATTCAGGAACAGGAGCATTAAAAACAGATTTTACGAGGTTGATGAGTTTTTTTTTCGTTTTGAAGTCCAATCAAACAAAAGAAAAATATTCGTGTTTAGAACTGGTCAACGGTCGACCAGGGGTCTTCTTCAAGATGGTTACAATTCGTGCATGCGTTATGTATTAAATAACTTTTTCGATGGTTTTCGTCAAGTAAATGCGTTCAATTGAATTTCTGCTTGATAATTTTCTTTCTTTCGTAGGATGGTATTGATTTATTTCTTGGTAACTATCGTATTCAATCAGGTGAAGGTCAAGCACCATCATCATGTCCAATTAGTAAAGAAATTAATAAGAAACTCTTAGCCATCCCAATAACAATGCTCATTGCATTTTCAATGTGTATTATTAATTTACTAGTACCATCGACAACATTTCGAGATCAAATGGGTTATATTGTTTTTTGGGGTATAACAACAATTACAACTCTATTCATTACTGTTCTCTGGGGAAAAGATTTAGTCGATACACCTAAACTCTATTCGAAAATCAAAAAAGATTAACAACTCATATTATCTTTTGTTTTTCTTTTCATTTTGATTTAATTTATTTAAGCTTCTCGCAATTTCGTGCAAAGAAAATTCCTGAATTCACTCAAGTTTAAAATAAAAAACCTATTTTAGATGTCAGTACTCTCTTCAATCGCACGCCGTTTACATTTAATATCCAATTTTGATCCTTCATCAATTATTCGTAATGTTGAATATTTTACTGGGTCAGATGCACATTGTAA